>Ga0316190_10000570_pt1 | contig 25581 bp, 23 predicted proteins | sample Eddworburrow2_MG_FD_204929 | JGI IMG/M metagenome (GOLD analysis project Ga0316190, IMG submission 204929) | Coastal sediment microbial communities from Maine, United States - Eddy worm burrow 2 | ecosystem: Environmental > Aquatic > Marine > Coastal > Sediment | place: USA: Maine | collected... | reverse complement strand
CAGTAGACCTTTCTCTTGGAGAAAACGGGCGTAAGACTGATCAACTTTATAAATGTGATTAACCAGCCAGTCGCGCGCCATGGGTGCGACATCCAGCAGGGCATCATGACCCCGTTGGTCATAATCTTCAATGGAAGCAGCAACTCGGGCAAGCATCTCATCGTGTATCTGCTTATGTGCTACATAGCCAGGATAGCCGTGGCGTTGCATTAACATCTCTTCTCGTGTGAAGTGGGTTTTTGTCCATTCAGCCAGCTCAACCAAAGCCTGTCTTTCAAAGCACTCTCCTGTGTGGTACTCGACGGCCATTTTTAACTTATTGATCAGATTCATCAGCTTTTGATGATCCTCATCAATCAGGTCTACGCCAACATTGTATTTATCCTGCCACTTTACGTATGCACGCTGTTCAAGTTTATTGTTAACTATGGGCATACCAATAAGGAGCGCGAGAATCACCCATGGAGCTGGATGCATCATGCCGAAGGATACGAAGGCTACCACTGTAGCAATTGCTAAGATGCCAAATAGCATGGCCTGAAGTAACATCTTTAGGGCTTTCATTTATTTACCTTACATTATGGACTGAGTATGTATGTTTTCTGGGAGCCATGTTTGTCAATAAAATGGCCACTGAAACTATATATTACGACGGAAGGTTGACAGAGATTCGGGTATATTTTATTGACTTACATCAAGAGCTATCTTGGCCGGATAAGATTTTTTAAGCAAAAATTATAGAGTGCTCTTGTGTTAAATTCGCATTTTAGATCGCTTGGTATGATTTTTTATCCTCATAAAAATAGAGGAAAGCTCTTATCCCACATGGGCGCGCTAAGCGTTAGTGAAGATAACTGGAGAATGTTTTGATTTAGGTCAAAGACGCTAAACGGCAGAAGCATCACTGTACGCTCCGACAGTTTGTCGCACCAGCAAGGGTATCGATCTAAATAATTTCGAACCCTACAGCTGGTATCTAACTACTGATGATATTAATGAATTTCAGGGGAAATAGGTTAATGAAGAAATCAAGATTTGGAATCTCTGCTCTAGGCTTGGCTGTTGGTCTGGCTATGTCAGGTGCAGCCTCTGTAGCTACTGCGGGAGCCCCGACTCTCTCAGAAGCTGACTTCGAAAAAGCAAAGACCCTTTACTTCCAGCGTTGTGCAGGTTGTCATGGTGTTCTTCGTAAAGGCGCTACCGGTCCTAACTTGGAGCCTAAGCCTAACAAAAAGAACAAGAACAAGGGTACTCTCAAGAAAGGCCAAAAGCGTCTTGAGAAGATCATTGCTCTTGGTACTGAAGGCGGCATGAATAACTTTGATGACATCTTCTCTAAAGATGAAATCACCCTGCTGGCCACCTACATCCAGATGGAGCCTCCTGTTCCGCCTGAGATGGATCTGGCAATGATGCAAGATCGCACCAAAGTCTACGTTGAGCCTAAAGACTACCCAACCAAGCCAATGCATGGCCGCAACTGGGAGAACTTCTTCGTAGTAATCGAGCGTGATGTCGGTAAAGTGGCCATCATCGATGGTGACAAGAAAGAGATCGTTGCTCACCTGAATGCTGGTTATGCTGTACACGTTATCAAGGCTACCGAGCACCATGAGAAAGATCATGCCAAAAACCCTGGTCGTTTCTGGTACTCCATTGGTCGTGATGGCAAGCTGAACAAGTACGACCTGTGGCAGACCCCTGACAAGATGCTGGTTGCTGAAACTCAGATCGCCTATGATGCTCGCGACGTAGCCGTATCTGGCGACGGTAAAATCGTCATCGCTGGTGGTTACTGGCCTGGTCACTTTGTGTTGGTTGATGCCGACACCATGACGCCAATCAAGGTTGTCTCTACCCGTGGTATCAATGTTGATGGTGAGTTCGTAAACGAGTCTCGTGTTGCTGCTATCTACACCACACCTAATGAGTCTGCATTCCTGATTGCTGCTAAAGAGCTGGGTCAAATGTGGCAGGTGGATTACTCTGATCTGGATAATCTGAAGATCTCCATGATCAACTCAGCCAAGTACCTGCATGATGGTTTCTTTGATACCACCGGCCGTTACTTCCAGATCGCTGCTAACGCATCAAACAAGATGGTTATTGTTGATACCAAAGATGGCGGTACGCTGGAAGCCATGATTGATACCGGCAAGAAACCTCATCCTGGTCCTGGCGCTAACTGGATTGACCCTAAATGTGGTCCTGTCGGCGGCACAACCTTCCTAGGCGAAGGCCTGGTTACCTTCTGGGGCAACGATCCTCAAGGTCATCCTGATCAAGCCTGGAAGATCTGTGACACAGTTGAGACTGACGGCGCTGGCGCCTTCATCCGTACCCATCCAAAGAGTGATTATGTCTGGGCTGACCAGCTGAAGCACCCTGAGGTTGAAGTTCAGCAGAGCGTACAGGTCATCAGCAAGAAGACCCGTAAGATTGTGAAGACCATCCGCGTCACCGAAGGTGAGAAGATGCTTGCTCTGCACATGGAGTTCAACAAAGGTGGTACTGAGGTCTGGGTTTCTGTCTGGAACCGTAAAGACAACATGAAGCCTAAAGGTGAGATCGTGATCTATGATGCCAAGACTCTTAAAGAGATCAAACGCATCAAAGGCCTGTCAACACCAACAGGTAAGTTCAATGTCTATAACCGCACCAACCACGTGACCTAATAAGTCCGTGTAGACATTGTCTAATGAAAGCGGGCATGGATATTCTGTATTCATGTCCGCTTTTTTTATCATTATATTAAATGTAGTTTGTGATTTGCTTGATTAGCACGACACTTTAACAGCAGCGGAAATAACGCAAAATCATACCCAGGCTTAAGTTTTTATATCAATCTGCCTGGTTTTTTTTGCTCTTTTTAATAATAGTCGACCATTGCTGTAAACTATCCAGAGTGCCGTGCTAATCTAGTATTTTTTCAGTCCATACGTGGGGGCGTAAGACTATGGTAGAACCATTAAAAAGACCGAATTTTTTCTCTCGAAGGATCGCATTAGGGGCAACAGTCGGCAGTGCGGTCGTATTCTTCATTGTCGGTGTTTTTTTCTGGGCTGGTTTTAATACCGCCATGGAAGCGACCAACACAATGCAGTTTTGTATTGGGTGCCACGAGATGGAAGAGAACGTCTATCAAGAGTACCTTCCTACTATCCACTATGGGAATCGCAGCGGCGTACAAGCAGGCTGCCCTGATTGCCATGTCCCTCGCCCCTGGATCGCAAAGATGATCCGAAAGGTTCAGGCCAGTGGTGAGGTCTTCCATAAGATCCTGGGTACAGTAGATACCCCCGAAAAGTTTGATGGCAAGCGCCTGCAATTGGCTAAGCGCGTTTGGAGCACCATGAAACAAACGGACTCTCGCGAGTGCCGTAACTGTCACCACTTTGATGCAATGAATCCTAAATTTCAACGCCCACGGGCACGGAAGCAGCATCTAAATGCCTTCAAGACGGGACAAACCTGCATCGATTGCCACAAGGGCATTGCCCATAAAGATGTTCGTAGTCACCTCACAGAAGAGGAGCTAGAGGCTCTGGAAGCACCAAATCCAGACATGATCCGCGAAGTGCCTCAGATGTATCTAGATGGTTTAGCCGAGGTTGAAAAGACTGAAGCCGATGCAAAGGCCAAGAAGCAGGCAGACAAAGAGAAAGAACGCGCAGCGAAGAAAGCAGCCAAAGAGGCTGAGAAGGCCCGTATCGAGAAGGCAGTAGCGGATGCCCTTGCTGCCGTAGCTGGCGGTGGTGCAGTGGGAACAGCAGCGGCTGGCGGTCCAGCCGGACCAGATTGGGCCGATGTACCGGCACGAGAGATCAATATCTTTTACCCAGGCCAGGCCTCCATGGAGTGGGCATTAACGGGTAAAAATCACGGCGGAGCACGCGCCTTTAGCAAGAGTGGTGATCGTTGCTTTGATTGTCACGATAATGAGACCCTCGATATGGGGCCACGGATCGTCGGAGGCAAGCATGAAAATGTAACCGAGCCTACGGTCATTCCTGGTAAGCGGGGTGCATTCCCTGTACAGGTGCAGGCCGCTCATAATGGCGATAGCCTCTATATGCGTTTCCAATGGGAGGCCGGTGATCACAACCCCGCCCCATTTGCAGATGGCGGCAAGATGGATCCAACAAACCCCATCAAGCTAGCTGTCATGTTGGCTACGGACGATGTTCAATATGCAAACCAGGCCGGTTGCTGGGGCACCTGCCATCATGACCTGAACGCCATGCCACATCAGCCTGAAGGTAAAGAGGTCACTAAATACATCACAGAGAGCCGCACCAAGATTGAGATCAAGGGCAAACGCGGCAAGAAACGAGGCGGCTGGGACAAGCGCAAACCTGATGCTGAGATACAGAGTGAGCTTGGCGCAGGTCACTTCATGGACCTCCTGCGGGTGAAATCTGGTGATGGAAAGGCTGAAGATGGCCACATCCTGGAAGATCGCATAATGGAAGGTGGCCAAGGACTGACAGCCAGCGCCTCGCTGGATGGCAGCACCTGGACTGTGGTGATGGAACGCAAGCTAACCTCAGGCAAGGGCGGCGATCTAAGTCTGGCACTGGATAAGGTCTATAACCTGGGCTTTGCAATCCATGACGATCACAGCAACGGCCGTTATCACCATGTCTCCTTGGGCTACAAGCTGGGTTTCGATAATGCTGAAGCAGAGGTCAATGCGGTTAAACGCGATATCAAAGCCGCTTCTGCCACTGCGCCAGCTTCTGCCTCAGCCGCACCAAAGACTGCCGCTGGCGGTGGCGGTGGCGGTGGCGGTGGCGGTGGCGCGGCTGTTGCAGCAAATGTCGACTGGGAGAAAGCCTCAGGCCGTGAAGTCAACATCTTTTACCCTGGCCAGGCCTCCATGGAGTGGGTGCTAACCGGTAAGAATCACGGTGGCGCCCGCGCCTTTAGTAAGAGTGGTGACCGCTGCTTTGACTGTCATGATAATGAGACCCTGGATATGGGGCCACGAATCGTCGGTGGCACACATGAAAATGTAACTGAACCTACAGTCATTCCGGGCAAGCGCGGTGCCTTCCCGGTTCAGGTGCAGGCAACCCATGATAAAGAAAACCTCTATCTGCGCTTTCAATGGGATGAGGGTGATCATGCCCCTGCCCCATTTGCAGAAGGCGGCAAGATGGATCCGAAAAACTCCATCAAGCTGGCGGTGATGTTGGCGACAGACGATGTGCAGTATGCCAGCCAGGCCGGTTGCTGGGGCACCTGTCATCATGACTTGAATGCCATGCCGCATCAACCAGAAGGCAAAGAAGTTACCAAATACATCACCGAGAGTCGCACCAAGATTGAGATCAAAGGGAAGCGCGGTAAAAAACGCGGTGGCTGGGATAAGCGCAAACCTGATGCGGAGATTCAGGGCGAGCTGAGTGCGGGTCACTACATGGATATCCTTCGGGTTAAATCGGGTACGGGTCAGACTGAGAACGGACACATCCTGGAAGATCGCATAATGGAAGGTGGCCAGGAACTCTCTGCCAGCGCTACGCTGGATGGCGCTACTTGGACCGTGGTCATGCAGCGAAAGCTGGCATCTGACAAGCCAGGGGACCTGAGTCTGGCAATGGATAAGGTTTACAACCTGGGCTTTGCGATCCATGATGATCACAGCAACGGCCGTTATCACCACGTCTCTTTAGGCTACAAATTGGGCTTTGATAACGCTGAGACTGAGGTCAACGTTACGGCGCAGTAAACATAACAAGCCGTTTTCCAAAACCCGGATGCTTCATCAAGTATCCGGGTTTTGTTTTTTGCATGGCAGGAATGCCGACAGTCAGCTCAAGTAGCCTTATACCTGAACTCTAGATTGCGGTTAAAGATTAACGAGAAACAGGCATGGGCCTGAGACCCGACATCGTTGTAGCAATGCTTTCCAAAACCGCCCAAGCATCACCCTTCTCCTGTCCCTTAATAGTTCGATCGCCCCGCGCACAGAGCGCAAGAAGCTGCTGCCAACGCCTGCACTTCAAGCGAGTAAGACCTTGGCGTACTAGCGCCTTACGTTGATTCCAGACCCGGTGGGCAGTCATTACCTGATCAGCTGTTTGTCCTCTCTCCATCGCAAAGGCCATACTGGCCAGCTGGCGAATCTCACGTGCCAAAGCCCAGAGCACTACGGTGGGCGGAACACCTTCTGCACGCAGTCCGGCAAGCATACGTATTACTCGTGCCGACTGCCCCTTTAGTGCACTATCCACCAACCCAAAGACATCAAAGCGCGCACTATCGGCAACCGCCCCCAACAATTTCTCTACTGTGATCACCCCTGGGCCATTCAGCAGTAACAGCTTATCAATCTCCTGGGCCGCCGCCAGCAGGTTACCCTCCACCCGCTCTGCCAGCAGAGGCACCACTTCAGCTTCTGGGATCAATCCATTATGCCGTAGCCGCCGCTCAATCCACGGCTCTAGTCGCTGATCATCTATCGGCCAGATTTGAACAAGCGCCCCTTTTTGATCCAGGGCCTTCACCCACTTACTATTCTGCTGTGAGCGATCCAGTTTGGGAGAGGTGACAAGCAACAGGGTATCTGTTGGCGGCCTCTCTGCATATTCAACAAGGGCCTGACTTCCATTGCGCCCGATGGCAGCAGTGGATAAACGAAGGTCAATAACACGTTTATCTGCAAATAGGGAGAGGCTGTTAGCTTCAGCAGCTAACTCATTCCAGTCGAAGCCTTTACCCGCATCCAGAATTTCACGGCTATCATAGCCTGCATCTTTCGCAGCCCGGCGCACAGCATCAGCCGCCTCACCCAACTGAAGCGGTTCATCACCCGTTATAAAGTAGATAGGAGAGAGCGCCCTGGTCAGCTGCGCGTCAAGTTGATCAATACGTAATCGCATGGTTCTTTACAACGCGCGTCTCATACAAGCAGATTCTAATACTATTTTTACTGCAGCTGTTCCTGCATTCTGTTCACAATACGTCGAACCAGGTCAAGACGCAGATCACGGCGCAGCAGCTTCTCTTCCTGATCTTTACCCAGAACGCCGGTCTCACTGTTTTCATAGGCACGCTGAGCGCCCACGGATTGGCTCACCATCAGCTGAGCGCCACCGGCATCCAATAGCTCAAACTCCAGTGTCTGGTGGATCTCATACTCAACAACCTTGCCGCGACTATCAACAGACAATACCCTGCGATCCTGATTCTGCTTGGAAACCTTAAGTATGGCACCGGCCTTAGATTGATCCGCCGTAATCTGGACACCAGAGCCATCGAGCATCTGACGAAGATCCTTGCGTAGCGGATCATACTCACCCACACCAGAAAGGAAGAGTGGGTTTATTGATGGTGGCAAATCAGCTGCGCCACGTAGCTGAAAGCCACAACCTTGCAGCGCAGTTAGCAGGAGGACGACCAATACGCCCATGAGAAAGTGGAATTTCCTGTGCATTATTTTTCGACTCTTGTTTCTATTTTATCAATCAGTCAACCGAATGGTGATTACTATGTCACTTCGCCACAATGTTTACCAGCTTACCCGGCACTACAATCACCTTTCGCACCTGAGCATCACCGATGAATTTTTGGGCATGCTCGTCAGCAAGCGCACTCTGCTCAACAAACGCCTTATCTGCATCTGCCGGAACCTGGATACGAGCACGCACCTTACCATTGACCTGAACCACAATCTGAATGCTCTCCTGCCTCAGCGCCTCTGGATCAAACTGAGGCCAGCCGGCATCCAGGATATTATCGCCATAACCCAGCTCACGCCACAGATGGTGGGTAATATGCGGCGCGATCGGGCCCAGCAATGAGAGTGTAATCCCGATGCCTTCATGCAGTATTGCACGATCTGACTCCGTCTCACCTAGCCTATAGAGCGTGTTGACTACCTTCATACAGGCTGAGACTACGGTATTAAACTGTTGGCGGCCGTAATCATTGGTTGCCTGCTTTAACGCCGCATGGATTTCGCGCCTGGCCAGCCGCTGATCTTCATCCAGATTGGAGAGCTCACCCGCACCCGCACCCGCTTGTAGACGATCACTGTTGTTGTCAGCCAGCACCCACAACCTTTTCAAGAAGCGGTGAGCCCCCTCTACACCATCATCCGACCACTCCAGCGATTGATCTGGCGGCGCTGTAAACATGGTGTATAACCGCACAGTATCCGAACCATAACGATCGATGAGCTGCTGGGGGTCAATCCCATTGTTTTTGGATTTTGACATCTTCTCGATGCCACCAATCTCCACAGGCTGCCCATCTGCCTGCAAAATTGCGGTAACAGGACGCCCTTTATCATCATGCGCTACATCGACCTCGGTAGCATTAAACCACTGCTTGCCGCCGCCCGACTCATTACGATAAAAGGTATCGGAGACAACCATGCCCTGCGTCAGCAGATTTTTAAAGGGCTCGTCTGATTTAACCAGCCCCACATCCCGCATCAACTTATGATAGAAACGGGCATAGAGCAGGTGCAAAATGGCATGCTCAATGCCACCAATGTAGTGGTCGACTGGCAACCAGTAATCCGCACGTTGATCCAGCATCGCTTCACTGGCATCAGAACAGGTATAACGGGCGTAGTACCAGGATGACTCCATGAAGGTGTCGAAGGTGTCCGTTTCACGCTCCGCCTTGCCACCACACTCAGGGCAGGTGGTATTGCTGAATTCCGGCATCTTCTTAATGGGGGAGCCACCCGTGGCATCAAAGGCCACATCCTCAGGCAGCACTACGGGAAGATCCGCTTTTGGTACCGGCACAATGCCGCACTTTTCGCAGTGGATCATCGGAATCGGTGAGCCCCAATAACGCTGGCGAGAGACACCCCAATCACGCAGCCGGTAGTTGACCTGCTTACCGCCTTTACCCGCTTTTTCCAGATGATCGGCTATAGCATCAAAGGCCTCTTCAGAGGTCAAGCCGTCAAACGGGACAGAGTGATTCAGTATGCCTTTCTCTACATAGGCCGCTTCCTCAACTGAACAATCACCACCCTCCTTTGCAAAGATCACCTGTCGGATAGGGATATCATATTGGGTCGCAAACTCCCAATCCCGCTGGTCATGCGCAGGTACCGCCATCACCGCTCCGGTGCCATAACCCATAAGCACAAAGTTAGCGGCAAAGACCGGCACCTCTTCTCCAGAGATGGGGTGAATAACAGAGAGCCCTATGGGCATCCCTTTTTTCTCAATGGTTTCAATATCCGCTTCAGAGGTGCCTCCCTGGCGGCACTCTTCGATAAACTCTTTTAGAGCTGAATTGCCTTCAGCCGCCTTGATGGCCAGTGGATGCTCTGCGGCTACAGCCACATAGGTGACACCCATCAGGGTATCCGGGCGTGTTGTAAATACCGTAAGGCAGTCATCTGATTCCGGGATGGCAAAATCCAGCTGCACCCCTTCTGATCGTCCAATCCAGTTACGCTGCATGGTGCGCACCTGCTCCGGCCAGCCTTCCAGGTTATCCAACTCTGCTAACAGTTCATCCGCATAAGCGGTAATCCTGATAAACCATTGTGGGATCTCTCTGCGCTCGACCAAGGCGCCTGAACGCCAACCACGCCCATCAATCACCTGCTCATTGGCTAGTACGGTTTGATCGACTGGATCCCAATTGACCACGGAATTCTTACGATAGACCAACCCTTTCTTATACAGTTCGGTAAAGAGCCACTGCTCCCACTTATAGTAATCCGGTTGGCAAGTCGCCAGCTCACGCGACCAATCGTAGCCAAAGCCCAGGCGCTTAAGCTGCTCACGCATATAGTCGATATTGGAGTAAGTCCAATTAGCTGGAGGCATGTTATTTTTAATGGCTGCCCCCTCAGCTGGCAGACCAAAGGCATCCCACCCCATAGGTTGCAACACATTCTTGCCCAGCATGCGTTGCTGGCGGGCAATCACATCACCAATGGTATAGTTGCGCACATGCCCCATATGCAACTTGCCACTGGGGTAGGGAAACATAGCGAGACAATAGAATTTCTCTCTAGTAGCATCCTCTGTCACACGAAAGGTATTATTGGATACCCAGTAATCCTGGGTCTCCTGTTCAATTTTTGCGGGGCTGTAGGTTTCTGGCATCTCTATAGCAGTCGTGGAAGGTTAACCGCTAGAGGATACCCCAGCCCAGTAGCCGGTTAAAGCTCTTTTACTGAATCTGCGGGGGTTGTTATGCAAATATTTGCATACTGGCAAAAATAGTACACACTTAGAGTGAAGCGTTTTTTTATCAGGAGATCATCATGACACCCAACAACCAAAAAGACACCCTCGAACATTTGGTTGAGGCCTATGACACCATGCTCAAACGGGTTAGCAATGCCGTTGAAAAGGCAGAGCAAGCCACAATCCCTGCCTTAAAAAAGAATATTGAACATGCCCGTGAAACAGCCATTGAAGTGGGCGAATTAACACGTGATGAGGCAGAGAAAATCGCAACCTACCTCGAACGGGATATGCATGACGCTGCAGACTTTCTCTCAGAGACCGGTAAAGAACTCAAGGATTGGGCAAAATTTGACCTAGAGCTGATAGAAGACCGACTACTCGAGATGTTTGCTAATGTAGCAGATAAAACCAAAATCGAACTGGATGCCTTGGCAGAACAGGCGCGCCGTGCCGCAATGTACCACACAGGTGAAGTTACCGGCCCTGGTACTCTGAGCTGTACCTCTTGCGGCAAAGAGATCCATTTTCACAAAACAGGCCACATTCCACCCTGCGCTGCTTGTCATGGTACAGAATACCGGCGAACGGCTTAAGAAAAACAGAGCAGTGGAGCGAGTTGTCCTGGATTAATCTAAGGTTACAGCAAAAACAGGGTGGCCAACCCCAGGAAGGCAAGGAAGCCAACCACATCAGTTACTGTGGTGAGAAGGACACCCCCTGCCAGCGCTGGATCAATACCCAGCCGCTCAAGCATCATCGGCAGTACGGCGCCTGTCAGTGCGGCAAATAATAGATTGATCGTCAGTGCTGCCGCTATCAGCAATGCAATCGCGCTACTATCGAACCAAAGTCCTGCAACCACCCCGACAACAACCGACCAGATCAGGCTGTTGAGCAGGCTGACCGCTAGCTCCTTCATCATTAGCCCACGCGCATTTTTATTCGATAACTGCCCCAGCGCCAGACCGCGGATGGTCAACGTCAGGGTTTGACTTCCGGCCACCCCACCCATGCTGGCAACAATAGGCATCAACACCGCCAGCGCAACGATCTGTTCAATGGTGTGTTCAAACAAGCCAATCACCCAGGAGGCCAGAAAGGCCGTCATCAGGTTCACCCCCAACCATAACGCACGCCGTTTAGCACTAACTACCACCGGCGCAAACATGTCGGCATCTTCAGTCAGACCCGCTTGCCCCATGAACTGGTGTTCACCCTCTTCACGAATAACATCAACCACATCATCAATCGTGATACGGCCAACAAGCTTGCCATCATCATTAACCACAGGCGCAGACACCAAATCATGCTGCTCAAAGCGATTCGCCACCTTGCGCTCAGGCCAGGAAGCAGGTATCGGCTTCAGATCCAGCGACATCACCTCAGCCACAGTATCAGAAGGCTCATGAGTCAATAGATCGGTAAGGGAGAGCACCCCAAGATATTTATCATCCCGATTAACCACAATCAGGCTATCTGTCTGCGCTGGAATCTTATCCTTACGACGACGCAGATAACGCAACACAACATCTAACGTCACCTCTGCCCGCACCGTCAGCGTATCTGTATTCATCAGACCGCCAGCGGTATCTTCTGGATAGTAAAGAACCGATTCCAATCGTTCACGACGCTGTTTATCTAAGGAGTTAAGCAGTTCCCAAGTAATAGCTCGGGGTAGATCCTGCACTAGGTCTGCCAGATCATCCGTAGCCATTCCTTCAGCAGCAGCCAGCAACTCTTCTTTATTCATCTTGCCGACCAGATCGGTAAAGACCTCATCTGCAAGCGCTACCAGAATTTCACCTTCGCAATCATCTGCTACCAGCCCCCAGACAACCTCTCGCTCTTCAAGTGGCAGGCCTTCCAGAAGATGGGCAATCTCAGCTGGCCTCAACGCATTTAACATGCGCGCAACCTGCTGTAAGGCGCCACTATCAAGCACCTCATGCAGTTTCTGCAGGCCTGTCTGCTCGTTATTGAGTTCTGATTGAATGGCCATGCCGGCCTAACCTACCTATAGTGAAATTTGTTAAGATAAGTTTAACAGGCAGGAGCTGGAGGCGGGAGATTTTTCAACTGGTTACAGGATAAAGCTGCGCAACCCGGTGGACGACATCTTCTTCTTCAATATATTGCATCAGGTTGGCAACCTGATCAGTCAAATACTCAATATCACTTGCACGGACAATACGCTTGGCCTCCAGTAAAGAGCCTGGCTGCATACTGAATTCACACAACCCCATGCCCAGCAACAAAGGGATATAGAGGGGATTACCCGCCATTTCACCACACATGCTGACCGGCTTTCCTGTCGTACGACCAGCCTGGATAACATAATTGATTAACTTCAGTACAGAGGGATGCAGCGGATCATAAAGGTAGTTAACCTCATCATCCACCCTATCTATGGCCAAGGTATACTGGATCAGGTCATTGGTGCCTATGGAGAGAAAATCCAAATGCCGGGCAAAACTATCTGCCGCTAATGCAGCAGCAGGCACCTCAATCATACCTCCGATAGGTATATCAGGACTAAAGTCATGCCCCTCCTGCTGTAGCTCTTGCTTGAGCTCTTCAATAATCAATTTTACCGCACGCAACTCCTGGAGGTTAGAGAGCATGGGAATCATGATGCGAACCGGCCCATACGCCGAGACCCGCAAGATGGCACGCAACTGAGGCCGAAACAGCGTGGGCTCCTTTAGACAGAGGCGTATAGCACGCAATCCAAGGGCGGGGTTACTGGTTGGCTGCATATCATGACAACAGTCACTCACCTCCTTATCTGCCCCTAAATCCAACGTACGAATAGTGATGGGTATTCCATTCAACCCTTCCACAATCTGCCTGTAACTGGCTAAGTGCTCCTCCTCATTAGGTGGCTGAGAACGATTCATATAGAGAAACTCAGTACGGTAAAGCCCAACACCAACAGCACCAACATCAGTTGTCGCTTCAATATCCTCTGGCAATTCAATATTTGCCATCAGCGTAATGGGTGTCCCATCACTGCTCACCGCCGGCTCATTGACCAGGGCACGTAAACTTACAATATGGGCCTGCTCACTCTCCACCCTTTTACGGAAATGCCTTAGCGTATGCTCATCAGGGTCTGCCAGTACAACACCCAGATCAGCATCTACAATCAGCAGCTCACCATGCTGTAGATATTGAGTTACACGATGAACACCAATAACAGCAGGTATACCCAGGCTGCGCGCCAAAATAGCGGTATGAGACATTGGGCCGCCAAACTCAGTAATAAAGGCTGCAACACCCTGGTTGCGCAAAAGAATGGTATCTGCTGGGGTTAGATCTTGCGCCAGAATGATCTTACCTTTGAGGTCTTGTTCATTTGTCGCTGAGCTCTCCTGTTGACCCAGGAGATGCTTTTGAATCTGACCAACCACATGGTCTACATCATCCTTGCGTGTACGCAGGTAGGGATCTTCCATCGCATCAAATATTTTTACCAGCTCATTACGGCGCAACTGCAAGGCCCATTCAGCATTACAGCATTGTGATTGGATGGTCTCTATAGGCGCCTCTACCAGAGCCGTATCCTCCAGCATCAGAAGATGGGTGTCGATAAATGCATAGATATCAGAAGGCGTAGACTCTGGAATTTGATCCCGAACAGTTTTCAAATCCTGACGGGCCGCCAGAACAGCTTGTTGAAACCGAGAGATCTCATGCGCCACCTCGTCAGGCGTAATTGTTCGCCTGCGTACCTTTACCTCACCACATTGCAGTTGATGTGCTTCACCAATTGCAATACTGGAGGTGACACCAATGCCAATGCCCGTACACGCCAGTGTCATTCATCCTCTCCAAAACGATCAGCTATAAGCGCCTTTAATGCCTCAACAGCCTCTGCTTCATCCTCACCCTCTACAATCAAAGAGAGTTCAGAGCCTTTGGCTGCTGCCAACATCATCACTCCCATAATGCTTTTACCATTGACCTCCTGACCGCTGTAATTCAGCAACACTGTACTGGCAAATCGACTGGCACAGGTCACGAATTTGGCAGCAGCCCTGGCATGCAACCCAAGCTTGTTAACAATGGTAACGCCTTGTTCAATCATTACTATTCAACAGAGAAATTAAAAAAGAATATATATTATCAGCATATCCTGATGCCTATGTGAGCCCCGCTTTCGGCCCTTTCAGTCAATGCGGTTAAATCCAGTTGCGGATAGTTCAATACCCTTACCAACATGGGGAGGTTAACACCCGCCACAACAGTAACCCTACCTTCGTTAATCATACCGCATGCAATATTACTGGGAGTGCTGCCATATATGTCAGTCATCACCAATACACCTTCCCCTTGATCCAGCTCTTTAATGATGGTTTTAGCGCGGTGCCGTTGCTGTTCAAGATCACAATCAAACATAACACCCAACGCCTTCGCCTGAAGAGGGCAGCTTCCAAGCATATCAGTAGCTGCAGTTAACAGCTCAGCACCAATATTGTTATGCGTTATCAGCAGCAACCCTACACTCATGGCAGCTCCCTGTGCCTTATCAGTATGTCGCACCCCTGTGAGCGAAAATACTTTGCTAATTGCTCAGCCAGATAGACCGACCGGTGTTGCCCTCCCGTACAACCGATAGCAACCGTCAGATAACTGCGGCCCTCCTCCTCAAACGCAGGAATCCATGCTTGCAGGAACTGACTAATGTGTTCAAGCATCGTCTGAACCTGCTTATCCTGGCTCAGGAAATCTATAACCGGTTGATCACACCCCGTATAGGGGCGCAATTCTGCTATCCAATGGGGATTTGGCAAACAACGCACATCGTAAACAAAATCAGCATCTTTGGGGACACCATGCTTATGACCAAACGACTGAAACAGGATGGACATCCCTTTTGCTGATTTAGATGTATCCATTAATCGCTGCCGGATAATGCTGCGAAGCTCATGAATATTGGTATGTGTTGTATCCACCTTCAAATCCGCACGGCTCAAGAGCGGTTCCAGTAGGGTGCGCTCAAGCTGTACAGCTTCAGCCAATGGGACATCGGCTGCTGTTAGTGGGTGCTTCCGTCTGGTCTCACTAAAACGCCTAAGGAGCGCTTCTTCCTGGGCTTCAAGGAAGAGAATCTCACACTCTATGCCTCGTTTACGCAGATCATCCACAATGGCAGGCGCCTTTAACAGGCAGTCGGACCGGTTGCGTGCATCAATACCAACCGCGGTCAATTGATAGGCCTTATCACCCGATTGGGCCAGCTCTTTACCAAAAGACTCGAGCATAAACACAGGGAGGTTATCAACACAGTAATACCCCATATCCTCCAACGTATGCAGAGTGATACTTTTTCCAGAGCCAGATAGGCCTGTAACGATGATCAGCTTCATTTGTTTAGCACCCGGTCAGTGTGGGCTTGGTGGAAGTATTTTTTGCTTTTTTACTTCATTTTGAAAAATCATCTTTTGCTGCCGTTCTGTAAAATCCCGAGCTGCATCATAGCCTTGGCGACGATGAATATGTTGCCGCACTGCGGTTTCTATCAATATTGCCAGATTGCGCCCAGGGGCAACCGGAATGGTTACCTCAGCCGTGGCTACACCCAGCAGCTCTCTGGTGGAGTAACTACCCTGCAGACGATCTATCTGCGCCAGCTCATCCTGACTTAACCGCTTTAGATTAACAATCAGACGCAGATATTTCTCTTTTTTGATGACACTGTCACCAAACATCGAGCGCACATTGAGTATGCCCAGCCCTCTAACCTCCAAAAACTCCTGCAAGAGTGGCGGACAACTGCCCGTTAAAATATCTGGAGCCATGCGTGAAAATTCCGGGGCATCATCAGCGATTAGCCGGTGACCACGGGTAATCAGTTCCAGTGCCAATTCACTTTTACCGACTGCCGGGTCCCCCGTCAGCAGCACGCCCATCCCCTGTACCTCCATAAAAACACCATGGATAGTAATGCTCTCAGCCAGAGCACGCGTCAAATAGTATTGGAGATTACTGAGCAGCTTATTGTCAGTCAGCGATGAACGCAGTAATGGGGTATGGGTGCGTTCGGCATGGTTTATAAACTCCTGGTCCACTTCAGAGTCATTGGCCAGAATAACCGCCGCAGGCAGGCCCCAGAAGAGTTTATCCATGACATCCTGGTAGGAATTTTTCCCCAGTGTGGCAAGATAGGCAAACTCGGCAGGGCCGATGACCTGTATTCGATTGGGATGAATATTATTGAGCTGTCCCGCCAGCGGCTGATCCTGCGCCTCTGGCAGTTTACCTTTCAATCGGCGACTGCCTCCTGCCTTTCCAGCCACCCACTCCAACGCCAGTTTGTCCTTGAGGATAACAAACAGGTCATGGACCGTGGCCGGAGCATTCATGCACTTTCCTGGTAGCCACTTGCCTGCTGAATGAACTCCATTACAGCTTCACACTCCTTTGTCTCCCTGAGCTGGTTGCGAAACTCTTCTTTACTGAAGAGTGATGCCAGTTTGGCTAATAGCTGAAGATGCTCTTGGGTGGCGTCATGCGGCACCAGCAAACCAAATACCAGATCGACAGGTTGTCCATCTATGGCATCATAATCAACGCCTGATTCCAGACGCACCAGAACACCGCAGGCTTGTGTAATACCTTTTATACGGGCATGCGGCAGGGCAACCCCATGCCCCAAGCCGGTACTGCCCAGTCGCTCGCGCTCCAGCAACTGTTCAAATACATCTTCCGATGAAAGGTTGGGAGCTGCTGTTGCCAGCAGCTCGCCCACCCGTTCTAAAACACGTTTCTTGCTACTGGCTTTGCATTCGCAATCAATCCGTGTAGCAACAATAAAGTTAGCGGGAAACATAAGTCTCTCTAGACAGATTACATGGCTAACCCAAATTCAACTCATACTTTAGGTCAGACTCTCTGTTGGCTCCAAATGGTTACGGTGGTTTTTGGTTTTTTCTTTGTGCTTTTTTACCTGCCGATCAAGCTTATCCACCAATGAATCAATAGCGGCATACATATCTTCCTGCACAGACTCTGCAAAAACATCGGCTCCATGAAGATGAAGCGTAGCTTCTGCTTTTTGGCGCAACTTTTCAACAGTAAGGATGACATGCACATTTGACACATGGTCAAAATGTCGTTCAAGCCGCTCAAATTTGCTTTCTACATGGTTACGTAAAGAATCGGTAATATCAACATGATGTCCGGTCAGGCTAATCTGCATTGTAAACTCCTGATTGTATGATGCCTATACAAGGCGTTTGCGTTCATTCGATGGCGGAATTGCCATGGATTCCCGATACTTGGCAACAGTACGTCGAGCGACCTTGATGCCTTGATCTGAGAGTATGGACGCGATTTTGTTGTCACTGAGTGGCTTATTGGGCATTTCAGCGGCAACTAATTTTTTAATGAGCGCACGAATGGCTGTAGCCGAGCACTCACCACCTCCAGCCGTACTCACATGGCTGGAGAAGAAATATTTGAATTCTAAGGTGCCACGAGGAGTATGCATATACTTCTGTGTGGTAACTCTGGAAATAGTTGATTCGTGCATTTCCAGCTCTTCCGCCACATCCCTAAGCACCAAGGGTTTCATAGCCTCTTCACCATAATCAAAGAAAGGACGTTGAAACTCTACAATCTTGGTTGCCACTCTGAGCAAAGTATCATTGCGGCTAAGTAGGCTTTTAATGAACCAGCGCGCTTCCTGCAGGTGACTTTTCAGGCAGGTATTATCTTCACTATGATCAGCCCGCTTAATCAGGCTAGCATAGTCTGCATTGACCCGCAGGCGCGGCGTAGAGTCTGGATTTAGCTCAACATGCCAGGTGCCATTTTTCTTAAATACAAACACATCGGGGACAACATAGGGTGATGGCGATTCTGTTACAAGACTGCCAGGATGTGGATTGAGTGAACGGATAAGCTGGTTAATCTGAGCAACCTCTTCATCAGAGATTTTCAGCACCCGCTTGATTTTACTCTGATCCTGCCGTGCCAGCAGATCAAAATACTCATCGACAAGCCTAATGGCAACATCCAGTAGAGGCATCTCTTCAGGCAACTGTTGAAGCTGAAGCAGCAGACACTCCCGAGGATTCCTGGCAGCAACACCTGGGGGGTCAAAGGTCTGGATTCGGTGCAACACGGCTTCCACTTCAGAGAGCTCTACTTCAGCATCATCCAGGCCATCATGGATCTCATCCAAGTCACAAGCCAGGTACCCATCTTCACGAATGGCATCAATAATTGCCGTAGCAATAGTCAGATCAGTCTCACTGAATAGTGACAGATTCATCTGCCACATAAGATGATCATGCAGTGTCTTAGTGAGATCTTTATGTAAAAGAAATTCCGTATCACTACTGTCACGCTGCACACCTGACTGGGGAGTGGCCAGGCTATCGTAGACATCATCCCAAGCGCTATCTACTGGAAGGTCCTCTGGCATGCTATCTGACCCAGCATTGATCTCCTGCTCATTATTGGCATCATTTTCATTCTGGGATCTATTTTGAAGAGCATCACCATCCTGCGAATCAGCTTTGCTGGATGTTTCACGGGAAGCACTGCCTTCTTCCTCAACCTCCAGCATTAAATTTGAATCAAGGGCATCCTGAATCTCTTGTTTAAGATCCAAAGTAGACAGTTGCAACAGCTTTATGGCCTGCTGCAGCTGCGGGGTCATTGTGAGGTATTGCCCGAGACGAAGCTGTAACGTCTGCTTCATGCGAGTCTAGTGTAATAAAACTGGTGCATTTCTTGTATTGATCCCATTACTGACATTCTAGCCCAAAATCAAAGAGCCGTGTCTACATGCTAAAATCTTCTCCGAGATATACCGCACGAACTTCACCATGCGCCAAAATATCATCTGGGCTCCCCTCAGCCAGCACTGCACCATCATTAACTATATAGGCGCGATCACAGATACCCAGGGTTTCCCTAACATTGTGATCAGTAATGAGAATACCAATCCCAAGACTTGCCAGATGCTTGATTATCTTCTGGATATCTACCACAGAGATGGGATCAACCCCGGCAAAAGGTTCATCCAACAGAATGAAACGGGGCTCCATAGCCAATGTACGGGCAATCTCCAGGCGCCGTCTTTCTCCACCTGAGAGACTCAGAGCAAGGCTATCACGAAGATGACTGATACTCAGCTCCCGCATCAGATTTTCACATTTCACTTCCCGTTCTTCGCCAGAAAGCTCCTTACGCGTCTCTAGAATAGCCAGTATATTATCCCGCGTACTCAGCTTTCTAAACGTTGACGGCTCCTGTGCTAAATAGCCCAACCCCAATTGCGCCCGGGCATGCATCGGCAGCAATGTAATATCATGATGGTTGAGAGAGATACCGCCCTTTTCTACCGGAACCAGCCCAACTATCATATAGAAGCATGTGGTCTTACCCGCCCCATTTGGGCCCAGCAGCCCCACCACTTCACCATTGGCAACCTCCAGTGAGATGCCATTTACTACAGCCCGCTTATTATATTGCTTGGTCAGCCCCCTGGCTGAAAGCGTGGTCATTTTTCCGCAGCACTTTTCTTACGTGGGGCCAGGACAGTTCTAACCCGCCCCGATTTTGCCGGCTTCTTCCCACGCGACACTGCGGCACCCGCTTTCATGACCGCCTTGACCCTGTCATAGGTAATACGCTGGCTTGTAAGCTCATGCCCATCACCAGGAAAAAGTACGGCATCTCCAACCATATACAGCAGTTCACTATTCGTATTGTATTCAATACGCAATGCATTACCTTTTACATCTTCATCCTTACCATCTGGACGCTGCTGAAAATAGACTGGCTTGCCTTCAGCCTCCAAACGATCGGTATTTCCTGCACTCTGAAAGACATATACCTTATCAGCCTTTAATCTGATACTGCCCTGAATCACCAACACATTGCCACTGTAGGTGGTCACACCCTTGCCTTCATCAATCTCCATGCCGTCTGCTTCAACCTGTATCGGCTGCTCCTTATCTGAAGAGAGTGCCAGCACTTCACCTCCAAACAATAGCAATAGACTCAATGCCAATGATTTTTGACCACCGCAGCATAGCCATTTAGTTAATTTCATAGTGTCCTCGTACCTTTGATAGGAATTTGAGCCTTATCGGCTTATCAAGCCAGGCCTGCATGCCAATTGACGTTTGCACATCTCCCAGACTGCGAACCTTTACCTTTTCATCTGTCTCGGCATAATTTTCTTTCGGGCGAACGCGCAAGTCACGGGTTGTAATATGCACCGGGCGAATCCCTGGGGCTGCAATCCGATCAATTTTGACTGCTCCATTCAATAACACCAACTGCCCATCGCCCGAAACCCACCCTGTCTCCGATTTAATCTTCCAGGGAGGAACACCCTCCTCATAAATAACCAGATGAGGGCGAGTCAGCTCAGTACTATCATCATCAGGATAGTGCAGCATCCGCTCTGCAGACAGGGTTTGCTCCAGTTTGCCATCAATATCCATATTAGTGACAGAGAAATCCTCTACATAATAATCAGGCGTATGCTCAAGCTTGACCTTTTCGCTCTCCTCTTTACCTGTCACCTGCAACAGCAGGGTACTCCCAGCTGCCAGCAGAATAAACAGTGATCCGATAACTATCCTTCTCTGACTTAACATCTGCACACTATTCGAGATAGGCCCGATATGCCTCATCAAGTGTGCCCTGGGCCTTCATAAGCAATTCACAGACCTCTCGTGCCGCACCCCGCCCTCCAGCTGAAGGAGTCTGCCAATGGGCATGCTGCCTGACCAGTGAATGAGCATCCTGAACAGCAACGGCAAATCCAGCTCGCCTCATCAACGGCAGGTCAATCAGGTCATCACCCACATAAGCTACCTGCTCCGATTCAAGCCCCAATGTTGCCAGCAGATCATGATAGGCCGGCAACTTCTCATGCTGGCCTTGATATACATGCTTAACACCCAAGCTCTCCATGCGCTGAGCAACCAGCTTGGAGCTACGCCCAGTTATTACCCCAACATCTACACCAGACTGCATAAGCAGCTTTATGCCCAGGCCATCTTTGATGTTGAAGGTTTTGAGCTCTTCACCATTATTGCCCAGGTAAAGATTCCCATCAGTCAATACACCATCCACATCAAAAATAACCAGGCGGATACGGCTCGCTTTTTCCAGAACATCCTGCATAATTTTTAGCCTTACACCACACCTGCACGTAATAGATCATGCATATTTAATGCACCAATCAAACGCTTCTGGTCATCAAGCACCAGCAACGCATTTATTTTTTTCTCTTCCATTATCTGTAGCGCTTCAGCTGCCAGCTGGTCAGCACAGGCTGTGGCACAACCTGTGGTCATCACCTCATGCATCGTGCTGCGATGAAGATCCTGCCCTCGATCAATTGCTCGCCTTAGGTCACCATCAGTAAAGATACCCACCAACCGCGACTGATCATCCACTACAGCAGTCATACCCAGCCCTTTATTGGTCATCTCCAGCAACGCATCCGATAATAATGCCTGGATACCAACCTGCGGCACTCTATCTCCCACATGCATAATGTCACCGATATGCAGCAACAGACGCCGACCTAAAGCGCCACCAGGATGAGAGCGTGCAAAATCCTCCTCCGTAAAACCACGCGCCTCCAAAAGCGCTATTGCCAAGGCATCGCCCATAACCAAGACCGCCGTCGTACTGGAGGTAGGGGCCAGATTCAACGGGCATGCCTCCTGCTCAACACTGACATCAATATGGACATCCGCATTCAGAGCCAGTGTGGAATCAGGCTTACCGGTCATGGCAATCAGTGGTACTCCCAGGCGTTTTATCAATGGGAGGATAGTCAACAACTCCGCCGTCTCACCAGAGTTGGATAGGGCCAGTACCACATCTTTGGCGGTAATCATCCCCAGATCACCATGACTGGCTTCACCGGGATGCACAAAGAAAGCAGGCGTGCCCGTACTGGCCAAAGTGGCCGCAATCTTGCCTCCGATATGGCCAGACTTGCCCATACCCATCACCACGATACGCCCTACACACCCCAGCATATAGCCACAGGCCGTTGCAAAGTCACCATTGACGCGCTGACCCAGCGCTTCAACCGCTCTGGCTTCAGTTTTAATCACTGCCAGCCCCAATGCCTGAAGCTGCTCAATCTGAGCAGGTGGTAGATCAACTAATTTGGTCATACTCTTTTTTCATCCAACATACGAACAACTGCCGTTTGCTCTGCAGGTTCATCGACCTCAATGAAAAGGAATGCCTGGTAGGCAACAAAGCACAGCACCAGGATCAATCCTTCAAAGCGATTGATTCTACCATTACCACCAAAGCCATAGCCCATAATAAAGATGGCCAGTGTCAGGCCAATCATAACGGGCAGGTCCCGGCTTAGCACCTCGGGCGCAAAAACGCCCGGCATAATAACACCCGGCACAGAGAGAACAGCCAATAGGTTATACATATTCGAGCCGATGACATTACCAATGGCAATATCATGTTGATTCCTTAGTGCGCTGGTAATCGATGCGGCCAGCTCAGGCAGGCTGGTGCCCAGCGCAACAATGGTAAGACCTATCACCAGATCACTAATGCCGAAGGAGACAGCAATATTCACCGCCCCCCAAACCAATATACGCGAGCTCAACAGCAGCAAACCAAGCCCAACCACAAACCAAATAACTGCTGCTTTTGTGCTGAGGGCTTCCGGTATCTCTGCCTCATATTCAGCTGCCATAGGGTCTTTATCTGCCCGATCCCGGAGCGCAATCCGGGCTAAACCAAAGACCACCAACACCAAAGAGGCCATCAGGATAGCACCATCCAAGCGACCCAACGCCCCATCCAGCATAAGCACAAGCACCAACATACAGATAGCCAACAGGATTGGATATTCACGCCGGAGCGCATCAGAACAAACCGTTAACGGCACGATCAGCGCAGTAACCCCCAGAATCAGCCCAATATTGGCGATATTGGACCCCAAGGCATTACCAATAGCCAGCCCCGGGTTACCCTGTAAAGAGGCTGTGGCAGAGACCAAAATCTCTGGGGCTGAAGTACCCAACCCGACAATGGTTAGGCCTATCAGCATAGGTGAAAGGCCCAGATTGCGAGCAATCGTAGCGGCCCCCATAACAAAACGATCTGCCCCCCAAACAAGCAAAGCAAAACCAACAATGATTGCAACAACATTTAGCAACATAAAAGGGAAACGTTTCCAGATAAATTTACATGAGTGAACTGCGCATTTTTCCAGACCTTCACAAGATTGTCCAAGGTAGCTTGACGCTATCTAGTAGAAGAGGTGAAAATACGCTGTTTTGAAAGCCTGACGTCTCATCCATCTTTTGGTCGTCCTGCAGGAAAAAAGTACCGTATTCAGCATTGAACTGGAAAATCATGTCACAACACCCCAATGATAGTAACGAACCTCTGGTCAAGATCCGCGGCCTGCGATTTTATCGTGGTGACCGGGCTATCTTTGATGGTGTCGATATCGATATCCCCAGAGGGTTGATTACCGCCATCATGGGACCCAGTGGCACCGGTAAAACAACTCTACTCAAGCTGATCGGAGGGCAGCTTCGTCCAAATGCCGGCACTATCCATGTTAATGGACAAAATGTACACAAGCTCAACAACAAAGATCTATACAAGCTGCGCATGAGCATGGGCATGCTGTTTCAAAGCGGTGCGTTGCTAACCGATATCAATGTATTCGATAACGTAGCCTATCCACTGCGAGAGCATACCAAACTGCCCGAATCCATCATCCGCAAACTGGTACTGATGAAACTGGAGGCCGTTGGCCTACGTGGCGCACGCGATCTCATGCCCTCTGAGCTATCCGGCGGCATGGCACGACGGGCAGCACTGGCGCGCGCAATCGTACTGGATCCGGAAATGATCATGTACGATGAGCCCTTCACCGGGCAGGATCCTATCTCCATGGGCGTTCTGGTGCAGCTCATCCCACGCCTTAACAAAGCCAGTCAACTAACCAGCATTGTGGTCTCCCACGATGTAGAGGAGACCGCAGATATTGCTGATGTCATCTATGTTATCTCAAACGGCAAGGTTATCGCAGGTGGCCCAAGTGAGCAGATTGCCAACTCCGATTCCCCCTGGGTGCGCCAATTTATGGATGGCCTGGCAGACGGGCCTGTACCTTTTCATTTTCCTGCAGAGCCACTGGAAAAAGACATACTGGGAAGCTAAATGACCATTGCAAAATATCAATCGAAAAAAACAGGAGTAAAACACTGATGGAGCAGTTAGCCCGACTGGGACGAATCGGCATCAGCAGTCTGGAACGACTGGGGCGCGGGCATGTCTTATTGGTGCATATGCTCTCAGGGTTTACCGCCCTGATAATGCGACCAACGCTATTAATCGCACAACTCCACTCTGTGGGTGTGCTATCAATGCTTATCATTACCATATCCGGACTTTTTGTTGGCATGGTATTAGGGCTCCAGGGATACTATATCCTATCTCAATTTGGCGCTGAAGAGACCCTCGGTGTCATGGTCGCTGCATCACTGGTGCGCGAATTGGGCCCTGTGGTTACCGCACTACTATTTGCCGGTAGGGCAGGCTCCGCCCTGACTGCTGAGATTGGATTAATGAAGGCGACAGAACAACTATCCGGACTGGAGATGATGGCCGTTGACCCAATCAAGCGAATACTGACACCCCGCTTTATGGCCGGACTGATATCCATGCCGCTACTCGCCGCTCTATTTAGCGCCGTTGGTATAATTGGTGGGCATTTTGTAGGTGTAGGACTTCTAGGCGTGGATGAAGGCGCCTACTGGTCACAGATGCAGGCCAAGATTGACCTACATGAAGACATTTATAATGGTGTAATCAAGAGCATGGTATTTGGCTTTGTTTGTACCTGGATTGCACTCTTTCAAGGGCATGACTGCACGCCAACGTCTGAAGGTGTCAGCCGTGCAACCACTCGCACGGTTGTACACTCAGCCCTGGCGATACTCTGTTTAGATTTTGTGCTTACTGCACTGATGTTTGGGGAATAACAAATGGCACAGATGAGAACCATGGAAATAATGGTCGGCGCCTTCATGGCAGCCGGCTTTGTAGCGCTGTTTTTTCTGGCCATGCAGGTCAGCAATCTAAGCAACCTGACTGAGGGAGATGGATACCACATCACCGCCCGTTTCGATAACATAGGCGGGCTCAAGGTACGCTCACCCGTCTCTATGGCTGGCGTACGCATAGGCCGAGTGACTAAGATTTCATTCGACAACAGGACCTATGAAGCCATCGTCACCATGCTGGTTGACCGCTCCCACAACACCATCCCGGATGACACCTTTGCCAAAATATATACCGCAGGTCTTTTAGGTGAGCAATATATTGGACTGGATCCTGGTGGCAGTGAAAAATTTCTTACCGAGGG
>Ga0316190_10000569_pt1 | contig 25595 bp, 29 predicted proteins | sample Eddworburrow2_MG_FD_204929 | JGI IMG/M metagenome (GOLD analysis project Ga0316190, IMG submission 204929) | Coastal sediment microbial communities from Maine, United States - Eddy worm burrow 2 | ecosystem: Environmental > Aquatic > Marine > Coastal > Sediment | place: USA: Maine | collected... | reverse complement strand
TGATGTTTCGCCGTTGGCTGTCCGACGTCGCCGCCCAGCGTGAGCAGGAGATCCGGCTGCAAACGGCGGGGCTCGAATCGGGGGCGGCCCGCGCCGTCATCGACTCCCTGATCGAGCGCAACCGCACGATCCACGAACGGGAATCGGTCAACCTCAACCCCGCAACCAACGTGATGAGTCCTCGGGCCGAGGCGGCGTTGGCGGCGGGGTTGGGGTCACGGCCCTCCCTCGGTCATGCCGGCGAGAAGTACGAGATGGGGCTGGAGGCCATCGAGGAGCTGGAGGTCATCACCGCCGATCTGGCATCGCGGGTGTTCAACGCCGACTACGCCGAGATCCGGGTGGCGTCGGGGGCGATGGCCAACCTCTACGCCTTCATGGCCACCTCCTCGGCGGGCGACGCCATCATCGTGCCCCCGGCATCCATCGGCGGGCACGTCACCCACCACAACGCGGGGGCGGCCGGGCTCTACGGGCTCGACATCCATCCCGCGCCGGTTGATTCTGGTCGCTACAGCGTCGACGTCGACGGGGTCGCCGCCCTGGCCCGTGAGGTACAGCCAACCCTGATCACCATCGGCGCCAGCCTCAACCTTCTGCCCCACCCGGTGGCCGAGCTGCGCGAGATCGCCGACGAGGTGGGGGCCAAGCTGTTGTTCGACGCCGCCCATCTGTGCGGCATGTTTGCCGGTGGGGGCTGGCCCAATCCGCTCGATGAGGGCGCTCACCTCATGACCATGAGCACCTACAAGAGTCTCGCCGGTCCACCGTCGGGTCTGCTCGTGACCAACGATGCGGCCCTGGCCGAACGGGTTGATGCCATTGCCTACCCCGGCCTGACCGCCAACTTCGACGCCGGCTCCACCACCGCCCTGGCCTTCACCCTGCTCGACTGGATCGACCACGGCGCCGCCTACTACACCGCCATGACCGACACTGCCCAGGCCCTGGCCGATGCCCTGGAGCCCGAGCTACCGCTGTTTCGGACCGAGGCCGGGCCGGTCACCACTTCACACCAGTTCGCCATCAAGGCCGACGAATGGTTCGGCGGTTACGCCGCCGCCGTGCGCCTACGGCGGGCCAACATCTTGAGCAGCGGCATCGGCCTGCCCGAGGGCGAGGGCATCCGCCTTGGCACCCCGGAGATCGTGCGCTGGGGAATGGGGCCCGAACACATGGCCGAACTGGGGTCCTACGTGGTCGACGCCCTGCGGGGCGAACCCGAGGCGGTAGCTGAGTCGGTCTCGAAGTTCCGGGCCCAGTTCGACACCGTGCACTTCTGTTCGGAGTAGAGCGGATGTCCCGAGGTCTGTCCCTGCAACTACCCGGTCAGTGTTGGTGTGGCCACGGTCCCACCTACCAGTCGTGCTGCGAGCCGATCGTGTCGGGCCAACGTCCCGCCGCCACCGCCGAGGAGTTGATGCGGTCGCGGTACTCGGCGTTTGCCGTTGGTGATAACCGCTACCTGCTCGAGTCGTGGGATCCGAACACCCGCCCGACGTCGATCACAATCTCTCCCGGGCAGCGCTGGACCCAACTCCAGATCGTTGCCAGCAGCGCCGGCGGCTCCCGGGACAAGTTCGGAACGGTGGAGTTCATCGCCCACTACGTCGACGGCTCGGCGCCCGGCATTCTCCGGGAACGCAGCCTCTTTCGTCGCCACCAGGGCCAGTGGGTCTACGTCGACGCTGAGCCGTAGGACACCAATCGGCGGTAGTTCGCGCTTGTGCGGAATGGTCGGCAGACCTGACCGACCGCAGGCCCGAGTATGCAACCCGCACGTTTCATACGGAGGGACTCCAACGAGATGAAGGCAACAACGCAGTTGGACGCGGACCTATGACCCGTCGGCTTCACCCCAGGCGTTGGCTGAATCCGTGGCCGTGGCCGTGACCGTCCTGGCCCAGCACGTCACCGGGTTGGCCCTGGATGGTGAGCACCTTGTTCTGACCCTTGACGAGGTGCAGGTCCTGGCCGACAACCGGGGCGACGACGTGGAGGTGCCAACCACCGTGGCCATCGACGTTGGCAGCTTGTACGACACCACGCCCACGGTCGAGGCGCTACGGGGTTTGAGCATCGTGGTCTTCGCCCACGGCCCCGACGACGTTTACGATGGTCTCGTCGGAGACGTGGAGGGCGTCTGGCTCGCGTGTGGAACCACGGGGCCCGCCCAGTCGGTCATTGCCTCCTCGGTCGGTGACGGGTGGCCGGCCAATCCGACGCTGGCAACGCTCCGGGCGGCCATCGTCGATGGCTAACCAAGGGACGTTTGGCCCTTCTTGCGGGGACCTTGGCACAAGATCGTTGTGGTATGGCTCGTAGGCCGATTTCCGGGGACTCCAGGGTGATCGCCGTTGGCGTCGCAGGCGTCACGGTCCTTCTCTCATTGTTGACAGTCGGCTGTGGCGGCGATGAAGGGACGGCGACGGAGACGACCACCGTGTCGAATTCCAGCACCGCCGCCACCACTGCTTCCAGCGATGTTGAGCCCGGTAGCACGACAACTTCGTCGGCCCCGGTGTCCACCACGGTGACGCCGTCCACGACCTTGCCGGGTGAGCCGATCTTCTCGTTCGCCGCTGAGGGGGACGTACTGGCAGTGATGGCCGTCGCCCATGACGATGTGTTGAATGTCCGAGCGGTACCGGGGCTCGATGGTGAGACCGTGGCCGAACTGACACCGACGGCGGCCAACGCCGTGTCGACGGGTCGGGCCCGGCAGCTGAGCCAATCGATCTGGAACGAGGTGACGGTCGGCGGCGTCACCGGCTGGGCCAACTCCTCCTATCTCGGGTTCATGGGAACAACCGACGACGCCACTGCTGAGTTCTTGGACGGGGCGAACCCACCCGAAGTCGACACCATGGAGGCATTGGGGGAACTGGTGGCCGCTGAGTTCGCCCCCGACGACCCCGATCCCGAGCCTGGGCTGAGGATCGTGCAGTCAGTAGAGGCTTCGCAGGGCGATCTGGCCGAAGTCACCTACGACGTGATCGGCGTGGCCGACGATTCCATTGCCGGCTACCGCCTGCATATCTTCGCCACGCCCGCTGACGCCGGCGGCTTTGTGCTGCGCTCGATCGAGCGCACCATGTTCTGCTGGCGAGGTGCGTCCGGCGGCCTCTGCGTTTAGCGAGCTGGGACTTGACGCTCACTTGTTGGTCCGCAGAGCACCTTGTGCTCTGCCCTCATCGCTCCGCCAGGATGATGGTTGATACATGGCCATTGGTCGTTCTTCCCGCCTCTTCCTGACTGCCACCATCTTCCTGTTCTTGTTCCTCGTCGGCTGTAGCGGTGACGATGACGCCGCTACTACGACTGAAACAACGACGACGTCGGCGTCGGCCAGCACCACTGGGTCGTCGACCACCGCTGAGTCCACCACGACGACATCGGTGGCCCCGACAACAACCGCCTCGACCGCGGCCACCGCCTCGACCACCGAAGCCGCGCGGTCGACGTCGAGCAGCACGACCGGGTCGTCGACGACGGCTGCCACCCGGGTGGTCATGGTGTACTTCAACACCGGCGATGGCAGCGATTGCAGTGAGGTCACCGCCTTCGAGCGCACCGTTGGCACCTCGATCGGCCCGGCCGAGGCCGCCTTCGAGGAACTGGTCGGCGGCCCGACCACGGCTGAGGAGGCGGCAGGCGCCTCGTCGTTCTTCTCATCGGCCACCGCCGATACTGTCCGGTCGGTGCTGCTGGCCGATGGCGTCCTGACCGTCGATTTCGACGACGTGCGGGCCGAGATCTCCAACGCCAGTAGCAGCTGCGGCAGCTCGGCCTTCACCTCAAGCCTCAACGCCACCGCCTTTCAGTTCCCGACCGTCGACAAGGTCCGCTACCTGTTCGCCGGGTCGTGTGAGGACCTCGGTGAGTTCCTCCAGACCGGCGTCTGTGAATTCGCGAACGAATAGCCTCCCGCTACCTGTCTGCGGTGGCGGTTGAGGCGACGCCGGGGAACGCTTCGGCCAGCGGGGCCAGTAGCTCGGGTTCGGTGGTGGCGACCTGAAACGATGTCGGCAGCTGCTCGGGTTTGACCAGTTCGATGACCTCGGGCTGGTTGGCATAGTACTCGCGGAACTCCTGGTAGGCCGCCTCCTGGTTGACGTAGGAGTAGCGGTCGACCTGGGGGTGCTGACGGAGCCAGTCCGAGACGTCCTCAATCGACTGGGAGTCGGCGGTGGGACTGAACCAGATGATGAGCTCCACCCCCGGTTTGGGGTTGGGGTTGGGGTTACCGATGGCGAGGGCCAGAGCCCCGGCCAGCTCGTCGGAGGACCCGGCGTCGAAGTCGTGTGGAGCCTCGTCAACAGGAAACTCCTCCCCGACGGCGATCGGTTCCGTGACGCCGGGTCCACCGGCGAAGAAGGCCCAGAACAGCACGAGGAGGACGACGGCCGCGGCCGATGCCGCCAGCCAGCGGTGCCGTGTCGCCCGCCTACTGGCCGCCCTGCTCTTCAATGTGGTCTCTGGTTCGAGATTGGCCCGGAGCACCCCGTCGAGGTCGAGGTCGAGGTGGATCGTGATCCGGGCCGCCTGCTGCTCCAGCAGCTCGGCCAGGCGTTCCTCGGCCAGGCGTTCCTCGGCCAGGCGTTCCTCGGCCAGGCGTTCCTCGGCCGGGTGTTCTTCGGCCGGGCGTTGGTCATCCATGGTCTTCCTTGCAAGGAATCTCGAAGAGCTCTGAGCGCTACGACGATCGTTGCAGGGCCCGACCGACAACAACGAAGCCGGCGACGCTGGGCAGGGTGACGATGGCGACGGCGGAGCCGACCGACAGATCGGTGGCGGCGATGGTCCCGACGATGAAGGGCACGGTGAGGATGGCGAGGCGTAGTCCTGCGGTGAGGGCCCCCAACCCGGCTCCCGGGCGCCCGGGGTGTTTGGCCGCCTGGTCGTAGATGGTGGGGAGCATGGTGGCGATGCCGACCCCGGCCAACAGGTACCCGGTCAGGACCAGGTGGCGGTTGTCGACCAGCGTGGCGATCACCAGCCCAGCAGCGGTAACGGCCGACGCCCAGCCGCTGAGACGGGCCGGGCCGACGCGGTGGGCCACCCAGTCGCCCCCGAAACGCCCGATGGTCATACCGGTGGTGACGGCGGCGTAGCCGAGGGCGGCGAAACCGGCCCCGGACCCGAGATCGTCGCTGAGGCGGAAGGCGGCCCAGTCGATCGAGGTGGCCTCGATGGCCAGCGCCGTGAACCCCGCCAGGGCGAACAGCAACAGTACGGCGGGTGGGGATCGGCGGGCGGTGGCACCAGCCGGCGCTGTTGACCCGCCCTGCACCTCGGGGACGGGGTGCTCATCGGTTTGCAGCACCCCCCGACTGACGACGATCACCACCATCAACAACACTGCCCCGGCCATGGTCAGGTGCACCGACAGCGAAACGCCCGACGCCGCGATCCGCGACGACGACAAACCCCCGACGGCGGCCCCGAGACTCCACAGCCCATGCAGTCGGTTCATGACCGGAGCATGGCGGCGCGCACTGAGCCACGAGCCCTGCAGGTTCATGGCCACATCGACGGGAGCGTCGAAGGTCAACATCGCCACCAACCCGACCAGGAGCGCAACCTGGGTGTTGGCCAGGCCGACGATCGGCAACGACACGGCGATGATTGAACCTCCACCCAGCATCACCCGACGGGTACCGAAGCGGGCGATGGCGGGGCCGGCCGCCGCGCTGCCGACCAGTCCGGCGAAGCCCGCGATCGACATCAGCAGGCCAACCCGGGCGATGCTGATGTCGACGTGATCCCGGATCTCGGGCATGCGGGGAAGGAAGGAGGCGAACAGCGCCCCGTTGACGAAGAACTGTGCCGCCACCGCCGCCAGCGCTCGACGATCAGTGGTGGGGGACTTCTCCGTCGAGCGCATTCACGCTGACGCTAGCCGCCTGATCGGCCGCCGCCGTACCGACTCCCCGACCGCAGCCAGGCTGATCGAGGAATCGGTGAATCCGCCGCCCTGAAGAAATGGGGTGACCAGCAATAGGCCTGGGGGATCGAGCCATATTGACCCAAAGCCAGCCACCCAGTTCAAGAATTTTGTCCGACGGGCTGTCCCAAGTTTGGGGCAGTTGAACCGGAGCCAACCCGTCGGACCTACTAGCACGGTTGCTAGTTTCTATTACCGGGTAAGTAGTAAATCAGGGTCGAAAAGTTCCCAAAGAGGTGAAGAATTTCTGAAAGACCTGGTCAGGGGCTGGATCGTGCCTGGTCAGGCCACTGCCGCCGGGGCGTGTCCGGTGGCAGGAACCGACTGGCGGAGCACGCTAGCGATGGTGGAGCGGGCGTCGGGGAGCTCGTTCTCGACCAGGGCCGTGGCGATGTGACGGTCGGCCTGGCGAACGGCGGCGGCGATATCGCCCCCAAGTTTGTTCGTCACCACCCATAGGAGCACACTACCGAACGGTCTGCCCGGCCCCGTGATCCACCGGCGATGAGCTTCGGCCAGCACCCGTTTGGCCTGCTGGTCGGCCGTGCGCGGTCGCGCTGTCGGTAGCCGCTCAACCGTACTCGTCGGCGATGTAACCTGACGACTGTGGTGAACGGACAGGGTGGTCCCACCAAGCTTCATGGCGTCTCCTGATTAAACTGCTGCCGCGTTTGCATGTTACTTCAGGCCTGCGGGGCCACAAGGGTTCATTTACTAACTTGGACGTATTATTACCGTACCCATAGTGAAGACACATAATGCATTATTGAGCTAATTTGAGCTTCATCTATGGACAAGCAACTGCCAAGGAGCAGTGAAGGCGTCAGACCACGATGTTGATGAGTTTGCCGGGCACGACGATCACCTTGCGGGGCTCGGCGTCGCCGATAAGCTCGGCGACGCGCTGGTCGTTGAGGGCGGTCTTGCGCACCATGGCCTCAGGGGTGTCAGCCGGGACGGTGATCCGGGCCCGCACCTTGCCGTTGACCTGAACCGGGATCTCCACGGTGTCCTCGACCAGCAACTTGTCGTCGGCCACGGGGAACGGCCGGTAGACGACCGAGTCACCATGACCCAGCAGTTGCCAAAGCTCCTCGGCGATGTGGGGCACCAGGGGGCCGAGCATGAGCACCAGCGGTTCGGCCAGCTCGCGGGGGGTGGGGCCTGCAACCTTGGTGATCTCGTTGTTGAGCTCGGTGATCCTGGCGATGGCGGTGTTGAACCGCAGCCCGTCCATGGCCGCCGCCACCTGGGCGATGGTGCGGTGCAGCAGCCGTCGCAGTTCGTCGGAGGCGGGGGTGTCGACGACGGTCAACTCGCCGCTGTCCTCGTCGACCAGGTTGCGCCACACCCGCTGGAGCAGCCGGTGGGAGCCGACAACGGCGGTGGTGTCCCACACCCGGTCCTGGTCGAGGGGGCCCATGAACATCTCGTGCAGCCGCAGGGTGTCGGCGCCGTAGTCCTCGTACATGTCGTCGGGGGTGACGGAGTTCTTCAGGCTCTTGCCCATCTTCCCGTAGGAACGGGTGACGGGCTGGCCGTCGAGCAGGAAGCGGCCATCGTCCTCGACGACGTCGGACGCCTCGACATAGATGCCCCGCTCGTCCTGGAAGGCGTAGGCCTGGATGTAGCCCTGGTTGAACAGGCGTTGGAACGGTTCCCGGGTTGAGACGTGGCCCAGATCGAACAGCACCTTGTGCCAGAACCGGGCGTACAGCAGGTGCAGCACGGCATGCTCCACCCCGCCGATATAGAGGTCGACACCGCCCTGGCCCCCGCCATCACTGGAGCCGGAATCGGAGGTGCTGTCGCGACCGGGGTAGTTCATCCAGTAGCGCTCGACGTCGGGATCGACGAGGGCGTCGTCGTTGGTCGGGTCGAGGTAACGCAGGTAGTACCAGCACGACCCGGCCCATTGCGGCATCGTGTTGAGCTCACGCCGGTAGTGGCGGGTGCCTTCGCCCTGGCCCAGGTCGAGATCGACCGAGGCCCAGCTGTCCGCCCGCCCCAGCGGGGGCTCGGGGGCACTGTCGACGTCGAGGGACCGGGGGGCCCAGTCGATCAGCGGGGGCAGCTCGACCGGTAGTTCGGATTCGGGCACCGGTTGGGGCAGACCGTCGTCGTCGAACACGATGGGGAACGGCTCACCCCAGTAGCGCTGACGGCTGAACAGCCAGTCACGCAGTTTGTAGGTGACGGTGCTGCTGCCGCTGCGGTCGTTCTCGAGCCAGTCGATGATGCGCCGCTTGGCCTCGTCCACCGCCATGCCGTCGAGGAAGGAGCTGTTGATGGCGGGGCCGTCGCCCAGGTAGGCCTTGCCGTCGAAACCCTCCGACGGTTGCACGGTGCGCACGATGGGCAGCTCGAACGCTTCGGCGAACTCCCAATCGCGCTCGTCCTGACCCGGCACGGCCATGATGGCCCCGGTGCCGTAGCCCATGAGCACGTAGTCGGCGATGAACACCGGGATCGGGTTGCCGCTGGTTGGCACGGTGGCGTAGGCCCCGATGAACACGCCGGTCTTTTTCTTGTTCTCCTGGCGGTCGAGGTCGGACTTCTGGGCGGCGGCGGCCCGGTAGGCGGCAACGGCCTCGGCCGGGGTGGCGGCTCCGCCGGTCCATACCTCGGCGGTGCCGTCGGGCCAGGCGTCGGGCAGGAGGTCGTCGACCAGGGGATGCTCAGGGGCCAGCACCATGTAGGTGGCCCCGAACAGGGTGTCGGGGCGGGTGGTGAAGACGTCGATGGTGGTGCCGTTGTCGGAACCGGCGCCGCCGGCGACGGGGAAGTTGATAAAGGCGCCCTCGCTGCGGCCGATCCAGTTGCGCTGCATCGTCTTCACCGGCTCGGGCCAGTCGAGCTGGCCGAGGTCGGCCAGGAGACGGTCGGAGTAGGCGGTGATGCGCATCATCCACTGCTTCAGTGGACGACGGAACACCGGATGGTTGCCCCGCTCACTGCGCCCGTCGGCCGTGATCTCCTCATTGGCCAACACCGTGCCGAGACCCGGGCACCAGTTGACCGGGGCCTCACCGACATAGGCCAGACGATGGTCGTTGATCATCTGGCGCTGTTCGGTGCGGCTCAGGTCGGCCCAGGCCCGACCGTCGGGGGTCGGTCGTGAACCGTCGGCGAAGGCCGCTTCCAACTCGGCAATGGGACGGGCACGGTCGGCCTCGTCGTCGTACCAGGAGTTGAAGATCTGAAGGAAGATCCACTGGGTCCAGCGGTAGTAGTCGGGGTCGGTGGTCGACACGCTGCGGCGCTGGTCGTGGCCCAGGCCGAGGCGGGTCAGTTGCCGACGGTAGGTGGTGATGTTCGCCTCGGTGTTCTCCCGCGGGTGCTGGCCCGTCTGGCGGGCGTGCTCCTCGGCCGGGAGCCCGAAGGCGTCGAACCCCATGGTGTGGAGCACGTGGTGGCCCGTCATGCGCTTGTAGCGGGCGTAGACGTCGGTGCCGATGAAGCCGAGGGGGTGTCCGACGTGCAGTCCACTACCCGAGGGGTAGGGGAACATGTCCATCACGAACAGCTTCCCGGTGTCACCCTCGCCCTCACGTTCACTCTGGCCGGCGGGGCCGTGGCCCTCGGCCAGGACACCGGAGGGGTTGGCGGTCTCGTAGGTCTTGTTGTCGCTCCAGTGCTGCTGCCAACGAAGCTCGATCTCACCCGCCCGGGCGGCGTCGTATCGATGCGGGGGAACGTCGGGTGTGGCCTCGGTGCTCACAGCTACTCCTTACTCTTCGGCAAACGCAAACGGTCACCGGCTTCGCCAACGTACCGGCACTGCGGCGATGGCACTCCCGAGACAGTGTCGGGAAGCGGTAAACCTGAACCCCCGCTCAGGTATCACTAGAAGTATGGGAGCAGATCACGGGCAATCGATGAGCACTGATCGACGCGGGGGCTTCGTCGCAGCGGCCGCCGTCGGGCTGATGGTCGTAATCAGCGCCGTTGTCGTGTTTGTGTTGGTGAGCGGTGGGGATGACGGTGACGGGGCGACGAACGTCGACGCCGCCGACACCACCGCTTCGACCGCCGCTGACTCCGCCGCCGACGCCCTGGGCGACGCCGCCTCCGGTATCGCCGGCGCTTCGGCCACCTCCGATGACGACCCGGTCGCCCCCGATCCTGACGACGCCGAGGGCACCGACGGGGCCACCCCCGAGGCCCGGGATGATGGGCGCCGGTTCAAGGTCGACACCGAGCGGGTGGCCGCCGATCGTGGTGACCCGTTTTTGAATGTCCGTTCTGGTTCGGGCACCGGCAGCGGCATCGTGGCCAAGCTGCCCGCCACCTATACCGGGGTGTTGTGGACGGGTCAGGAGCAGACAACCGCAGACGGAGACCTCTGGTACGAAGTGGAACTGCTTGACCCGGTTCGGGTGCACTTCGACGAGCCGTTGCACGGGTCCAAGCCGGTCGGTTGGGTCAATTCGGCTCTGCTGGCCGCCTTGCCCGAAGGGCTGCCGGTAACCGTCGACGAGTTGGCCCCCTGTGGAACACCGGGTGAGACGATCGAAACGTCGTCGTCGGGGTCGCGGTCGCCTGGCCACGTCTACGCCGTGGACAGCGCGCTGGTGTCGCCTGACTGTTTGCGGGTCGTCGTCACCTTCGGAACCGGAGCGGCACCCTTTGAGCTGGAGACGGCACTTGCGGGGTTGTCGCCAGCCGACAGCCTGCCCCTGGTTCGGGGGGTTGAGAGTGGCAGTTTTGGGGTTGTGGTCGACTTGGGTGCCATCGACTCGGTGTGGCCGGGGGCAACCGAAACCGACGATGGGGTCTACGTCGTGCGCCGTCAGGACCGGACCCTCGAACTCCGCATACCCGACCCCGTGAACGGGTCATCCGTGACAGGTTTTGACGATCGGGGCATCGTGGTCGTCGACCTCGAACTCGATCCCGACCGGGCGAAGCCGCCGGCCGAGGGTGGGGTGGTGCTGACCCGAGATCCGGACTCCGGGTTTGGCCCGGGTTCATTCGAGGTCACCGGGATCACCCGGCCGTTCGAGGCCAACCTCGAGGTCAGCGTGGAGGATGGCGACGGTTCGGCCGTTGAGGCCATCTTCTCCGGCAGCCTTTATCTCGGCACCACCCGCACCGATGAGTACGCGGTACAGACCATCGACTGGACCGAGGCGTGGGCACCGTTCGCCGTGAGGGTCGAAGACCTCGCTCCCGGCCGCTACACCATGGTGCTCAACGCCAACGGTGGTAGCGACACGCCGCCAGCCCTGCGAATCCCCTTCACCGTGGCCGAGCGGGGCTCCGAGCCTGACCTGGCCACCGCGGTCGAGTTGGACACCGTCGAGGCCCTGGTCAACTTCGCCCGGGGTGGAGGGAGGGTGGCGTCGGTGCCGCTGGCCGATGAGGTGACCCTTGGCCTCGGGTTGGCCGAAAGCAGAACCCTGGGCCGGGCTGAACTGGCTGATGCCGACGTCTGGATCTCCGACGTGACCGACTTCGAAGGCTTCTCTGGCGATTTCGGTGTGCTCGAAACCCTCGCCCGTTCGGGCCCGGTCCGGATCACCTCCGGTGCCATCCCGTACTGCGTAGGCCCGCCCCGCGACTGGCCTGCCCCATTCGACGGTCTGCGGCAGGTCAACATCGAACCGATCGGCGTCGATTCCTGCATCGCATGGTTCGGGGTGAGCCTGTTCCTCAACCCCGCCGGGGAGATCGAAGGAGTTGTGCTCGACCTGTTCGGGCCGTGAGGATCTGCCTGAACAGCAACCGCCTACCGTCGTGGCCATGGTGGGGGATCGATGCGGGAACGGCGGGGAACCGGGATCGGGTGGGAGCAAGATCTCGCAGATCCTTGGCCACGACGAACGAATCGTGTACCGGCTGCTCACCCACAAGAAGAAGTTCTACGCCGTCACCACCGAACGGCTGATTGTGTAGAAGGGCATTGTTGGTACCGGGTACGACATCGTCGATCTCCGCAGTATCGCCAGCTACAAGGTCAAGGTCGGGATTGTCGACCGGATGTTCGGAACCGAGTCGGGCTCGATCTTGATCGATCATGGTCGCACCGGTCAGAAAAGACGGACCGTGTACCTGAAGCTGTCCAATGTCACCGACCCCTACGGGGCGCTCCGCAGCCTCAGTTCGGCAACCGCTCGAGGTCTCAGCGACGGCCACGACGACGTTCCCCGCGTCGGCCACGACGTCCGCCACGACGACCGCCAGGGCGTCCGCCACCAGATCTTTCCCCGTCCGCCCCGACCCGGACGCTAGTCTCCACCAAGAGGGAGAGGACGAGGTTGAAGGCATGAATCGATGGCCATGACCACCAGTACCGACACGAACCTGCCCCGCTCGAGCGTTGGCTCGGCCACCCGCCACAACCTGCTGGGAACGGGGGCGGTGACCAAGCAGAGCATGGCCGCCTTCCTGGGGGCCGTACCGCCGGTTGATCAGGTGGGGATCGCCGAACGGGTGGCGTCGCTGGCCACCCGCAGTGTGAAGCGTGAGGCCAAGGCCAAGACCCTGCGTCTGGCCGTTTCCATGATCGACCTCACCACGCTGGAAGGCATGGACACCCCGGGCAAGGTCCGCCAGTTGGCGGCCAAGGCCCTCCGCCCCGACCCCTCCGATCCCACCATCCCCTTACCCGCCGCGCTGTGCGTCTACCCGGCCATGGTGCCAACGGCCCTGGCCGCCCTTGAAGGCTCACCGGTCAAGGTGGCGGCGGTGTCGACCTACTTCCCCAGTGGGCAGGCCCCGCTTGAGGTGAAACTGGCCGACGTCCGGGCCGCGGTGGAGATGGGGGCCGACGAGATCGACATGGTCATCGACCGGGGTGCGTTCCTCTCCGGCCGCTACGTCGAGGTGTTCGACCAGATCGTGGCGGTCAAGGAAGCCAGCGGCCACTGCCACTTGAAGGTGATCCTGGAAACCGGTGAGCTGGCCACGTTCGACAATGTGCGCCGGGCCTCCATGCTGGCCATGGCCGCCGGGGCCGACTTCATCAAGACCTCAACGGGCAAGGTGCAACCAGCCGCCACCCGCGAGGTCACCCTCGTCATGTTCGAGGCCATCCGCGACTTCCACGACCTGACCGGGGCGGTGATCGGCATGAAACCGGCCGGCGGCATCCGCACCTCCAAGGACGCCATCCGCTACCTGGTGCTGCTCAGCGAGACCCTCGGGCCCCGCTGGCTGACCCCCGACTTGTTCCGCTTCGGAGCTTCCAGCCTGCTCAACGACCTGTTGATGCAGATCGGTTGGCTGCGCGACGGCCGCTACCAGTCCCCCAACTACTACACCAACGACTGACCCTGCCATGACTGACTCCGCCATGACTGATAAGGCTGATACGCCCCCCGGCCCTGTGGCCGCCGCTGACGATGGTGGCCTGTTCGAGTTGGAATACGTCACCTCGACCGAGGCCACCGACATCGTCGGTATCGCCGACCGTTACGAGCTGTTCATCGGCGGTGGGTTCCGCAAACCGGCGTCGAAGGAATACTTCGAGACGATCAACCCCGCCACCGAGGAGGTCCTGACGTCGGTGGCCGCCGGTTCGAGCCGCGACATCGACCGGGCCGTCGGCGCTGCCCGCGACGGATTTGAGACCTGGAGCGCCCTGCCGGGGTCAGAGCGGGCCAAGTACCTGTTCCGCATCGCCCGCCTGCTCCAGGAGCGTGGCCGGGAGTTCGCCCTGTTGGAAACCCTCGACGGGGGCAAGCCGATCCGCGAGGCCCGCGACTTCGACGTGCCGACCGCCGCCGCCCACTTCTTCTACTACGCCGGATGGGCCGACAAGCTGGAGTACGCCTTCCCCGGGCTCGATCCCAAACCTCTCGGGGTGGCCGGTCAGATCATCCCCTGGAACTTCCCGCTGTTGATGCTGGCCTGGAAGATCGCCCCTGCGCTGGCCACCGGCAACACCATCGTGCTCAAACCGGCCGAGACCACCCCCCTCACCGCCCTGCTGTTCGCCGAACTGGCGGCCGAGGCGGGTCTGCCCGACGGGGTACTGAACGTGGTCACCGGCGACGGGGCTACCGGGGCCGCCCTGGTCGATCATCAAGGGGTCGACAAGGTTGCCTTCACCGGCTCCACCGAGGTTGGCAAGGCCATCCAGTCGAGCCTGGCCGGCACCGGTCGCCACCTCACGCTCGAACTGGGAGGCAAGGCCCCCCACATCGTCTTCGACGACGCCGCCCTCGACCAGGCGGTCGAAGGGGTGGTCAACGGCATCTTCTTCAATCAGGGTCACGTCTGCTGCGCCGGGAGCCGCCTGTTGATTCAGGAATCGGTGTCGGAGGTGTTCGTCGACAAGCTCAAGCGCCGTCTGTCCACCCTGCGGGTCGGCGACCCGCTCGACAAGAACACCGACGTCGGCGCCATCAACAGCCGGGCTCAGCTCGATCGCATCACCGAATTGGTGGAGGCCGGACGCAGCGAGGGAACCGAGATCTTCCAACCGGCCTGCGCCCTGCCCGACCGGGGTTTCTGGTTCACCCCAACGCTGTTCCTCGACGTGGCCCAGAGCAGTCGCATTGCCCGGGAGGAGATCTTCGGTCCGGTGCTGTCGATCAGTACCTTCCGAACCCCGGCCGAAGCGGTGGAGAAGGCCAACAACACGCCCTACGGATTGTCGGCGGGGGTGTGGACCAACAAGGGATCACGCATCCTGTGGATGGCCGACCGCCTCAAGGCAGGCGTGGTCTGGGCCAACACGTTCAACAAGTTCGACCCCGCCTCTCCCTTCGGCGGTTACCAGGAATCGGGATTCGGCCGAGAGGGTGGTCGTCACGGCCTGCTCCCGTACCTGCAAGGAACTCACTGATGGCTACCAGTTCGTCGTCCCGGCTCGATGTGCGCAAGACCTACAAACTCTTCATCGGCGGCGCCTTCCCCCGCAGCGAATCGGGGCGCACCTATCCCGCCACCGACAACGACGGCAACGTCTTGGCCCGGATGGCCGAGGGCTCGCGCAAGGACCTGCGCGACGCCATGAAGGCCGCCCGCTCGGCCCAATCGGGTTGGGCCGCCCGCACCGGCTACAACCGGGCCCAGATTCTGTACCGGGCGGCCGAGATGCTGGAGGACCGGGCCGACACCTTCGTCGCCCAACTCGGTTATGGCGGGTTGAGCAAACCCCAGGCCCGCCGTGAGGTTGAGCAGTCGATCGATCGTCTTGTGTGGTACGCCGGTTGGGGCGACAAGTACGCCCAGATCATGGGCAACCTCAACCCCGTTGCCGGTCCGTTCTTCAACATCTCGACGCCCGAACCGGCCGGTGTGGTGGGAACGATCGCCCCCGAAACCCCGGCCCTGCTCGGTCTGGTTTCGCGCATGGCTCCGGCCATTATTGTCGGTAACACCATGGTGCTCGTCGCCTCCCACCGCTGGCCCATGCCTGCGGTGACCTTCTCCGAGGTGCTGGCCACCGCCGATCTGCCCGGTGGTGTGGTCAACATCCTCACCGGACCCAAGGCAAACACGGTGCCGGTCATGGCCGCACACATGGACCTCAACGTGATCGACGCCTTCGGCCACACCCAGGACGACATGGCCATGATCGAAACCAACGCCGCCCACAGCGTGACCCGGGTAGTGCGCCCCGCCGCCGACGGTTTTGCCTGGAACGACGACCGGGTGGCCCGCAGCCCCTACATGATCGCCGACTTCACCGAGATCAAGACGATCTGGCACCCCAAGGGCATGTGAGTTGATGAAGTGTCCGACATGTGACGATCAGTTGCTGGTCGTCACCGAGCGGGCAGGCATCGAGGTCGATGTGTGCCCCCAGCGTCAGGGTATTTGGCTTGATCGCGGCGAGATCGGCCGCCTCGTCGTCATGCACGCGCCCGAGCTCTCCTCGTCTCCCGGCGTGGGCCGACCATGACCGGGCCCTCACGGAAACCGACCACGTCGTAGCCGGGGTCCGGGAGGTTGCTGTTGAGGAAGGCGACGACCGACAGCTTGTAGAGGCCGGAGTTGGATGTTGGTGACCCTCCGGGCGTCCCATCAGGCAGGGTGTTGGCCGGGACGGCGATGTCGACGGTCCACTTCCGGCAGTGGATCTGGCCCGTGTTCACGTCACACGGTTGCCAGTTGGCCTTCAGCACCGAGACCATCCCCAAGGCGTGGGCATCGGGACTAGGGCCGACGGGGAAAGGTCAGGTGGATGGAGCAATAAGATCGAGGTCGATCAGTTGCTGGAGCACAGTCATCGACTCGGTGATCTCCGGACACCCACTGGTTGCCCTTGCCTCGGCTCCCCGGAGCCCGGCGGCCGTCATCGACAGTTTGGAACCAGATCGTCGTCGGTGGGGTGGCTTGGGACTGGCGGAACCGGGCGGCGCATCGCCGAGGGTGAACAGCCCCTCAAGGCAGCGAAGGCCATGGGGTCCGTGTGAAGCCCACTCGGTGACTGGCCTGCGCTTCTGTCCCAGATCGGGCTCACCGTCTCAACCCGACCGTTGATCAGTCCCGGGCAAAGCGCGGCCTCGTAACCGCCTGCTAGCGTCGTGTCGGTAACGGGAGACAAGCCAAGGAGATCAAAATGGCGAGTGCCGAAGCTGAAGCAATCAAGGCCGACCTGCAGGCCTGGTCGCTGTCGCTGCAAACCGACCCCCCGCCTGACCTTGAGGACATGCGCTCTTCCTACGCCGCTCTGGCCAACCTGGGAACGGTGCCCGAAGGGGTGAGCTGGACCGATGTCGACGTCGACGGTATCCCGGCCATCTGGGCCGATCCCAGCGGTGGTTCACAGGATCGAGTGCTGCTGTACGTCCACGGCGGTGGCTATGTCATCGGCGCCGCCCAATACTACAAGAATCTGACCGGTCACCTGGCCAACGCCATCGGTTGTCGGGTGCTGAACCTCGACTACCGCCTGGCCCCCGAGCACCCCCACCCGGCCCCCGTCACCGACGCCGTCCAAGGGTTCCAGTGGCTACGGGCCCAGGGAATTGAGGCCAATCACATCGCCATCGCCGGCGACTCCGCCGGCGGGGGCCTCACCCTCGCCACCATGTTGTCGCTGCGCGACCAGGGCCTGGGTCAACCAGCGGCAGGCGTGCCGATCAGCCCCTGGGCCGACATGGAGGCGCTCGGGGCATCGATGACCACCAACGCCGAGAACGACGTATTGGTGGCCATGGAGATGCTGCAGGGCATGGCCATGATGTTCCTGGCCGGCGGTGATGCCAAGGATCCCCTGGCCGCCCCGATCTATGGCGACTACACGGGCCTGGCCCCGCTCTACATCCAGGTCGGGGGCCATGAGACCCTGCTCGATGACACCACCAGGGTCGTGGCCAAGGCCACTGAGGCCGGGGTCGACGTGCAGAGCGAGGTGTTCCCCGAGATGCAGCACGTGTTCCAGTTCGCCGCAGGCCGTATGCCCGAAGCCACCGACGCCGTGGCCAAGATCGGGGCCTACCTGCGCCCCCGGCTCGGCCTGTAGACCCATGGTCATCTGAGGCCGCCGTGGACGGATTTGAGCTCATCGCCGATCGCCGCATTCGGGCGGCCCAGGCTGAGGGGTTCTTCGACAACCTGCCGGGCGCGGGCAAACCGATCCGCGACCTCCATCGCCAGCGCCCACCCGGCTGGTGGCCTGCCCGGTTGGTGAAGGAGGAGCGGAGCAGGCTCAAGGCCGAGCAGCTCGACCGGGAAATGCGGGCGGCGATGCCCGCCCTGTGGCGCTCGGGCTCCGAGGCGCAGGTGCTGGCCCAAGTCGGGGAGCTGAACCAGCAGATCCGTGACTACAACGGGGTCACCTCGCTCGAATGTCGGCCCCGGCTCGATCCTGCTGAGACCGTTGAGCGGTGGCACCGTTACCGCCGGGAACATCGCCCTCGCTAAACGGCTCAAGCTCGCTCTTGTCTGTCCCGGTCAGCTTCATCGGCCGTTCCCTGGGCGTGCTCCACTCGATCGGTCCGGTCCAGGAGACGATCGAGGATCAGACCAGCGACAACCTGGTCTACATCGCCACCGGCGCCGGCAGTCGCATCGGCATGCTCCGCTCGATGGCCAAGACCGAGGTTCAGGCCACTACCGACGCCCTGACCACGATGTTCAACCGCCGGGCCTTTGAGTCGCCTGGCCCGGTGAGGGCCTCAGCCCCGGCGGCGACGAGATCGGCGACGGCCTGGCGCACCTGATCGGCGGCGGCGGTGGAGATTACCGGCCCCATGAACGGTTGGGGGTCATCGTCAGGAGCGCCAACCCGGAGGCGACGAGTGGTGGCGACCAACGCTTCGAGCAGGTCGTCACCGACGGGGCCCGAGGGGAGGTAGAGGCGGCGGGCGCAGGTGCAGCGCTGTCCGGCGGTGGCGAAGGCGGAACGCACGATGATGTTGACCGCAGCGTCGACGTCGTCAACGTCGTCGGCCACCACCAGCGGATTATTGCCCCCCATCTCCAACGCCAGGACCACCTCGGGCCGCCCGGCCAGGGCGCGGTGCAGGGCCCGGCCGGTGGCCAGACTGCCGGTGGAGGCCAGTCCGTCGATGTCGGCGTCGACCAGGGCCGCTCCGGTATCGCGTGCCCCGATGCAGACGTTGAGCACCCCAGGTGGCAGCCCCGCCTCGGCCAGGAGGTCGGTGTAGATCACGGCCACCGTGGGAGCGGCCTCACTCGGCTTGTAGACCACGGTGTTGCCTGCGATCAACGCAGGCAGGATCTGCCGTTTGGCAGGTGGGCGGGGAAGTTGAAGGGGCCCAGCACGGCCATGACCCCGGTCGGTTGGTGGGTGAGCGAAGCGGTTGCCGAGATCTCGACTGTTGGGGTGCGCTCCTCGAAGGCGGCGAGGGCGAGGTCGACCTTGCCGATGACCGACGCCACCTCGGTGTCGGCCTCCCAACGGGGTTTGCCGGTCTCGGCTGAGATGGCGGCGGCCAGGGTGGCGCGGCTCTCGTCGACGATGGTGGCGAAGCGTTGCAGGATCGCTCGACGCTCGGCCACCGGGGTGCTGCGCCATGCAGGCAGGGCCGCCCGGGCGGCGGCCACGGCCTGGTTCACATCGTCGGCGTTGGCTGATGGTTCGTCCCACAAAACCGCACCCGAGCTGGGATCCACCGAGACGATGCGCTCGGTCGAGGTGCCGGGGCGCCAGCGGTTGTCGATGAAGCAGGCGTGGTGGTTGGTGGTGTCGGCCGTGGTCGAGGTCAAGCTTGCGGTCATGGCCGCAGGGTTTCGACGGCGGCGGTGAGGCGCTGTAGACCTTCGACCGCTTCGGCTTCGGTCAGGTTCAGCGCCGGGGCCAAACGTAGGACGTTGGCCCCGGCGATCAGGGTCATCACCCCGGCGTCGAGGCAGGCCAGTTGCAGCTCCTTGGCTCGCCCGGTGAAGGGTTCGGTCAACTCGGCTCCGATCAGGAGCCCGGCTCCCCGGATCTCGGCGAAGAGCGTGCGGTCGGGGTCGGCGGCGGCGAGGCCTGCGGTGAGTTGTTTGTGGCGGGCGGCGACGTTGGCCAGAAGTTCGGGTTTGCTGACCTCGTCGATAACGGCTCCGGCCACCGCGCAGGCCAGCGGGTTGCCGCCAAACGTGGTGCCGTGGGTGGCCCGTCCCAAGGCCGATGCCTGTGGTTCGGCGGCCAGGGTGGCCCCGATGGGGAAGCCGCCGCCCAGGCCCTTGGCGCTGGTCAACACGTCGGGGGTCACGCCGAGTTGTTCGTAGGCGAACAGCGTTCCCGTCCGACCGGCCCCCGTCTGCACCTCATCGAAGATCAACAGGGCATCGTGGCGATCGCAGATCTCCCGGGCCGCCCGCAGGTACTCGGGGCTGAGGGGCCGGACGCCACTCTCGCCCAGGATGGGCTCAATGATCACGGCGCAGGTGCGTTCGTCGACCGCCGCCGCCAGGGCCTCGGCGTCGCCGGGGGGAACGTGGCTGATGCCCTCCGGCGGAGGCCCGTAGCCCTCGCTGTAGGCGGGGGTGCCACCGGCGGCCACGGTGAACAGGGTGCGGCCGTGGAAGGCACCTTCGAGGGCGATGATGCCGTACTTCTCGGGGTGTCCGTTGTTGTAGGCGTGGCGGCGGGCCAGTTTCAGCGCCGCCTCGTTGGCCTCGGCCCCCGAATTGGCGAAGAACACCCGATCGGCGAAGGTGAGATCGGTCAGCTTTTGGGCCAGGGCGATGGCCGGTTCGTTGGCGAAGATGTTCGAGAGGTGCCAGAGCCGTCCGGCCTGTTGTTCCAGCGCGGCCCGCAGCGCCGGATGGTTGTGCCCGAGTGAGGTGACGGCGATTCCGCCTGCCAGGTCGATGTAGTCCCGACCGGATCGGTCGCGCACGGTGCTGCCCTCACCCTCGACGGGAACGATGGGCAGGGGAGCGTAGGTCGGTATCAGTAGGGCCTGGGCGGCGGCCAGGGTGTCGGAGGTGTCGTCGGCGGAGGGCATGACAAGAGACTACGCACCGGGGCCGGGTCGGGCTGGCCTTGAGTGTCACAGCCGCTGAGTAGGGTCGCCCTGACCGACAAACAGCGGAGGTGTACCCTTGTGTCCATGCCAGCGATGCCGTTCGATAGCGATGTCGTCGTCGATCCGGACGACCTGAAATCGCCAGAACGAGCCGCTCACCGACGAGCCGTAGACGTCGTGGCCCTAGCCGCAACGCGCCTGCTCGGCCCCGACTTTCGGGTGTTCTGCGATCTCAATTGGTACCCAAACGATGACGCCGGCGCCATGGCCCCTGATGTCATGGTTCTGCCCAGCGCCGCGGTGGAGGCCAGCCCCCGGTCGTACCGCCAGGCCCAGCCCGACGGCGAGGCCCCGATCGTGGTGGTTGAGGTGCCGTCCGACGGCGACAGCTTCGCTGCCTTTCGGGCCAAGGCGTTTCGTTACCGCGACCTGGGATCGGTGGCCTACATCGTGGTCGTCGATGGGCCGCGCCACACGGTGCTCCGTCTCGGCCCCGACAACACCGAGCCGGTGCTCTGGATCGACAAGCCCATTCCCGAACTCGGCGGGCTCAGCCTTGGTTTTGACGACAAAACCCTGGTGGTGACCACTCCAACCGGAGCCCAGGCCGCCAGCGCCGACGGACTACTGGCCATCGCCGAGCAGAGAGCGGAGGCTGAGCGAGGTCGCGTTGAGGTACTGGAGGCGCAACTCCGGGCACTCGGTGCCGAGCCTCAGCCGATGGATTCCGGCCGCAGCTCGTAGAGGACTTCTGCTACCGAGGCGTAGCCACCCGACTGGGTGCGTCCGGGGATCAGCTGCCAGCGTCGTCGCTCATAGATCTGCCGAGCACGGGAGTTGGCCTCCAACACCCACAGATTGAGCCCGCCGGCCGATCGATAGCGGGCACGATCGACGGCAACGTCGTGCAGCAGACCGCCGACCCCGCATCCCCACCACGGTGGGTCGACGTAGAGCCGGTCGAGTAATGTGCCCGTCGGAACCGTTTGGCAAGGCGATACCGCAACGACCCCGATGATCTCGTTGATGGTCAGGGCGACGATCACTTCGGCGCAGGGATCGGTAAGCAGCCGGTACCAGCCCTCCTCAAGCGACTTGGGGGTCGGTTTCGGGGCGGTTGGGGGAAAGATGTTGGCGAACCCGGCCAGGGCCGAGGCGCAGTGCACGGTGGCGATGCTCGGTCCGTCGCTGTCGTGCGCGATTCGCCAGTTGATCGAAGGGTCCGAGGGCAGCACGAAATCAATCTTCGGGCGGTCCGGTGGTGGCGGTCGAAGTCGCTGTAGCGTCGATCGGGGTCGGTAGAGCAGGCGTCGCCGGCCCGGTCGCATCGTCCGGTGGTGGGGTCGGCGGTTCGGCGGTGGCCGTGGATGCTGTTGCCGGAAACGCCATGGTGGTTGGTGTGATCGTTGCTGGGACGCCGGTGTCGGCCCGATCCTGATCCTCGTCGTCCATGCCGCAGATGTCGGATCGGGTGGCAGGGGCCAAGCGGTTGAACTCCTCTGGTGAGACCGGCTCCAGTGCCTCGGCCACGGCCTTCAGCTCATCGGTGGTCATACCTTCGCCCACGAGCCAGATCACCGTGAGGTCGTCCTGCCAGGCCAACGCGGGCCACGCAACCGAAACCGGCTCAGCCGAGGTCAGCTCGAATCCGGTGGCGGTGAATCCCTGAACCTCGGTCGGGTAGGTGGAGTCGGCGTCGGCAATGTCGTCGACGATGCTGGCCAGCGTCATGAACTCGCCGGTCTCGGGAAAAGGCCGGGTTGTGTCGGCCGTGAAGATCCTCAGGAAGGCCGATTCCTGTCGCTCCTCGGTCTCGCGGCGACGGTCGTCGCGGAACAAGAGGAACGAATGGGTCGGCGCCGTTTTGTCACCGTAGATGCAGGCGTCGCCCATCTGAGGATCGAAGCCCTCAGGCAGGAACCGGGCCAGCCGACGCACGGTGGTCCCCCCGTCGGGAACGGGCGTCGGAACCGTGCTGTCGAAGGCGCCCGAGGGGCCGGCGATCACGGCTGAGTCCGAGCCGCAGGCGGCGATGGCGAGCGTTGCTGCCAGTACGGTCACCCCGACTCGGATCATGGCCGAACCATAGGCCGATCGGAGCGGCCCGGGGCGCCGCCAGCTTAGCCTGGATTCACCGATCGGGTAGGTGGCTGATGGTGTGGGTATCCGCGAGAAAGGCCCCCTGAGCTGGGATTGTGTTGATGTTCTACGTCAACTGGTCCGAGCCACAGGAGGCACTTTCTGTGAGTGCCGTATCGCACAAAATTGATTGGGTCGAGGCGACCTTTGACAACCCAAATCTGGTTCCGAACGCGGGTCTGGTCCTGGCCGGGACGTTGATGGTGTCCGACTCGGTCTGGAGGCCCTGGTCAACACCTGGGTGAGGACTGGGTCGGTGTTCCCGGGCCGCAAGGTGTTGACGTTGGTGTCAGCAATGCTGGCCGGAGCGTCACATATCGACCATGTCGATACGTGACGGGCTGGGGCGACTGCTGAGGTGCTCCCGCATCGGGTGATGGCTCCCTCGACGATCGGGACGTTCCTACGGACCTTCACCTTTGGTCATGTCCGCCAACTCGACGCTGTGTTGTCCAGGGCCCTGGGCCGGGCCTGGAACCTCGGTGCTGGGCCCGGTAGCGGTGAGGCCATGGTCGTCGATCTCGACTCGACAACCGCCCACCCGAGGGCCGTGACACAGCCCAGCAGCCCACCGAAGTGTCGACAACACACTCCACCCGAGAACCCAGCTTCGCCGCGCCCCACCACCCCAAAAACGGCCTCCAGAAACCGACCCACACCCATCCCCCCACAACCAGCGAGCCCCAGACCCAACGGGTGGATCCAGGCTTAGAGCCTCGACAATTCGTTCCGTGAGGTCCGAATCAATCTGTTGAGCAGAGAATATTCCAAGTTGCCGTCCGGCCGATTCCGGCTGCTGCTGCTGAGAAGTTCGGGACCCAGTTGGCCACTGGGCGAGACGAAAGCTGAGCAGGCCACCCGTCGATGCTCTCGCTCTCAATCGAGGAGCTACAAGTATAACCTTGATAGCATTATGTAGTGTGAGTTATGTTGTGGGACGTGTCCGAGGTTCCCGTTCTCTACCACCCGAGGTTCGCTGCTCAGTATCTTGAGATGGCTGAACTGGCTACTGGGTCGGATGCGCAGTTGGGGATCTTTGGCGATGTCACGGCCTTGATTTTGGCCCTTGAGTAGTCGGGTCATGAGGTGGAGGAAGACAATCATCATCCAGATGCGATCAGTCACCCTGTTGTGACTTCGCGGTACATGGCCTTCGCTTTGCGTCGGACTCCGCCGACGTTGGCGACCCCGTACGCCTATTCCCCTCCTGTCCTTCGGATCCCCGATGTCTGGTTTATCGATAAGGCGACAGGTGGCGAAGTGGCGGTGATGATGTTGATGGGAGACAAGGCCGGTGTTGGGAACGACTGGTATCCCGGTGTTGTGCAGAAGATCGATAACGGAAGCATGGTCGTTGAATGGGAGCACGAGAATCCGGGATACGAGGCTCAGATAAGGAGAAGATAATGAGTGGTGACGAGAGGTCTATGATTCCGGTGGGGCCAGATACCTTTAGCTCCGAGGAGTTTGCCAGTGCCACCGACCGAGTTCGTGTCGCACGAGTCTCTGCGCTTGAAAACCCAGAGTTCGCGGCGTTGGTCGATGGCAAACTTGAACGAATGGGTCAAAGAGTGGAGACGCTTAAGGCGCTTCGCAAAGCTCGTGGTCTTACCCAGGCACAGCTCACCGAGGAGCTTGGGATGACCCAGGGTGAGGTTTCTCGTCTTGAACGCCGAGACAATCTGCACCTGGCGACCTTGTCTCGATTTATCGAAGCCACTGGGGGTCGCTTGCGGATCACGGCGATCTACGACAACACCGAGGTCGAAGTGGCCATTGGCGACCTGGCCAAAGTCGACCCTCCCGTCGAGGCATGACGCCGATCTCGGTTGACGCCGTCGAAAGCGGCCGCTGTTCCTGCAGCACTGGGTGAATCGGCGGAGCGGTGTCGGAGGGGCCTCAGAGGCCGAGCTCCTCGGCTGCGGCCTGGGTGCCCTCGACCCGGGCCGCGATCTTGGCGAAGGCGGTGTCGCGGCTGGTGGCGACGTCGTCGCTGAAGGGGGAGTAGCCGCAGTCGTCGGTGGTGCCCAACTGGTCGGCGGGGATGTGTTCGGCCGCGGCGAGTACCCGATCGCGCACGGTCTGCACCGATTCGACCTCTTCGTTGATGACGTCGATCACGCCGACGTAGACCCGTTGATCGGCCTTCAGGTGCTTGGCCACCTCGGCCAGCGCCACCCCGGGGTCGGACTCGCTGGCCATCTGCATGAAGAAGCGGCCGACGTCGAGGGTCATGAATTGGGGGATCAGGGCGGTGTAGGCGATATCGGCGCTGTGGGTGGAGTCGTGATCGCCGCCGGGGCAGGTGTGGACCCCGATCCGGAGGCGTTCCTCGGGGGAGAAGCGGGCAAACACCGAGTTGTTGAGGTCGATGAAGCTCTGGAGCAGACCCCCGGACGGATCGAGCTTGAGGGCGAGCCGGGCCTCGGTGAAATCGACCTGCACGCTGTCGGCCCCGGCGTCGAAACAGCTGCGGATGTCGGCCGTGGCCTGGTTGATGAGATCGGCGGTGAACTGCTCCTGGGAGTAACCGTCGAGTCCGGCCTGGGGGTACAGTAGACCCATGGCTGAGGCCGAGATGACCGCTTGTTTGATGGGGCGGTCGGTGAAGCGCAGCGCCCGCTCGACGTAGCCTCCGGCCAGGTTCTGATAGCGGAACGGGCCTTCGGTGATCACCGGGAGCTGGCGTTCGTGACCGTCGTCGAAGGGGATGACCACCCCGTCGGGGGCGAGGGCGGTCATGCCTTCGAGGGGGTAGGTGGCGAAGCTCGACTTGGTTTGCTCACCGTCGCTCACAATCGGCGATCCGGTGGCGTCGAAGTGGGCCAGGGTGTCGGACACGGCGGCGTCGAACGCCTCCTCCATGGCCTCGGGCGTGGCCGACCCCTGAGCGAAGGCCGCCATGGTTGCTTGCAGCTCGGCGGTGCGGGGCACACTGCCGACGGGCTCGGTGGGGATGGCCATGTCAAACTTCTGATAGAAGGTATGGGCGAGGTGAGCCTCTCTGGATCGACGCGGTGCCTTCAAAGCTTGACTATGAGTTCATGCTCGGATGAGCGGAGATGGCCACCAGCGCCGGCAGAACATGTATTCTGAGGCTCGCAGTTATTGGATTGCGGAGCCCGCAA
>Ga0316190_10000568_pt1 | contig 25595 bp, 22 predicted proteins | sample Eddworburrow2_MG_FD_204929 | JGI IMG/M metagenome (GOLD analysis project Ga0316190, IMG submission 204929) | Coastal sediment microbial communities from Maine, United States - Eddy worm burrow 2 | ecosystem: Environmental > Aquatic > Marine > Coastal > Sediment | place: USA: Maine | collected... | reverse complement strand
GAAACCGTGTTCGGTCTGGGCGATGATGAGATCTCCGCGGCGGCGTAGGATCGCTCGAGCTTCACGTTCAGCCAACTTCCGGTACGTTGCGTCATCCGGAGCAGGCTCGATCCGGCCTTCGGCCTTGGAGACGACCTTGTGGGTGACGACCACAACATCACGATCAATGAGGGCAAGGTTGGAGGCCTCCAGAGCGCCGAGGATGACTGCGCCGAGGTCGTCTCCAGGGGCAACTTCGGGAATGCCGCGGACTGGGAAGATCTCGATGCTCATGTGAACGTTCGCTCGAACCACCGACCGAACCGCTCGGACGCGTCGTTCGAGGTCAGGTGTGTGTTGGTGACGTGGACCGTGACGGAATCGGCAAGCTGATCGGCATCGGCGGCATCACGTGCGTCGACGACGAGGTCCGTGATGATGCCGTCGTACGCAGCGACCACGCCGGCGTTCCCGCTCGGATAACCGAGCGAAGCCATCACGCGATCGGCCGGGCCCTTCAGTGCCTTCCCGCCGAAGAACGGGCTGATGGCCACGACCCTGTGGTGAGCGGCGACAGCACGCTCGATCGCCCGAACTTCGAGAATGGGTCGGATCGAGAGCGGAGGATTTGAAGGAGCGATGACCACGATGTTCGCGGCTTCGATCGCCTCGATGACCCCTGGAGCCGGCTCCGCACGCTCGGCCCCCGCGTATTCGAGGTCGGCGACCTCGTCTTGATGCCCGCGTCCGACGAAGTACTCCTGAAACGAGAGCCACGAACCCTCGACGGTTCGGATACGCGTGCGGATCACGTCGTCCGAGGCAGGGAGAACCATCGTGTCCACTCCGAGTCCCGCCCTGATCGATGCGGTGGCGTCGGAGAGTTTCCCTCCTGACGTGAGGCACTGTGATCGGAGCAGACACATTGATAGGTCGCGATCGCCCAGCCGGAACGATGTGTCGACGCCAAGCGATGCAAGATGGTCCATCACCGTGAAGGTGTCTCTCCGGATACCCCAACCCTCTGGCCCTTCGATCCCGGCCAGCGTGTACACCAGCGTGTCGAGGTCAGCTGAGACCGGGACGCCGTACAGGTAGTCATCGTCCCCGACGTTGCCCACGACCGTCAGCTGCGCCGCGTTGAGCCGGGTCCGCAGCGACCGAGCTGTGCGTGCTCCACCGACGCCGCCTGCGAGCAGAACGGCGAAAGGATTGGAATATGTCGACTTCCAGCCTTGAATGGCCTCGTTCATGTCATCTCCGGAGGGTGCACCCCCCACTTCAGTCGCGGTCGCGATCCTCGCGCGCAGCGGTACAGATCTTCCATCCACAATTGAAGCGGTCCGTCGGCAAGTGTACGGACCACAACGGATGATCGTGGTCGGAGGAGAAAGCGACGCGCGGCGGATCGCCGCCGAATACGACGCAGGGTGGATCGCCAACATCGGAGGCACCGTCGATGCATCCATCGACGCGAGCCACCTCTGGATTCTGCGTGAAGGGGTTGAGCCTCGTCCGGACGCACTGGGATCTCTGGTTCACGCGGCGACGCAGCTCGACGCGTCGGTCGCCGGATCCAAGGTGCTCGATCTCGACAATCCCGACCGGTTGCTGTCGGTAGGGTTCGCAACCGATGTCTTCGATTCCCCGTATACGGGGTTTGATGCCGACGAGCGCGACCAGGGGCAGTACGACGTTATTCGGGATGTCGCCGCCGTCGCAGGACAGTCGGTCCTGCTCCGGCTCGATCTGGCGCGAGGGCTTGGCGGACCCGATCGTTCGATGGCAGCTTTCTCGACAGCAGTGGACTTCTGCCAACGCGCTCGCCTGCGCGGCGCTCGGATCATCGTGGCCCCGTCTTCCGAGGTACTTGCCCGCGATGACTGGGGAAACGTCGATCGGTGGCGTGAGCGGGGTGGGCGCCTCCGGGCGATGACCAAGGTCTACGCACCGACCACGCTGCTGTGGGCACTCCCCATGGCGTTCTTGTCGGGACTCCTTCAGTCCTTCCTCTCGTTGTTCCTCGGGAAGTGGAAGTTCTTCGATTGGCTGCGAGCCTGGGCGTGGTACCTGGTGAGACTCCCGAGCACGCTCGGCGAACGAAGGGTGGCGCGTCGGGGACGCGTCGTCGGGGACGCGGAGCTGTTCCGCTATCAGATCACCGGATCTGTCGCGTTGAAATCCGTCGTTGCCCAGCTCTCGGATCGGGTTCGCGATCGGCTTCCCGGCGAGGACCGACTGTCCGTCGAGGCAATCGGCAGTGAGATACGCCGTCCGTCCTTCGTCGTTGGAGCTGTCGCGTTTCTCTTCGTCCTGCTCGCGACACGCAGTATCTGGACCGCCGGTCTGCCCGCAATCGGGTACAGCCTGCCGTTCGCCGAGTCGGGCCCTTCGGCGGTCGGGGCCTATGCCGGAGGGTGGAACCCGGCTGGACTTGGATCTGTTGAACCGCTCCGCCCATTGATCGGGCTCGCAGGGCTGATTCAGACGATCCTGCTCGATAACCGTCGCCTTGCCGAGTTCGTGCTGACCGCGGGATCGTGGCTTCTTGGAATCTGGGGCATGGTCCGGCTCCTCCGCACGTGGGGGGTGGCTGCCGTAGCCGGGACCCTTGCGGGTGTTGTGTACGTATCCGGCTCGGGAGCCCAGGCCATCGCACAGCAGACGAGTGTCGGCATGGTGTTCGCCGTTGGTCTCATCCCGTGGGTCATGCGTTTCTCGCTCGCACCGATTCCGGCGTCCTGGCTCGGCCGCATCGCGAGGGTTGCGGCGGTGGCCGCCATCTCAGGCGTTGCCGCCGCGTTCGCTCCGCTTGCGTTGCTGATTCCTCCTGCAGCGCTGCTCGTGTGGGCCCTGTTGAACATCACAGATCGAGCGGCGTGGAGAGCCGTTGCAGTTTCGGGAGCGGGATCGGTGCTTGCGGTGCCGCTCCTCTTTCCGTGGCTTGGTGCCGCCGATCTTTCCCGCTTCCTCCACGACGGCACGGCCTACTGGGCCATCCCGACCGTCACCGCGATCGTCGTCGGCGTCGCGGCGCTCGCAACACTCCTTGCGGCCCCCCAACGGCTTGCGCTGGTAGCAGGTTGGGGTGCGATCATCGTGGTTGCAGGGGCGTTCGTCGCCAGATCTGTCGGCTTTGATTTCGGACGCGAGGTCGAGGGTGTCGGCCTTGCGATGGTGACGCTCGGTCTTGCACTGATCGTTGGGCCATCGCTCGAGTCGATCACGAGGACACGTGAAGTCGGAGGATGGCGACGCCTTGTGGCCGGCGTCGCCGTGGCCGCATCAGTACTTCTCGTGGCGGCTTCGGCGCTGACGGTTATCGGTGGGCGGGCCGGATTCCCCTCCGACGAGTATCGCGATGCCTTCACGTTCACGGCCGCGCGGCCGGGTGACCCGGCAGCATCTCGCATCCTCGTCGTCGGCGCACCCGGCGAGCTGCCCGGCGAAGATCGTATCGTCGACGGCGCGGCATATCGCCTGGTGTCGGCGCCGATGCCTGAATCGTGGGAGACGTATCTGCACGAAGCTCGGATCGGTGACGAAGCGCTTGCCGAAACGTTGAAGCTGATCATCGGCGGAGAGACAAAGCGAGCCGGTGAACTCCTCGCTGCGTTTGGCATCCGATGGATCGTCGTCCTGGATGACGGGGACCTCAATCGGTTCGCCAACGCCTGGCGCACCGTCTTCGTTGGTCAGTTGGATCTCGTGCCCCTGGGTGGTGGCCTGGACAACACCACGTTCGAGAACGAGGCGGAGTCCGCGGCGCGCGCCGTTACCAGCAGCGGGACCTCGTGGACTCGCAGCGGAACGGGCTACGCCGGACAGTCCGGGTTCGGATTGGACCTTGAGATCCGTGAAAACGCCAATGCTCGCTGGGGACCGGGGGAGTGGCAGCAACGCGATTGGGCGAACGCCATACCCGCCTCGGCAGGCGTGGCCGAGTTCGACCCGATCGGATCGCGTCGCACGCAGGCCATTGCAGCTGCTGTGTGGCTCCTCGCCATCGTCGGCTTCTCCTGGGCCGGGAGGAGATTCGGATGAGGCGTGCCGCCGTCGTCATTGTTGTCGGTGTGCTCGGGATGCTGGCGTTCGCTCAGACGGAGCCTGTCGGCGTCGGTTCTCCCAACTTCGGCACGGTGTCGTCCGATGTGGGCGCAGCTACCGGTGATCCCAGTGCCTGGTATTGCTCTTGGGTGGCGGCCGGTGCCCTGAGAGACTCCGCCTTTAATCTCGCGTCCGTGGTCGACATCGGCGCGATCATCACGCTCCCAAACCCCAATCCCACCGAGGATCCGGACAATCGGGAGATCCAACTGCGCGGTCCCGGCGCCCGCAGCATGGATACAGGAGCGATTGTTCGGCGGGGCGCTTCCCCCGGGGTGGTCGAGTTCGACGACGGCCCGGCGGTTGCAACGTCGGCGATGTGGTCCGAGGAACTCCTCACCGGCGACCGATGCGTGGTGTCCGTGCCCAAGGTGTGGCATCTCGTCGGCGGGATCACCGCTGAGGGGTTCAAGCTCGAGCTTCAGCTGTTCAATCCGTTCGCCGAGAGTGCCAAGGTGCGGGTCGAGGCCATCACGGAGTTCGGTAGCTCACCGCTCGCCGGATTCGAGAACATCGACATCCCCGGTCGGTCGTGGGTGATCGAGGACCTGTCTCGCGTGATCCCCTTCCTCGACAACGCCAGCTTCACGGTGACATCGGAGAGTGGCATCGTCATTCCGAGCCTTGTGTTGAACAACGGCACTGACGAAGCGTCGTGGCCCGGTACAGGCCAGTCGACGACGTGGGACTTCCCGGTGACAAGCGTCCGAGGTCTGGTACCGACGCTGGTGCTGTCGAAGACCGGGAGTACGGGAGCGACCGTCGCGATTGACCTCTTCACGCCCGATGGGCCGATTCTGGACGCGGATGGACGGAACGTGTCGGCGCTCGAGCCCGTGCGTATCAACCTCGCCGATCTGGCAGAACCTCCATTCGCAGTTCGCGTACGGTCCACCGTCCCGTTCAGTGCCGTGATCCAGAGCGGGCCCGAGGGGACGTTCCCATCGACCGATGTTGTGCTTCCGGAAGACGAGGAGGTTGGTGCCGCGGACGAGGAGCCCGCGTCGGAGGATCCCGCTGGTGAGGAATCGACGACGGAGACCACGGTCGCCGAAGGTGAGACTTCGGAACCGGCGGAGGGTGAAGAGCCTGAAGCGCCGGTGTCCTACGACGGACTCGCGGCGATGCCCGGGAACGCTGAAGCTCTCGAGCGGTGGTTGGTGCCCGGCCTCGGCATCGTGCCGGGAGCGGACACGTCGATTTGGATACTGAATCCTACGGGTGATGAAGCCACCGTCACGTTGAGTCCGCTCGGTGTGTCGTTCGATGGCCCGGAGAAGGTGCTGATCCCACCCGGCACCTACCTCGAAGTACCGGTCGCACCATTGTCGGAAACCGGCAACTCGGGCATGCTCGTGGAAGCGAACGTCCCGGTTTCCGTTGCCGTCACGATCGCCGGACCCCAAGGTGTTGCCTTCATTGGCGGCGTGGGAATTGGATGAACACACTGACCCGGGTAGCTCTCGTGCTCGTGCTGGTCGTGGGGGTAATCGTTGTGGTGCGCCTTGTCGCACGATGGCAGAAGCCGCCACATCCGCCGCTCGATCTCGGCGGGCTTGGCGATCGCCCCGGCGTGGTGGTCTTCACCTCAACCGATTGCCCGACCTGCGTCGAGGCGATGCGGACCGTGAGCGGCGTGAGCGCTCCGATCCGGGAGGTCACGTGGGAACTGGAGCCGCACCTGTTCGACCAGTACCACGTCGAAGCGGTGCCGCTGATCGCCGTTCTCGATCGAGAGGGACGTTCAACGATGTTTGAGACCGGTGCCCCCAGTCGCAGCCGTTTCACCAAGGCGATTCGAGCGGCGGGAATCGAAACATGATGCTCGAGTGCTTGGTCCGAAACCCGCCTGCTCCTAACGTCGCGCGGCCATGACTTGCGTTCGCTGCTCATCAATCCCCACCTCGAGCCTCACATATGCGTACGAGCGCCGTGAAGCGTGGCTGGTCGATCACGAAGGATCTCCTCTGCCCGGTACGCGATACGCGCTGTGCGCTACGCACGCCGACCGCGTCACCGCTCCTGTCGGGTGGGTGCTGCACGACCGCCGGTCCCAGCCCACTCTGTTCACACACGGATCGGCGTAGGGGAGCAGGATGCCTATCGACCGCGACGTTCTCGAAGCCGTCAGAGAGATGGACGAACATGAACTGCGGCGGCTCTACATCCTTGCCAAAGCTCGGCTCGAGGGTCGCGGTGTGGACCTGCCGGGATCCGGTCCGGAGGTCAAGCTCAGAAAACAACTGGTGCGGTGTGGGAAGGACAGTTGTACTCGGTGCCCTCACGGACCCTATTGGTACGCATACTGGACCGAGGACGGGAAACGTCGGTCGCGTTACCTTGGCAAACTCGAGGATGTTCCTGAGGCGGTGGGGCCCGCCTGAGGCTACGATATTGACCTGGGAGGCAGACAATGAATGATGGACTCACCTGCAACACGTGCGGTCAGAACTCCGTGATCCAGATCGAGCTCACTCTTCCCGATGGCTCGGAAGTGGTGTTCTGCTCGTGCCACCGATGTGAGTCGAAGTGGTGGGACCGTGACGGCGAAGTGCTCGACCTCGATGCGCTCATCGATGTAGCCCGTCGTGAGGCCTAGGCCGGTCCTACTTCGCGTCCCTCGCTAGCCTCCCGACTGTGACCCCTCCGTCCGCGTCCGCGCTCAAGGAGCATGAATCCGGGCCGCTGGCGGCTCCGGACACCGGTGCAGTCCCAACCTGGTTGATCGTCGTGCTGGTTGGTGCGCCGACGCTGCTCATTCTGCTGATCATGTCGGGGTTCCTCGGCGTGATCGGGTCCGGTCCCCTGATTCGCTTCCCGCAGATCCTGGTTGCGAACACCCCAACCGGCGGCGACATGGGTGCGCACGTGCTCCTGCCCCAGGTCCTGCGCGATGTGCTGCTCCCGTCCGGCCGGATCTTCGGGTGGTCGAGCACCTGGTACGCCGGATTCCCGGCTCTCTACTTCTACTTTCCTATCCCTGCGCTCGTCACCGTTTTGCTCGACGTGTTCCTGCCGTACGGGGTCGCATTCAAACTCGTGACCATCGTGGGATTGGTGGCCCTCCCCGTCGCGACGTATGCATTCGTGCGTCTTCTCGGCTTCTCTCGATCGGTGTCGGGGCTTGCCGCGCTCACCGGATCGATGTTCGTCTTCATGGAGAGCTTCTCGATCTTCGGCGCCAACATCAAGTCGACGTTGGCCGGAGAGTTCTCGTTCTCGTGGTCGTTCGCCCTGTCGATCCTGTATCTCGGCATTCTCTCGCGCGACACCCGGCTCGGTCGGAGGTTCACACCCCTGGCAGGAGTAGTCCTCGCACTAACGGCGATGACGCACATCGTGACGACGATGGTCGTGGTCGCCGTCTCGATCGCGCTGTTGTTCCGCAGGAACGGCCCGCGCACGGTGATCTCGTCGTGGGCACTCGGCTTCGCCCTGAGCGCGTTCTGGGCGCTCCCGCTCGGCATCCGCTTCTTGCAGGGCATGACGACCGACATGGGATGGGCACCCGTCACCAACGTCGTGGGCGAAACGACGCCCGGATCCCCATTCCCAGGCGAGTTCATCCCGATCGTCGTCCTCGGGCTGATCGGTATGTTGTGGACGATGCTCAGGCGTGACGATGTGGTGGTGCTCGCGTGGCTCACGCTGCTCCCGCTCGCCGGCTACTTCCTCCTCCCGAAAACTGGCGTCACGGTTCTCTACAACGCCCGTCTCCTCCCGTACTGGTACTTCGGCATGTACGTGTTCGCCGGGATTGCGCTCGGTCTCGCCGTACTCGAAGCCTCACGTCGGGTCCCGCTCCGACAATCGGTGAAGATCGGCCTCTCGCTCGGTGCGGGATTCATCGTGCTCGTGGCAACCGCACTCTCGATCCACGACGTACCTGGATGGGTCAAATGGAATTTCGAAGGGTATGAAGGCAAGGCGGACTACGCCGAGTATCGGACACTGATGGAGACGGTGGACACGCTGCCGCCTGGACGCATCATGTGGGAGGCCAACAGCGACATGAACAAATACGGGACGCCGATGGCGCTGATGTTGTTCCCGTATTGGAGCGAAGGCCACCCCTCAATGGAGGGCCTGTTCTTCGAGTCTTCCCTCACAACGCCGTTCCACTTTCTCAACGCCTCCGAAGTCAGCGAAAGCCCGTCGAATCCCGTTCGTGGCCTGGACTACCGGGGTTTCAACATGGAACGCGGCGTTGAGCACCTCGCCGTCTACAACGTCGACTACTACGTGAGCTACACCGAAGCGGGAGCGGAAGCGGCGCGTCTCGAAGGCCTCGCCGAAGTTGGCGTTGCCTTGCCGTGGCGTATCTTTGCGCTGCCGCCGTCCAATCTCGTCGACATCGCCACGTCGGAACCGGCGGTCTGGGAGGGTGGTGGCGACTTCCTCGATCCGGCACTCGAGTGGTACGACGACGTCGACAACATGGACAAATGGCTCGTGGAAGACGGGCCAACCGACTGGAGAAGAGTGGAGACGATCGACGAACGGCTCATCTCTGTCGCGGCGGTCGCCGGCTCCGGTGTGGTATCCGACGTTGTCAACGACGATCACAGGATCTCGTTCACGACGTCGGCCGTCGGCGTGCCGCATCTCGTGAAGGTGTCGTACTTCCCGAACTGGACCGCCGAAGGTGCAGACGGACCGTATCGGGCGGCACCGTCGTTGATGGTGGTTGTCCCGACAAGCGAACAAGTCGTCCTTGAGTTCAAGAACACATCTGCCGAGAACCTCGGGATGGCCCTTACCTTGATTGCACTGGTCGGATTGGGTGTGTACGCGTACCAACGCTACCGGCACCGCTCCGCCGCAAACATCGCATGAGGAACTACCTCGCCAGCTTCATGACGAAGGAAACGCTCGAGCAGTTCATGAAGGTTGGGCTTATCGGTATTGCCAACACGATTGTCTCCTTCCTGCTCTTCAACGTCTTCCTCTGGTTGGGCTGGTGGTCCGTTGTGGCCGTGAGCGCCGCGTTCGCAGCGACGACGTTCATGTCGTATCTCCTCAACCGAGCGTGGACGTTCGAGATCAAGGACGGAAGGGCCTCCGGGCGCGAGACGGCCGATTTCTACCTGGTGAATCTGGCGGCGTGGGGTGGAACCGCCGGCACGATGTGGCTTGCGGAAGCCGTTCTTGGCCCCCTGTCGACCGTCGCCGCCAACGTTGTCTACCTGGCCACGTCGATCGTGATCTTGATCCCGAAATTCGTGTCCTACCGGGACCTCGTGTTCGGCAGGGCAATCCGCAAGCAGGTGAACAGCTCGGTCGACGCCTGACCTCTCCGAGGTCAGATTCGCGTGACGCCATCCGCCGTCCCGCTGGCCTGATGCCGTTCGGCAGCAGGCACGCCTGACCTCTCCGAGGTCAGATTCGCGTGACGCCATCCGCCGTCCCGCTGGCCTGATGCCGTTCGGCAGCAGGCACGGCTGGACCTCCCCACTGCGGCGTGATGTCGCGCCGTCAGGCACCCAGATTGGTTCGAATTCTCCAAACACCCTTGAGGGTTCGCGGCACCCGGGTGGCAAGGCTCGTCTTCGCCTCGCGTTTTTCTTCAACCAGGGCGGGAACCTCGACAATCCGGAACTCGGCGCGTTCGGCCCTCACGACCAGTTCTGTGTCGAAGAGGTCCTGTGTCGAGATGACATCGCCGGCAATCTGATCGATCACGCGTCGGCGGATTGCCTTCATGCCGTGTGTGTCGGAGACGCCGGACGACAGCACAAGCCGGAGAATCTGGTTGAACGTGAACGTTGCGAACCGACGAACGGGACTTCTGCGATCGTCGGCACCTTCGACCCGTTTCGAGGCCAGCACAAGATCGATGTTGGGACCAACGTCGAGCACGGATCGGAGAAAGTCGGCTGAGAAGTAGTCGATGTCGAAATTCACGACCCACTCGCCATCAGTGGCCAGAAAACCGTCGCGCATGGCCGCGCCGTAGTCGGGTGTCGGCAGTTCGAGCAACGCAAGATTCGGATAGAGCGGCATCAGCCGGCGGATTTCGTCGGCCGTCCCGTCGGTTGAGCCGTTCTCGGCGACGAGCACGGTGATCGATGCGGGGACATCGGCAATCTCGTCGAAGAGTTCCTCGAGCGCACCGGCCACGTAGTCGGATTCGTTGTGAACAGGGATCACGACTGAGAGGGTCGTTGGAGCGTCGGAGGCCATAGTGGCGGTGAGTGTAGGAAGGGATCGGAGACAGGCACCCGACCTGTGCGCAACCGACCGTACAATCCCCGGCATGGAACTCGACACCATCTTCAAGGCCTACGACGTACGCGGCCTCTATCCGTCCCAAATCAACGAAACGGTGGCTCGTGCCGTCGGCTATGCATTCGCCATTTTCGCGGGCGTCGAAAAGATTGCCGTCGGACGCGATTGCAGGATCTCGTCACCATCGATCTCAGATGCGCTCATCGGTGGGATCACGAGTGCCGGCGTCGACGTCGCTGATCTCGGCGAGATCACGACCGATGCGCTCTACTACGTGTCCGGCTCGATGGGCGTCCCCGGCGTCATCGTGACGGCCTCGCACAACCCCCCCGATTACAACGGACTGAAGTTCTGCCTTGCCGGTGCGGCTCCCGTTGGGGAGGAGACGGGGCTTCGGGAGGTCAAGGAGCTCGCGGTCGCTTCGCAGCCCGCGGCGGCGACGCCGGGTTCAGTCGAAGACGTGGGGATCCTCGAGGGCTACGTGGACCATCTCTTCACCGTGGTCGATGCCGACGCATTCGCGAAGCTGACGGTGGCGGCAGACGGCGGCAACGGGATGGCGGGCATCGCTCTGCCATCGGTGTTCGAGCGTCTCCCCGCGCGCCTGATCGGGCTGTACCTGGAACCGGACGGCACATTTCCGAACCATCCGGCGGATCCCCTTCGGCCGGAGAACCTCGCCGACTTGCTGTCATTGATGGAGGTCGAACACCCGGACTTCGGGGTCGCATTCGACGGCGACGCCGACCGCGCGTTCTTCATCGACGATCAGGGAGTTCCGCTCCCGGGGTCCACAACCACGGCCTTGATCGCGGACTGGTTTCTGAGCAGCGAGGCCGGCGCCTCCATCGTCCACAATCTGATCTGTTCGAAGGCGGTCCCCGAGCGCGTGCTGGCAGCCGGAGGAACCCCGGTACGAACAAGGGTTGGCCACTCGTTCATCAAGCAGGTGATGAAGGAGACGGGTGCCGTCTTCGGAGGCGAACACTCGGGCCACTACTACTTCCGGGACAACTATCGGGCGGACTCCGGAATTCTCGCCCTGCTTGTCCTGATGCAAGTGCTGTCCGAGGACGGGAGGCCGCTGTCGGAGCTGCGGGTCGAATATGAGCCCTACGTGGGGAGCGGCGAGATCAACTACGACGTTGTCGATCAGGAAGCCGCCACCGCTGCGGTTGCCGACGCGTTCGGCGATGCGGCGATCGACCACCTCGACGGCCTCACTGTCGATCTGGGTGATCGCTGGTTCAATCTGCGTCCATCAAATACCGAGCCGAAGCTGAGGCTCAACGCGGAGGCCCCCGATGCTGCTTCCGTCGATGAACTTGTCGCTGCTGTGGCCTCGATCATCGAGGAGGGAACGTGACCGACCATCTGATCGATCAGGAGCTGCTTTCCATCATGCAGTGCCCATCCTGCGCCGGCACGCTCACGGAGCGTCTCAAGCCTCCGGCGTTGGTTTGTGCGGACTGCGGCCTTCAGTATCCGGTACGGGACGGAATACCGGTGATGCTGATCGAAGAAGCCGTCTCGGCTGAGCAATGACAATGATCGAAGACATTCTCAGCCTGCCCGACCAGCTTCGGTGGGGGACCGGGCTCGAACTCGATCCGATTCGGACCGGCGGGCCGATCGTGCTGCTCGGTATGGGAGGATCGGCCATGGCTGCAACCGTCGCGACCCTGGCGGCTGTGCCGCGGGTGCCGGTGGTCGTCCACCGTGGGTACGGGCTGCCGGATTGGGCCGCCGATAGTGGCGCATCCGTCATTGCCGTCTCCTACAGCGGCAACACCGAAGAGGTGCTTTCGGGCGTCGACGCCGCGATCTCCGAGGGGCTCGCTCTTGCCGCGGTGGCTTCGGGTGGGCGTCTCGCCGAGATTGCGGCCGATCGCGGCCTCCCCTACGCCCAGGTGCCGGGCGGCCTCCAGCCGCGAGCCGGGGTCGGTTTTCAGACCGCAGCCGTGGCCGCGATGTTGGCCGCCGCCGGTCAGATCTCTGCAGTCGACCGAGCCCTCGATGAGGCGGCGGACACCGTCGACGAGCTTCTTGGTGGGGGCGAAGGCGGAGCGTTCGTCCTCGGGAGGGACATCGCCGCCGGGCTCGCGAACCGCACCGCCGTCATCTACGGCGGACGGGGAGTCGGAGCTACCGCCGCGTATCGCTGGAAAACCCAGATCAACGAGAACGCGAAGGCCCCCGCCTTTTCGGGGACCGTGCCGGAGATGAATCACAACGAACTCGAAGGATGGCGGCCCGGGCCCAGCGACGGGTTCGGGCTGGTATATCTGCGCGATTCCGGGGATCACCCTGCCGTGGAGCGACGCCTCGATCTCTCAGGTACCGTGTTGTTCGGCCGCGTGCGCCGGGTCGGTGAGGTTCGGTCGGCGGGGACCGGACCATTGGCCCGCTTCTTCAGTCTCGCCGTCACCGGCGATGTCGCCTCCGTCTTCATGGCCGAAGAGGCAGGCGTCGATCCGACACCCGTCGAAACACTCGAGGAATTCAAAATCATGCTCGCGAAGGGAACACCGTGAACTACGACATCGCCGATCCGGCACTTGCCGGCGAGGGACACCGCAGGATTGCCTGGGCCGATCGCAGGATGCCGGTCCTTGCGTCGATTCGAGAGCGCTTTTCAGCCGAGCGCCCCCTTGAGGGCATTCGGGTTGCGGCCTGTATGCATGTCACAACCGAGACGGCGGTGCTCATGAGGACGTTGCGTGCCGGGGGCGCCGAGGTGGCGCTCTGTGCATCGAATCCGCTCTCGACCCAGGATGACGTCGCCTCGGCGCTCGTCGACGACGGCATCCCGGTCTACGCCATTCGTTCCGAGGACTCAGAGACGTTCTACCGGCACATCAATGCGATTCTCGACACCGAGCCGCACCTCGTCTTCGATGACGGGGCGGACACCACAACGGTCCTTCATCGGGAGCGAACGAGCCAGCCGATCCTCGGCGGACTCGAGGAGACGACCACGGGTGTCCTTCGCCTCAGGGCGATGGCAGCCGACGGCGTGCTGCGGTACCCGGTGGTCGCCGTCAACGACTCTGCGACGAAACATCTCTTCGACAACCGGCACGGGACCGGGCAGTCCTCGCTTGACGGGATCCTCCGGGCATCCAACATCCTCTTCGCGGGCAGGACCGTGGTCGTGGCCGGCTTCGGCGATTGCGGGTGGGGCATTGCCCGTCGTGCGGCAGGACTCGGTTCGAACGTTGTTGTGATCGAGGTTGATCCAATCCGTGCCCTGTCCGCGGCGATGGAGGGCTACCGGGTCATGACGGCTGCGGAGTCCGCTCCGGTCGGGGACGTATTCCTGACCGCCACCGGCGACATTCACATCTTCCGTCCCGAGCACTTCGCCGTCATGAAGGACAACGTGATCCTTGCGAACGCCGGGCATTTCGACGTGGAGCTGGATCTCAGGGGACTCGACGAGATGGCCGTGGCCCGGCGCGAGATTCGCGACAACCTCGAAGAGTATGAGCTCGCTGATGGCCGGCGGATCATCGTGGTGGCCCAAGGCAGGCTGGTGAATCTCGGCGCCGCCGAGGGTCATCCGGCCGATGTCATGGACATGTCGTTCGCCGACCAAGCCCTCGCTGCCGAGTGGCTCGTGGACGGTGGCGGCGACCTGCCGCCCGACGTCTACACGCTGCCGCGCGAACTCGACGAAGACGTTGCTCGCCTCAAGCTTGCCTCGATGGGCGCCAGCCTCGAGACACTCACAAAAGAGCAGGCGAGGTATCTGGAGTCGTGGGAAGAGGGAACGTAGTTCATCAGCCCGCAGTGCGTTGCCGGCAGCCGGCGCGGACGGCAGGATGAAGACACGAGACACGAGACTTGAGACATGAGACCTCCTCGGGGTGTCGGGTCTTGTGATCGACCATCTGAGATTCTGTCCCACCCGCTCGATACCTTGTCCCCATGTTCTGCCTCTCTTGCACCACGCCGTGCCGGGAAGACCTCTGTGAGTTCTGCCGACGCGGGCTGCGGGTTGCGCCTGAGGTGACCGTGGGGCAGGGGTTGGTTGGGGTGGCCGGGTACCGGCACGAAGGGACCGCCCGACGGCTCGTCCATGCGTTGAAGTACCGGGCGGTGGTTGCGGCCGTCGGCCCGCTCGCCGATGCCATGACGGCGCGTCTTCCATCCACGGCAACCGCGCTCGTGCCGATACCCCGAGCGAGGTTCCGCGCGTTTCGGTACGGGGTAGACCCTGCAGCTCTGCTGGCGGCGGCGGTCGCACAACGAACCGGATTGACGGTCGTTGACGGTGTGAAGCCGCGCTGGTGGTGGCGCCGACACGCCGGACGAGCCAGAAACCAGCGATCGCCAGTCTCTTTCGCCGCAACGGGAGCACCGGTACCGCGAGATGCCGCACTCGTCGACGATGTCCTCACGACCGGGGCAACAGCTCGTGCGGCATCGGTCGCACTTCGAGGACTTCCGACTCTTGTCCTCGTGGCGACCTGTGCGAGTAGAGTGGAGCAAGGAGTTGGCCTATCTGGAGGAGTAGTGGCGGTTTCACCGTCAAGCGGTCGGATCGACCGAATCACCCTCCGCGCTCGAATGATCGATACCGTCGGTTTGACGCGCCCGGATGGGCCGACACGGGGCCACGTGTGTCACGGAAGGGAGCACGAGTGAACGTTCGGATCCATGCGCGGAATACCGAGATCGCTGACGATGTCCGCGAGCTCGCTCACGAGAAGGTCGAGCACGCTGGGAGGATTTTCGACGGCGTCACCAATGTCGATGTTGAGTTCTCCGAGAGCGGGAACCCGCGGCAGACCGATGCCCGCTATCGCGTTGAGATCACGTCGAACGCTGCAGGACAAATCGTGCGCGTCGAGGCAGACGCTTTTGATGCACGGGCCGCACTCGACACCGCATCGGACAAATACGAACGCCAGCTCCGAAGGCTCAAAGAGCGACTTATTCAAAGATCCCGCAAGGCAAGCCACAAAGACCTCAACCCGCTCGACGATCCGGTCGATGACTCACTGGACCGAGACGCCGTTGTTGTGAGGAAGAAGAGATTCACGATGCGGCCGATGTCGGTCGAGGAAGCTGCACTGCAGATGGAGATGCTCGGACACGACTTCTTCGTCTTCCTCGACGGAGACACCGGCAAGCAGTCGGTGATCTACTACCGGCGGGACGGCGATCTCGGGATGATTGAACCGGAGTAACCGAGCCGGGGTGGCAGAGCCGAAATGAAGAGATTGCTCGTCGTTGACGATGTTCCGCTGTTCAGAGCGGGCCTTTCATCCGCTCTCCGTGATGCCGGATTCGAGGTTGTTGCCGAGGCCGGCGGCGCGGAAGCCGCCGTGACGGCCGCCGAGGAGCACCAGCCCGATCTGGTCCTCCTCGATATCCTGATGCCGGGGATCTCCGGCCTCGAGGTGGTCGAGAAGATCGGTGCGGTCGCGCCTGGCGCCAGTGTTGTCCTGCTCACCGCCAGCGAGTCCGAAGAGGACCTGCTCGTGGGGGTCAAGGCCGGGGCGCGAGGCTACGTAACGAAGGACGCCCCGTTCGAAGACCTTGTGGGTGCGCTCAAGGCTGTTGACAATGGAGGAGCGGCTGTATCTCCGAACATGGCAGGCAAGCTCCTTGACGTAACCCGTCAGCTGCTCCGGCACCAGGAACTCCTGCAATCGAGGAAGCCGGTTCTCACCGGTCGCGAGATCGAGGTGCTCTCTTTGGTGGCACAGGGCCAGACGAGCCGCCAGATTGGAACGCTGCTCTTCATCTCTGAGAACACAGTGAAGAACCACATCCGGAACATCCTCGACAAACTCGGCCTGCACTCAAGAAGCGAAGCTGTGCTGTACGCGGTACGCGAGGACCTGATCACACTTTCGTAGTCGGCGAGGCCGATCACCAGTCGCCGGCTACCAGCTACGAGCTACGCGGGTGCTTCCCTTCTACCCTGAGACTCCCCGTATCATTCACCTCTCATGTCCATCTTCTCCAAGGCTCTCCGGATTGGCGAGGGCAAGCGGCTCAAGGAGCTCGAGGCTCTTGTCGGGCGCGTCAACGCGCTCGAACCGGAGACCGAGGTTCTGAGCGACGCGGACCTCATGGCAAAGACCGCCGAGTTCCGCAACCGCCTCGCAGGGGGCGAACCGGTCGATGATCTCGAGGAAGAGGCGTTTGCCGTGGTTCGGGAAGCCGCTCGGCGAACCCTCGGCGAGCGGCCATTCGACGTTCAGGTCATCGGAGCAGGGGCACTCCACCGGGGCATGATCTCAGAGATGCGTACCGGCGAGGGCAAGACGCTGGTGTCGACGCTGCCGTCCTACCTCAACGCTCTGTCCGGAGAAGGTGTTCATCTCGTTACGACCAACGACTACCTGGCCAAACGTGACTCGAACTGGATGGGACAGATCCACCGTTTCCTCGGTCTCGAGGTTGGGCTCGTCCAATCCGACATGCTGCCGCACGAGCGTATGCCTGCGTATGGCGCCGACATCACCTACGGGACAAACAACGAGTTTGGTTTCGACTACCTCCGCGACAACATGGCGATGCGCCCGGAGGACCGTGTGCAACGCGGCCACCACTACGCCATCGTCGACGAGGTCGACTCGATTCTGATTGACGAGGCGAGAACACCGCTCATCATCTCCGGCAGGGTCGGCGAGACCGGCAAGTGGTACCGAGAGTTTGCCCGCATCGCCGACCGGCTCAGGAATGACGAGCACTACGAGGTTGACGAAAAGAAGCGCCAGGTCGTCGTCACCGAATCAGGGGTCACGCGCGTCGAGGAGATTCTCGGTGTCGAGAACATGTATGACCATGCCAACGTCGACTTCATCCACCACCTCGATGTTGCCCTGAAAGCCAAGGGGCTCTATCAGCGAGATGTCGACTATCTGATCCGCAACGGTGAAGTCATGATCGTCGATGAATTCACCGGCCGTGTGCTCGAAGGCCGCCGCTACTCCGAAGGTCTCCATCAGGCCATTGAGGCAAAGGAGGGGGTTGCGATCAAGGAAGAGAACCAGACGCTCGCCACGATCACCCTCCAGAACTACTTCCGCATGTACGACAAGCTGGCAGGGATGACCGGTACTGCGGTGACCGAAGCCGGCGAGTTTCATGAGATCTACGGCCTCGACGTTCTCGACATTCCGACGAACCAGCCAATTGCCCGGATGGACCAAGCCGACGTCGTGTATTTCGACGAGGATCACAAGTTTGCCGCACTTGCGGACGACATCGAGGAGCGGAGCAAGAATGGACAGCCGATCCTCGTCGGAACGGTTTCCATCGAAAAGTCCGAGCGTCTCGCCGCCACACTGAAGAAGCGTGGCGTCAAGCACGAGGTCTTGAACGCGAAGCAGCATGAGCGAGAAGCGCACATCATTGCCCAAGCGGGTCAACCCGGTGCGGTCACCGTCGCAACCAACATGGCCGGGCGGGGTGTCGACATCAAGCTCGGTGGGAACCCGGAAGAACTCGCCATTGGGGAACTCGTGCGCAAGGAGATCCCGGAGTCGGACCCAGGCTACGAAGAGGCCCTCGCTGCGGCGATCGAGCGATATGAGTCGGAGATCGAGGACCAGAAGCAGGCGGTCATCGACGCTGGTGGCCTCTATGTGCTGGGGACCGAACGTCACGACTCGCGTCGCATCGACAACCAGCTGCGGGGACGGTCTGGTCGCCAGGGGGACGCCGGTGAGTCCCGCTTCTACCTCTCCCTCGAAGACGATCTGATGAGGCGGTTCGCGAACGAACGGGTGGCTTCGATCATGGAGCGGCTGAAGATCCCGCCGGATGTGCCCATCGAGCACAAGATGGTATCGAAAGCGATCGAACGAGCCCAGAGCCAGGTCGAATCGCAGAACTTCGAGATTCGCAAGAACGTGCTCAAGTACGACGAGGTGATGAACACCCAGCGACAGATCATCTACCAATGGCGCAATCAGATCCTCGACGACGAGGACACGGCAGAACTCCTGGCAGACTGGCGCGCCGAAGCCATCGCAGTCGAGGTCGAAGACATGACCGCTGGTGGCGATTCGTCAGATTGGGATTGGGCCGATCTCGACGTGCGCATCAAGGTGCTCTACGACCCGACCATCGGACAGGCGTCGTTCCCAGACTCGGATTCGCTCACGTCGGATGAGATCATCGATGCGTACGTTGCCGACGCCGACGCTGTCTACGCGGCAAGGGAAGAGCAATTCGGTGCTGATGTCATGCGACAACTCGAGCGAACCGTCGTGCTGTCGGTGATCGACAACAAGTGGCGGGAGCACCTCGCGGAGATGGACTACCTCCGGTCCGGCATCGGATTGCGTGCCATGGGGCAGCGCGACCCGCTTGTCGAGTACCAGCGCGAAGGATTTGCGTATTTCGAAGAGCTGGTCGATGCCGTGAAACACGACGCTACCCGCTACATGTTCCACGTCGATGTGGTGCAGAGGCAGGGGGCGCAGCAGTCGTCGGTGACCACATCTTCGGCGAAGTCTGTCCAGCAGATAAGGACGAGGCAGGTCGTCCGATCTGGCGAGAAGGTCGGCCGAAACGCCCCGTGTCCGTGCGGGTCCGGCAAGAAGTACAAGCGCTGTCACGGCGCCGTCGGGGCCGAGCCGCTCTCCTGATCCGAAGTAGGATCTGTGCCATGGATGCCAGAAGTACCGTCGTTCAGGTCGCCGACTACATCAACCCGCTGTTGTCATCGCCGGCTGGCCCACTTGAGGGCGTTGCGATGGCGATGTCGTTTGAGCCGTCGCTCATGCCCAGGAGTTCCACCCAGCAAGGCATCATGATGGGCCTCGCTGGCCTGACCGCCCGAGGTTTGGGCGCGGCCGTGGAGAAGGGGACACAAACCGTGACCCCCGATGTTGCAGGGCTGCCGCTGCGGCTCGCCGTTCGCGGCGCCGTCGGTCTGGCTGGTGCCGGCCTGGCAACGATTCCGGCGCGTGACGGGGAGTCGCTCTGGCGGTCTGGAGCTCGGAGCGCCGGGCAGCTGCTCGCTGCTGCAGCGATCTCCGGTGCGGTCCACGACGCCGGGGAGGCAACGATCACGTCGACGCGCAAAGGTGGTGTCGTCCGACCCGTCCTGTCTGCTGCCGCGGTCAGCGCAGGGTTGGTGGCTTTGGCCGGGAAGAACCTGAAGCAACGGAAGCGGGTCATCAAACGCTGGCCGGTGGAGCAGAAGAATGAACTGCCGGCGGCGATCGGCGTCGGATGGGCCACCTACGCCGTCGGCTCCGGGCTTGGGAAGGGCTACATCGGCACGAGGAACTCACTTGTTCGATACCTGGGCCCAGGCCCGACCAAGCGGATCATCGCCGGTGTTGCCAACACCGCGATCTGGGCCGGAGCGGCTGCGTCGTTGTACAACGCAGGTGTCGGCTACATCGGTCGTGCAAACGAGAAGGTTGAACCTTCGTATGCGATGCCGCCGATCTCGCCGCTTGTCTCGGGGTCAGAAGGGAGCAGCTCCCCGTTCAGTCGCCTGGGTCTGCAGGGTCGTCGATATGTCACCGATGTGGTCTCACCCGAGATGATCGAGGACGTCCTCGGAGAACCCGCGGAGCAGGCGCCGATCCGGGTATTCATCGGATACAACTCCGAGCCGATGTACTCGATGGGCCGCACTGAGATGGCGATGGCCGAGCTTGAGCGGACCGGTGCATTTGATCGATCGAACCTCCTGCTGATCTCGCCGACCGGAACAGGCTGGGTCGATCAGACGATGATCGAGAGCGCTGAGTTTCTCTCGAAGGGCGACATTGCGACGTGCGTCATCCAATATGGGCGATTCCCGTCGTTCCTCTCCGTGCAGAAGGTGGCACTCGGCCGTCACCAGTTCCGCGCCCTGTTGTGGAGTGTGCGCCAGCGCCTCGCCGAGCGCCCGCCCGAGCAGCGGCCGAAGGTGTTCGTATTCGGAGAGAGCCTCGGAGCCTGGGCGAGCTCTGACGTTGTGATGTACCAGGGCGTCGAGGGCTTTGACCACTACGGCATCGACAAGGCACTGTGGGTCGGTCTTCCCGGTCTCGCCAAGTGGTCTCGCAACGGTATGGCGGCTGGCAGCTCGGATCTTGTGCCGAGAGGAACGGTTGGTGTATTCGACCACCCGGACCAGATCGAGGAGTTGACCGCCGAGGAGCGCCGACGGTTGCGGGCGATCGTATTGAGCCATGACAATGACCCGATCGCGGTCGTGTCACCCGACGTGCTCGTACGCGAGCCTGGGTGGCTCGGCGAGCCGCGGGGCCGTGGCGTGCCCGACGACATGGATTTCACGCCGATCAGCTCGTTTCTCCAGGTGGCGATCGATGCCATGAACGCGATGGTGACGGTGCCGGGTCGCTTTGGCTCGTTTGGGCACGACTATCGGGCCGACATGGCACGGATGGTTCGCGCGGCATACGGTTTCGATGACATCACCGACGAACAAGTTGGGGCAATCGACGAGCAGTTGGTCACTCTCGAACTCGAACGTGCTGAGCGCATCAATGCATCGAAAGCCGAAGACGCACCGGCCTCGCCGCAGTACCGGGGTACGCATCTCGCCGACGAGGACACGGGAAGGATCGTCACCGAAGCCGGGGTGCCGCTGCAGGCCGGTCGCACGTCCGGACCCGAGTGGTTCAAGGCGGTCACCGGGGCCGACGCCGGCCCCGAAGACATTCAGTGACCATCAGCGGGTACGCTCTGCAAACCATGGAACCGAACGACCTCAGATCCCTCCTGAATGAACTGCGCTCCCGGCTCGACGACGCCAGGAGGTTCCTTTGACGTCGCAGGCAAAGAAGCGGCCCTCGTCGGACTGAAGGAACAGGCCTCAGCACCCGGGCTCTGGGACGATCAGGATCGTGCCCTCGAGGTGACGCGCACGCTCGCGCGGCATGAGCGGACGATCGAGCAGGTGGCAACACTCGACGCTGCGCTCGACGACGCTGAAGTGTTGATCGAACTCGCAGTCGAGGAAGATGATCCGACTGGCCTGGACGACGCGGTCGCCGAACTGCGTGCCACCGAGAGCACGCTCAGCCGCCTTGAACGAGAAACGCTGTTCTTCGGAAGACACGACGATTCGACAGCGATCGTCTCGGTCCACGCCGGCGCCGGCGGCGTCGACGCTCAGGATTGGGCCGACATGCTGTTCCGGATGTACCTGCGCTACGTCGAACGCACCGATCTGTCATTTGAAGTCGATGAATACATGGTCGGCGACGAAGCCGGTATCAAGTCGGCGACGCTCACGGTGAAGGGCGACCACGCCTACGGGATCTTCGAGAGCGAGCGGGGCGTGCATCGCCTCGTCCGCATCAGCCCGTTCGACTCGAATGCTCGCCGCCACACGGCATTTGCCGGTGTGGATGTGATCCCCGAGGTCGACGTCAAGGAAGTGGAGATCAACCCGGACGACCTTCGCGTCGACACGTACCGGGCATCGGGTGCCGGCGGCCAGCACATCAACAAGACCGACTCCGCCGTTCGCCTCACGCATCTCCCAACGGGTGTGGTGGTGAGCTGTCAGGCGGAACGCTCTCAAACGCAGAACCGGGCCCGAGCGATGCAGCTTCTCGCCGCCCGCCTCGCGGAGCGCGCTCGCCTCGAGCAGCAAGAACAGGTCGACGCAATCCGGGGCGACCAGACGGAGGCCGGATGGGGCCGCCAGATTCGCTCCTACGTCCTTCAGCCGTATCAGATGGTCAAGGACCTGAGAACGGGCCACGAGATCGGCAACATCTCAGCGGTCCTCGACGGCGACCTTGACTCACTGGTAGACAGCTACCTCCAGTGGAGAAGAGAACAGGCCGGCTAGAGACGCGCAGCCCGGTTAGGGATGTTGCGCCTATCAAGTATCGACATGGCTCAACAGGTCGCCGGAGTTCGGTCCTGCCACCTGCTACCGCTACTTGCCACTGGTGTCTTGCTGCCTCGCCCCGGCCCTCCCTCCTCAGTCAGGTCCAGGGTTCCTCTCCCCGCAATACCCCTCCTAACTAGGGGTCGCGGGTAACCTGACTTCGCGCTGGCGGGTGGGGTAGGACAACGCAGCCGCGATAGGGATTTCATGATCCGTCTCGAGAATGTCACGAAGGTTTACGACGGTGGTGTCGTGGCCCTCAAAGATGTCGACCTCGACATCAACAAGGGTGAGTTTGTATTCCTCGTGGGCCCGTCAGGGTCCGGGAAATCGACGCTCATCCGTCTCATGATGCGCGAGGAAGGTCCGACCAACGGCGACATATGGATCGCCGGCAAACACGCTTCGGTCCTTCCCGGCTGGAAGATCCCACACCTCCGCAGATCGATCGGCACGGTCTTCCAGGACTTCAAGCTTCTGCCGAACAAGACCGTCTACGAGAACGTCGCATTCGCCATGGAAGTGACGGGGAAATCTCGTTCGGCAATCGATGGCCAGGTTCCGCAGGTCCTCAAGCTCGTTGGCCTTTCAGAGATGGCCGACCGGCTGCCACGCCGGCTTTCCGGTGGTGAGCAGCAGCGGGTATCGGTTGCCCGTGCATTCGTCAATCGCCCGCTGATCCTGTTGGCCGACGAGCCGACGGGGAACCTCGATCCGGCAACGTCGGTCGGCATCATGAGAATCCTTGACCGTATCAACCGCACGGGGACCACCGTGGTCATGGCAACCCACGATCACGCGATCGTCGATGCGATGCGCCGCCGTGTTGTTCAACTGGAGCGTGGCCGCGTCCTGCGCGACGAGAGTCGCGGGGTCTACGAGACCGCCGTCGCAGAACCCGTGGAGCTTCCCGACGATGTCACGATCGGCGCCGAAGCCGTTGAATCGGTAGAGATGGTGACGACCGTCGAGGCCGACACGTCCACGGTTGTCGAGACGGAAGAGGTCACGGCTACGGCCTCCTCGGCCGACGAGCCGACGGCGGCCGATGAGACGCCCGAAGACAACGGTGACGACGAAGCAACGGCGCCCGATACATCGAACGCTGAGGACGCTGAAGATATCGACGTTACCGGCGAGGTCGCGGTCATAGAAGACGCTGAATCAGACGACGAGGCTGAATCAGACGACGAGGCTGGATCAGACGACGAGGCTGGATCAGACGACGAGGCTGGATCAGACGACGAGGCTGGGCAATGAGCCGCATCTCCTACGTCGTGAGAGAGGCCTTCACCAACATCGGCCGGAACGGCCTCGTGGTGCTGGGTGCTGTCCTCGCCGTGTTCATATCGCTCACCCTCACCTTTGGAACACTCGTGTTCGGCGAAGTGGTTCGCATCAACACTCTCCAATGGGCCGAGGACGTGCGCGTGATCGCCTTCGTGCGAGACGACGCCTTGACTTCGGTCCCCGATTTGCAGGCTGAGATGGAGGGGTGGGAAGAAGTCGAGAGCGTCTACTTCGTCTCGAAGGCGGATGCGCTCGACGAGGCCCGCGTGCTGCTCTCAAACCAGCCGGCAACACTCCGCGTCATTGAAGACAGTCCCGATATCGTCCCGGCATCGCTTCGCATCAAGCCGGTCAATCCCGACGACTATCAGACGATCGTCACCCGCCTCCAGGCAACACCCGGCCTGTTACGTGTGCAATCCGCGGGTCAGGCTATCGATGCCATGATCTCCCTCAGAGACGGCCTCCAGGTGATGTTCTGGTTACTCGCGCTCGCGCTTGGCGTGGCTGCTGTCGCCCTGATCGCGAACACGATCCACATGGCGATCTATGCACGACGCGAAGAGATCGAGATCATGAGACTCGTGGGCGCGTCGAATTGGTTCATCCGGGTTCCGTTCCTCCTCGAAGGTGCGATCGAAGGCTTCATCGGAGCAGGCCTCGCGGTCGGATTTGTCGTTGTGGCCCAGCAACTGGCAGTCGACCGTCTGACCGACCTGCCCGACTGGATCAACGTCGCCGTCCAACATGACTACCTCTACTCGCAGGGTGCGCTGGTCCTGCTGTTCGGGGTGCTTGCCGGTCTCGCCGGCAGTGGCCTGAGCCTCACGGTCCACAAGTACCTGCGAACGTGACACGCGCGCGCCGTCTCCTCGTTTCCGGTCTGACCCTGGTTCTGCTGTTCGCGATCGCTCCTGCCGTCGGCGCCGACGACCTCGGTGAGGACCTGCAGAGCGTCAGGAAGCGCATCGAGTCGTTGAGTGGCCAGATCGATTCAGTCACCTCGAACCGCAGCTCGCTTGCCCAAGAAATCCAGGAGACACAGGAGCGGATGGATGATGTTCTTGCGTCCTTGACGTCGCTGCGCGCTGAGCTGCTGATGGTGGAGTCCGATCTCGTCCAGAAGGAACGTTCGCTCCGGGGAGTCAGAACCGATCTCCACGCGCAATACCAGTCGCTCGCATTGACCAGATCTGAGCTAGGGGTCGCTCGCGATGACGCCGTCAATCACGCCGTCGAGACATACATGAGCGCCGGACTGGGAGTGCCGGCGGTGGCACTGTCCGCAAAGGTGTGGACCGATATCGCGGTCGGACTCGTCTATCTCGATCGCATCACCGCAGACGGCACCGAGACGGTCGAGCGCTTCGAGACTCTGCTCGTTGATGAGCAGGAGGCAAGCGAGGAGATTGCAGGTCATGAAGCCGATCTGTCGGCCGACCTCGTTGAACTCCACGCGGCCGAGGATCGCCTGGCCGGAGTTCAGAACGAGATGCAGCGCGCGAGTGATGCCCTCCAGGACGAGTATCTCAACCAGCGTTCGCTTCTGGCGAAGTATGACGCCCAGATCGAGGAGATCGAGGGTGAGATTGCGTCGCTGGAGAAGGAACAGGCGTCGATCAAGAAGCTCATCGCCCAGCAGGCCAAGGCCCTGGGGTCTGCGCCCGGCTCGCTCGCACGGCCGGTGCCCGGGGCGATCTCGTCAGGATTCGGGCCTCGTGTCCATCCGATACACGGATACTCGTTGATGCACAACGGCGTCGACATGAACGCCGGCAGCGGACAGGCGATCGTCGCCGCGTCTTCCGGCACCGTTATCTTCGCCGGTGTCAAGGGCGGCTACGGCAACACGATCATGGTCGATCACGGCGGTGGCATGGTGACGCTGTACGCACATCAGTCGAAGTTCGCCGTCTCTGCGGGACAGTCGGTGAAGCGCGGCCAGACCATCGGGTACGTCGGTTCGACGGGCGTGTCAACCGGCCCACATCTCCATTTCGAAGTCCGCATCGGCGGCAACCCTGTGAATCCCGCGAAGTACCTCTAGGGCTGAACCGTCGAACACGCCCCTAGGCTTCTTCCACTATGGCTGAAGGTCGCAAAGTCGTCGCATCCAATCGACGCGCCCGGCACAACTACGAGATCCTTGACACCT
>Ga0316190_10000567_pt1 | contig 25611 bp, 17 predicted proteins | sample Eddworburrow2_MG_FD_204929 | JGI IMG/M metagenome (GOLD analysis project Ga0316190, IMG submission 204929) | Coastal sediment microbial communities from Maine, United States - Eddy worm burrow 2 | ecosystem: Environmental > Aquatic > Marine > Coastal > Sediment | place: USA: Maine | collected... | reverse complement strand
GCTTCCGTACTCGCCAGCCTTGCAATTGCATTTGCCACCTTAAGGCGGGAGTTCTAAACAAGAAGCGCAAGGCAACTGACAGAAACGTCCTTTCGAGATAGGAAGTACATCCTGCGCCACTGACCAAGGGTGTTTAGGTTGACAGTGTTATATGTCGAGTAATTCATTGATCGAAAAGTCTTCCTCAATCAAGGTTCAATGAATTCCATATCCGGTTTGTGGTTCGGTAAATTAAGCTTATTTTTCACAGCTCAGTGCGTTGGCGTCTGTGCGGACTGAGCGTTTAGTTGCGCGAACGGGGAATATCCGCCCTGAGTTGACCAAAATGCAATTTATCGGAATAAGTCGAACGCCATGTGTGGAATCGCAGGAATCATTGCCAAATCGGATCTGAATTCGGAACTCGTCCTTAATCTAAAAAAATGATGAATTCGGTCGCTCACAGGGGGCCTGATGGCGAGGGTCTGTTGCAATGGGAAAACTGCTTTCTCGGACATCGGCGTCTTGCGATTCTGGATACAACATCCGCCGGACATCAACCCATGTCCTACAAACATTATGATATTATTTTTAACGGCGAGATCTATAACTACATAGAACTTGCGAAAGAATTGACCGCATTAGGCCATGTTTTCCGCACAAAATGCGACACAGAGGTTTTGCTGCATTCATTTGAGGAGTGGGGTTGGTCGTGTCTGGAGCGTTTTGTCGGCATGTGGGCTTTTGTAATTTTGAATCGGAAGACTCGGAAAGTTTTTTGCGCCCGCGATCGATTTGGCATTAAACCGTTTTATTATGTTGACAACGCGGAGAATTTTCTTTTTGCGTCTGAAATCAAGGCTTTGCTGGCTGCGGGAACCGCTGCAAAAGCGAACCCGGACGCGCTCCTCACATATTTAGCTTTTGGCAACGAAAATTCTGGGCATGACAGTTTTTTTCAGGGTGTTCAGCAACTCGCGCCCGGTTGTTGCGCCTGGATAGACCTGCTTTCCGGGCAAATGGATATTTCCCGTTACTACAAATTACAGAAAGCTGGCGCAGACGAGTCAAATTGGGATTCATACGAATGCTTACTCAGGAATTCAGTGCAATTGCGTCTAAGAAGCGATGTTCCGGTTGCAACCTGTCTCTCCGGCGGACTGGACTCTTCTACAATTGCCGCCATTGCATCTGATATTTATCATAAGGACAGTCTAAATACGTTTGGAGCGGTAACTGCAAAGTCTCAGGTCAAAAAAACGGATGAAAGTCATTTTGCAAAACAGGTTGTTGAACATTGTGGTCTGGAATGGCATGTAGTTGAGCCGACTTACGAAGATTTCCGCAATAATATTGAAATGTGCTTGTATTGTCAGGACGAGCCTGTTGACGGGATGTCTATATTTATGCAATATTGGGTTATGAAAAGCGCTAGCGGAGCAGGTTATAAGGTCATGCTTGATGGTCAGGGCGGCGACGAGTCACTGATGGGATATGCGCGTTACTACTCTACATATTTTGGGGACCTGCTTCGTGGTTTCGAATTATTGCCGCAGCAAGGGAATATGCTCTGGCGACAGAATACTCAGGTTTGAGCCTGTTTCAGTTAAATCACCGCATTTCGCATAACTTAACCACAGCGTTGCGTCGCCAAATTTCTTCGAAGCGATTAACTTTTCTACGACCGGAATATATATCTCGACTAAATGAAATATCGACAGGTAGAAGAGATATTTTTTGGAATGCGAAGGATATGCAAATTTGGGATCTGACCAAAAACTGCCTGCCACAATTGCTGCGTTATGAGGATAGAAATTCGATGGCGCATTCAATTGAGGCGAGAACGCCCTTTGTTGACTTTTCCTGCATCGAAGCTGCTTTGTCTATGCGGTCTTGCGAAAAAATTAAAGAGGGGTTTAGCAAACACCCGATTCGCATGGTTGCAGATAAAATATTGCCAAAAACAATAGCCTGGAGAACAAACAAGATTGGTTTTGCGGCTCCGGATGAGATTTGGTTTCAAAAACATGAGCCAATCATGACGGAGTGCGTGAATAACTCCCACATCATTCATGCAATTTGCGAGAAGCCGCCTATATTTAAAACATGTAATCGCTATTTGAAATGGCGCCTATATAATTTGGCTGTTTGGGAGAAACAATGGTCTGTGGAGATTTAAATATTGTTTGCATCCATGACGGCTTTTTATATTCTATTCGTCTATATCAAGTTTGAACGAAACCGCTATGTGGTAGTTTTCGCCTTTGTTCTTTAACAAAAAATCGTTGCTCATCTTGCTGTGTTTAAGCTTAGGGATTTGCTCGAAATAAACTTGTCAACTTTAACGCCGTCTGAGTTCGTAATTCAATTTTTTGTGGAAATACTATTTTGGTCTCAACCCTTAGGGTTCAGGTCAAAATAATATTACCATGAAAATCTTGGATTATGAGTTCAGATGGAGTAGAAGGTGGCAAGTTTATTTCGAGCAAATGCCTTAGTGCAATCATCTGGTTTTATCGAATTGAAAATCGTTGCAATCTTTTTCTAAAATCCATGCACCAAAATATTTTTCTTTATAATGCAGAGATGCGCGGTCTGAGCAACGCAACGTCGGTGTCACAAACCATCACTTCAGCAGGTTTTGGACGGGAATCATAATGCGAAGTCAGGGAATATCCATAGGCTCCACCGGAGAGCAGAGCCCAATGCGGGAAAACTGCACGCCGGGATCTGTGAGGTGGGCGTCGGACAACTGGCGTTCCTACCTTGACGCGCTTGAATGAAATCTTAATTGGGAAATAACTCGGGAGGGTCGATATGTTTCTACAATCAAAAAAAGTGTTCGTTGTTATGTGGGCCATGTTGCTTACCGGGGCTGTTGCAACAATTGCCGCCCCGGAGGATGATTTGGAAGAAGGTATCCATAAATTTGAAACCGGGCAGTTTGATGATGCCGGGAAATTATTTAAAAAAGCAATTAAGCTGAATTCTGCTGACGCCGAAGCTCATTATTATTTGGGTCGGGTTTATTTTCTCAAAAATGACTATAACGCAGCGGAGAAAAGTATTAAAAGAGCAATTGAGCTTCAAGAAGATAATTCATTTTACCATCTTTGGCTTGGCAATATTTATGGCAACAAGGTCGACGAAGTGAGTTTTTTTAAAAAGTTGGGGATGGCCAAAAAGATAAAAAAGCATTTTAGCCGCGCGGTCGAATTAGATGAAGAAAACTATGTTGCCGCAATGGCTCTGTTTAAATATTATTTGGAGGCGCCGGGCATCGCTGGTGGCAGCAAAGAGAAGGCGCGTCAGCTCGCTGCCACTCTTAAAGAAAAAGATAAAGACTATGGATACCGTGTTTATTGTGATCTTTATGAGAAGGAAAAACAATATGAGCTTGCCGAAAAAGAGCATTTGGCTGCCATTGCAGAATTTCCCGAAAAAAGTCATTTTCGACTAAAGCTTGGATTTTTTTACCAAAGAAGAGATGAATTCGGCAAGGCTTTTGAGTTATTTGAACAGATGCTGGCCGACAGCTCTGGCAATCTGAACGCCTTATACCAAGTGGGGCGCAACGGCGCGTTGTCAGGGCAAAACCTGGAGCGGGCTGAGGAAGCGTTAAAAAGTTATCTGCAACACGAACCCAACTCAAATAGCCCTTCTTTGGGCGCGGCACATTGGCGGTTAGGGATGGTTTACGAACAGATGGGAAAAAAAGAATTCGCTAAAAAAGAATACCAGCAGTGTTTAAGTCTTGAACCCGAATTTAAACAAGCGAAAGAAGCGCTCAAAAAGTTAAAATGAAATCTGTTCAAACAGAGCCGTTCATCTTCTGCACTTGCTTAAATCGTCTTTTCGGATCCTTCAGAAGGGAAGAGCGCTTGCGAGATTAGCAAGGACTCACTTTCGAGGATAGATCTTAAGTGGTCAGGCGCTCGTGTCTCAAAGTGTCGGATAAAATCATGAACGCTTGAATCCGACAAGATCTTGTTTCCTCAATGGCGGACGATACAAATCTTCAGGCACAAATAACTTGACATCGTGCAATTTATTACTTTGTTTAGTTGTCGCGTCAATCATTTCGATGATGGTGTTTGGGGGGAAATAGCCTGGCGGCAATGGGGAGCAGACTTATCTGCAAGTCGTTTTACAGCCATTCTCTTTTGAGCTTAGTCCTTTTTGTTTTTGGGCTGAGTCTACCGAAATAGTTCAATATTTGACAAAAATATGGAATTTAAGCGTTATCACCAATCGTCGGATTGCCATTCGGTTTTATAATGTCTTATTAGAGTGGAACAAGCACACGGATTTTTTACAGGGCAAGATAGGCTCGGCGGCGACCCGTGATGCTGGAACGCTAAACTCATCACTCTTTTGACACAGCTTTGACTCACTATGGAGAAATAAATGAAATCCATTTCGGCAATAATGACCTGTCTCGGAGAATCGGGAGAACCCGAAACATTAGATGTCTTAACCCATTGTGAGCTGATTGACGCAACGACTTTGGCGCTGCCTCCACAGGCGTCGCTGGCTCCGGCTCAATGCAAAAGCATTCATATTTCGGATTTATGGTCAGAATCTGCAATCATCGACATTTTAAACTGGTTTGACACGACAAACACGGGTTATTTGTTGTGGATATTACCCGGAGCGCCAGTTTTACATAGCCGTGGAATACAGCGTTTGTTGAGCTGCGCAGAAGACGCCAAACCTGCGATAGTCTATGGAGATTATGTCGAGTTAAAACAGGACGGCTCGGTTGAGCAACATCCTTTGATTGACTATCAGGCGGGAAGCATCCGTGATGATTTTGACTTTGGTTCGGTTCTGCTTTTCAGTAGAGCCTGTCTCGCTGGTCTGGCGCGGGAGATTAAGACTGACGGGAAAAATCTGCAATTCGGCGGCTTTTATGATCTCCGGTTGCGGCTGTCAGAACGAGGAGCTGTAATTCGACTTCCCGAGCCTGTTTATGCGCTTCCTCAGCGTGATGAAAGGCTTAGCGGGCAAAAAGTGTTCGATTATGTGGATCCGGGAAACCGGGCTTATCAAATAGAGATGGAACAAGTCGCGACCAGTCACTTGCAAAGAATAGGGGCGTTTATTGTGCCGCCAAAAGAAAACCTTGTCGAAGACGATGGCGACTATCCGGTCAGAGCCAGCGTTGTAATTCCTGTGAAAAATCGTATTAAAACGATTGCCGATGCGCTAAACAGCGCCCTTTCTCAAGTGACAAATTTCGATTTTAATGTAATTGTCGTGGACAATCATTCCACCGATGGCTCCACAGAGATTTTGTCTGAAGTCAGCCGTCGCGATAAACGCCTGATCCATATCATTCCCCAACGAAATGATCTTGGCATTGGCGGGTGCTGGAATGAAGCGATTTATTCAAAGCAATGCGGCAAAATCGTTGTTCAGCTTGATAGTGATGACATTTATAGCGGAACAGATGTTTTGCAAAGAATTGTCGCGGAGTTTGACAAGAAGCCGTATGCCCTGGTCATCGGATCTTATACAACCGTTGACTTTGAACTCAAACCGTTGCATCCCGGTCTGGTTGATCATCGAGAGTGGACTGAGGCCAACGGACAGAATAACGCGCTGCGTATTGCCGGTTTGGGCGCGCCCAGGGCTTTTCATGCGCCAACTTTGCGCGCCGTCGGTTTTCCGAATGTCAGTTACGGTGAGGATTACGCCGCTGTTGTGCAGTTGTGCCGCAAATATCCTCTCGGTCGAATATATGACTCCTTATACTGGTGCAGGCGTTGGGAAGAGAATTCAGACAGCGCGCTGTCGCTTCAGGTTAGCAACCGCTATCATGCCTACAAAGATAGTATTCGAACCATTGAGATTGCCGCCCGCCAAAAGAAGAGCAATGCTTGAAATGTCCTGGAGTGCTCGAATCATTGACAAGGCGCAAGCTGGAAAAGAATTACCGAAGCAGGTAAGCTCTTTGCTGCGACAGCAACGGATGAGCTGGAAAATGTTGCGCGATGGAGAAGCGGCGCTTGGCAAAATAAAAAGCAAAACGCTTGTTCAAAATGGGGAACAAATTGTCGTTCAGGAAAATCCCGGGCGTCGAATTTCAACAAACGCCAAGGTCGATCCGCTCTCCATAGCGCGGCGTCCCTGTTTTCTTTGTCTGGAAAATTTACCGCTGGAAGAGCGCGGCATTGAGTTGGACGAGTTCGTTATTTTTCCAAATCCTTATCCAATACTTCAAGATCATTTGACCATTCCAATCCGCGAACATCTTCCGCAACGGCTTGAAAATAGCGCCGATCGCATGCTTGAAATAGCCAGTCTGTTGGGTTCTGAGATGTTGGTCTATTATAACGGCGCTCGTTGTGGAGCCTCGGCTCCGGATCATTTCCATTTCCAGGCGGGCCGCAAAAAAGGGGTTCCTTTGTTTGAGAGACCCTTTTTCGACGTAGAAAAAAATGGCGTAACTTCACATAGCAGCTTTGGACGTCGAATGCTTGCCTGCTGCGAAAAAGAGCCTGAAAAAGTAGCCTCGTTTTTACATCAGGCTCTGGAATTACTGGCCGAAAATAGCGGGGATGCGGAGGAAGCGCTGGTTAATATTCTATGCGCTTTCCAAAACGGCAGATATATAGCCGTTCTTTTTCCCCGAGGGAAACATCGCCCGGAATGCTACTTTTCTGAAGTTGACTCACGGCTGGCGATTAGCCCCGCTGCCCTTGAAATGGCAGGAATCCTGGTGGTTGCCGAGCCAGAACATTTTGAACGTGTGAATCGGCAAGCCGCTGTTTCAATCTATAAAGAAGTGACCTTGAACGAAAAGCTTTTTACCAAACTAACCCGGACGCTGTGCTGATTGGCTTGTCGTTCGCTCAAGATCGCCTCATCTTGCGTTGCAACCTCGCCGTTGACGATATAACTATTTTATTTATTGAACCTTAATTGAAAAGAGCGCTCATGAAAAAGGAAACTCGTTCCGGTTGGTGGTGGGTCCCCAGTCTTTATTATGTTGAAGGTATCCCTTATAACATTGCCATGGTTGTTTCAGTGGTCATGTACAAAACCATGGGAATATCAAATAGCAAAATCGCCCTCTGGACAAGCCTGCTTTATCTGCCATGGACAATTAAACCGCTTTGGAGTCCTTTTGTTGACACCATATCGACAAAGCGGGTCTGGATTTTCTGGATGCAGCTGTTTTTGGGGTTTGCATTTTTAGCGGTTGCATTCGGAATTGGCCTGCCCCTGTTTTTTCCCGTTACCATTGGTCTTTTTTGGGTGATTGCGCTTGCCTCTGCAACACATGATATTGCGGCGGACGGCTTTTATCTACTCGGTCTGGATGAAAATCGACAAGCTTTCTTTGTCGGTATCCGCAGCACTTTTTATCGAATTGCGACCATAACTGCGGTTGGACTCATTGTGATGTTTGCAGGCTATGTCGAATCCAACACCGGGCTCGAACCAGTCACAGTTGCAGTGGAGGCGCTCCCGCAAAATCAGCTCGCAGCCGCCTTTAACCCCGACAGCATCAGGATTACCGAACAGTCAGGTGAACCTGAAATATTAATCTTTCCAAAAGTCGTTAGACTGCCGCTATATAACGCCAATATTTCGGGTAGAGATTCGACCAATATCTACATTGCCCTTTCCGCGCCTCCCGACGAAAACCAGTCGATCAGTCTAATTTTTGGACGGAAGAGCGGCAGCAAAGATATTTCTCTTTCTTCAAATGGGCGCTTTGAATTTACCAGGGAAAATTGGAACAAGCCGTTTCCCGCAACTATCAAAGTTGATCATAGACTAAAATCTTCAGCCTCGGCAATTTTTAAAGCCTCAGCGGGGAACACTGCTTTCAGTTGGTCAGCTTCATTTGTCTTATTAGGCGTTATGCTCCTGTTCTTCGCGGTTTATCATAAGATAAAGTTGCCGCATCCGCCAGATGTTACAGCAAAAGGCGTTCAGAACGTATTTTCATCTTATATAACCGTTTTTGCCACTTTTTTCAAAAAAGAAGGGATTGTTGCCGGTATCTTATTTTTGCTCTTGTATCGATTAGGTGAGTCGCAGTTGGTGAAACTGGCTTCTCCATTTTTGCTCGATGCCCAGGAAGCAGGCGGTCTGGGTCTGACCACATCTCAGGTTGGTTTCGTATATGGCACAGTCGGGGTTATCGCTCTTTTGATCGGCGGTCTTCTCGGCGGTTTTCTTACAGCAAAATATGGCCTCAAGAAATGGATTTGGTGGATGGCGGCGGCGATTAATTTGCCCAATGCCGTATATATATTTCTTTCCTATGCGCTTCCCGAAAAACTCGGTTCTGTCCTTGTCTGCGTTGCATTTGAGCAATTCGGTTATGGCTTTGGTTTTGCCGGATATATGCTATACATGATTTATCTGTCGGAAGGGGAGTATAAGACTTCGCACTTTGCCCTGACCACAGCCTTTATGGCGCTTGGCATGATGATACCCGGCATGGTCAGCGGCTGGATTCAGGAATTAGTGGGCTATCAACATTTCTTTATCTGGGTGCTGCTATCAACGATTCCGGGGTTTATCGTCATAAAATTTTTGAAGCTTGAGCCTGCATTTGGCAAAAAGAAAGCCTGACGCGCTAGTCTTGACTGCGGCGGCGCGCGCGGTTGAGAATCAGGCAGGAAAACAAATATTCATCTCTACTGGTTGTAGTTCATCGTTTGCAAGGTCAGGTTGTTCTTTGCAACCAGACCTTGCAGACCATGCCCCGACCGCGCTTTGACTCTGGCAAAACGCGGCTATTTTAAACTGGAAAGAAAACAATTAATACTGGTGTAATTTGCATCATATCATTTTAACTTGATTAGTTAAGATTATTTCAAAAAAACCACTCTTTTGGACTCTGTAAAAACGGGACTTTCCAATCTGTAAATATAGACGCCCGAAGCGACCAATTCACCAGAATTGTTCGCCCCATTCCATCTTAAACGATGGGTTCCGGCCGACTTTTCACCCTTGAAAAGTGTTCGAACTTCCTGCCCTAATTGATTGTAGACCCTGACAGAAATATCGCTTTGCGCAGGAAGGTTAAATGAAATTGAGGTGAACGGGTTGAACGGATTGGGATAAGCCTGAAAAAGCGCAAATCGATCAGGCGCGGTGTCTCCAGAGTTCGCAATGCCGGTGGGTAGTTTGTTTTTGTCCGCCTGCACAACGAAACCGATAACCGCCTGACGATTTGCTTCCGCCTGGAAAACACTTGGCGTCTCCTTCATTCCGATGGCGCGCTTAAATCCAACCACGGCTTCAGATGAAGTCAAGCCATGTTCAATCACTTCGACAAAGCCATTATTGAGCGCGTATAAGCCACTTTCACCACTTGTTCCCGCAGCCAGAACCAGGTCGCCCGGCAGTGTTGTAAGTGATAAAGCCGACGCATTAGACGATCCGGTAACGCCAATACTGGCTGATGCGGCGATTGGACCTGCTTGGTTTACATTTGCCAATAGAACGCTTGAAAAACCTGGCGTTCTCGTCGGCTGCGCAGACCATGTCGGAACAAACTCATCACCGGAAGCCGCAGAAATTCCAATTTCATTTAACATAAAGGCCACTGTATATGCGGTGTAGTCAGTTCCTTCGCTCGCCTCCAGAATTTTTGTCATGGGCTGGCCTCCATAAACAACAGAGTTAAGCGAGATTGTCGGCGCTTCGTGTTCGACGTGAGCAAAATAAAACAAGACGCGGTTGTTTGCAGGAAGCGCGCTATGCCTGAACTCGGAAAGCCAGGAGCCAATAATTTCTACTTCGCCTTCGTTTGCGCGTGTTGATGCATTGATAACGTTTGAATAATTAGATTTGGCGTTGCCTATAATGGCAGAAACCCGATAAAAGAACATCGTTCCGGCTTTTAAGTCAATAATGCTATAACGTGTTTCATTAGCCGCCACAGTCCCGATTTCCTCAAAGACGCCATTCAAGTCCAAGGCTCTCTCAACAACAAAACCATCCTCTGAGTCTGAGTAATCCTGCCAGCTAAGATCAATTTGTGATTGCGAAACAGCATTTGCCTGTAGTTGGCCGGGAGAAGCCAAAAAACCATCGGACAAACAAGCAGCCCGATTGACTAAAGTTTGGTTCATAACAATATCTATTGAGCTTTGCAGAAAGAAAGGATCGCCTCCCTGAATTGAGGGACACATGACCGGGCCATCCCCGTTGCATTCGGTGTCAGCAACGTGTGGCAATCCGAGATTATGCCCGATTTCGTGAGCCGTCAGAGCTGTTCTGAGCACAACACCGTTAAGATTTTGCGAAACCCCGACTCCGGATGACGTTCTACAGACACCGTTGCGATAGGCAATGCCTATTGTGCCGCCATCAATGTTTTTACCTGTCCACAGGTGGGCGACATCACGGTTGACGCCATTAAACAGGATGGGCGCCTGGGTTCGAAATTCATTAAGAATCGTTCCGGCTTCGGTGGAAACGTAAGGGTCATTGTCGGTTTCGAAAACATGTTGCGCGACAACGGTAATTTCCAAATTAAAAAAATTAATATAAAGCCCTTCAACCTGATTCAAAATATCAAGAATTCGGCTATTGGTGTTTTGCCCAAACTTTTGGAAATATTCAAAATCAGCGTCTGTGGCGACTTCTAAGTTAAAAGATGCAATTTGCGCAGCTTTCGTCACTGCCTGATTGTCGAGAATTTCATCATAAGAACTTAATTGCGTCGCCCCGCATTTGACGACCTGATCCTGAATTACATCGCGAGCGTCATAGATTACGAAATGCTCTTTTGATGTTCCGGCGACAAAATTTTCCAGCGGCTCAATAAATATTCTCTTCCCATTGGTGAAGATAAAACCTTCGATTCGGTCTTCCGTAATGGTCAGACGAACTTCACTGGCTGGATCGTTTTTTAAATGTCCCTTGTAGGTGTTGACCTCGCCCGGTTGCGTGAATTCCCGGCCATTTGAGGTTGTCTTAAACGCCACATAATTCGCCGCGAGTAAATCATTTTTTTCGAGTGTCAAATCCCATTCGATCTGACCCTGCTCAACCGTAAGCTGAATTTCAATGCTTTTTTCAGAGCCTTTTGTCAACCGATAGACTTCCATCGGATTTAAAATAACAGATTTGCTTTCTGTGAAATAACTGCGCAATGATTCAGCCTGAATCTTGCTTAGAGGATAAGTTTGAGCTTGAAAACGAGTTTTGCCGCTGGAATTGGCGACCGTCAAACCAATGGCGGATATACAAAACAAAACAAGTATCCTGTTTTTGGTCGACTTTGAATGAACATCCATGCTGTTGCCCCCTTTGAAATGAAAATTACTAAAAATATAGACTCAGGATGCGGTTCAAAAAAGTCACTCTGAATTACAAATTTTGTAACAAAAAACGGAACCGCCTGTTGAATCCTAAACATTTCAGTCTGTTCATGCAATTAGCGTACCAGTGTCATGGGAACAACCGCAACCGGCAAATTGGCAAACTCAGAAGTCAACAACAATTACAATTCCGGAAAAAGGGAGAACAATGATTGTTTTTATGAAATTTGGTAGAGTCCCACTCCACCAAAGCGCTGTTATGGATTTCAACCATTTCCCATTAAATAAGGTGACGATGAAAAAATGAGTGATTACATTCGGGTCAAATTTGCCAGTGGGTTGTACTTTTTTACGTTGGTAACTTTCAACTGCCAACCCTTTTTGACATCGCCGCTGGCGGTTGGGGAGGCTCAAAGAAACAGATCACGCCAAAAGCGAGATGAAGCAGCAATTTGGCAACGCCGTTTTGAGGATAGCCAGGCAAAACAAGTGTTTGTAGAGATTGTCAAGAGTGATAAATGGGCGGAGGATTGTGATGTTGTTCCGTTTCTCGCAGAAGCCTATAGAGGAATAGGTGAGGTGGATAGCGCTGAAGCGGCCTATTCTAATATATTGACCCTCCTGGATGACCTTGTGTTTTTCCACCCTAAAGAACCTAAGCTGGCCAAGCCAACACTCATTCTTGAGATAACGCCGCCGACGGGTGACTGGTTGAGCCTTACCCGATAAAGATTTTCACTCTATAAGAAGCCACCAAGCTTTGCTTGGCGCACTGAAAGGCGCGTGCCACACGATTTTTATTTTTTGTTTAGCAGGGACGCCCGGCGGCGCAAAATAATAAGACAAAAAACTGGGTTAGAGAAGATGAACCCAGCCTTGTTGACTAACGCTTAAAACGATGGCTACCTTTATGTGCCGGGCGCCTCAAAAGCGCCCGGCACATAATTCTGCAAAGACAATTACGACGGATCGACCAGCCCCAGCCGTTCCAAGTATTGCGGCTGCGCCTTTAGGGCGATGCGGAGCACGCCGCGGAAGTCACTCATCCAATCGTCCAAATCAGCCAGGGCCTGGTCGCGGTCGTGGGTGGCGCGCTGAGCCTCGCTGGTTTCTTTCAGTTGCGACTGGTGTTTTTGCTGCATGGTTTCAACCAGCGCCTTGCCGGCGGTCAATCTCTCCGGCGTAATATTAACCCGCGCCAGCTTGCCCTGAATTTCTCCGGAACCGAGCGCCGCGTCGTAGAAGTTGAGCATCTGCATGTAGGATTTGTCGTACGCCTCTTCACGCGCGCCGCCCAGATCGAGGTGGCTTTGCAAATTACGTTCGCGTTTAAGAACGATGCGCGACAGCCCGACCAGCTCCACATACTCGCCAAAAGCAACGCGGCGAGCTGCGTTCTGCTCGTCGGTGGCGCCCAATTTCTCGCCGACCTCTTTTTCCTGCTGTTGGTTCAGGGTAAATGCGCTGTCGCACAGCGCATTGCCCGCCAACATCGTCGGCTCATCATAGCCGTAATTGGCCAACAGCGGCTTCACTACCTCGTCGGTTAAAGACACATCCAGGAAAAGTTTGTACTTTGCCAGACGTTCATTAATAGAAAGCAGAATAATGTCCATGAGGACATCCTTGTGGTTTGGTTAAAAAGGGAAACGGTTTACAGGTGAATTCCGGCAACTTCCTGTTTTGCCGGTCATGGCTGACTTTTTTCTATTTCCTGATGATATTTTACCATTTTTAACTGCGGTTTGCTGATTTTCGGGTGACGGTTACTCACTTTTAACTGCCGGTTTACCATTTCTGGCAGACGGTTACTCATTTCTAACTGCCGGTTTACCATTTTTGGCAGACGGTTACTCATTTCTAACTGCCGGTTTACCATTTCCGGCAGACGGTCACTCATTTTTAACTGCCGGTTTACCACTTCCGGTAGACGGTTGCTCATTTTTGGATGACCCGCGTTCATTTTTTGGTGCGGTGAAACGGAAAAGGCACTGTTGAGGGGCAACCTGCAGGGGATAACCGGGTCGAGGCAACCAGACGGGAGACAAATTCTCCCGCCTGAACTATGGTTGCTTCGCTATGCCTTATAAAAGCTTATACTTAGAACTTCATCTGGGCATTTGACACTATTTCAAGAACAACATTTTTTGTGACTTAACAAAATCACCCGCTTCTATTCTATAAATATAAATTCCGGTGGAGACCTGCGCGCCAAAGTCATTTTTGCCAAACCAGGTTGCATGACCCTTGCCCGGAACCATTTTCCGGTTGACAAGCGTCCGCACTCTTTGCCCCAGGACATTGAAGATTTGGATTTTGACATCAACTTCTTGTGCAATTTCAAAATTAATCTGTGTTTTCGGGTTGAATGGATTTGGGTAGTTTTGCTCAAGCGCAAAAACATAAGGCACGTTGCCGTCAACTTCAACGGAAACCGGGAATTTGCGAACATCATCATTGTTCCTGGGCGCCAGTTTGTAATTGCCGAATGTTTCAAGATGAATGCCGGTTATTGAGAAATAGTCGTCACCCAAAACAAATAGGGAATCCTGTTGGCCTCTAAACGCGGCCATGAAGTCATCAACTCTTAACTCGCCGCTGCCGTCATCAATGGAAAATTCGCCAAAATTATTGCCTCCATCAGAAAACTCCGTTGAAATTTTTACATTCTGAACCTGCACCAGCATGTTTTCATACATCTCGGCTTCAGTCGAACCAGAGGCCAACTGAGCGGTGGTCAAAATAATCGGCTCCGGAAGCGCATTGCCGCTGCTATTTATGGTGGCGGTCACATTCGATATTCTGGTTACCTCGCTTGAGCTAAACCGGTTTTCCTCAACTGTGCCGGTGACCGTAACTTCATCGCCAATTTTGACATTTGTAACATTGTCATTTACCCAGACGCCGCTCCACGGTTCCACACCTTCCTGCAGCCAGTAAGATGTATTGTCGGACGAGTCAGTAATCGCCACGCCTGTCACTGTAACCTCTAAACCTGTGTAACCTGAACGGCCGTCAGAGAATGGTGTGAATTGAACGTCAGCAATTCGAAGTCCGCCATCGCGAATCGTATAGAAGAATTTGGTCGCCGCTGTATCGCCGGGCGCCGTAGAGGTTTCATTGTTCGCATTTGTAGCAGAAATAATGTATTCAACAAAGTCTGCATCTGATTGAACGGGAACAAGGCCATCCCAATTATTTTCTGCTGTGTTGGTCATTGCAACAGATTGAAACGCGCCGCCATTCACGCGATAGCTAACAGTAGCTCCGGCAACGTTTGAAGTTGAACCGACAATGGTTGCGCTAACAGTTACATCTTGAGTGGAGTTCGGGGCGACAGGATTTCTTGCCACTATTTGAATATCGGGTGGCGCCGATGCAACTTCTATGTCGTTAAGTGAACGTGGATTGATGGTGATCAGGCCGGAGGTAGTGCCGCCGCGCACAAAGCCGGTGACATTAATCACGGTTCCGGCTGGCAGGCCGGGCCAAACGTTGGCGTTTGCTGCGATGGCGGTGTTGATAGCGTTGAAATAATCATCTAATACAATTGTGCCGGTTTGATCAGAGGCGGTCATTGTATTGCCGGGCAGTCCATTTGCAGTCACAGTAAGACCTTCAAAGCGCGCCAGCGCGCCTTCCCACCTTTCAGCCAGTTGCGGATCAGCGGAATCTCCTGAGCCGGTCAGGCCCAAATCGCCTGGCGTCAAAAGAACCGGTTGAGGCAGAGGTTGCCCCGGTGTCAAAATTTCGATAGGCACAATCGGATCGGTGAGCAATGCCAGTTGACTAATACTTGCGCCGCCGCTTGGGAATTCGGACATGACGCCCGTTACCGAGATTTCATCTCCCGGCTCAATTGCCGGCAACAATGTTCCTTCCTTGCCGGCTGTGGTGTCATTTTGAATAACAAAAAAACCACTCCAGGGGCCGCCTCTTTTATCCATGACAAATCCACCCCAGCGATTACCGATAAAAATTTCACGCGGCCCTTGCATAAAAATACCGGAAATGGTCAGGGTATCGTTGACGAAAGGGCTGTCATCATTGATGGCAATTCCAATATCGTCGGCTCGAACAAAATTGGCTTCGGCAATATTCATGGAATCAGATGTGGCGTAAGCGGGCAATGCCGACGCGTTTGGTGTGGCGGGCGCATTGATGCTCCAGACACCGCCTTTCCAACTGGTGTTTTCGCTGGTCTCATCATGGCCGGTTATGCCATTGCCGTTTGTCCAGGTTTCCAGATCTTCAACGCCGAGCAGGCGCTGGGCGGACATGCCGCTATCGTGCGGGTCGCCATCGCCATCATTGTCGGCGTTGACCACAAATTGGTCGCTTATGGCTGTGTCGTTTGCGTAAACGGACTCATCTGTGTCTGCGTCGGGGCCGTCAATGCTTACGCCGGTTTTGTCAACCGCTTCAACCTTGTCTCCCCAAACAACATAATCAACATCCATAACCAAGTCGCTTGCGCCGTCCCAGAAGTAAAGAACCGCCACTTCACCGCTGCCGGAAAAACCGCTGGATCGCGATCCGTTAAATGGCGTTGCAATGCTGCCAGGGGTTGCGTCGCGCATTTCAGGCGCGTCGTTAGCAAAATCTGTGCTATCTTCAAATAGCTCATAAGTTGGCAGCACATTGTAAATATCGAAAAAAAGTGAATCGCCTGCGAGGGCGATTGTTTGATATTCACCCGCGGCAATCGTTGCGCCGTCAGGAAATCTTGCATTAAAGTCATTGAAGCCGCCGCCGCCGCCATTTCCGGTGACAATATTATAGTAATAAGTTGAGCCTCCGGCAAAAGTGGCGTCGGTTAAGTAGTAGTTGCTCAGGTCGACTGGCGCGTCGGTCGGATTATGAATTTCAACGAACTCGCCACTGGTCGGCGTAACGACAAACTCTGTGATTAAGAGGTGATCTTGAGCCTGCGCAGACATTGCCGCTAACATGGTCAGAACCAAAAACAATAACATTTTTCTCATGCTTTTCACTCCAATTGTTAATAATTATTTATTCGGGTGTAAATTTATGAACCACTTTTTCCTGCATGTTTTTTAAGTTTTGAAACGCAAAAACTGCTTTTGTTTCTTATAGCGTGCAAATTAGCAACCACGGTTTTGCTGCGGACAGACGAAAAAAACTGGCGGCGACTTACTTTATCACCAAAAATTTGCCGCGTTGAATGTTGCCTGAGCGCAAGTCTTCAACCGTATACAGATACAAACCAGACGCAATGGCCTGGTCGTCGCTTGTCACCAAATCCCAGGCATGTTCTCCTCCGGCAAAAATGCGCTCGTCTCCGGCAAATTGCTCGAACCAGCGAATATCGTTTCCGGCATAGCTGGCGCCGTGGTGTTCGAACTTGTCAACAAGATCGCCGGCGATAGTAAAAATTCTGATTTCGCTTTCCGCCGGCAAATTATAAAAATAAATTTTCCGTTCACGTTCCAGATTGCCATCCCAGGCTCCTTGGCCGCGGTATGGGTTCGGGTAAACGCCAATTTTTATGGTTTTTTGTGTTTGCTTCTCCTGCTGCTCTTCTTTTGTCGGAGAACCGGGAAAGACCCGGCGCGCGTTAGCGAGGCTGCTGCTTTCCAAGCTTTCCAGGTTGATTTCAGGGTCGCCTTGATCAAAGGCGGTGACAGAATAAGCATATTGCCACCCGTTTAACACATCGGTGTTTTCAAATGCATAGGAATAGAGCAAGGGTGAAACCTCGCCGGTCAGCGGGTTGGTGATGGTTTCACCAAAGTCCACCGGCTTCTCCAGACGCACAAATTCAAATCCGGCGTCAAAACCAATTCCGTTGACCGAATCAAATTCAGCGATAAGCGAAAATGATGAAAACAGATCATTCCCGGGTAAATCCTGAGCAAGTTTGGTGCGATAAAGCCTATACCCTTCAAAATCCTTTTGTCCACTGATAAAGTCAATTGACTCTTCCGCCGAACGATCCCAATAGACAACCACTTTTTTGTTGCCAGGAACAATTTTGACGCGGGGAGAATTGGGCGGCGTAGGCAATATATAACGATCAATTTGACCATCACGATCAAGGTCTTCGTCCGAGTCAAGTTGATTATTGCCATTGCGATCTTCGCCATTATAAGCGGTCTGAGCCCAAAATGCATTTTCAAAAAACTGCGTCTTGCTTTGCTCGGTGTCCAGGGTTGTTGCGTCATTGCCGAATTTTTCCCCGCAAACGATTGCCCAAACTACATTGATGGAAGAGTCGGGAGAAATTTTCTCAAAAGGGCCGGTTGTGACTAAACTCATGAAGTTGCTGCGTTGCCCCTTGATCACCGTGTCGATCAGCAACGACGGCAGCGGCTGCGATTGCTTGAGATAGCTGTCGATGTCATTGGTCGGCGAAAAGAGAATAGGGTCGCTGGTATCGCGAAAAATCCATGCATTATAACTGGCGCCAGCCTGATAGACTTGGTCACCGGCTTGCGGCTGAGCACCAAGGTTCATCATCCCGACATACATTCCTGCATCAGTGAAGCCCGGATCGCCGTCAAAATCATAGGAATAAGCCAAACGCAATGAATCGACCCAGCCATTTCCAACATGTTGATAAAATGGAGCGCCCACACGCGATGGCGTGATATTGGTATTGCGCACAACCATATCCGCCCAAAGTGAGACATAGACATCGTTCAAGGTTTCGCTGCCAGTATTTTTTATCGTATAGTTGAGCATAACAAAAGCGTCGGCAAACGGGAAATTCCAGGCATAAGTTTCAAGGTGAACCGACAGTTCGATGGGTGTATGCTGTGGTATACGAATGGTTGTGCCGGGAACAACTTGATTGGCGTCGGTGAAATCAGCTATAAAATCCTGATGGCTGATGGCCTCGCGATGGAAGAACGGGTTGTCGACCAGGCTTGAGCGTTCGCGGACAATATCTTGCGGGTCATCCGTATTGGTAAATTCAAATCCGGCGGCGACATCTCTCAACGACGAAATATCGCGAGCGCCGGTTGTAACCAAAACAGAACCGTTATCGCGTTTTCCCCCTACCCAGAGGCCGCCAACAAAGATGTGTTCAATTCCAGACCCTTTCGGGTATTCACATGAAGGTTGATCGTTTTGAGCTTGCACGGCAAAGCCATCGCCAAATGTGCCAAAATTGGTGACGGTTAAGCCAATGCTGCCAATAGTCGTAAATTTTGAATCATCATCGACCAGTAATTTGTCCAAAGCCGGGCGCTGCTGAGCGGCAACTTGAAAAATAGGCAGCATGCTGAAAATATAGATTAGAGAGATACATTTTTTTTTCATTTTATGCTATGCCCGTTTGGGTTGCAAAGAATTGTTTATGAATCGTTTAAATTTAGCCGCGCATCAGCGTAAGTAGATTCGCATAATGAATTATTCCTGATATGCTTTCCAGGAGAAAGTTTGTAAGTGATATTTCATGATTTACTATATCCCACGCCTGACAGCAACCTTCCGAGCGTCCGTTTGATGCAAACTTGCTTGCGCAAAGTCGGAGAGGGTCTGGCGAAATGAACCAGTTTGCTAATCTTGGCCAGGAACCGTGGCGAAAGCAAATTTGCATCAAACATAAACAGTCAGAATTCACTTTACTACGCATCCCCGTGGTTACAACAAATTGAGGTTTGTTGGTGGAGGCTCTCCCGACCTTATTACGGGAGATTACACGACGGATATGACTACGAATGCAGCAACGATTGATAATGATAGAGTTTTATTGCAAAAAAGTCAAATAACAAAAGTTTTCGTTTTAAGAAATTGATGTCAGACGCAAAATGCGACAACACGAACGCTTGCTGAGTCACGCAGATCAAGGCAGGCGGTTTTTCAATGGGTCGCTATTAAAAAAGAAGCTTGCCGGGCAAGAGAAGTTCTCAGAATGAAGCGTGTCCATCTTGCAGGGAAGGCGAATCTGCGCTAAAAGCACCGTCCATCTGTTTCGGGTTTGCCAAACAGAAAGGCGCATAGCGTCCATAAATTGCTTTTCTTGATCTTCTCTCTTATTTCAGTTACTTTATGCATCCGGTCAAATTTTCATTAGAATATAAGGATTCCTTATATTCCGTCTTACAAAAGAGGAAATGATTTTTGAAAGTGTCCGCGAGGCTAAAAAAACATTTTTTGATTAACGTTTTGGAGATTGTAAAATGCAAAACAGGTATTCGCTTTTTATCCTTTTTCTGACCTTTGCTTCCCTTGGGAATCTCACTGGTAAAGATAATAAAGAGCAAAACTTCAACGAGTATTGGCGCTCTGGCCTGGCCGAAATAACCCGGTATGAACTCAAGCAAGCGCGTTATGGTGAATACCGCGAAGGCGATGCAGTATTGATTTTTGTAACCGAAGAGTTTCTGCCCGAAAAACAGGTGAAATATGAATTTCCCGCAAACGAAAAACCCGTTGCAACGCTTAAATTGAATGCCACCAAAAAGTTTTATACCGGTATTTATCCTTACTCAATGATGACTTCGACCTTTTCACCGCTCAATTACGAAAAATCGCCTGCTTTGAAAGTCACTTCATCTTCACAAGAATGGTGTGGGCACACTTTCATGCAATTGAACCGCCGGGCCGACAAATATAAAGTTGAACTCCGCTCCTATTTTCAGGCGGAAGGCGATCGAACCTTTGAGCTGGAAGGGGTTATGCTGGAAGACGAAATTTGGACGCGCATACGACTGGCGCCCGCCTCATTGCCGACCGGGAAGTTCCGAATGATTCCCTCTACCCAATTTGTCCGTCTGCGGCATGTAAAATTAAAAGTAGAGCGCGCCGTTGGCAAACTGGAGGAAAGTCGCAATCCTGAACTCTCCAACGCCCCTTTACAGACCTACTCGGTTTCCTTCCAAGATCTGAAAAGGCAGTTGAAAATTATTTTCGAAAAGGATTTTCCTTATCGTATTATTGCGTGGAAAGAATCTTATCTGAGCGGATTTGGTGAAAATGCAAAAAAATTAACCACAACAGCCCGCTCCACCAATTCAATTCGGTCAGCCTATTGGCGACAAAATAAACTTTCAGATTCACATTTGCGTGACAAGCTGGGTTTAACCTATTAGTGAGATTAAAGCGCAAAAAACATAAAAAGATACACTTGTTGAGATAAGCAATTTTATCTGAACAGCACATGAATAACATCGTCCTACAAAAAGCCGAGCCGGACATTGGCTTTTCGGAAGAAGTTTCAGAAATGTTGTGGCAAGGATGCATAGATTGGTTTCATCCAACAGCAGAAAGGGTCTTAATGAACCAGGAAACATCTACTGCGGTTTTTTTTATTCGCAAAGCGCAAAAAAGCGACGTTCCGCTAATCATGAGCTTCATCAAAGAGTTGGCGCTCTATGAAAAATTATCCTACGAAGTCGTCGCAACCGAAGAAAGCCTAACCGAGACATTATTTCAGGAAACATCATCGGCCGAAGTGCTGCTAGCTTACTGCAATGACGAGCCTGTTGGTTTTGCTTTGTATTTTCATAACTATTCAACTTTTCTGGGAAAACCCGGAATTTACCTTGAAGATTTGTTCATTTTGGAAGAGCATCGCGGAAAAGGCGTTGGCCGGGAGCTGCTCAAGCACCTGGCGCGTGTTGCCAAAGAACGCAATTGTGGTCGAATGGAATGGTGGGTGCTGGACTGGAATACACCAGCCATTGAGTTTTATAAAAGCCTGGGCGCCGTGCCTATGAATGACTGGACTACATTTCGCGTCACAGGTGAAGCTTTGGACAGACTGGCGCTGAATGATTGACCAAAACAAAGCGTTATGTGAACGGCAATAAATATTATGGATACACTGGTCGACATTGGGTCTAAAATAATCGCGTTGCGGCTCTAATAATTGTGGTGTGGTTAAATATCTGAAAAGAGATGAGCATTTCCCAAGGGTTCAAAGTTCGCGGTCTTCATGAAGATGATGTAATAGAAAAAGGAGATGACTCATTGGATAGCAGGTTAGAATTCCACATCTCCTTTTTGAAGGTTCCTGGATTTCTGAGTGCTGGAATTACACATTTATTTATCCAGGCGTTAAAACCGAATACAACTATCTCGCAGCTTTGCCGCTTAACGTGTCGTTTGTTTGAGTTGAAGGCTCTTTCTCTTATAGTCGTGAAGGTAAGCTCACATTATGTGGCTAAATTACAAAAAGCGCCTAACCAGGCCAATTCAGCCGACGGCTAAAAAGCGGCGCGGCTGATTTGCAACGTTCCACCGCTTACCTTTTCATGTTAAATGGATGGAGAGATGAATTTCAAATTGTTGGCCGTAGCCTATTTGTTTATTACGGTTCCCAATCTAAATGGTCAATCAGTTTTACATCTAAGGGTTCAGGTCAAAATAATATTACCAGGAAAATCTTGAATTATGAGTTCAGATGGAGTGGAAGGTGGCAAGTTTATTTCGATCAAATGCCTAAGCATTGGCATGGGGAAATACGGTGGAATAACTGCAGTCCCTTATGAAAAGCCATTTCTTTCAATTGATGGGTATGTTGCTGATATAGAAATTGAAACATTTTTAAAACCAAACCGCAGCGTATCTTTTTGTTTGAAATATGCAAAATACAACAAGGCTGAGCTATTTTTTGACGAGGTAAAATCCAAGGCATTTTATTTTTCTGCATCATACAATTTTTCAAATCCCCTTGCATTGAAGAATTGGTTTTATGAATATTCACCGAGTGTTGCATTGGGACGTGAAGATATAATTTGGAATGATGTTTTATTTTCAATTTTATCTGATTCGGATCCAGATTCAATCAAAGGTGATGACAAATTGAATTATTTGTCAATTGGTTTTCGTGGCGCCATCGGGTACAAATTTAAAAATATAGTTATAAAATTGAGTTTACTGCCGAGTTATGATTTTCTTCTCTACGGTCGAAGAAGAATAATTCAGGATACCCAAGAAGGTGAGAAAGTATACGAATTAAATAATCCGGATTATCAATCAGGTTTTTATTTACAAAGTAAAGTTTCTGTTGGTGTTATTCTTTTTTAACTAAATTAGGCGTTGTAGATAAAAGGGTCGCAAGGCATTTCAACGCGGCGGGCTTGGTTCAGAGCTTATTTTTTTCAGCGTTAAACACTTTAAAACTAAAAAGTTAGTCAGGCGCAGATTTGGTAATTGGCAAAACCGACTCAACAGCAGCGCCTGGAATCGTCACTCTTTGTACGATTCCAGGCGCTGCTGTTGAGGTTAGGCTCTGGTTGACAACTATTCTCACGACTACTCTTCGTTCCAGAATTCGATGGATAAAATTTGATACTTTTTTACCCCGCGAGGTAAAAAAACTTCCACTTTATCATCTTTCTTGTGGTTGATTAAACCTTTTGCGATGGGAGACTGATAACTGATAATTCCTTTGTCCAGATCGGTTTCACCATCTCCAAGAATTGTGTATTCATCTTCTTCGTCGTTGTCGAGATCTTTTATTCGCACAATCTTGCCCAGCGTCACCGTATCCTCTGGCAAATCCTGGCGCCGAATGACCCGCGCATTCATAAACCGCTCTTGTAGTTGGCCTAGTTTCCCCATATATTTGGCCTGTTTTTCTTTGGCGGCCTCATATTCGGCATTTTCCCGCAAATCACCATGTTCACGCGCTACGCCAATTTCTTTGGCAATGTCATTTTTCAGGTACTTTTCCAGCTTATCGATCTCTTGTCGAAGTTTATCGTACCCTTTTTCAGTGAAATAATATTGCTGCTGCATTGAATTACTCCGGAAACTTAAAATTTGTAAACATGTTTGACCTAAGCGAAGCGATAAATATACAATATAAACCCGTTCGCCACAAGAAGAAGAATCGCGCGTGCAAGAAAAAATAGAACGCGTGGATTACGCCAACAATTTAATCAAGTGGTATCGCAAAAACAAGCGTGATTTACCTTGGCGAAGAACTGACGCCCCCTATAAAATCTGGGTATCTGAAGTGATGCTGCAACAAACGCGAGTAGAAACAGTCATCCCGTACTATGCTCGCTTTCTCAACCGCTTTCCAACGATTCACGATTTGGCGACGGCGCATCTACAGGATGTTTTAAAAATCTGGGAAGGTTTGGGATATTATGCGCGCGCAAGAAATCTCCATTCCGCAGCTCAACATATTGTAGACAAACATGACGGGCAATTCCCGCAAAATTATGACGATCTCCTGGCGGTAAAAGGCATTGGCGCATACACTGCCGCCGCGCTGGCCAGCATTGCCTTTAACCACAATCATGCCGTAGTGGATGGAAATGTCAAACGGGTGTTAGCGCGTATTTTTAAAATCGAAAAAGAATTGTCTTCTCCTGAAATGAAAGCGGAATTAAACCAATATGCCAACCACCTTCTCAAAAGAGGAGAGGCCGGCGATTTTAATCAGGCAATGATGGAACTGGGCGCAACAATTTGCCTGCCGAAAAAACCTGACTGTGCAAATTGCCCGGTTAAGATTTTTTGCGCGGCGTTAAAAGAGCTTCCCGCCCCGGACGAGCTGCCTGTTCGACGCGTTCGAAAACCGATTCCGCATTATGACATCGCAGTTGGAATTATTCGTAATAACGGTCGTGTGTTAATTGACCAACAGCCTGAAAATAAATTGCTTGGCGGGCTATGGAAATTCCCCGGCGGAAAACTTGAAAAGGAGGAAACGTTGAAAGAATGTTTACGTCGTGAAATTTTGAATGAGTTTGGGGTTGAAATTAACATCCAAAATTCGTTTATGAAAGTAAAGCATGCTTACACTCATTTTCGAGTAACATTACACGTCTTTTTATGCAACTATATTTCCGGAAAAGCAAAACCGAAAACATCGACAGCCTGCAAGTGGGTTTCTTTAAAAGAGATGCAAAAATATCCAACCCCGAAATCAAATCAGGTCATTTTGCAAAGTCTGCTCGAACAGAACTAAACACTGAACCAGGTTCTCAAGTTAAGCAAAACGATGCGTCTGAAGCCGAGGTAAATCTGCTGTGGAAAGTCATTTTATTTAATGACGACACGCACTCATTTGAGGAAGTTATCCTGCAAATTGTCAAGGCGCTGTCATGTAGTTTGCTTGAGGGGGAGCGTATTACATTAGAAGCGCACAGGCTGGGGAAGGCATTGGTTTATCAGGGAGATTTCTCAACCTGTTTCGGGATTTTGGGCGTGCTTCAGGAAATTCAATTAATTGTTGAAATTCAAGGTTGACTTGCTGCACTATTTATAATATTTTGAGCCGCCTTACATAAACCAATAGATGCTTAAAAAAAATAGAGGAATATTTTGAAGATAGGAATTCCAAACGAGATTTCGGCTGACGAAACAAGAGTGGCCATTATCCCGGATATGGTTGCAAATCTGATTAAGGATGGGCGCCATATTTTTGTTGAATCTGGAGCCGGTTTGAAAGCGTCCTTTTCAGACGAGATGTTTAAGAAAAATGGAGCTGAAATTGTTTCAGATTCGAAGAGTTTGTTCAAAAAATCAGAACTTGTCGTAAAATTTCAGGCGCCCCGAAAAAATGAAACCGTCGGCAAACATGAAATTGAAATGATGAATGATGGCGGCATGCTAATTTGTTCGTTGCCACCGCTTGCTCATGCAGAGCTAATCCCCATGCTAAACGACAAAAAAAACACCTGTTTTGCCATGGAGTATATTCCACGAATTACCAGAGCCCAAAGTATGGATGTTCTCAGTTCAATGGCTACGGTGGCGGGCTATAAGGCTGTTCTGCTCGCGGCTCATCATCTCGGCAGATTTTTCCCTTTGCTGATGACGGCTGCCGGAACGATTCCACCAGCGACAGTGTTGGTGCTCGGCGCCGGAGTTGCCGGGCTTCAGGCAATTGCGACAGCCAAAAGGCTCGGCGCAAGAGTAGAAGCTTTTGACCCGCGACCCGCAGTGAAAGAGCAGGTGGAAAGTCTCGGCGCGCATTTTGTTGAAATGGAAATGCCGGAAGACGCTGAAACCGCCGGTGGTTACGCAAAAGAGCAATCGGAAGCATTTCTTGAAAAAGAACGCGAGGCGATTGCGGCCAAACTTACAAAAACCGACGCATTGATCTCGACGGCGCAAATATTCGGGAAAGAGGCGCCGCTGCTGGTGACGACTGAAATGGTAAAAATGATGAAGCCCGGTTCTGTGGTCATTGATTTGGCCGCCGCTGAAGGTGGAAACTGTGAATTAAGTGAACCAAACAAAACGTTGGTCAAACATGATGTAACCATCTACGGCGCTGTCAATCTTGCCAAGCTTTTGCCCGTACATGCGAGTCAGATGCATTCGAAAAACGTTATTACACTCATCAAGCACCTCTTTCAAAATGACGGCTTGGATTTTGAAGACGAGATCACCAAAGGCG
>Ga0316190_10000566_pt1 | contig 25692 bp, 28 predicted proteins | sample Eddworburrow2_MG_FD_204929 | JGI IMG/M metagenome (GOLD analysis project Ga0316190, IMG submission 204929) | Coastal sediment microbial communities from Maine, United States - Eddy worm burrow 2 | ecosystem: Environmental > Aquatic > Marine > Coastal > Sediment | place: USA: Maine | collected... | reverse complement strand
GTGAGCGTGTTGATCCTCGTGAGCGTGTTGATCCTCGTGAGCGTGTTGATCCTCGTGAGCGTGTTGATCCTCGTGAACGTGTCGATCCCCGTGAACGTGTCGATCCCCGTGGGCGCGTCGATCCCCGTGGGCGCGTCGATTCCGGGCGTGGCTCTGATTCCATGAGCGATTTCGCTGGCCCTGACGAGCACCAGCGTCCCTCTTCCCAGTACGACGAGCGCAATGCGTTCGAGCCCATGGACGACATGACCCAGGAGGGCACGCCAGCGCTGCTGGCGGCCAGGGCTGAGCCTCTCGGAGGAGGAGCTGGCAGTCGCCGCTCTCCGTCAGGTCCAAAGCCCAGCAGACCGAATCGGGCCGGGCGATCGGGTCGAGCAGGGCCCGCAGGTGCCGCTCGATCGGGAAACCAGGCCCGCAAGCCGAAGGAGCCTTCCAAAATGTGGCTGGGTATCGGTGTTGGCGTCATCGCCATCGCTGGGGTCGCGGCCGCTCTGTTGCTGACCAAAGGTGATGGGGACGGCACCCCGGAGATTGATGTCGGCGCAGACCAGGCGATTGTAGATGAAAGCCAAGATTTGTCGTCGACCACGCTGGCCGGTGTAGCACCAACTCAGGAAACGGCCCCGGTAGAGGTGCAGCCACCGGTGGTGGTGTTCGATCAAGCGGTTGGCGGTCCTATCCAGGGCGGCAACGAGTACACCGTAGGTATCCAGGGTGGTCCGGCCAACGCCACCTACCGGCTGTTTGTCGACGATCAACCACAGGCTGATCCTGCTCCCCAGCTTCCGCCTGTGGTCTTCGCCCCCGGCCGGCACTTGCTGGTAATCGAGATCACGGCTCCTGAGGGTGTTACCACCACTGCTCCGGTCCTGGTTTATGCCGTTGGTGGGCTGCCGGTTGCCGGGTTCAGGGCCAACCTGTCCTCGGTTAACATCGAGCTCCAAGGGTGGCCCGAAGCGGTCCGGCAGTTCGACGAGTTCGTCGCCCTCGGCCACACCCAGTTGCAGCTGATGCCAAGCGATTGGTTCCCCAGTCTGACTCCCGGCCACTGGAACCTGTTCGTCGGTGATTTCGCCACGAGCGAGGAAGCGTTGGCCTACTGCACCCAGTTCGGTTTGGCCGTTCCCGACCAGTGCTTTGCCAAGTTCGTCGATCCCGACGCCTCGGCCGGTGGTTGATGGTCCTCCCGTAGTTGGTGGAGACCGCAAAGCAAGGATTGGTGAGCGCTCCGACAGGTGACCGGCGGAAGCGACGCTTCTTCGGCTGGAACCTCGTCGCTGCGGGCGCTGCCATCCAAGCTCTTCACAGCGGCCTGATGACCCAGGCCTTTGGCAACTACGCGGTGCTGCTACAGAGGGAATTCGGCTGGAGTCGGACCCTGTTTTCCGCCGCTTTCTCCCTGACCAGGGCGGAGAGTGGCCTGCTTGGGCCAGTGCAGGGCTGGGCCCTCGATCGCTTCGGCACCCGGGGCGTGATGCGGGTCGGGGTGGTGGTCATGACCGTCGGCTTTGTTGGCCTCAGTCAGATCCAGAACGCCGTCCAGTTCTTTGTCGCCTATCTCGTCATCTCCATTGGGATGAGCCTTTCGGGCTTTCTCAGCATCACCACCGCCACCGTGAAGTGGTTCGAACGCAAACGGGCCAGAGCCTTGGCTCTGTCAGGGATGGGTTTTGCCGTTGGCGGCATCGTCACCCCCCTGGTTGTATACTTTCTGCGAGCCTTCGGCTGGCGCTGGACCGCCGCCGCCAGTGGCCTGATCTTTATTGTTGTGGCCCTGCCCTTGACCTCGTGGTTCGGCCACACTCCCGAGAGTCGGGGTGAGCCGGTCGATGGGATCGACCCTGCCGACTCCGTCGACCACCTGGTCAGGGCTGAGGGTGTGTCCGATGTGCATTTCACCGCCCGGGAAGCGATTAGAACCCGGGCCTTTTGGATGATCTCGCTCGGGCACGCCTCGGCTCTGCTCGTAGTTGGCGCCGTCATCGCCCACCTGTCGTTGTATCTCACCACGGAGCAGGATTTCACCCTGCAGCAGGCCAGTTTTGTTGGTGGCGCGCTACCGCTGCTGCAGTTCGTTGGCCAATTGGTCGGTGGGGTACTTGGCGACCGGGTAAACAAGCGCCTGCTGGCATCGCTGGCCATGCTCGGACACATGACCGGGTTGTTGCTGTTGACCTACGCCACCAACCGGTGGATGATCTGGCTCTTCATCCCGCTCCATGGATTCTCCTGGGGAGTTCGGGGCCCCCTAATGCAGGCGCTGCGCGCCGACTACTTCGGCTCGACGTCGTTTGGGAAGATCATGGGGGTGTCGTCGATGGTGGTCATGCTGGGCATGATCGGCGGACCGTTGGTTGCCGGCACGCTGGCTGACGCCACCGGCGACTACCAACTCGGGTTCACCGTCCTGGCCCTGGCCGCCGGAGCCGGACTGTTCTTCTTCGTGGCCGCCACACCTCCGGCTCCACCCGTTCGGGAGGATGCAGCCGGGGTCGACCTGGCCATTTGATCCGGCCACACTGTGTCCATGACGATGCGAGTTGACGGAGACCGGCTGTGGAGCCGGTTGATGGCCATGGCCGAGGTCGGTAGGACGGAGCATGGCGGCAGTAACCGCCAGGCCCTCAGCGATGACGACGCCGCCGGTCGAGCGCTGTTCACCGGGTGGGCCGTGGCCGCTGGATGCACGGTGGAGACCGACGAGATCGGCAACCTTTTTGTGCGCCGGTCGGGGAGCGACGACGCGGCCGACCCTGTGCTGATCGGCAGCCACCTTGACACCCAGCCCACCGGGGGGCGCTTCGACGGTGTCTACGGTGTGCTTGGAGGTCTGGAGGTCATCGAGCGTCTCAACGACCTTGGTGTCGCCACCGAGCGGCCCATCGAGGTGGCGGTGTGGACCAACGAGGAGGGATCCCGATTCCAGTACTCGATGATGGGGTCGGCGGTGTGGGCAGGCAGGCTCGGACTCGCTCAAGCCCTGGACATGGTGGACTCCGAAGGGGTTTCCGTGGGGGCCGAGCTCGATCGACTTGGTTGGGCGGGCCAGCGGGAGGCACGCCCTCGGAGCTACGCCGCCACCTTCGAGTTGCATATCGAGCAGGGCCCCATCCTTGAACAGCGGGCGCTGGACATCGGTGTGGTCACCGGGGTCCAGGGTCTCCGGTGGTTCACCATCGACATCACCGGCTTCCCCGCCCACGCCGGCCCAACCCCCATGGACGTCCGACGTGACCCGGCACGTGCGGTGGCCGCGATCATCGAAGAGGTCTACGCCGCCGTGGAGGGATTCGCCCCATGGGGGAGGGCGACCTTCGCTCAGCTGAGCTCAAGCCCGATCTCGCCAAACACCGTCCCCGAACACCTTTCCTGCACCCTCGACATTCGCCATCCGGACCTTGGGCTCCTCGACGAACTGGAGGGCAAGGCCCGCTCCATCGTGGCCGACGTGGCCGAGTGGTGTGGGGTGGAGGCGAGGATCACCAAACAGAACGACTCGCCGCCGGTGGCGTTCGACCGGCGCTGCATTGAAGCGGTGGCCGACGCAGCGGGAGCCGTTGGCCTCTCGAACGTGGAGATGGTCTCCGGTGCGGGCCACGATGCGTGCTACGTCGCCGTGCACAGCCCGACCTCGATGATCTTCGTGCCGTGTGAACACGGGCTGAGTCACAACGAGGCCGAACGCATCACCCCCGACCAGGCCGAGCGGGGAGCCAGCGTGCTGCTGGGCGCCGTTCTGGCCATGGCGGGAACGAAGACAGGAGCCACGAGATGACAACGGACGTAACCATCACCGGTATCGGTTGCCCGATTCCGAGCGCCGACGCCGCCGGGCCGGGGGTCCTGGTGCGCTACCGGCCCTCGGGTGAGGGCGAGGAGGTCGCGCTGCAGTTCGATGCCGGTCGCTCCACGGTGATGCGCCTGATGGGCGCCGGTTGTCCCCCGTCGAGCCTGGGCGGAGTGTTCATCACCCACCACCATTCCGACCACCTGACCGGACTGCAGGATCTGGTCCTGACCCGCTGGGTCATGGACCGGCGCGGTCTGCTCGACCCCCTACCCATTGTCTGCCCCGAAGGCCCGAGTACCTCCTTTGTCGAGCGTATGCTCGACGCCTGGGATCATGATCTTGAGGTGCGCCGCCTGCACACCGGGCGCACGGACGACCCGGCTCTCGACATCAACTCGTTCGCCTATCCGCCCTTCCCCGGCGGGCCGACCGAGGTCTTCGCCAAGGGTGGGGTAACGGTGAGGGCGGGACAGGTGCGGCACGAGCCCGTCCACGCCGCAGTCGGGTTTCGGGTGGAGACCCCGGACGGCGTGGTTGCCATCACCGGTGACACCCTGGTCTGCGATGAGGTGGCAACCCTGGCCGCCGGCGCCGACATTGTCGTCTACGAAGCGATGCGGTTCTCGGCGTTCGACGGCCTGCCTGCGTGGCGCACCTTCGTTCTCGACTACCACGCCGACACCACGCTCATCGGTGCCCAGGCAGCGGCGCTCGACACCCCCCACCTGGTACTCACCCACCTCATTCCTCCCCCGACAGGTGAGGACGATGAGCAGCTGTTTGTCGACGATGTCCGGGCTGGTGGCTACACCGGTGACCTGACCGTGGCCCGTGATCTGACCACCATCACCATCGGCTGACCGCCACGGCGCACCGACGGGCCGTGTGGGGTGGGGTGTCAGTGATCGGGAGGTCGGGCGGCGATGGCTTCTGCCGACAGATCGAGCTCGCTGGGGGCGACAATGGCGGTGCCAGTCAGAAGGTCCTCCAGCGCCCTCAGCCAGCAGCCCCAATAGTCGTAGTCGTCGGGGCGGGCCAGCTCGGTCTCATGCGTTGCGATCTGACCGATGAGTCCCTGTCGGAACGTTTCCCAGTCGAGCAGACCCTGCTCCTGGAGGCGCATGGTGGTGGCAAAAACCCGGGGCTGCCAGGATTCGGTGAACACGAGCTCGCCGTTGGCCCGCGGCGGCGCTCCGGCTCCCTCCACATCGGTGGGGTCGGTGCCTTCGATGCCGCCCGAGGCCCTGGAGCCGGTGGCAGTGTTGGGGCTGGGGGCGCTCACGACTGTCCCGGGGGAGTGATGCGGGCTACGCCAATCATCGAGTCCCGAGTCACCAGATCGACCAGTTCATCCTCGCTCAGGTCGTCGGTTCCGGCCGGACGTTCGGGGATCACGAGGTAGCGGACCTCTGAACTGGAGTCCCAGACTTTGATTGTCGTCCGGTCTTCAACGTCGAGCCCCATCTCGGCCAGCACGGCCCGAGGTTCGCGCACGATGCGGGACCGGTACTCCGGCGACTTGTACCAGCCGGGGGGCAGCCCCAGCAGCGTCCAGGGATAGCACGAGCACAGCGAACAGCAAACGACGTTGTGCACGCCGGGCTCGTTCATCACCACCTCCAGGTGCTCCAGCCGACCGGGGTTGACCCCAACCTCACCGACCGCGTTGGTGGCATCGTCGGCCAGGCGGGCCCTGAAGTCCGCATCGGCCCAGGCCCGGGCCACCACCTTGGCCCCTTCCAACGGACCAATACGCTCGTTCCAGGTCTCGATGTAGTTGTCGACCTCGGTCGAGGTCATGATGCCCTTGTCGATGAGCACCGCCTCGAGCGCCTGGGCCCTGATGGTCTGGGCGTCGGCCAACTCGCTGCCGTGCAGGTGGTGACCGTGGGGTTCGTCGTGGTGATGGTGGCTCATGATGACTCGATGTTGGCGTCGGGGACAGGATTGTAAGGTACCGGATTGTCAGGTCGCGGGTCGCTGGGAACAGGGCTGAGGTAGGGCTCGAAGAGATCGAGGTGGCAGTGCTGGGCCGGATCGGCGTCCTGACCCCACAGTTCGGTTGCTTCGAAGCGCACGGCGTAGACGTGGACCGGCCGCTCCCCCTCATCGTGGGCCACCGCATCGGGGAAGGTAAACGTCGGGTAGACCCGGGCCACGACTCCCTGTCGCCCCCGGCAGTAGCGGGGCAGTCGATGGTGGCCGTGGTGCGGCGGATCGGGCAGCGTTGTCACCGTCTCACCGACCACGAAGCGGGGGGTGCGGTCAACGGTCCGAAGGAACCCGGGGGCGTTGTCCCTGGTCTCCAGGGCCACCACGGGATGGAGTCGGGGTGGGGCCGCCGATTGAGGAGGCTCGTGGCCCTGTCGGCGCAGCTCCGCCTCGATCTCCTCACCATCGGCGATGCCCTGATCGACCATGGCCACCTCCACTGCCGCCAGCCAGCGGCCCCAGTAACCAATGGGGAGGTATCGGGTGGGATCGATGCGCTCGATCCGATGGCGGTGGGCGTCGATGTTGGTGCGGCCCGAACGCAGAAGGGCGAACATCGCGGCACCGGCCAGGGCCTGCCAGCGGTGGTCGACGTGCGGCTTCTCGTTGGGGGAGAAGTCGAGGGCGCCGTAGCCCTCGAAGCCGCCCATGTCATGAATACCTTCCATGGTTCAGCTCCTCAGGCGGTCATGCCGCCGTCGACCACGAACTCCGAGCCGGTGCAGTAGCTGCTCTCGTCGGAGGCCAGGAACAGCGCCAGTTTCGCCACATCGTCGGCGCCGGCCAGGTGGCCCATGGGGATGCGTTCCGTTATCTGCTCGCGCACCCCAACCCGATCGAACTCCGCGGCCATGGGGGTGTCGATGATGCCGGGGTGGATCGAGTTGACCCGAACGCCGTGGGGGGCCAACTCCTGGGCCGCCCCTCGGGACATGCCCCGAACCGCCCACTTGCTGGCTCCGTAGGCAAAGGCGGCGCCTGCTCCCCGTAGCCCCGCAATCGAGGAGATGTTGATGATCGAGCCTGCGGCGCCGGCGATCATGATCGGGGCCACCGTCTGCATCCCGAGGAACACCCCCGTCTGGTTGATGGCGATGATCGAGTCCCACAGCTGGCGATCGGTTTCGGCCAGCCCCGCCATGCGGAAGATGCCAGCGTTGTTGATCAACACATCGATCCGGCCGTGTTCGTCATTGATCTGGTCGACGACCGCCTGCCAGCGCTCGGCGTCGGTGACGTCGTGCTCAAGGAAGGTGGCTCCGATCTCGTTGCCCAGCGCCTTTCCTTCCGCCACGAGCACGTCGGTCAGGTAGACCTCGGCTCCCTCTGAGCGGAACAAACGTCCCTCGGCCTCCCCTTGACCTCGGGCTCCGCCCGTGATCAGTACAACCTTGTCCTGCAACCTACCCATCGCTTTGCCCTTCCTCGGCCGTCTCCCGGCCTCGTTTCCCATATCATGTCACCTGAGAGCGAGTCCTCGGTACGTGAGAGGTCGACAAGATCGCCAAACCCGGGTCTGATCCGCAGTCCGGCCCAGAGCGGAAGGGTGAAGTGAAGCTACCGACACAGCGTTGCCCTACAGCACCAGCAATGCTGCTGCTGCTGTTGATGTTGCTGGTCGGAGCCTGTAGTTCCGGGCCTTCCGACGACGATCTCTCGGCCCAAACGACGCCAACGGCATTTGTGGCCAAGCCCAGGATCTCCCTGGTGGTGAACGACTGGACGGCCTCCGCACTCAATGTTGCGGTAGCCGAGCAACTCATTGAACGGCACCTGGGTTATCCGGTCGTGGCCGAACGCATCGACGACACCACCGAGATCTACGATCGCCTGGCCGACGGCTCACTCGATGCCAACCTCGAGGTGTGGCCGTCGAACATGTCGCCGCGGGACCAGCGCTACCTCGACGATGGTGAGGTGGCCGACCTGGGCGAGCTCGGCTCGGTGGGCAAGGTCGGCTGGTTCGTTCCCGACTATGTCGTTGAACAGCATCCGGCGGTGGTCAACTGGGAGGCGTTCAACGATCCTGAGATCGCCGCCCTGTTCGCCAGTCCCACCAGCGGGTCCCGAGGTCGTCTGCTTGGCACCAACCCCGACTACGAGCAGTACGACAAGGAAATCATCGCCAATCTGAACCTACCGCTACGGGTGGAGTTCTCCGGTTCGGAGGAGGCGACGATGGCCGAGCTCAGCGCCCGGCACGAGGCCGCTGAACCTGTGTTGGTGTACTGGTGGACACCAACGGCCGCCGTTGGCAACTTCGACCTCGTCAACGTGGCCCTACCGGAGAGCAATGAGGCCTGCCAGGCGTCAGCCGAAGCCGGTGATGGGGGCGTCAACTGCGACTATCCCGAAAATCGGATCATCAAGGTGGCGTCGCCAGACCTGGCAGACAAGGCCCCCGACGTGCTGGCCTTCCTGGAACGGTTCACCCTGACCACCGACGACCAGATCCAGCTCCTGGTGGCCGTTGAGACCGAGGGAGCGACCGTTGACGCCGCCGCCTCGGCCTGGATCGAGGCCAACGAGTCGACCTGGCAGTCATGGCTCGGCGGCTGAGGTAGGGCGGGGCTAGTCTCGGGCCATGTCCGAGGCCACGCAACGAGACGAACACGACACGACCGGGCTGTACCAGGCCATGAGCACCCTGCGGGCGGTACGTCGGCTCAAGCCGGACCCGATCCCCGAAGAGGTTCTGGATCGGGTGTTGCAAGCGGCGTGTTGGGCCCCGACCGGGGGCAACCAGCAGCCGTGGCGGGTCGTTGTTGTTCGCGACGCCGAGACCAAGGCGGCGTTGGCCGAGATCTACCGGCCGGAATGGCAAGCCTATGTGGCCCGCACCGCTCAGCGGCTCGACGCCTTGGACGACGAGGCTCGGGCCAAGCGGGAGCGGGTCGTGGCCGCAGGCGACCACCTGGCCGAGAATCTGGCCTCGTCGCCCGTCATCCTGGTGTTCTGTGCCGACTTCAAGAAGATGGCGGTCACCGACGCTGAGCTTGATCGCATCAGCCTCGTCGGCGGTGGCTCGGTGTATCCGCCGGTGCAGAACGCCATGTTGGCCTGTGTGGCCGAGGGGCTTGGCTGCACCCTCACCACCCTGCACTGCATCCGTGAGCCTGAGGTGAAGGCGCTGCTCGACATCCCCGACGACTGGGCGACGGCAGCCATGATCCCCGTCGGCTACCCCGAGCTGAAGGGACACGGCCCGATCACCCGCCAGGGGCCGGAGGCCATGGCCTACGGCGACAAGTTTGGGCAGCCGCTGAACCCGGACTGATCCCGGGCTCAGCGACAACCGGTGTTGTCAGGTTCTCAGCCGCTACAGCGTTTGTAGGTGGCGCTCCAGGACGTCGGCGTACTTGGCTTCGGCCGCCGCCCGGCGCTTGGGTAGATGGGTGGTGGGAAACATGTCCTCGGTTGGGGTGTAGTCATCCAGCACCCGTCGGGCCACCTGCACCTTGTGGACCTCGGTCGGCCCATCGGCCAGGCCCATGTGGAACGACTCGATGACCTCCTTGGCGAAGGGCATCTCCCACGAGGCTCCGAGCGAGCCGTGGACCTGCAGGGCACGCGAGGCGATGTTGCGGTAGACGGTTGGCATGTGGGCCTTGACGGCCGAGATGTCCTTGCGGACCTTGCGGTAGTCCTGGTACTTGTCGATCCTCCATGCCGTGCGCAGTACCAGCAGCCGGAACATCTCCATCTCGATCCAGGAGTCGGCGATCATCTCCTGCACCATCTGCTTGCGGCTCAGCAGTTCACCCTTGGTCGTCCTCGACAGGGCCCGCTCGCACATCATGTCGAACATGCGCCTGACCTTGCCGCTGGTGCGCATGGCGTGGTGGATGCGCCCACCTCCGAGGCGGACCTGGGCCACCCCGAAACCGCCACCACGGGGCCCGAGCAGGTTCTCCTTGGGTACCCGCACGTCGGTGTAGCGTACATAACCGTGGGAGCCCTGGTCTTCGCTGATCGACTCATAGCCCAGGCCGACGTTGCGGATGATCTCCACCCCGGGGGTGTCGGCGGGAACGAGGAACATGGACTGGCTCTGCACCAGTTCGTTGTCGGGATCAGTGACGACCATCACGATGTAGAACGAGGCGTAGCGGGCGTTTGAGGAGAACCACTTCTCGCCGTTGATGACCCACTCGTCGCCGTCCTCGACCGCCGTGGTGCGAAACACCGCCGGATCGGCCCCGCCCTGGGGCTCGGTCATCGAATAGCAGGAGACGATCTCGTTGCGCAGCAGGGGAGCGAGGAACTGTTCCTTCTGCCCCGGGGTGCCGAAGTGGGCCAGGATCTCGCTGTTGCCAGTGTCGGGAGCCTGGGTGCCGAAGATGGTGGGGGCCGAGCGGGCCCGGCCCAAAATCTCGTTCATCAGGGCCAGCTTCATCTGCCCGTACCCCGGCCCGCCAAGGTCGGGACCGAGATGGCAGGCCCACAGCTTGCGTTCCTGCACGATCTTCTGCAGCGGGGGGATGATCTCGGCCCGGATGGGGTCGTTGAGGTTGTAGGGGGATTCGATGATGAAGTCGAGGGGCTCGATCTCCTCGCGCACGAAGTTCTCGATCCAATCGAGCTCGGTCTGAAAGTCGGGGTCGATGTCGAAGTCCATGGCGCCAGCTTGGCCGAGTGGCGCCGTTACTTCCAGGCGAACACCGGTTGTTCGAGTTCATCGACCCTGGTCGTCGTGCCGTCGTAGGCCACGGCCCGGAACTGGTAGATGATGGCCCCGGTGGGGGCGTGAATCAGGTCGCCCCCGATCGGCACCTGCACTACCGGCCGTTCACTCTCGGGAATGGTGATGAAGCGGGGTGAGTCGGGCCGGGTCAGTTCCCGCAGCGAGATGCGGTGAATCGACGCCACCTCTGACGGGTTGGCTTCGGGTTCGACGTCGGCCCCGGCCCAGAACACGAACGGCGTGATGACATAACCGGATCGTGTGGGGTAGTCGTCGAGGGCACCGAGCAGATCAGCCTCGCCGAGGTTCAGATTTACCTCTTCGCTGATCTCCCGGATGGCAGCCTCCAGCGGACTCTCGCCCTCGTCGATCCGCCCACCGGGCAGGGCCCACTGGTTGGCGTGGCTGTTGAGGCGCGAACCGCGACGGGTCAACATGATGGCGGCGCCACCGGCGGTGCCGTCGACCCGACCGGTCAGTTCACCGGTGTCGGCGGCAGCGTCGTCGTTGGTCAGGTTGGCGATGAGGGATGCCCGGTCCATGGTTGTCGGGTCGTGCCCGTGGAGTTCGGCATCGCTGTCGATGACGATGACGCCAACCGCGGCATGGCGGCGGCCTTCGAGGTCGTAACGACGAACCTGCAGACCGGCGAGGTTGTTGGCCAGTCGATCCCGTAGCTCGTCGTTGAAGCTGATCGACGAGGTGGGGGGTTGAGCGCTGGTCATGGTGTCAGCTTCGGTCGCTCAACCGCGGTACGCAACCCGGTGATGCGGTCGCGTTGCTATTCCGAGGCGGCGAGGCGTCGGCTCTTGCGACGCCGCCGCATCCGGCGCAGGATGCGGAACGTGGCTCCCGCCAACAACGCCATCTCGCCTGTGCTCTGGGAACGGGGTGAGCCCCCGCTTCGACGCTTGGCCATGCGGCCGGCAGCGGTGGCCACCATGGCCACGTCCGACAGCGTGGTAAGAGAGCGGAAAGGGCGCAGCAAGACCTTGCGGAGGAGTCCCATGGCTCTCAAGCTATCGGCCCGAGGGCTACGCTGCGGGTGTGGCCAGTGGAGACGAGCGAGCGACGGTACCTGATGGACTGAACGGCGCAGGTCTGCGCATCGGCGTGGTGCGAGCCCGCTGGAATGCCGCCATCGTTGATCAGCTGGGGGCCGGGGTGGCCCGGGGTCTGGGCATGCTCGGAGTACGAACCGTTGTCGAGCACTCGGTTCCGGGGAGTTTTGAGATCCCGCTGGCGGCCAAAGCTCTGGCGACATCGGGTTCGGTCGATGCCATCGTATGCATCGGGGCCGTTATCCGGGGTGAGACCACCCACTACGAATTGGTGTCGGAGGCCTGCAGCCGCGGAGTGCAACAGGTTCAGCTCGAAACGGGGGTGCCGGTTCTGTTTGGGGTCCTGACGGTGGAGAACCAGGCCCAGGCCGAGGCCCGCAGCCAGCCCGAGGGGGGTCACAACGTCGGTGAGGAAGCAGCGCTGGGGGCGGTCGAGATGGCCCGCCTGGTCCAGAACCTTGGCCGTCGCTGATCCCGATCAGGGCTCCAGCCACGGTTTGTCGGCTTCCCAGGAGTAGCTCTGAGCCTCAGGTCTCGGCTTGGCCGGTGAGAGTCGGGCGATGCCCCGTCCGGCCAGGAATCCGAACACGAGACCAAAAAGGTGGCCCTCCCACGAGATCCCCTGCTGAGGCACAACGCCGACGATGAGGCCGCTGTAGAGCAGGACCGCGACCAGGGCGGGGGCCAGCGATCGGGGCTTCCGATCGTAGACGGCGGCCCCGATCAGGGCGCCGAAGTAGCCGAACACCACCCCGCTGGCGCCGATGTGGTTCCCGGAGGCGCCCAGCAGCCAGGTGAAGAAACCGCCTCCGATCATCACCACCGCGGTGACGATGACCAGGTGACGCAGGCCCCGTATGGCCACCAGGAAGCCGAGAAACAGAAACGGGGCCGAGTTCGAGATCAGGTGGGCCATGTTGGAGTGGAGGAACGGGGCCCAGAAGATCCCGTCGAGGCCACCGATGAGGCGGGGCTGAATACCGTTGCCCTCCAGGGACGAGTTGAGCACCACACTGTCGGCGATCTCGATCACCCACATCAGCCCTAGCGACAACAGCAGCACCCCGAAACCGCTCGTCGCCAGGCGCGTCAACCACGGGACTTGTTGTGTACTGCCCCCAACGGCCATGGACCAACACTAGCGAAGTCCGGGGACGAGTGGGGGGTCGCAGGGTCTGCGGCCAGCCACGTACAATCGGCAGCCATGGCGGTTACCGACACCTCCGAAGGCCTTCCGTCGAGCGGTCCGCCAACGATGCCCTTCATTCCCATCACCAGCAAGGCCTGGTGGCATCGTCATCTTGATCCCCAGGAACGACGGCGGGTGATGGACGAACTGGCCATGACCCATGTCGACAACTGGGCCTGGCGCTTCACCACCATGTTGACCCTGGCCGTTGTCGTTGCCGTGATGGGGCTCTCGGCCGACTCGGCGGCGGTTGTCATCGGCGCCATGCTCCTGGCCCCGCTCATGCAGCCGGTTCTGGCCACCGCAGCCAGTTTGTCGATGTCATTGGTGCGCAAGGCCCTGTGGTCGCTGATCAAGGTCCTGTTGGCCACCGCCTGGTGTATCGCCATTGCCTACGCCCTGGCCCTGATCCTTCCCGATGGCCCGCTCCCGGGCGAGGTCGAGGCCAGGACCCGCCCCGACATCCGTGATCTTGTGGTTGCCCTGGCCGCGGGGGCGGCCGGTTCCTACGCAACGGTACGCAAGGACGTCTCGTCATCGTTGCCCGGTGTTGCGGTGGCGGTGGCCCTGGTCCCGCCGTTGGCCGCCATTGGAATCACCCTTGAACGGGGTGAGACCGATCTCGCTATCGGCGCCTCATTGCTGTACGGCACCAACCTGGCCGCCATCATCTTCGCCGGGGTCATGGTCTTCATCGCCACCGGCTTTGTTCCCCCGCGAAGGCTGTCGAACACCGCCCTGCAGTTGGGGGTGGCAGGCGTCATTGCCCTCGCCGTCGTGGTTGTGGTTGCGGTTCCCTTGTTCAACCGCTCGCTGGAGGCGGTCGAAGCCGTGCGGGAGGAGGTAACAGCCCGGGAGGTCGTCGACAACTGGCTCAACGGTCTTGAACTGGCCCCGGAGGTGGATGTCGACAACGGGCGCGTCCTGGTCAAGTTGCGTGGTTTTGAGGCTCCTCCCGACGACGGCATCCTGACCGAGGCCTTGGAGCTTCGATTGGGCGAGGACATCTCCGTGACCGTCGAGTGGGTCCGCACCGAGCGGGCAACGACAATCCCACCCGCGGTGTTGACCGATGAGGAGGCCCTGGTTCTGCAGATCGGGCTTATCGTCGATCAGTGGTTGATCGACAACGACGGCGGATCCGACTATGAGCAGGGCCGTTTGGCGGTCAACGATGGCGTGGTGAAAATCGATGTGGCCGGACCGGGAGAACCGCCATCGGTTGAGGATCTGGTCGATCGCATTCATGCCGAAGTCGATGCCGATCTGCTACGCCAACCTGACGGAACCACGCTGGACCTGGCCGTTCGATTGAACTGGACCGAACGCCAGATCATCACCCCGGGTGTGGAAACGACGGTGCCCCCGGTGCAGATCATCGAGGAGGAGATGGCGGTGACCGCGGCCGAGTGGAGCGACCAGGTCGAGGTGGAGATCGAATCGGTGGTTTACGACGGTGAACGGGTTGTTGTCTCGGTGATCGGGCCCAACGAACCAGCCATCTTCACACTCAAGCGCGAACTGCGGGAGATCGCCGATGCCCCCGACCTCGACGTGCAGGTGTTCTTCACCCAACGACGCCTGGTAACCACCACGACCTTCGTGGTTCCCGAGTTGTCCGGTTTGGCTCCCGGGGCGCCGACGACAACCACGACCCCGGCGACCACCACAACGACGACTGGTTGACCGGTCGGGTGCGCTTCCCCCACCCGACGATCCTGCTTCTCGGCCTGGTCACCATCGCCGCCTATGGGGCCTGGTACTACGCCTTCGGGATCCTGCTCGACCCGATACTGGCCGAGACCGGCTGGTCGGAAACCTGGGTGGCGACGTCGTACTCGCTGTCGGTGGCGTCGGGCTCGTTGTTGGCCATTCCGGCGGGTCGGCTGATCGACCGGGCTGGAAGCAGGCCTGCATTCCTGGGCGCTGCGGTGTTGTCGACGGTGGGTCTACTGGCGGCGTCGACGGCAACGCAGCTGCCGCTGTTTGTGGCCGGCGCGGTGATCGGGGGCGGGTCGTTGCAGGCCTTTGCCTTCTACCACGTCACCCAGACCACGGCTGTGCGGGCGGCCCCGGAGGCCCCGGCCCGGGCCATTGCCCTGCTGACCATCTACGGCGCGTTCTCCAGCACGATCTACCTTCCGCTGACTGCCGCCTTGGTGGCGGCGTTCGGCTGGCGGGTCGCCCTTCGCATCCTGGTGCTGACCACGGCATTGGTACTGGTGGTCGCCGTCATGGTGGTGAAGGAACGCGACCGGGTTCCGGGCGCACGACCGAAGTTGGACTTCGCCGCCACCTTCGGCGAACCGGCGGCCCGCCAGTTTGTGGTGGCCACCGGGCTGGTCGGCCTTGGGATCGGCAGTGTGCTGGTGTACCAGGTGCCCCTGATGACGGGGGCCGGACTCAGCGTTGGCACGGCGGCATGGATTGCAGGGGTCAGGGGCGCGGCCCAGGTCACTGGACGCATACCGCTGCCGTGGATCCTGGCCCGCCTCGGGGGGCGGTCGGCGGTGAGGTTGGCCTTTGCTGCGGTCACCATTGGTGTTGTGGTGTTGGCCTTTGCCGGAAACATCGTGGTGGCCCTGATCTATGTGGCCTTCGCCGGCTTCGGTATCGGCGCAATCTCACCGTTGCTCGGTATCTATGCCAACGAGCTGTTCGACGAGGTCCATCTCGGGGCCTGCATGGGTGTCCTGATCACCGTGTTCGGTCTATCCACCGCACTCGGCCCAGCGCTGGTTGCGGTCCTGGCCGAATTCACCGGTGAACGGTGGTGGGGGGTCCTGATCGCCGGGATCGCCGGTGCCCTGGCCGTGGTGCAGATGAGTCGGCCCCTGCCATCGACCACGTAGGTGGGGGCTTCAGGCCGGCCCTTCAGGTTTGCTTGGCACCCAGCGTCGTCAATCGTTGAATGACAGTTCGGCGATGGGGATGCCGGCCTCGCCGGCGACCGAGTACAGCAGATAGGTGCGACCGTCCTGCTCAAAGACCGCCGGATCGTGCAGCTGCCTGACCCGTCGATAGATGGAGTCGCGCCTTGAGGCCCGAAGGGGCAGAGCGGCACCTTCCCATTCCTCTTCGGGTTCCAGCACCGAGCGGGGCTCGCCTGCCTGCCAGTTCGACCAATCGGGGTCCAGATCGATGGTGGAGACCAGGATGTGCTTGGGGGCGTCGCCGGGTGCGCTGGTGACGGAATCCTTCAAGCCCGTGGCAATACATGACAATCTGTTGTTGGCCGGGGCGGACGTGCACGTTGGGTGAGGCGATTTGGGGTTTGGTTGCACTGTCGATCGGGGTCGGGATGTCCTCCTCGGCCGCATCGGCCCAGCGACTGGAGGTCGGATTGACCTCGGACGGCACCGCAGCGGGCTCGACCAGGAAGTGGGAGTGACGAAGATGCAGGGCACCGGGGGAGTGGATTCTCCACGGGCCGTCAAGATCATCGGCGTAGGCCAGACGAATAGAGGAACCCTTGTGGTCGGCGAAGTAGAGGTAGTAGCGGCCCAGCGGCGCGTCGACCCAGTCGGGGACCCGGATCAATGAAGGTCCCTGGACGTTGGAGCCCACTACATCGTCCATGTCGGGGCGAATGATTGGATTGGTTCGCCGTCGGGTCGCATGCATTGATCGATGCCTGTCTCTTGTTCTGTCGTGGTGGCCTTCAGCCGAAAGCAGTCCCCAAGCGCTCGCCTGCTTGGATGAGCACCTCGTCGCGTTTGGCGAAACAGAAGCGAATCAGGTTCTTGCCGTGGCGGCGATCCTGGTAGAACACCGCGCTGGGTACGGCGACCACACCGGCCAGTTCGGGTAGGGCCAGGCAAAGGTTGATGCCGTCGTCGTGGCCGACGGGGGAGATGTCGACGGTCGTGAAATAGGTGCCCTCAGAGGTAAAGACCCCGAAACCCGCCTGGTTGAGGTAACCGCTGAGCAGTTCACGTTTGGCCTGAAGCACAGCGGTGAACTGCTGGAAGTAGCCGTCACCAAGACGCAACCCGACGGCGATGGCCGGTTGGAACGGCGCCCCGTTCACGAAGGTCAGGAACTGCTTGGCCGTCCTGACGGCGTTGATGATCTCCGCCGGCCCGCAGGCCCAGCCAACCTTCCAACCGGTGAAGGAGAACGTCTTACCTCCCGAGGACACCGTAACGGTGCGTTCGGCCATGCCAGGGAACGAGGCCAGCGGCTGATGGTGGCCATTGAACACGAGATGCTCATAGACCTCATCGGTCACGGCCAGAACGTCATGTTCGACGCACAACTCCGCCACCAGGGCCAGTTCGGCGCTGGTGAACACCTTCCCCGTCGGGTTGTGGGGGGTGTTCAGCAGGATCAGCCTGGTCTTGGGGTTGAAGGCCCGACGCAGCTCGTCGGGATCGAAGGTGAAGGGGCCGGTGCCGTCGACGGGCGGGTTGAGCAGGACGGGACGGAGGCGGGCCCCGGCCAGGGCGACACCGGCGGCATAGGAGTCATAGGTCGGATCGAACGCAACCACCTCGTCCCCGGTCTCACATAACCCGAGCAGGGCCGCGGCGAGGGCCTCGGTCGCTCCGGCGGTGATGAGAATCTCATCCGCCGGGTCGAAGTCGAGGCCCCAGAAGCGGGCCTGGTGTTCGGCAACGGCACGGCGCAGATCCTCGGTGCCAGGGCCCGGGGGATACTGATTCTGTCCGTTGCGAATGGCTTCGACGGCTGCTTCGGACACAACGGTAGGGCCGTCGGTGTCGGGGAAGCCCTGGCCCAGGTTCACCGCCCCGGTTCTGGCGGCCAGGGCCGACATCTCGGCGAAGATGGTGGTGCCGAAACCTTGTAGGCGGCTGGTCAGATACGGTGCGCGTGCCACGAGTCTCCAGCGTAGGGCGACGTGGCGGCCCGGCAGCGTGGTTGGGTAGGCTGACGACGTCTTTGAGGTCCCTGGGCAAGCTTGGAGCTGTCGAGATGGTAGGTGGCCGGAAGACCTCGTTCCCGATCGGTGCCTGTTCTCCCATGCCTTTGTCGACGTCGTCCGTTGAGTCCCTGCCCGCTGAGGAGGCGTCTACGGCACAACGACGAAGGCTGCCGGGATGGACCAGCTGGGCCCTGTCGGCGGTGGCCACCCTGATCTGGTTGGTGGCCGTCATCGCCACCGACCTCCAGAGTCGGGTGTTTGAGCACTGGGAATCGGCGGTGACCATGTTGTTCGGTAGTTTCCTCGCCGGGTCGTCGCCCGAGGGTGGGGGAGCGGTGGCCTTCCCCGTATTTACCAAGGGGCTGCATGTTCCGGCCCCGGTGGCCCGCACGTTTGGTCTCAGTATCCAGGCCGTTGGCATGACGATGGCGGTACTGTCGATCCTGGCCTTTCGCCGGGCCTATCATGCCCGGGCGGCGGTGCTGGGCTCAATAGCGGCGGTGGCCGGGTTCTTGCTGTCGGTTGCGCTGTTCGGGCACCGGGATCTGGCGTTTTGGCCCTCGACCATCCCTGCGCCGTGGGTCAAGGCGACGTTCAGCATTGTGCTGGCCACCACCTCGCTGCTGATGGTCCGCCACCTGCGCCACACCGACAGCGACCACCACACGTTGGAGTGGGGTCGGCGCCTCGATGTTGGCCTTGTACTCATGGCCTTTGCCGGCGGTGTGTTGTCGAGCCTGACCGGGACCGGGGCCAACATCCTGGTGTTCCTGTTCCTGGTGGTCCTAGCCGATGTGGGGCCCCGGGTGGCACTGCCAACGGCCATCATGATCATGACCTCGGTTTCGCTCGTCGGCTTCGGCCTGTTTGGTATCTTCGACGGCCAGTTCGCCGTCGAGGTGATCGGGGATCGTGTCGTGTCGGTCGGCGGCCTGGCAGTTGATCTGGCCGCCAGCCAGGCTGATCTGCTCGGGCTTTGGATGGCCGCCGTGCCGGTGGTGGTCTGGGGTGCCCCCTTGGGCTCGCTGGTTGCCTCACGGGTTCCGGAACGGTACCTGGTGCGCTTTGTCGCCCTGTTGGCCGGGACTGAGGTCCTGACCACCTTCGTGCTTGTACCAGAGCTACGCACCGAGCCCAGCCTGATCCTCTACCTGGCGGTTGGGTTGGTGGTGGTTCCCGGGGGTTTCCTGTTGGCTCGTCAACGCCGCCAGCAACTGTTTGCCTGAGGAAGCGAAGTCCCGGCGCCCCGCTGGGTTGAGGCCGATCATCGAGGCTTTCTTGTTCGGTCGCTGGCGCGCCTAGGGTGAGGGCCGCTCGACGGAAAGCTGGTGAGGTTGGCATGAGGTATCTGGGATTCGAACACGACGGAGCAGACTGGATCGGCACGGTCGACGGTGACGCCGTGACCCCGTTGACGACCATCGATGAGTTCTACGCCGACCTGGCCCGCTGGCGGGGAACCGACCCTACAGGGGAAGCGGTCGCCCTTGATGCCATCGTTGCCGTACCCCCGGTGCCCCGTACAGCCAAGGTGCTGTGCCTCGGGCTCAACTACGCCTCCCACATTGCCGAGACCGGTAGTCAACGACCCCCGGCGCCGAACGTGTTCGCCCGCTGGTACGCCTCGCTCTCCAACCACGAGGGTCAGATTCGTGTGCCCTCCGGTGAGTCCGGGCTCGACTGGGAATGTGAGATGGCCGTCATCATCGGCGACCACCTGGTCGACACCGCAACGGCCGATGCCATGGACGGGGTGCTGGGTTACACCTGCTTCAACGACCTCAGCGCTCGCAAGCACCAGCGGGCCACCTCGCAGTGGGCCCTCGGGAAGAACCCCGACGACTCGGGCCCCATCGGGCCGCTGGTTGTCACAGCCGACGAGTACGGCGATCCCTACGGCAAGGCCATCATGACCAGGGTCAACGGCGAGACCATGCAGTCCTCGACCACCGATCGCATGTTGTTCAAGATCGACGAGGTGATCGAGTACATCACCAAGGCCACATCGCTGCGCCCCGGTGACGTGATCGCCACCGGCACCCCTGAAGGGGTGGGCTCAAGGATGGATCCACCCCAGTTGCTCAACGCCGGCGATGTGGTTGAAGTGGAGATCGAGGACATCGGGGTGCTCCGCTCCCACTTCGTCTGAACCTGCTCAGGCGTTGAGTAGGAGCCAGAGTCCAATGGTGCTGTAGAACACCATCACCAGCAGCATGGTGAGCTGGCTGCGTTGTGACTCAGCCGGTGTCAGCAGCTCGACCGAGCGGTCGTGGGACACCAGCACGGCGCCGATGTGGCCGACCACGATGGCCACCACCTGCAGCCAGGCCACCGTGGTGGGGCTGATGACGTTGAAGTTGATGGCGTTGTCGGCACCACCGAACAGGTTCCAACCGAGCCCGCCAGGGTCCGAAAGCAGGAACCAGAAGGTCTGGATCTCATCGATTAGAAGCCGGGCGTAGTGGGCGATGGCGTAACCGAACACGATCGGTATCAACGAGGGGGTGAAGGCGGCTGACGCCTCGGGCATGCCCAAGTGCGTCACTCTGGTCATCCACCAGATCCCGATGCCGAACAACGCAGCCACGATCCCGATCGATGCCAGCAGCCCGAGGGTTGAGATGGCCGCCCCGCTCCAACCCGATGATGCGCCAAGCAGGTCCCGGCCGGCTTGGCTCTCGCTGAAGCCGTCATAGGTCGTGCCACCGAGCACGATCAGCAACGCGGCCAACGTGCCTGATCCGGCCGACACACGGGCCAGGCCCGTCATGGGAGGTCGAAGCCGGAGCTGTCGATCGCGGGTGAAGAACACCGCCATGCCCGCCAACAGCGAGAAGAGCACGGCGAAGGGTTCGTTGTCGGCCACCCATGCCGCCCCCCACTTGACGCCCAGCACCACCGTCACCAGGGAGTGCGCGAGCAACAGCCGACCCAGGGTGCGGGGCTCGGAACCGGTGGGATGGGCCAGCTCGTAAAAGAGAAACACAAAAAGCCCGAGTGCCGCAGGCCAGTGGCCCAGCCGCTGCGGCGCGTCGCTGGGGGCCCGGCCAAGGGCACGGGCTACCCCTTCGGCCAAACGGGCCAGCGTGTTGATGGGACTGAGTAGCCGCCACAGGTCGCCGACCACCCCGTTGAGGAGTTGCATCCCAACCCACACGGTGACGTACAGGGCGACGGGAAGCAGGTTGTGGCCGGTGTCATTGGCACCGAACAGTCCCGCCCACACCGCAACAACATGGAGGACCAGGGCCGCGGCCTGAGCCAGCGGCACCAGCACCTGGCTCAAAACCCTTGGCGGGAACGGCGAAGCGTCGCCCCCAAGGAGACGGCGACCGGACGCCGCCGCCTGCAAACGGGGTCGGGTCCAGGCCAGGCCGAGAGCGACGAAGGAGACGATCAACGCCGTCGCCGCCGCCCAGACGAACAGCCAGAATGGCAGCGGCAGATCGCCACGTGCCCCGACCCCGTGAGCGAGCATCATCAGCTGACCGCGATCTCGAACAGGAGAGTGCCTGCCTCTTCGAGTTCCACCTCGAACACGCCGGGTATGTCGGCCACGAAGTCGAACTCGGCCAGCTCGTCGGCGGCGACATCGGTCAGCAGGTCGTAGCCATGGAGATGGATGTGGTCGTTGGCGTCACTGGTGACCTGGACCGAGACCAGTGATCCGAGCTCGATCTCCTGGCGATCATTGTCGATGGTGACTTCGTCGCCCGCCACCGTTGCCTTGATGACGATGTCGGCTTCGGTGCCAGCCGCCGCGCTGTCGTTGCTGTCATCGCCGACGGTAATGACGGTGGTGGCCACGATCGGTTCACCGTCAACGGTGAACGGTGAGCGGTCCGAGGCCACCAGCTGTGCGGTGAGTTCGTGCTCGCCGTTGGACAGGCCTGACAGGTGCCACCATGATCCGTACAGCCGGGTGAGCGGCTGACCGTCGACGCTGAGGACCAGGTGGCCTTCGCCCTCGGCCGCGGCGGCCGTTACCATTGGTGCCACGAGGTCAAAATCGCTGACATCGAAGTGCACGTTCCAGCCGGCCTTGGGGTCGGTGAGTACCTCGATCTCGATGGCAGGGGCGGCGTCGATCTCGATCGATGCCGGTTCGTCGCCGGTGGACTCTGCGGCCTCGATGGTGATCGTCTCGCTCTGGGTGATGGGAACACCGTCAACGGCATAGGGCAGATGGTTGTTGGCGCTGACCTCGACCATGACCTCATGCTCGCCTGGCTCCAGAGCCAGGGCCCCGAGGGCACTCAGGTGAACCCCGTGGTTGTAGAAGCGCCCGAGCTTCTCTCCGTCGATGTAGATGTGGACGTGTCCCTCCCCATCGATCGGGTCGGTGCTGGCGTGCTCGGGAGCAAAGGTGTAGTCCTCGACCGAGATCGACAGGTTCACCCCTTCGCTTGGGTCGGCGGCGGTTGAGATGGCGAGGGTGGGGACGGTCATCGTCCCCGGGACTTCGATCATCTCCTCGTCGCCATGGTCATGGCCATCAGCGTCGTCGTCCTCCATCTCCATGCCGGCTTCGTGCTGGTCTCCGTCGTCGCGGTCGTTGTCACCTCCGTCGGCCTGGTCGGTCTGCTCGTCACGCTCGGCGGCAGATTCGGCCTCGTCAGTCGAGCCGCATCCGGCGCTGATAGCGACGAGGGCGAGGAGGATGAGCAGGAATCGAGCCGGATTCAAGGGCGTCGACGGCGTGTGGAAGCCGCGGCGGCGCGCGAGATAGTTAAACATGGGTTTCCTTCCATTTCGTTTGTTCGGGGCTTTGTCGTTGGCTGATCAGTGATGCAGCAACGAAGGGGGGCCCCGTACCGGAAGGCAGGCGTCGAACTGATTCGAAAGGTGGACCTGGATCACCGGCCGTTCATGGCCGCTGCGTTGAGTGACAGCGAAGGTGGTGCGGCTGAGGAGTCGCGCCGCCAGCTGGGAAACCGTGTGCACGGCACGAGCCATGATGAGGGCCACAAGTGGTGCCGCCAGCAGGCCCAGATAAAAGCTCGGCATCGATCCGAGGCCACTGATGCCGCCGCTGTGGCTGATGGCCTCAATGACTTCCTGCGCGGCGAACAGCGAGGCGCTGCCAATCGCCAGCCTGCGGTGATCGATGGTGTCGATCGAGCCGAAGCGGCGTAGCCCGCTGACGACGGCGGCAGCGGCGGCCAACACGGCTATCGGCGTGGTCAGGGCCCACTGGGCCGCCAGGTGATTGTGGTTGCCAAGGACGGTGACGGGGTCGGGCGAGGAGAAGGGCAGAGCGGCGAGGTAAGCCACCTGGTGGATCACCAGGGCGCTCAGGGCCGACAGTGTTGCCAGCATTGTGAGGCGTTTCGAGCCGGGGCTCATGGGCCTGAAGTGTACGGTCCTCAAGCGTGATCGTGGGTGTCGGCCGACAGTAAATCGGGCTGATTTGACCAGGGGCACATGGCTTTGTCGTAGCCGGGGGCAAAGCTGCCCACACCCGGAGCGGTCGGTCGGTTTCGTCTGCCTGACCGAGCGTGGGCAGAGGCCAACGGCCGCCTCGACAGTGGCCGCGGCGAGGTTGCCCGGTTTGTCGTCGTGGAGGTGACTGCGGTTACCGTTGGTTGGGGCAAAGTTGTGCAACAGGGTTCAGATACCGCGGGCAACGGCCGACGGCCCCCTAGTAAATGGGGATCGATAGAAGGACCAAGGCTTGTGGAAACCAAAGGCGAAGGAACGTTTACGGTCGAGGCGTGGCGTGGCGATGTGGTGGAAAGCAGGCACCATATTCATGCGGTGATCACCGACAGCTCAGGTGTGGTCGAGGCGTGGGGCGATCGCCAGCGTGCCACCATTCCACGGTCGGCCATCAAGTCGATTCAGGCACTGCCCTTGCTGACCTCCGGCGCGGCCGATGCCTATGGCATGAGCGAAGAGGAACTGGCCCTGGCCTGTGCCAGCCACAGCGGCGAACCCGAGCATGTTGAGGCCGTACGCGCCTGGTTGGATCGCCTCGATTTGTCCGATCTCGATCTGGAGTGTGGGGCTGATATCCCCCTGGGTAAAGAGGCCAAGCGGGAGTTCCTCGCCTCACGAGGTGAACCGAACCCGGTGTTCAACTGTTGTTCGGGCAAGCACGCCGGATTTCTCACCTTGGCCCGTCACCTGGATCTTCCCACCGCTGGTTACGTAGAGCGCTGCTCTGAGGTGCAGCGGCACATCACCCACGCCATCGAAACCATGACCGGCCTCGATCTCAGCGAGCAGCGTTCGGGCATCGACGGCTGTGGTATTCCGGTCTTCGCCCTGCCTCTGCAACGCATGGCCCTGGCCATGGCCCGTCTGGTTGATCCTGTCGATCTGGACCCCGACCTTGCCGCCGCCACCACCCGGGTCTCGGCCGCCGCTCAGCGCACGTTCTGGGTGTCGGGCACCGGGCGAACCGAGAACGTGGTGGAGGGGTTGATCACCGAACCGGTGGTCATGAAGGCCGGAGCCGAGGGCGTGTTCATGGCAGCACTGCCCGCTCAGCGCCTGGGAATCGCCCTCAAGGCCGCCGATGGCACCGCTCGGGCCTCCCACGCTGCCATCAAGGGACTGCTGCATCGCCTGGGGGCACTGCCCGCGGTTGATGCCGACGGGGGCTCGGCCCAGCCGATCCTCAACAAGGCGGGCACGTATGCGGGTGAACTCCGGCCGGTGATTTCTGCCCCGGTTCACGCCTCGATCTGACACCACCACCGTCATCCGACCGCCGCGTCGCGGTCGGATGGCGGGGTGTGTGGTCGCTAGTCCGGCCTCGCCGAGGGTCCTGGCGCTGTGTCAGGATGACCTCATGGATGTTGCTGATCGGCTGGAGTTGCACGAACTGGCGGGGCGCTACGGCGACGCCATCGATGACCGTGATTGGGAACGGTTGGGTCAGATCTTCACCGACGACGCGGTGTTCGACCTGACTGATCTCGGGGCCCCCCGCCTCGAAGGCCTCGAGGTCATCAAGGCCTTCATGGACACCGAAGCCCAGCACCCGCGGACCCACACCATGACCAACATCTACGTTGATGAAACCGCCGACGGTGTGAAGCTGTTCTTCCGCATCGTGGCCCTGTTGCCGGGGGGCAAGGTGGGGACCGCCTCGTACTACGACGACGTGGTCAAGACCGCCGATGGTTGGCGGGTGCAGCACCGCGTCACCACCCGTCGTCGACGAGACGCCAAACGCGACTACTGATCGCACGGCACCGTCTTGGCCGGGGCCCTCCGTCCCCCGGAACTGACGAACCAAGCGTCATCCCATCCCCAATCCGGGTCGGCACGCCGCTCACTGGGGTTTCTGGACCCGGCTGTCAACGTTTCTGTTGCGGTGTGGGTCTAGGTTCTGTGAACGGTGACAGGGTGACAGGTTGAGCCTTGGGCGAGGATGAGTCCGCATTGGAGCGACTCTTCGCTGAGCGCTATCAGCCCATGGTGCGCCTGGCCGCCTGGTTGGTCAACGACCGAGCCCTGGCCGAGGAGATCGTCCAGGACGCGTTCGTACGGTTGGTGGCGGCCGGTCCGGCGCTCACCGACCTCAACGCCCCTCAGGCTTATCTGCGAACCGCGGTCGTGAATCTCAGTCGGTCACGGCTCCGTCGTCTGGCCTTGGCTCGCCGCCACCGACCATTGGCTGCCGGTTACGCCGAAGGGCCGGAGGACTATCTGGTGGACGAGGAGCTGGCATCGGCGGTGGCCGACCTGGCACGACGACAGCGTGAGTGCATCGTCCTGCGGTACAGCGAAGACCTTGCCGTCGATGCCATCGCCGTGGCCCTCGGCATCAGCAGCGGATCAGTGAAGACGCACTTGCACCGGGGGCTCCGGTCCCTGGCGCAGACGATGGGTGGTCGCAGGCCCGTTGCCGGCGGTGGACCGGCGGCAACGCCGGTCCCGGTCGAACCGGTTGAACCGATTGGTCCGGCCCGAGAAGGGAGAGCGCCGTGAGTGACACCGGTACTGACCTCGACGCCATCGAGCGGCGCCTGGGTCGGGAGTTGAGCCGCCTGCCCGAAGATGTACCAGACCCGGCGATTCTGGCCGACACCGAACGGCGGGCCGACCTTCTGTTGGCGGACACGGTCGGAGAGCGGGCGG
>Ga0316190_10000564_pt1 | contig 25763 bp, 24 predicted proteins | sample Eddworburrow2_MG_FD_204929 | JGI IMG/M metagenome (GOLD analysis project Ga0316190, IMG submission 204929) | Coastal sediment microbial communities from Maine, United States - Eddy worm burrow 2 | ecosystem: Environmental > Aquatic > Marine > Coastal > Sediment | place: USA: Maine | collected... | reverse complement strand
TTGGTGCGGCGCGTGCGAATACTGCCTGGGTGGTCGACCTCGGCTGTGTAAACAGACGAAGGGCATCGTCGGCACCTATGCCGAGGAGATGCGGGTCTACGCCAAATCGTTGGTCGTGCTCCCCGAGTCCATCGGCGATAACGAGGTGCCTTTGGCCTGCGGGGGGCTCACCGCCTACGGGGCGGTGAAGAAGCTGAACGAACACCGCCTCGTTCCCGGCTCGGTGGTAGCGGTGCTCGGCGCTGCCGGTGGCCTCGGCCACTACGCCGTGCAGATCGCGAAGCACTGGGGCTACCGGGTGGTCGGTGTCGACGTCGGGGTCGAAAGGGTCGAGTTCGTGCGATCCCTCGGGGTCGATCTGGCGGTCGACGCCAGCGAAGCGGTCGAGGCGACCCGGGCCATGTTCGGTGACGGTGCTCACGCCAGCCTGGTATTCACCCCGCGGCTGGCCGGGTACGGGCTCGGGATGGACCTGTTGCGGCGAGGCGGCCTGTTCGTTGCGGTGGGAATCCCGGCCGACGACGAAGGTTCGTTCGAGCTGAGCCCGTGGCAGCTGTTCGGCAAGGACCCGCTGATCATGTTCTCCGCCGTCGGGACGGTGCAGGACATGCGCGAGCTGGTGCAGTTGGCGGCGGACGGCCATGTGCACACCCATGTTTCGCGTACCGGTGCGCTGAGCGAGCTTCCAACGATTCTCGACGAGCTCGAGGCCGGTGCGTTCACCGGTCGAGCCGTCATCACCGATCTGTCCACCTGAGCGCGACCCCGGCCGAGTGCAGGGGATTGGGTCAGGAGCCTGCCCCGATGGAACTGAGCGAAGCCGACATCACCTCGATGCCGCGCGTCCTCGCTACCTGCACAACCTCCAACTGGCCGGCCCACCCCAACGCCTCCCCGGGCTCCACGTGGGCGCGGTCGCCCACCTCCCTCTCCGCTGGATCCACTGAGTCAGACGCATCCGACCCCTTTTGGAGGCACAACTCGAGCAGACCCCCACATTGCCGAGCATTGGCGAGTAGCCTTAGGGCGCAATCCACTTCTTGGTGGGGACCTCTCGTTGACATCTGGGCCGCCCGTTCTGGCCAGACATTTCCCTTTCGCCTCCTCTGAGTTCGACTCGAGGAGAAGAAATGTCAAATTCCCCATTTTCCGGTCAATTCGACGCGCCCTCACCCGCCGATCGACCGAAAGCGATCGTCTACTGCGAGGCCAATTTCGGCTCGATTGACGGCAAGACCGCAAATGGGTTGGTTCGAAATAGCGAAAGATACGAGATCCTCTCGGTCATCGACAGCCAGTTGGCGGGCCAGGACACTGGCATGGTGCTCGACGGTGCGGCGAACGGCATCCCGCTTCGCCGTGACCTCGATGACGCGATGACCCAGGCCGGTGCCATGCCCGATCTGTTCATCGTCGGCGTGGCCCCGACGAGTGGACTGCTCTCGACCGCCGAGCGGGCCGTGCTCCTCGAGGCGATGAGCCGAGGGCTGAACCTCATCAACGGCCTCCACGAGTTCCTGAACGACGACCCCGAGTTCGCCGCGGCGGCCGCGATCAACAGTGTCGAGATCACTGACGTTCGTCGACCCCGAGCCAAGGTCGACCTGAGGATGTTCACCGGCAGCATCCTGGACGTGCCGTGCCCGCGGATCGCCGTTCTCGGCACCGACGGGGCCATCGGCAAGCGCACCACGGCCACGATCGTGACCAAAGCCCTGAACGACCGCGGCGTGAGGGCGGTCCTGGTCGGGACGGGTCAGACCAGCTTGATCCAGGGGGCCCGGTACGGCACGGCTCTCGACGCCGTCCCAGCCCAGTTCGTCACCGGCGAGCTCGAGGCCGCCGTGGTCGAAGCCTTCCAAGCCGAGTCTCCCGAAGTGATCATCGTCGAAGGTCAGGGCGCCCTCAGTCATCCCACCTATCTGAGCTCGACGGCCATCCTGCGAGGCAGCCGCCCCGCCGCCGTGATCCTGCAGCACGCACCCGCCCGTAAGACGATCAGCGACTTTCCGGCCTTCCCGATGCCGACACCGGCCAGCGAGATCAATCTCATCGAGACCTTCGCTGAGACCAAGGTGATCGGTCTGACGATCAACCACGAGAACATGAGCGACAGCGAGGTCATGGCCGCGATCACGATGTACGAGCTCGAGCTCGGTATACCGGTCACCGACGCGCTCACCGGGCCCACCGACCGGCTCCTCGCCATGGTCTTCGCCGCGTTCCCCGACCTCGACCAGAGGTCACAGATCGCTGCGACGTGACCGGCCTTCGTCTCGAGATTGATCTCGACAAGGTCGGCCACAACGCACACGAGCTTGTCGAGCGGGCCGAGCGCCGCAAGATCTCGGTGACCGCGGTAACCAAGGTGATGCTCGGATCTCCCGACCTCGCACGCGTGCTGTGTGCCGCCGGAGCCACCGCTCTGGGGGACTCACGCATCGAGAACATCGAGCGGATGCGGGACGCCGGCATCGAGGAGCCGATGCTGCTGCTTCGCTCGCCGATGGTCAGCCAGGTCGAGCGCGTCGTTGAAGCCGGGACGATGAGCGCCAACACTGAGATCGAGGTGCTCTCGGCGCTGGCATCGGCTGCTCGGGTCTCGGGCCGGGTGCACGAGGTGATGCTCATGGTGGAACTGGGCGACCTACGCGAAGGTGTGATGCCCGACAAGCTGCACGAAACCGTCCGTCACGTCCTCGGCTTGCCCACCCTTCGCCTGCGGGGGATCGGCGCCAACCTGGCGTGTCGAAACGGGATCGAGCCGAGCATCGAGAACATGGGCGACCTGTCGGCCATGGTCGACTCGGTTGAGACAACGTTCGGCGTAGAGATAGAGATCGTGTCAGGCGGGAATTCCGCGAACCTCGAGTGGGCGCTCGGTTCGTCGATTCCCGACCGCATCAACAACCTACGGCTCGGCGAATCGGTCCTACTCGGACGTGAGCCGCTGCATCGGTGCCCGATCCCCGGTCTCCACACCGACTCCTTTGGCCTTGTCGCCGAAGCGATCGAGTCCAATCGCAAGCCGACCAAACCCTGGGGTCGTTCCGGGCAAAACTCATTCGGTGAGAACCCGGAGACCGAGGACCGGGGCGTCATCTGGCAAACAATCCTTGCCGTAGGGCGCCAAGACACCGACACCGCGGACCTCACCGCACCGCTCGGCGTCGAGATCCTGGCCGCCAGCAGCGACCACCTCATCGTCCAGACCCGGGACCGGATGAGCCCGGGCGAAGAGATCAGATTCGAACCCGGCTATTCCGCCTTACTCAGATCCATGACCTCACCATTCGTGGCCAAGGGACCTGCACCCCACCGGTCGTTGACAGCCAAGGCCCCAACCCGCTCATCGGTTCGGCGACAAGCGCCAGTCGCAGTGGATGATCCGGTGACGGCCGGCCCGTAGGGAGCACGCGGATAGGAACGATCCTGTGCTTGATTGGGACGCTGTTTCCCTCTGGCTCCCTGTCCGCTCGGCCCCTTCGAGTGACTATTGACGTGATATTCACACCGTCGGTACTGTTGGTGGCATGAGTGCAAGGGGCTGCGAGCCCAGCCGGCGATCATGAGCAACCCGACGACCTTGACGAAGCCGGGCCGCAAGGCTCCGAATCTGACGGGGCTTGCGGCTGTGGTTCTGGTGGCGCTCACCGCTGCGGTCGCCCAGGCTTTCGGTCGGTTCACCTTTGGGGTTCTGCTCCCGGCGATCCGAGATGACCTCAGCCTGTCGAACACGGTGGCCGGCTCGCTGGCCACCGTGAACGTCGCCGGCTACCTGGCCGGCACCCTCATCGTGGCCTCGGCCTCCAGCCGGTTCCGGCTACTCGTGGTGATGCGAGCGGGCATGCTGCTCGCGGTCTCCGGACTCTCGCTCGCCGCCCTCTCTACCGGGCCACTCGTACTCGCCGCCGGGTTGTTGCTCATGGGCCTGGGCGGGGCCTTGACCTGGATTCCGGCACCCGTGGTGGCCGCTGCGGCGCTGGCCCCCGAGCGACGGGCCTTCGCCATCGGCATCCTCGCCTCCGGTATGGGCGTTGGGGTGGTGTTCAGCGGCCAGCTCGCCGGTTTCGTGCGCTCGACCATGGGGGATTCCTCCTGGCGCACCGTGTACGCCGTGCAGAGTCTCATCGGCGTCGTCGTGGTCGCCATGGCCTGGCTGCTCCTCTCGCACCGTCAGGACCAGCCGTCGACCAAGGCCGGCCTCGGTGGCTTCAGTGTGCTGCGTCGAATGCCGGGCTGGCTGCCGTTCACCGTGGCGTTCACCGCGTTCGGGCTCATGTACCTGTTGGTGGTCGCGTTCCTGACCACTCGCCTCGAGGACGACAGCGGCTGGACCAGCTCACGAGCGTCGCTGGCCTTCACCATCCTCGGCGTGGCGATGATCTTCGGAGGCCCGTTGGTCATTGCGCTCACCGAGAGGATCGGTCCCCGCCTCACGATAGCCTTCGCCTTCGGTGCCTGGGCCGTCGCGGCTACGACCATCCTTTCGGGCTGGTCGGCGCCCACACTCATCGCCGCCGCCGTCACCGGTCTGCTGTTCTCCGCGTTGCCGACCCTGTTCACCCTCTATGTCGTCAACAACACGACCGCCCAGGACTACGGGCCATCGTTCGCCGCCGCGACCTTCGCCTTCGGTGTGGCCCAGATGGTCTCGCCCCAGCTCGGCGGGTATCTGGCCGACCTAGCCGGGTCGTTCACCCCCGTCTTCCTGCTCTCGGCCAGCCTGGCCATGGTGGGACTGGCCGCCGTGCTGCGCCTCCCGAGCAAGCCTCCAACCAAGGCCACATAGGGTTCTGAGCCGGAAGCCCCGCGTCACTCGGGCCCCCTCGAGCGGGATCCGGCGCGACGCTGCAGTTTGACGAACGGCCGCACGAGAGGGAACGATGTGGCCGACATCGAGCCGTAGAACCTGGGGGGGGGTATACGCACACGATGATTGGACCAGGGGAACAGCAACCGACGGCTCACGCTCTTCAGAAGCGTGACGCAGAGCCGACCGACGACACGCCATTGTTGCCCGCTTCCGACGTGCCGGTTCTCGAGGTTGAGGATCTGACGGTTCGGTTTCGGACACGAGATCCGAGTCGGGCGGTGGTGCACGCGGTCACGGATGCGTCATTCGAAATCGCCCCGGGGGAAACCCTTGGTTTGATCGGAGAATCCGGCTCGGGCAAATCGACCATTGCCCGTGCTGTCTCGCAGCTACTCCGAGGTGACCGGGTGTCGGTGTCGGGCTCGGTCATGCTCGACGGGACCCGACTCGATGCCATCGGTCGGCGGCGTCTGCGGGCGTATCGACACCTGATGCAGATGATCTTCCAGGATCCCAACGATGCACTCGACCCGCGCATGACCGTGCGCCAGAGCATCGAGGAGCCGGTGCGAATCCTCCGGAAGTCGGAGGGACTCGATCTCAGCACCACCATCGATGCCGCACTCGACGCCGTCGGGCTGGCCGCCGCGATGAGTGATCGCCGACCGCACGAGTTGTCCGGCGGCCAGCGCCAACGGGTGAACATCGCCCGAGCATTGTCGGTTCAGCCCCGCGTGCTGCTCTGCGACGAGGTTGTCTCGGCGCTGGACGTCTCGATCCAGGCCGACATTCTCAATCTCTTGGCTCGGCTGCAGCGCGAGCTCGATCTCGCCTACCTGTTCATCTCTCACGATCTGGGAGTCGTAGCCAGTGTTAGCGACCGGATCGGCGTGATGTACCTCGGGAGGATCGTCGAGGTCGGCACCACCGAGCAGGTCGTGAACGAACCATTACACCCGTATACCGAAGCGCTCCTGTCGGCTGACCCGGAGCCGCTCCCGAGCAGGCTCCGCAGCCGTGATCGGATCATCCTCGCAGGCGACGTCCCCAGCCCGATCAACCCGCCGTCCGGCTGCGGCCTGCGGACCCGTTGTCTCTACGCCCGGGAACGCTGTGCCCAGGAGGTGCCTGAGCTCGTCGCCGACGCCGACGGCCACCTGGTCGCATGCCACTTCGCCGACGCGCTGGAGCTGAAGGGCCACCCGGTGGCCGTCGCTCACTAGCGCTCAGCAACTTCGAAATATGAACGCCGTCAAACGGAGGAACCCATATGCAAGCCACGCCGACCAGAGCGACCAACGCCCAAACCAGATTTCGGCGGAGATCTCACGCGAGGCCAGGCAGGCTCCTAGCTCTGCTATTCGCTTTCGCACTGATTGCGGCCGCGTGTGGGTCCGACGACAGTACCGAGGGCGCCGATGATTCGTCGGCCGATCCTGCGGTCGAGACCGACGACGGCGAGGGTGACGACAACCAGGGTGACGAGGACAGCGACAACGACGACTCAGACGAAGGGGGCGACGACGCCGCCGGTGGTGGTGCCGTCCTCGCCGATGACCTAGCGGCGCTGGCTGAAGGGGCGGCCCAGCAAGGCGGAACCTATGGCGGCACCCTGAGGGTGGCCCACCAGTTCCCACCGATCTCCCTCGACCCGCACACCGGTAGCTCGGGCGCTGATCACCAGACGCTCTACTCATTGTACGACCGGCTGGTGCACTTCAAATTTGACTCGCTCGAGTTCACGCCAGGGCTGGCGACGGCCTGGGAGTTCCCCGACGAGCAGACCCTCGTCTTCACCCTCCGAGAAGGGGTCACCTTTCACGACGGCACCCCCTTCAATGCCGAGGCGGTCGAGTACAACATCGATCGGGTCCAGAACCATCCGAACACGAAAGTGCCGGCCGACCTCGCCTCGATCGAGTCGGTCGAGGTGATCGACGAGTTCACCATCCAGCTCAACCTGAATCGCCCTGACTCGGGGGTGGTGGGCATCCTGGCCGACCGGGCCGGAATGATGGTCTCGCCGACCGCGGCCGAAGCGGCCGATGAGAAGCAACTCGACAACAGCCCTGTCGGGACCGGCCCGTTCAAGCTGGCCGAGTACTCCGAAGGCGATCGCCTGCTGGTCGAGAGGAATGGGGACTATTGGCAAGAAGGCCTGCCCTACCTCGACAACATCGAATGGCTGTTCAGCGGTGGTGAGCAAGCTGCGCTGAACGGTCTGCGGGCCGGCGACGTCGACGTTGCACTCACCATCCGGGACTTCTCGCAGGTCGCGCCGCTCGAGTCGGAGGAGGGCATCAAGCTCATCCAGAGCCCGTCGTTGCACACCGACGGCTGCTACATCAACGACGAGGTCGCCCCATGGGACGATGCCCGTGTCCGCCAGGCGTGGAGCCAGGCTATGGACCGCGAGACCTTGGCGGACGTCTTCACCTTCGGACTGGCCCAGCCCGCCTACCTACCGGTTCCACCCCAGCATTGGTCCAGCGCCGAGAGCATGCAGGGGGTCAACGGCTACGACCTTGAAGGGGCGAAGGCGTTGTTGGCCGAAGCCGGGCATGAGTCGGTCGATGTGACAATCCTCGCCTACCAGGATCCGGTCCAGATACGCAAAGGGGAACTCATCCAGCAGGCCGCGGCTGAAGCCGGTTTCAATGTCGAGATCGAGGTCCTGGAGCTCGCCGCCGCAGTGCCCGCGATGTTCACCGATCGGGCGTACACCATGTTCTGCGCTCCGTGGACCGGCCGTCCCGACCCGAGCCAGACCGTGACTTCACTGTTCGACTCGGGTGCCTACTACTCGGTCCGAGACACTGACCGGGCCGATGTCGACGCGCTGCTCGCCGCGGCCGTCGCCAGCCCTGACATCGCCGACCGGTCTGCAGCCTACGAGGACCTGTGGGAAGTGGCCATCGCTGACCAGGCCCTCTGGACGCCGCTGTGGCACAACGTGAGCGTCAGCTTCACCACCGACAAGGTGAACGGCTATCAGCTCAACCTGCTCGGTAAAGGCCAGATCCAGTTCGCCTGGTTGGACAACGACTGACCAACCCGCACCGAGAGGCGGGAGTCGGCTTTACAGGCCGACTCCCGCATTTCGATACCAAACCCCCAACCGAGGAAGACCACCACCTCCATGCTCCGACTTCTCGCCACCCGGATGGCGGCCATCATCCCCACCTTGCTCTTTGCGACGTTCACGATCTTCGGGCTCCAACACATCGGCCCCGCGGACCCGGCCACGGTCGTGCTCGGGGAGAACGCGACCGAGGAACGGATCGCGTCGCTCCGCGAGCAGATGGGGCTGAACGACCCGCTGATCGTCCAGTACGGGAAGTGGCTGGGCGATGTCGCCACCGGCGACCTCGGGGAATCGATCATCCGCTCGGAGCGCGTCGCCACGACAATCAAGACCAGCCTCCCGGTCACCCTTCAGCTCGTCTTGTCCGGCGTGTTCATCTCTGTCGCCATCGGTGTCCCCCTCGGGATCCTGGCCGCGACGAGAGCCAACAAGCCGACCGACGTCATGGTTACGAGCGGCTCCGCCATCGGTGTGTCGATCCCAAGCTTCTGGTTGGGCCTGGTCCTGATCACCGCGTTTGCCATCAATTGGAAGATCTTCCCGGCCCGGGGATTCGCCACCCCTGGCGACGGCATCGGTGAGGCGTTTCGCCATACCATCCTTCCGGCCTTCGTCGTATCGACGTCCGGAATTGCCATCGTCACCCGACAGGTCCGAGGGGCGATGATCGAGGCGCTGAGCGCTGACTCGATCCGCACCCATCAGGCGAAGGGGCTGCCATGGAGGACGATTCTCTGGAAGCACGCTTTGCGGAACTCGGCGGTAACGATCGTCACGGTGATTGGACTGCTCGTGAACACGACCCTCGGAGCGACGGTGGTCATCGAGGCGGTCTTCGCTATCCCCGGTATGGGGTTCCGCGTCATCAATGCCGCCAGCGGGCGAGACTTTCCTGTCATCCAGGGCGTCGTCCTGACCTATGTGCTGATCGTGCTGGCCATCAACCTGTTGATCGATATCGCCTATCGGATCATCGACCCGAGGATTCAGTAATGACAGCCCCAACCGTTGGTGACACGATGCAATCGGATTCGGTCCGCCCACCCAAGGCGTCGAGGCTTCAGAAGCTCGATTGGCTTTGGGCCGACACGAGGGCGAAAGTGGCCCTCGGCTGGGTCCTGGTAGTGCTCTTCGTGGCGATCTTTGCTCCGTTCATAGCCCCCGCCGATCCCATCGAGCAGAACCTACGCAGCATCCTGGCCGGACCGTCGTCGGACTATCTGCTCGGAACGGACGACATAGGCCGCGATTTCTTCAGCCGGATGCTCTACGGCGCCCGGGTATCGATGTTCGGGGCGTTTCTTGCGGTGTCGGTCAGCATGATGATCGGGATACCGGTTGGCCTGATCGCCGGCTATGTCGGCGGTGTGATCGAGAACGTGCTGATGAGGATCGTGGATTCGATTCTCGGGTTCCCGGCGATCGTGCTGGCGATCGGGCTCGTCGCCGCCCTCGGTCCAGGGTTGACCAACGCCATGGTCGCCGTCGGTGTCACGTTCTCGCCCAGTGTGGCGCGATTGATGCGCGGCCAGGTGCTGGCGACGAAGAACCACCTGTATGTCGATGCGGCGGAACAGTACGGGAGCCCGGTGTGGCGGACCGTGCTGCGCCACATCTTGCCGAACGCCATCCAGCCGATCATCGTCCAGGCTGCCCTCCTGTTGGCGGTGGCGTTCCTGGCCGAGGCGGCGTTGTCGTTCCTCGGCCTTGGGGCCCAGCCGCCGACCGCGAGTTGGGGTGGGATGCTCAGCCGCTCGTCCCAGTTCCTTCAGGTGTCACCTGCAGTCCAGCTCTACGCCCCCGGACTGGCGATCGCCCTTACCGTGCTGGCCATCAATGCTCTCGGTGACTCATTGCGTGACAGTCTCGACCCTGTGGCCGGGACAGAGCGCCGGTTGCATCGGACGTTGGCGAGAGCAGCAAAGCGCCTCGGCTCGAACGACGGCGACACCGGCCGCCACAAGCCGCAAACTCCCACGGTGGCACCACCCGATCTCCAGCCCTCGACGGCGGGGCGGGCTCGATCATGACCGGCTCCGAACTGCTTCGCGTTCGTGATCTCGCGATCTCGTTTCAGACGCCGCTCGGGGTGGCCCACGCGGTGAGCGGATCGAACTTCACCATCGGCGCCGGTGAGCGCGTGGGCATGGTGGGCGAGAGTGGGAGTGGCAAGTCCCTGACGGGGCTGTCACTGCTGGGGCTCACCCCGCCAGCGGCCGAGGTCAGCGGGGAGGTGCTGCTCGACGGGGTCGATCTCCTGACCTTGTCGGAAAAGGAGCTTCGCTCGAAGCGAGGCAAGCAGGTCTCGATGATCTTCCAGGAGCCGATGACGGCACTGGATCCGGTCTTCACCGTCGGTCAGCAGATCTCGGCCACCTTCAGGGCCCACCATGGTGAGAGTCGTTCGGTGGCCAAAGAGCGCTCGATTGATCTATTGCAGGAGGTCGGCATTCCCGAACCTCAGCGTAGGTATCGTGAATACCCACACCAGTTGTCGGGTGGGATGCGACAGCGGGCGATGATCGCCATGGCTCTCGTATGCGAGCCCCAGTTACTGATCGCCGATGAGCCGACGACAGCCCTCGACGTGACGATCCAGGCCCAGGTTCTCGATCTGATCGTGAAGCTGAGCGAAGACCGCGGGACTGCGATATTGCTCATCACCCACGATCTCGGAGTGATCGCCGAGACATGCGATCGGGTGTTGACGATGTATGCGGGGCAGATCGTCGAGCAGTGCACCGTCGACGAGGCACTCGAACACCCTCAGCATCCCTACACCTCTGGTCTGCTCGCCGCGATTCCGAGGCCTGGGGTCGCGGCCGAAGACCTCCACTCGATCCCTGGTCGTGTTCCTCCACCGGTTGACTTCCCGAGTGGATGCCGGTTCGGTCCTCGCTGCGAACATCAGACGGAGGCGTGCCTCCAGCCACAGGAGGTGCTGCCCTCAGGCCCGAATCGATTCGTGCGTTGTTGTCGGTACAACGAGCTCACGCTGCCGAGCGCCCTCCCCCCGAGCCTGCAAGCGAACTGAGCGGCTCGGCAATTCGCGGCCGCCGATCCCGATCCCTATCCGCTCGGCCTCGGCTCACTCTGGCGCGTCACCCTTGAGAGCATCGTCGACACGATCGGAAGCATCGTCCTCGCCAATGCCCCATGAGATGGCCAATTCGGACACGAGCCCGTGTCGGGCCGATCCGTACATGGCGGTCTCCGCCGGGGCGAGCGGCTTGTCCCGCTGGCGCAGTGAGAGATTGCGAACGACCTCGGCGCAGGCGTAGACATCACCGGACCGCAGCTTTTCTTGGTGATTCTTGAAGCGCCGGGACCAGTTCGACGCCACTCGGGGGTCGCGAACTGCCAACACCGCCATCACGTCCACGGCATCCTCGACCGACACCGCATGGCGTACGCCGATATCTTCAAGCCGGCCCTCTGGTACGCGCAACGTTAGAGCCTCCGAGCGGACTTCCCCGGTGATCTCCAGCACAAGATAGTTTTCGACCGTCCCATCGACGGTTCGACACTCCCGGCCGACCACATCGGCCACGCCGTGAACGGGGTAGACCACACTGGTGCCGATCTCGAACCTTGGCTCACCACTCGGCACTTCGACGGCGCGGCCGTCCATCGGAGCGGGCAGGGACTCGATCGTCACGTTGACTCCTCGACTCGGAGAGATCGAGACGTCGAGCCTGCACGGGGCGACAACGTCATGGCCGTCCTGCCCAAACGGGGCGACTCTTCTCTGATTACGAACAAGTGTACCGGTGCGGCTCGGCGGCGCCGAAGTGAGCCGCCTTCACCGCGATCAGCGCCGAGCGTCGACGAGCTCTATGTCGTAGGCACCGAGTCCCTGGTCAGCAGTCACCAGGGCCAACGCCTCGAGCTGAGCTTGTGCGATAAGCATCCGGTCGAAAGGATCCCGATGGTGGGCTGGAAGTGCCGGCGCGTGCTCGGCGTGATCAGCCGAGATGGCGAGCGGAATGAAACCTCCCGACTGGAGGGCCGCGACAAGGCCGTCGGGCATCCTCAGCTTGCCCAGCGCTCGCTTGATCCCAAGCTCCCATGGAGTGACCACGGAGAAGTAGACCTCATCCGCATGCTCGATCAGCTGGTGGCACTGCTCCCCCAGCGAGTCACTGCCTTCGAGCCACCACAAGGCGACATGGCTGTCCACCAGGATTCTCACGACAGGTCCGCCTCGGCGGACTCGTCGAACATCGCCACGATCTCGTCATCGGAGCCGACGACATCGTCGCTGTAGCCAACTCGACCAGCCCACGCCCCAGCCACCCGTGTCGACGGCACGGGGCACCACGGAACGATCTTGGCCACGGGGTGTCCGTTGCGGGCCACGATCACCTCCACGCCCTCTTCCGCCTCACGGATCAACTCAGACAACCGCGACTTCGCTTCATGAGTGTTCACCACTCGAGTAGTCATGGTCTTAGCTTAGCTAACTTCTTCTTCGTAGGGCAGGTGCTCGTTGGGGACCATGACAGCTCCTTGCCTGGTCGAGTGCGTCAGCCCGATGTTCGGCTCTACCCCCGTACATCACGGCGGGGCCCCCATCGATACGGCCACGGAGATCGCCGCCCCGATCTCTTCGCGCGTGGCGCCGGCCGTCACTGCATCGTGGGCGTGAAACACAACACAGTCGTCACATCCGGCCGAGATGGACGGCCTGATCGAGCACATGGTCGCGGGCCTGGAGCAGTTCGCCGACGTGGCGAGGGGAGAACCGCTCGATCCTGTGGCCCAGCGGACCCGGGCTACCGCCGGGAGTTGCGCCGCGAAGAAGCTCTCGAATCGGGCGAGCTCTGGGTTCTGGGTTCTCCGCAACGTGCTACATCCTTGTGGTGTCCAGCGGACGGCCGGCCCGTCATTACATAGGTGTCCACCAGCGGGCCCTTCGTATCAGCGCATCAAACCACCTACGATCAGGAGGCCACCCGAAAAGCGGGGCAAGAGGGGGGTTGGGCGTGCCTGAACTCGAACGAATCCACGTGAGCGCCGGATCCGGCCCGCTCTGCGCCGCGCTCGAGCGTGACGGTGCCTGTGTGGTGGAGGACGCGGTCAACGCCGAACATCTCGCCGGGCTCAACCAGGATCTCGACGCGCTGATCGCGGCGACACCGGCGGAGATCCGCAATCCGGTTCACCAGAACATGGTGCGCTTCTATGGCACCAAGACCATTCGCCTTGACGGGCTCCCCGCCAAATCCGAGACCTTCGTTCAGTTCATGCTCGACCCGGTGATGCATGAGGTCTGCGAACACTTCATTGCCCCGAGCTGCCACGACTACCTGTTGAACACGGCCCAGCTGGTTCAGATCGGCCCGGGAGAGACCGCCCAGCGACTCCACCGCGACGAGGAAGCCTGGCCGTACATGCCCCAGAAAAGCCCGCATCTCGAGGTCCAAGCCCTCATCGCACTCACCGACTTCACCCGCGAGAACGGCGCGACACAGGTCGTCCCCGGCTCGCACCGCTGGGAGCCGGACCGCACGCCAGAACCGCACGAGATCACCCAGGCCGCGATGAAAGCGGGGTCAGCGATCTACTACCTGGGCAAGACACTGCACGGCGGGGGCGCCAACACCACCGAGAACGAGTCCCGACGGGGCATGTTCTACGGCTACGTCGTCGGCTGGCTGCGAACCGGGGAGAACATGTTCCTGACCGTGCCGATCGACCAGGTCCGCAATATGCCAACTCGGGTGCAGGAGCTGCTCGGCTACAAGGCCATCGGCGGCCTCGGCGTTGTCGACGTCGGCAGCCCAATGGCGCTACTGGACTAACACCCGACAGACTGTCCCAGGCGTGAGGTTCGGCAACGCTTCGGCTGTTGCCAGATGTCGGCGTTCTCCGTCGAGCTCGGCGTTGAGGCTCCCCGCGAGGCGGAGCGACGCCGCTCGAACTTCTCGTTTTACCCAAGACCGCCGCGAGTTCCCGCGAAACCCCAGATCACGACGCACGGACGGGTTTCTGGCACCTACCGCCGGATCGATGGTGTGACATGTGCGACACCGGACTGGTCCGAGGTCCCCCTCGATGGTCGTACCATGGCAACTGGTGCCCACGGCCAAGTGGTTCGAGTGTGCCGAGGCGACACGCTTGTCGCCCGACCTCGATCCAAGGTTCTGCATGACACCCTCCGTTGCTATCCAGTCGCCGTCGCGCGCCCCCTTCGACCGCTTCCGCGATGCGTGGTGGTCGAACCCCCGAGCCGACCTGCTGTCCGGGCTCGTCGTGGCGCTGGCCCTGATCCCCGAAGCGATCTCCTTTTCTATCATCGCCGGGGTCGACCCGAAGGTCGGGCTCTACGCATCGTTCAGCATCGCGATCATCATCTCGTTGGCGGGCGGCCGCTCGGGCATGATTTCGGCCGCCACCGGCGCCATGGCGCTGGTCCTCGTACCGCTGGTCAAAGAGCACGGACTCCCCTACCTCTTTGCGGCCACCATCCTCGCCGGCATCCTGCAGGTGGGCCTGGGTTATCTCGGGGTCGGCTCGCTGCTGCGCTTCGTGCCCCGCACCGTGATGGTCGGCTTCATCAACGCCCTCGCCGTGCTCATCTTGCTCGCCCAGGTCCCTCACGTCCTGCTCACCGACGACGCCGACACCAGCCGGCTCCCCCTCAACATGCTGTTCATCGGGGCGGGCCTGGCCATCATCTACGGACTGCCCCGGCTCACCACCGCGGTGCCGTCGCCCCTGGTAGCGATCGTCGTTCTCGCCGGGGCCGCGGTCATGATGGATCTCAATCTCCCGACCGTCGGCGACATGGGAGAACTTCCCTCGTCGCTGCCGTTCCTGAGCCTCCCCGAGGTGCCCTTCACCCTCGAGACGTTCATGATCATCCTGCCCTTCGCCATCACCCTGGCGCTGGTCGGACTCCTCGAGTCCCTGTTGACCGCCCAAATCATCGATGACCTGACCGACTCGAGCTCCGACAAGAACATGGAATCCCGCGGGCAAGGCGTGGCCAATGTCGTCACCGGCTTCCTTGGCGGCATGGCGGGCTGCGCCATGATCGGGCAGTCGATGATCAACCACCGATCCGGCGGCCGGACACGTCTTTCCACACTGGCATCCGGCGTGTTCCTCCTCATCCTCATCCTCGTCCTCGGCGACGCGGTCGCCCGCATTCCCATGGCCGCCCTCGTGGCCGTGATGATCATGGTGTCGATCGGAACGTTCAGCTGGCGCAGCGTCCATATCTCCACGCTCAAGACCGCGCCCCGCACCGAGACCGCGGTAATGGTCGCCACCATCGGCGTCGTCGTCGTTACCCACAACCTCGCGTACGGCGTCTTCGTGGGCGTGACCCTCTCCGCGGTGTTCTTCGCCCGCCATGTCTCGAGCATTGTGAAGGTCACCAGCGTCGTGGATCCCGATAACGTCGAGCGCCTCTACGCCGTGAGCGGCGAGCTCTTCTTCGCCTCGACCAACGACATCGTGCACTCGTTCGACTATGACGCCGTGAAGGTCAAGCGGGTCGAGATCGATCTGAGCGAGGCCCGAATCTGGGACACCTCCGCGGTCGCCGCCCTCGACACGGTCGTGGCGAAGTTCGCCGACCGGGGGATCTCCGCCGAGCTCATCGGCCTCAACCGCCACGCCGAACACCTCCACAGCCGCACCACTGGCCAGCTCACCGGCCACTAGCCGCGATCGTTCGCCGGTTGGACCGGCAGGCGATCAAGGGTCGCTTGCTGGGCGGCAGGCCGCCCGGGTCATAGCAGCCCGCAACTTGAGGATCCCTCCTGCATCGGCCCGCCGGACGCCTCGACGTCGCCGAAACCGATGACCGCTCCCCTCGATCCGCCGGGCACGGGGCCGAGGTTCGGGGTTTTCGGCGGTGGAGGAAGCGACCCATGGGTGAGTTCCAGGAACACCGCCTCCAGCGAAGCCCGCTCGGTGCGAAGACCGCTCAGGTACAGGCCCCGTTCGGCCAGGGCCTGGTGACCTCGGCCGACCGGTCGGGCTCGATCTGCACCGACAGCTCACGCTGGTCGGGACAGGGCCGGGCCTCGATCCCGGCGTCGGCCAGCGCCGCTGTGGCTCGGTCGGGGTCATCGATGGTGACTATCACCTGGTCGGACCCGGCATTGCTGCGGATGTGATCGAGCGAGCCGGTCTCGACCAACCGCCCGTGATCGATGATGGTCGCCTCGTCACAAATCTGTTCGACCTCGGCCAGCTGGTGGCTCGACACGAGCACCGCCTTGCCCTCGTCGGCGATGCTGCGGATGAGCACTCGCATCTCTGCGATACCGGCTGGGTCGAGACCGTTGGCCGGCTCGTCGAGGATCAAGAGGTCGGGGTTCTTGAGCAGAGCACCGCCGATGGCCAACCGCTGGCGCATCCCCAGCGAATACGAGCCGAAGCTGTCTCCGCCTCGGTCGGCCAGGCCCACCAGATCCAGGACCCGATCGACCTCGCTGGAGGGGACGGCCGCCAGCCTGGCCAACAACGCCAGGTTCTTGCGAGCGGTGAAGTTGGGGAACATCTTGGGCGTCTCGACGATGGCTCCCACCCGTGCAGCCACACGATGGAATTGACGGGTCGAGTCGACACCGAACACCCGCACCCGACCACCGGTGGGCCGGATCAGGCTGAGCAGGCAGCGGATGGTGGTCGTCTTCCCCGATCCGTTGGGGCCAAGAAAGCCGTGCACGGTCCCGGCCCACTACCAGATCGAGGCCATCGACGGCACGGATGTCGGTGTCACGTCACCGCCGGTAGATCTTGGACAGACCGCTGATCTCGATAATGGGATCGCCTGGGCTCTGGTCAGCCATGCCATCCGCCGTCGACCACGAACTCCTGGCCGGTTACGAACCCGGCGGAGCCTGATACCAGGTAGAGGGCCATGTTCGCGATGTCTTCGGGGACCCCGAGGCGCCCGACCGGCGCCGACCGGGCCAGCTTGGCCCGCTGATCATCGTCCATGTCACTTTGGGCCAGCATGTCGGTATCGATAAAGCCGGGATGTATCGAGTTGACGCGGATCCCGTGTCGGCCCAGCTCCTTGGCCGCGATCTTGGTCATTCCCCGCACGGCCCACTTGGAGGCGCCGTACGCGGTCGACCCGAACAAGCCTTCCATACCCGCTACGGAGCTGATGTTGACCATGGCGCCCCCGTTGCCGGCGTCGATCATCGCCCGGGCACAGGATCGCATACCGAGGAAGACGCCGGTTTGGTTGACGGCCATCGTCAGGTTCCAGTCGTCGAACGTGGTGTTGACGAGCCGGCCCATACGGGCGATGCCGGCGTTGTTGATGAGAACATCGAGGCGTCCGTGGCGGGTCATCACGTCGGCCACCACGGAGTCCCACTCCGATTCGGACGCTACATCCAGATGGAGATACTCGGCCCCATCGATTTCACCGGCCGTTCTTTCGCCCTCTTCATCGAGCACGTCGGCAAGAATCACCGTCGCCCCGCGCGCCGAGAACAGTCGGCCCTCCGCCGCTCCTTGCCCCTTCGTCCGCGCTCCCCCCGTGATGAGGGCTACCTGGCCCGCCAGTTCATTGCCGATCTCGGTCATCAGTTCTCCTCAAGTCGGTCCATAGTCTGGCTTACCGGACCTCATCCACGAGCACTGACGAATCGACCGCGGTCAACCGCTTCACGAAGGTGTTCCGGTAGCACCCTCTGTTGACCACACATGAGGGGACCTTCGACACCTTCAGAGCGTCTGGATGATCACCGAAACGTCGAGCAATTCTGGGGCGGGCCATCGGCAATCGGTCGTGACCAGGCGATCTGCGTGCCCAACCGAGGCAGTCGCGATCACGAGGGCGTCAGGGAGCCGCAACGACCGATGTCGAGCTCGGAGCCGGGCGGCGGCAGTTGCTATGTCGACATCCAAATCGACGGTCTCGATCGGTAGGCGTCGACGGAGATCATGGACGACGTCAACGGCTTCGTCTCCTCGTCGAGCCGGCCCGACGAGGGACTCCGCGAGAGCCGAGGTTGCCATGGCGAGCCGGTCGGCTCGGTCAAGGGCCTCGACGAAGACGGTGCGGGCCGCGCCGTGGTGTGCGTCATCGGCGTCGAGGAACCCGATGACCGATGACCCATGCCGGGGTACTAGGCCAGGTCTGGCGAGGCGGACCCCGCCAAGCCCGCCTGTCTCAGGCCCTCGCGGGTATCGACGTACGGCCACTCGAGGAGCCCATGGGAAAGGAGGCGGGACGATTGCTTGGGTTGCGACCCATCCAGGTACGGCACACGGGAGCGCACGACAGCGTCGCGGGGGCGACCAGATGGCCGAAGTGCACTTTAAAAGACATCTCCGCCGTCTACGACATGGTCGGCGACCCTTCCTAGAGCACTACGTCACTGCGTCCGGGTCGTTCTGGCTCGCTTCTGCGCGGGTCCGGGCTCCGTCGAGGTCAGCGCCCGCTCGGATCAGGACTCCTCGGAGGCTGCACTCGACGATCTCGATCGGGGGCGCGACGTCGGTGACGATGATGTCGGCCAGATCTCGGTACGCCACGCTGGCTGGCGAATCGGGGTGTGCCGTCGCGACCGGAGTACCGGCGTCGCCGGAGGCGGCCACCGCGGTATCGAGTGGGATCGACGCGAGGAGAGGCACCCCGATGCTCTCGGCGAGCCGCTGGCCGCCCCCGGAGCCGAACATGGCGGTGATCGTGCCATCCGGGTTGGCCGTTGGACCCATGTTCTCGATGACGCCGGCCACCCGGAGATAGCCTTTGCGGGCCATGTCGGCGGCCCGAGCGGCTACTTGCTGGGCGGCCTTGGCCGGGGTTGTGACGATCACGACGTCGGTCCTGGGCAGCATCCGGGCGAGGCCCATCTGGATGTCGGAGGTGCCCGGAGGCATATCGATGAGCAGGTAGTCGAGCTCGCCCCAGTGCACATCTTCGAGGAAGTGCTGCACGGCGCGGTTGAGCATCAACCCCCGCCACATGATCGCTTCAGTCTCGTTCGTGCCGGCGATCGAACCCATCGATACGACGCGAAGAACTCCGCCGCCGATCGATCGGGCGACCGGCTTCATGACCGCTCTGCCTTCGCCGGCGCGTAGGCCTTCGATTTCGCTGTCGATGCCGAGCAGCTGGGGCATCGAGAATCCGCCGACGTCAGCATCGAGCACGCCGACGGTGTGGCCGCGGTCGGCGAGCAGCACCGCGAGGTTTGCCGTGATGGTGGACTTGCCGACGCCGCCCTTTCCCGAAGAGATGGCCAGGATGCGACAGGTTGGCGGGATATCGGTTTCGAGTGCGTTGTCGCGTGCTTTCCAGCGGGCACGCGCCATCACATTGCTTCGTTCCTCGGCGGTCATTTCGCCAAAATGGATCTTGACGACCTCGATGTCGGGTAACGACTCGACCCGGGCCCTGGCGTCGCGCATGAGCTGGGCTCGTAGTGGGCAGCCGGCCGTGGTCAGGGCGATCGTGATGTGCATGGCACGATCGACGCCGCGTTCGAGCCGCTTGACCATGCCGAGATCGACGACGTTGTCGCCGAGCTCGGGATCGATGACCCCGCGTAACGCGTTCATGATCGCGGCGATGTCGACGTCGTCGCCCGCGACGTGGGGATCCGACACCTTCGGGGTCGGCCTGTCTCCGCTGGGGTCTTCGGACCCAGGTTGATCCGGCCGGTCGGCTGGGTCGGTGTCGGCATCGGCCGTTGGTACGGTCACATCATTCCCAGTTCGAGCCGAGCGACATCGGACAGGCGAGAAGCGTCCCAAGGCGGGTCGAAGACGAGGACGACTTCGACCTCTTCGACACCGGGCAGCGCGGCAACGGCGTCATGAAGGTCTTGACGCAAGATGTCGCCCATTCCACAGAATGGTGCCGTCACTGACATATCGATGTCGATCCGCTTGTCACCGCTCGACAGATCGGACGGTTCGATCCGGTAGATCAGGCCGAGCTCAACGATGTCGACCGGTATCTCCGGGTCATACACGGTCGCCGCTGCTGCCCAGACCGCCTCGATGCTGAACTCACCATCCACCCCATCGCTGCTCGTATCACTCGTCGGTGACGGGCGAACGAAGCCGAACTCGACCGAATCCTCTGGTGACAGTCGGGCCATCTCGCCTGCCCGGGTGGTGACGGTCGCCGTCGCCCCGAGCGCCTGCATGACGGTCACCCGGTCACCCGCTGGCAACACCACAGTGTGTCCGGCCGGGATGATTGTGGCCTTCACGTCGCGCGGGAGGGTGAATGCGTCAGATCCGCCGATCTGGACCTTCGACTCACGCATCGTCGTGCCCGAGTCGCTCGGTGATCCAGGTGCGAACCGACTCACTCTTGAGGTCGTCCATCATCTGGTCGGCGAAACCGTTGATCAACAGCCGGCTGGCTTCCTCTTTGGGGATGCCACGAGAACGCAGGTAGTAGAGGGCCTCCTCGTCGAGCTGGCCGACGGTGGCGCCGTGCTGGCACGACACTTCATCGGCCAGGATCTCGAGTCTGGGCATGGTGTTCACTTCGGCCTGACGGGACAGCAACAGATTGTCGTTGGACTGCTCGGAGTCGGTGCCATCGGCACCGGGACGAACATCGACGCCCCCGTTCCAGACGCCGGTGCTGGCGTCGTCGAGCACGCCGCGGTACGACTGGCGACTCGTGCAGTCCTTCGCATCGTGGACCACGGTGATTTGCTGATCGAGCGTCTGTTGGCCGAAGCCGAAGTAGAGCCCGGACAGGTGGGCCTGGGCACCCTCGCCGGCGAGGTGCACGTCGTAGGCGACTCGGCTGTAGTCGGATCCCAGGTTGAAAAGTCGGGAGCGAAGCGCGCTATCGACCGCTTGGATCACGTCGACCCGACCGAGGTGGATCTGGGTGGAGGGGAGGTCTTGGAGGATGATGTGTTCGAGGCTGGCGCCGGCGTCGAGTGAGATCTCGGTCCGGACGTTGGAACCGCCGAACAGATCGCCGCTTCCAATGCGAGTCTCGACCACGGTGGCTGAACTACCGGCAGCCATGTCGATGACGATGCGGGTAGCCGACGCGTTCTGGGTGCCGCCGGGAACCACCACGTCGACGATGTGGATCGTCTCATCGGACCGGCCGTCGATCTGTATGACAGCGCCGCCGGTTCCGTACGCCCGGTTAAGGATCGAGAACGCGTCCTCGGCCCCTTCATGTTCGCGGTCGAGCGCGGTGGCGAGATCAGCCGGCGCATCGGCAAGGCTGACCATTTGCACGCCAGGGGGCAACGAGTCGAGCCTTGACCGCGTGGGATCGACCACGCCGTTGACAATCACGAGTCGCGGACCGTCGATGTGGGGGATCTGACCATCGATGTCGGCCGGCACCGAATCGAGAGCAGTGGCCGGGCCGAACATGAGCTGGCCCAACGCCTGGTGTGGTGCGTATCGCCATGCCTCATCATGTTTGGTCGGCAGGCTCAGCGACGCCACCTGGTCGAGTGCCGTGGTGCGGGACGGGAGGGTGGCGACGCTCACGCTGTCGCTCCCGAGAGCGAGGCATCGTCGAGGTCGCGGTCGGCGAAGCCGGCATAGCCGTGGTCTTCGAGGTGGAGAGCGAGGGTGTGATCGCCAGACTCGACGATCTTGCCGTCGACCAACACGTGCACCACATCTGGCTTGATGTAGTCGAGCAGACGCTGGTAATGGGTGATGACGATCATCGAACGCTCGGGGGTGCGCAATGCATTTACGCCCTTGGCCACGACACGGAGGGCATCGATGTCGAGACCGGAGTCGGTCTCGTCGAGCACGGCCAGCCGCGGCGCCATGACGGCCATCTGGAGGATCTCGTTGCGCTTCTTCTCGCCGCCGCTGAAGCCGACGTTGACCGAACGGTAGAGCAGGTCCTGCTTCATCTCGACGAGCTCCATCGCCTCTTGGGCCACCTCGAGGAAGTCGCGAGCGCCGATCTCGTCTTCGCCACGGGTGCGACGAACCGAATTCAATGCCGTGCGCAGGAAGTACATGTTGTTCACGCCAGGAATCTCGACCGGATACTGGAATCCCATGAAGACACCGGCCGCGGCCCGGTCCTCGGGTTCCATCGCGAGAAGATCGGCACCGTCGAGGGTGACGGTGCCACCGATCTCGTACCCGTCGCGTCCGGCAAGGGCGTGCGCGAAGGTGCTCTTGCCCGACCCGTTCGGGCCCATGATCGCGTGTACCTCTCCGGCGCCGACACCGAGGTCGAGACCCTTGAGGATCGGGGTGTCCCCTATCGAGACGGTGAGGTTCTCCACGTGCAGCATCAGCCGACACTTCCTTCCAGACTCACGCTCAGCAGGCGCTGAGCTTCGACCGCGAACTCCATGGGGAGCTCATTGAACACTTCCCGACAGAAACCGTTGACGATCATGGCCATGGCGTCTTCCTCGTTCATGCCGCGCTGGCGGCAGTAGTACAGCTGGTCCTCACCGACCGTGGAGGTCGATGCTTCGTGCTCGACCTGGGCGGTCGGGTTCTTCACCTCGATGTACGGCACGGTGTGCGCACCGCACTCCTTGCCCAACAGCAGCGAGTCGCACTGGGTGTAGTTCCGGGCGTTCTCGGCGGACCGCATCATCTTCACGAGACCTCGGTAGGTGTTCTGACCGTGGCTGGCCGAGATGCCCTTCGAGATGATGCTGCTGGTGGTGTCGGCACCGATGTGGATCATCTTGGTGCCCGTGTCAGCCTGCTGGTGCTTGCTCGAAAGTGCGACCGAGTAGAACTCACCAATCGAACGGTCGCCCTGCAGGATCACGCTCGGATACTTCCAGGTGATCGCGGAACCCGTCTCGACCTGGGTCCAGGAGATCTTGGCCTCGGTGTGCGCCCGTCCTCGCTTGGTGACGAAGTTGTAAATGCCGCCAACGCCGTTCTCATCACCCGGATACCAGTTCTGGACCGTCGAGTACTTGATCTCGGCCCGGTCCTTGGCCACGAGCTCGACGACTGCCGCGTGCAGCTGGTTCTCGTCGCGCTGCGGGGCGGTGCATCCCTCGAGGTAGGAGACGTGGGAGTCATCCTCGGCCACGATAAGGGTGCGCTCGAACTGGCCGGTGTTCATCGAGTTGATGCGGAAGTACGTGGACAGCTCCATAGGGCACCGGACGCCCTTGGGGATATAGCAGAACGAGCCGTCGGAGAACACCGCCGAGTTGAGTGCGGCGAAGAAGTTGTCTCGAACCGGCACCACCGAGCCGAGGTGCTCCTTCACCAGCTCGGGATGATCCTGTACGGCTTCGGAGAACGAGCAGAAGATCACCCCGGCCTCAGCGAGCGTTGCCTTGAACGTGGTGGTGACCGAGACCGAGTCGACGATGGCATCAACGGCGACATTGCTCAGCATCTTCTGCTCGTGCAGCGGGATACCGAGCTTGTCGAACATGTCACGAATGTCGGGATCGACATCGTCCATGCTGTCGAGCACGGGCTTCTGCTTGGGTGCAGCCCAGTAGCTGATCGACTGGTAGTCGATCGGAGTGATCTGGAGCTTGGCCCAGTCGGGCTCGTCCATCTCCTGCCATGCCGCGAACGCCTTCAGGCGCCACTGGAGCAGCCACTCGGGCTCGTCCTTCTTGGCCGAGATCAGACGCACCGTCTCTTCGGTCAGCCCTGTAGGTGCGACGTCGGTGTCGAGATCTGTGCTGAAGCCATATTCGTAGCTGGCATCGGTCAGTTCCTCGATGCCTCGCATGGTCTCGCTCATCAAGAATCCCTTCCTGGCACCGACCGTGACCTTGGACAGGTCGCCTGTGCCGGCGTTGTAGTCTGCGTCGGTGCTGTTCGGCCCGTCGGCCGGCTGGTTAAGTGGTTCGCTGGGTGCATGGTTCGCTGGGTGCATGGTTCGCTGGTTGCTTCGTCCAAAGCGCGCTCAGCGCCAAGCGGGTGCGTCGATGGACAACCTCGTGTCGTGCCCGCCGGTGTCTGACCACTCCAATCCACCGTCAGGGCATCCCGGCTCGTAGGGCCAGATTAGCAGAGTTTCCACAGTTACAAGTTGTGAAACTGCGAGAAGGTGCCTCAGCGGTGCTACGATCGGGTCATGGCCACCACCGGCGTCGCGCCCTCGGCAACTCAACGCCGGGTCCTCGTCGCCCTGAAACGGCGTGGTGAAGCGACCGCCGACGAGCTCGCAACCGCCCTGGAGATCTCCTCCAGCGCCGTTCGACAACACCTCAACGCGCTCCGGTCCGCCGGCTTCATCACCGCTCGCCAAGAGCGCGGCCAGACCGGACGCCCGGCCGACAAATACCACGCCACCGGCCTCACCGAACCACTCTTCGTCACAACCGACAGCAGTCTTTCGATCGAGCTCCTCGAACACATCGACGAAGAAGACCCCGAGCTCGTGAATCGAGTCTTCGAACGACGCCGCCACCGACTCGTCGAAGCCGCGAAAGACAAGCTGGAGGGCAAACCGATCGACGAGCGAGTCGCGGTCCTGACCGAACTCCTCGACGACCAAGGCTACCTCGCCGACGCCGACGCACTCAGCACCACCCACTACCGGATCAGCCTCCACAGCTGCGCCATATGGGCTGTCGCCAACCGCTACCAACAAGCCTGTACCGCCGAGCTCGACTTCATCCGCGACCTCATCCCCGACGCATCGGTGGAACGAGTGACACACAAGACGGCGGGCGAACACACCTGCGCCTACGAGATCACCCTGCACCGCTAACCCGCCACACACCTCTTGGCCATCGCAGCGGCGTGTCATATCGACAACTTGTTGACCAACTTGTTGACCGAGATCGGTGGCTGGAATAGCGGAACGTCACCGAGTCCCCCGAGCAGGGTTCGCAACAGGTCGGGCGCCTACATCGCGTTCACGACGACCATCGACCGACCCCGAGACTGGAACCTGACCGTCGGCGCCGAACAGGTCCAGCACAGTATCGTGCGAGCCGGAAAGCGGCCAGCGCACACAACAGCGACGTCTCATCCCCTGTCTCGAGGTTTACTCGTAGCTTGGCTGGCGTCTCTCCCGGAAGGCCGCGATTCCCTCGACGAAGTCGGCGCTGGCCCGTACTGCATCGCCGAGGGCCTGCTCGAGGGGCTCCCGTCGTTGCGCCTGCTCAGCAATGCCGCTGGAGACGAATTGCTTCACGGCTTGTACCGCCCAAGGGCTGTTGGCGGCGATCACCTCGGCGGTGGCGATGGCTCGCTCCATGAGCTGCTCAGCCGGTACCACCTCATTCACCAGCCCGATACGCACCGCTTCATCGGCGTCGATGCTCTCGGCCGTCAGCAGAAGCTTCATGGCCTGTACGTGGCCGATCTGGTGCACCAGCTTCGCCGCAGCACCGCCGAAAGGGTAGATCGCCCACTTGACCTCGGGCAGACCGAATGTCGCATGTGGCGCCGCGTAACGAATGTCGGCCGCGAGCAAGAGCTCGATCCCTCCACCGAGGCAGGCACCATTGACTGCGGCGACGATCGGCTTGGAAAAGGGCTCGGTCTTCAACAGCGCCCGGTTGATGGTGGCGGCGGTCTCTTCGCCGGCCGAGAGGTCCCCGGAGACGTCGGCCCCCGCGGTGAAGGCCCGGCCGCCGGCCCCCGTCACCACGATGGCGCGGCAGGTAGCGTCGCCATCGAGCCGCTGCCAGATCGCTGCCAGCTCGGCCAGCATGTCGCGCGACATGGCATTGGCCTTGCTCGGGTTGTCGATGGTGACGACTCCGATGTGGGGCCCGTGGGTGTTCACAGTGATGGGCATGACGACTCCGGTGACTTGTCGGGACTTGCTCTCGGTCGGGATCCCACGAGAGGTGCCTCGGCCAACCCGTCGAAGCCTAGACCTCGCGGGCCGCTGCTGAAGCTGGTCGCGTTCGTCGAAGCATCGTGCGCGCCGAGGACTCCAATGCGTTCACCTCGACCCAGGCG
>Ga0316190_10000563_pt1 | contig 25821 bp, 23 predicted proteins | sample Eddworburrow2_MG_FD_204929 | JGI IMG/M metagenome (GOLD analysis project Ga0316190, IMG submission 204929) | Coastal sediment microbial communities from Maine, United States - Eddy worm burrow 2 | ecosystem: Environmental > Aquatic > Marine > Coastal > Sediment | place: USA: Maine | collected... | reverse complement strand
CACCCGTAGCTACCATATTAAAAAGGCCCACACCGGTCAGCGGTGCGGGCCTTTTTTATTTTGTACCAGAATCCTTTCTGGCTGCAGGTATGAGTCATAAACTCCCTTTGCTGTCCTGATTTTATGCACCAGATAGGGGCGCAGCTAAAATCTGATTGCACGTAATTAGTGCATTGCATCTTCTCCATAAATTCCCCTTCGTTTGTAACTCTTTGATCTGTCTTTGAATTAAAAATAGGCACAGTTCATGCAAAGTGTCGCAATATTCGTTTCGAAGCATCTATAAGTCTTATTTGTGGTGCAAATGTAGATGCCAAGCTGATCAAGGTTAAGGAGTATATTTTCATGCCGTTGAAGATGAGTAGATTTGTATTCTGGGCTGCACTATTGCTGTGTTTACCTGGCATGGTGTCGGCTGAAGAGGCTGCCCTGAATGGTGCCAATACTGCCTGGATACTGACCTCAACGGCCTTGGTGTTATTTATGACCCTGCCGGGATTGGCGCTCTTTTATGGCGGCTTGGTGCGCTCCAAGAACATACTGTCTGTAATTATGCAGTGCTTCTCTATTGCCGGGATGGCCTCTATTGTTTGGTTTGTATTTGGTTACAGCCTGGCTTTTGGTGAAGGCAACGCCCTGATTGGAGATTTCAGCAAGGTGATGCTGGCAGGGGTTGGCAAAGAGACACTCTCAGGTGATATTCCTGAATCGCTCTTTATGCTGTTTCAGATGACCTTTGCCATCATTACCCCAGCCCTAGTGGTAGGCGGTTTTGCTGAACGTATGAAGTTCTCCTCCATGCTCCTGTTTAGTGCAATCTGGCTGGTGCTTGTATATGCCCCTGTGACTCACTGGGTCTGGGGCGGTGGCTGGCTAAGTGAAATGGGGGTCTATGATTTTGCTGGTGGCATTGTTGTGCATATTACTGCGGGTGTGGGAGCCTTGGTTGCGGCTATTGTAATGGGGCCTCGTAAAGGCTTTCCAACTACGGCCATGCCGCCTCATAGTCTGGTAATGACCGCTACTGGTACAGGCATGCTCTGGGTTGGCTGGTATGGCTTTAATGGTGGTAGTGCGCTGGCCGCTAATGGAGATGCCGCTATGGCTATGCTGGTGACCCATATTTCTGCGGCGGCTGGTGCGGTTACCTGGGGTGCTATTGAGTGGAAACGCTATGGTAAGCCAAGTGCGTTGGGTACCCTGACGGGTGTTATTGCAGGCTTGGGTACTATCACACCCGCATCTGGCTTTGTTGGGCCAGGTGGCGCATTGGTGATTGGTGTAATGGCTGGTGTTGTCTGTTATTTTGCGACCAGCTATATCAAGCGTGTTCTTAAGATTGATGACTCACTGGATGTATTCCCAGTGCATGGTGTGGGTGGTATATTGGGTACGCTGATGGCGGGTATCTTCTCAGCCACTACGCTGGGTGTCTTCAGTGGTTATGGCTATGCTGATGGCATTGAGACCATGCTGGAACAGTTTGGTGTTCAGGTGGTAGGTGTTGTTGCTGGAATTGTATACACGGCCCTTATTACCTATGGAATTTTAAAGTTAGTAGACCTCATGTTGGGGCTGCGTGTCTCTGAAGAGGATGAGATTGAAGGCTTGGATGTCAACCAGCATGGGGAACGTGGTTATACAATGTAGCATAAGCTGTGCTTCCCCCTTTTATTTAAAAGAGGGAAGCACAGTCTATTTATATAGACTCACCTAAAAGCCTGTGTGCTTGTAGCAGAGTCAGGCGTGCTTCTCTTCTAGTGACCCCGCATGTGCAATCAGTTTTGCCATGTGTTGATCAACATCTGCTAGATGTTTAGACATCTGATCAAGATCCCGCTCATCCATTCTTTTTACGCCTAGATGATATTCTAGGTGATCCATTGCCTGCCTAAGATCTTTATGAAGGTTTTGGATGTCACTCTTAAGGTTGGTGATGTCTTCTTTTGCAATGGCCATGATACTGCCTCCTGGTTAGTCTGAAAAAGAGTCCCTGCATAATAATAAGTAGCTACTATATTGCTTTTATCTACCTTGCTAAAAGTAATGATAAGCGCTCTTTGCCCCTTTATCTTGTTGTTTGATGTTAAAAACATCATGACAGAGTTTGATTGAAAACGTGTTGTATAAATGGGTTATGATATAAATATCAAATGTTTGTTGATTGCTTTGCATTGTATTTATTGTGTTATGGCGTCAGATAAATGTCGTTTTTTTTCATACTGGATTGCTACAAAATAAATGGCTAAATATTCAAAAAAAGAGAAGGTTTCTGAAGAAATAAAAAGTGAAGCACTAAAAATTGCGAGCTCTAACCAAAAACCAGGGCAGACAAAAGAGCAGACAAAACTGGTTGCCCAAGGTATTCAAAAAGGTATTCAGCAATATAAAAAACAACAAAAAGCAAAGGCACGAGAGCTTGATAAGCGGATAAAAAAGGTCTCTGATCTAGCTTCAGCTCAGGAGTCAACAGACGAGGTTGCACCACCCGTTATGCAAAGCAAACAGAGCTGCCTGCCTTGGGTTTTATTGGTGTTGTCTTGGATTTGTTTTGGGGTGTACTTCTTTCTCTGGAAGTGATGCTGTGTTGTTGTGAGGCTCACTACTCATATCCACCCAACTATAAACGGGTGGATATGAATAAGAAGGCTTTAGTATTTTGTAAAAATGGATGTCTTTCCATTCTTGCTAAAGGCCAGCACGTCATAACCTTTTGGAGGCAGGTTTGCGGCCTGCATGCCGGGCGATTTCATAGGCATCCCCGGTGCTGTCAGACCTGCAATATTAGGGCGGGTTTTTAACAGCTTTTTAATATCTGCAGCTGGAACATGTCCCTCTACGGCATATCCTTCCACTAATGCGGTATGGCAGGATTGAAGATTTCCCGGTATACCTGCGGATCTCTTTATTGGATCCATATTCTGGCGATCGACTGCGATAACACTGAAGCCTTCAGTATGCAGGTGCTCAATCCAGTCTGTACAACAGCCGCAGGTGGGTGATTTATAGATCGTGATTTCAATAGGTTTTGTGGTATTAGCAGGTGCCGTATCACTGTAATTGCCAGCACTTGTATTAGCAGCCAATCCTATAAAAAGAGCTGCAATGATGGTGTTTGCTGCTTGGCGTATTTTTGTCATGTTAAGTTCCCGGTAGTACATGTTGTTTTATGCGATAGTGACATCACTAAGCACCATGAAGATCAGCATGCCCTCAATGGGTGCTGCAAATACCCCTTGGCCCTGATAGTGGTCACAGGCCATTGCGGCAATCTCCCATGCTGAGCCTTCATCCACTGGAAATGTTTCTGAGCTAAATACCTCGTTGCCTGTTTTATCTTCCAATACCTTGATGGTTTCAGCTTTTTCATTTAGCTCGCCGGTTACGCCACCATTGGCCCATGCCCACATCCATGACTGCAGTTCTTCGTTGAATGAGCCAACAGGAACAAAATTGGCGGTTACTTTAACGATGGGACCCTGTTTGAATTCGATTGTGCCTTTGGACATGTCGAAATCGAAGCCACCGTATGAATCGATCTGATACTCCGCTACCAGAACGGCCTGTTTCTGCTCAAGCGCTGTATAACAGTCGTCAAGATACTTGCTATTTGCTACGTCCATCATTCAAGACCTATGATTTATAAGAATGGAATAAGCTGAAGTGGTTTGTGGGCATTGGTGTGGCCCTTATACTCTCCAGCGGTTATTCGCAATATAGGCGATGTCATTCAAGATGTCGATTTTTGAGCCTGGGTGATCCATTTGCGCACTCATTGGAAATGGGTGAGGATGCGCCTTCAATGCTTCTAAATATAGAAATTGGGTATGGTTAGAGCTGGAAAACTGCTTGCAATCTGGGTCTGTTGTTTATTAGGGATTGTTGCCTGTATATCAATCCCTTCTGATAAATATGCACCACAGATTACGCCAGAGATGGCGTTGCAGAAAAAGCTGGAGCAGCAGCTGGCACTGCTAGCTGCAGATGAAGCCCTGCGCCAGCAGCTTAACCTGGCAATGAAGTTTCGTACCCAGATTTGCCAGCGCTGCCATGGAGTGGATGGGCACTCTCGCAATGGACGGTGTCCAAATTTAGCCGGTCAGGATCCTGCCTATTTGGTGCAACAGCTTCAGCATTTTAGTGATGGCCAGCGCCAGGATTTTCAGATGCAGAGTATGGTCAGCAAGATGACCGATGCTGATAAAGTAGCGGTATCCATCTATTTTTCCAGCATGTCGTCTTACCCAGCCGCTACAGGAACAAGTGATCAGATTGCCCAAGGGCAAGCCCTATTTCATATAAAGTGTGCTCAATGTCATGGTACGCAAGGTCAGGGGCAATACAGCTATCCCCGGCTTGCAGGCCAGTTGCCCGGCTACATCCGTATGACGCTGCATGAATTCCGCAAACCTGATAGCCGACGGCGAAGAACCATCATGAGAGAAATTGCCAGCATCCTGTCAGAGACTGAAATTGAGGCGTTGGCAGCCTATATCAGCACGATGGAGTAGCTTGTGACAGTTATGAGCTATAGTCGTCAGTAGAGAGTGTTGTGGTGAGGGAGCCTGAATTATGGCATTTATCGTAATTGCACCAGGGGTACGGGATGTGCTGCCCTATCCTGAAGTCTTTGCTCACCGTCCGGTTGAGGAGACTCAGCCCCCTGAAGCTACCCGACATGCGCCCAGCACAGAGGAGGAGCACCCTCCGGCAGAGCAATATAAATCAATCACTGCCCAGCAGCGTTATGAACAGACGGCAGGATTACCGCATGAGCGTGGCCCAGCACTTGTTGCGGAGCAGATTATGAGTGCCCCGGTACTGACATTGGGGCCGGATACCCCGGTAGCGGAGGCCTGGGCCTTTTTCCAAGAGCACCGGTTTCGACATGTCCCGGTGATTGGTGCTAACCGGCGAATGGTGGGTATTATTTCTGAACGTGATCTGTTGCGGGATGCGGCGGGGCTGAGCGCAGATGGAATGCGGCATGCCACTATTCGCCCACTCTTAGTAGCGCGGGTGCTGACAGCAACGGCTGATACTGCCATCCGAGAGGTCGCCCATGTGCTCTATGATCGGCATATTGGGGCTATCCCCATTGTGAATGATACGGATATCCCCGTGGGTATCATTTCGCGCAGTGACATCCTCCAGGCATTGGTAAAAAAAGCACCGTTGGAGCTATGGGTCTGATTGTAGGGTTAGCGCTATCTATTGCTATCGGCGTATGCGGCTGGTGATCTGATCTATCCATTGCTGCACCTTGCCCCAGAGGCCCTCTGCCAGCCGTTGGTACCTGGTACGTTGGTGCCACTCTGCTAATGTGACCTCTCTACTTTGGGCAAAATCCTGTGCGAACATCTGCTCAATGGTCTCTGTAAAGGCCTGATCCTCTACTTCAAGGTTGGCTTCCTGATTCCAGGTGAGTCCCCACTGGTCAAAGTTGTTAGAGCCCAGAGAGACCCAGTTATCGCACATTAATGTTTTGGCATGTAGAACACGCGGTTGGTACTCAAAAATCCGTACGCCGCTGCAGATTAGCCGATAATAATGACGTCGCCCTGCATGCCGTACTGAAGTGTGGTCGGTATGCAGCCCTGGCAGCAAAAGGCGCACATCAATGCCATTGCGTGCTGCGTGTCGTAGTTGCTTTCGGAAGCGCCATGAAGGGATAAAATATGCAGTGCAAAGCCATATTCTATGCTCGGCATTTGTGGTGCGTTTGAGTAGCTCCCGCTTGATCTGATTACGGCCTTTTCCCAGGCTGTAGGCAACACGAGCATAGCCACTGTGCGGCAGTGCTGGTGGATGGGGTATGGGTAGTGAGAGTGGTGTTGCTGCAAACTGATCCCATGATTGCTTAAATAAGAGGTACCAATCGGTGATGATAGGGCCTTCTATTTTGACCACATTCTCTCGCCAGCGCTTTTCTGGGTTTTGTGAGGGATCAAATTTATCGGTAAGGCCCAGCCCTCCGATAAAGGCTGTTGTGCCATCGACCAATATTAATTTACGGTGATCACGGTGCAGATCATAGCCGGTTTTATGCCATAGTATTCGATAGAGATTATGTAGTACGTTACGTGAGCTTAGCGGGTTGTAGTAGGTGATCTGAATATGTTCATGCTTGAGTTTATTGCGATCATCTTCTCTCAACGCCAGTGCGCCATAATCATCCAGTAGGATAAATATTCGCACGTTCCGTTGAGCAGCCTGCAATAGGGTTGATATGAATTGGTTGGTCACCTCGCCAGATTTAACCAGGTAGAGTTCAATAATTATGAAGTCTGTTGCTGAGGTGAGAGCAGACAATATTGCGGGAAAAAAGCAGTCACCATCCAGTAGAAGCTGATACTGGTTCCCATTTTTCCATGAAAAAGGGTTATTGCTGCCTGTATTGGTCACTTTAGGTGGATCCTGGTTCCTGTCGTGCTGCGGTAGTCTGCAAAAGCCTAAATCCAGCCCCTGTTATTTAAATATATGCCAGAATTAAGTTATGAGAAATTATAAAAGAATAAATCAGATAAGTATTGTTGTTGCTTTGGTTTGGCTGTTTACTGGATGTTCAAGCCTTCTTCCTAGTGGTGAAACGGTGAAAAAATCCCCGTGGAAACTATTTGATGAGGCTAAAGCTTCGTTTGATAAAATCATCATCAATCAGACCACAAATGATGAGTTAGTGCAGCTTGGTTTTGATCCGCACAGTACCCCTAATATTGCCATTCTTAGTTACTTGGATGTGCGTAGATTATTTGATTATGAGTTGGATCGAAATGAGTTTTACCATGAGGGAGTTAACCTATGTGTGAAAGCACGAGAGTCTTGTCGAGGCTATGATGTAGAGATAGAGGATATTCATAAAAAACGGATAGGGAATTTTTGGCTTGATCTTTTTGTGATGAAGCGTGAGGAGCAGACAACGGGATGGCGTTTTCGTGCTTTAATTTTATTAGTGGAAGAAAAGGTCGTCTATAAGTTATGGAGTGGTAATCCCATGCTGGATGAAACCAAGGCAAAAAAGAACCCACTGGGTCCGCTGCAGGAGATGGGGTCGTCTTTGATAAAGGAAGCGATTCCATAGATGTTAACCAACAAATCTACGTAGATAGGGTTATATGTCTGACGCTAAGAAACCAAGTCCAGCTGAACAGCTGGTGCCTCTGCAGAAGATTTTCCGCAAACAGTTACCTGAAAAACTTGCCGCTATTGAGCAGGCTTGGAAGGCTGTTGAGCAAGAGCCAAATGAGGCAGATATAAAAGAGCTGCATCGTAGTGTGCATAGCTTAGTTGGATCTGGTGGCACTTTTGGGGCTAATGATGTCAGCCAGGCGGCCCGTGAGGCGGAGATTCTGATTAAGTCTGCGATGGTGGCTGAAGGTGAGATGGACACTGTATTGCAGCAACAGATTGGCACCAAGATAGCGCACCTTAAACAAGTGGTAGAGAGCTGGCTGGCTGTGGATCCATCGCCGGAATTACCAAAGCAGTTGCGCTCTGCTGAAGTGCTGCAAGGGAATCTGATCTATCTTGTGGATGCTAATCCTGTGACATCACAAGAGTTGGCTGCAAACCTTAAGCCAATGGGGTATGAAAGCAGGCGCTTCACATGCTGGCAGGATTTTATAGATGACTGTGAGCAATCTGCTTCGCATCCCGCTGCCATCCTGATAGATATTGTTTTTGCAGAGGGGAGCATCCCAGATGCTGATAAATTTGCCAAGCTGCATGAAGGGCTGAACTGCCATGTGCCTGTTATTTTTATATCAGCACGCCAGGATATGGAAGCACGTCTTGCTGCTGCAAGAGCTGGTGCCGTTCGTTATTTTACCAAGCCGCTTGACCTGGGGAAGCTGGCGCAGACGCTGGATGGATTGACTGCGCGAGTACCGAAACAACCCTACCGCATTCTTTATATTGAAGATGAGCAGCAGCAGCTTGATTACTATACCTCGGTGCTGGAAGAGTCGGGGATGGTGGTAGAGGCATTAAATGATCCGCTTAAGGGGCTGGAAGCAATGAGCAGGTTTCAGCCGGACTTGGTATTACTGGATGTGTATATGCCAATATGCTCTGGCCTGGAGTTGGCCCAGGTGATCCGCCAGGAGGACAGTTATGCGCAAACACCCATCGTGTTTCTCTCTACAGAGTTAAATCTGGATCGCCAGTTGACAGCTCTGAATTTGGGGGGCGATGATTTTCTGACAAAGCCGTTGGATCCTACTCGCCTGGTAATGTCTGTGAGTGCAAGGGCCAAGCGCGCACGCTGGATGAGTCGTGTTAATAGAGAATTAAAAGCGGCTTTAAGAGAGAGTGAATATCGGCGTGTTGCACTGGACCAGCATGCCATTGTCTCGCTTATGGATACGCAAGGAAATATCACCTTTGTTAATGATAAGTTTTGTCACACTACGGGTTATGCGCGTGAGGAGGTGATTGGACAAAATATACGGATGATTAAGTCAGTACATCATTCGGCGGAATATTATAAAGAGTTGTGGCGCGTCATATCGCAAGGTGGCATTTGGCGAAATGAGATGTGTAAAATACGCAAAAACGGTGAGTTGTTATGGCTTGATACAACCATTGTTCCTTTTGTAGAAGAAGATGGAAAGCCCTCCAAATACGGTTCACTCTCTACTGATATTACAGACCTCAAATTAGCACAACAGGCTTTAATGCAGGCTAAAACTGAAGCAGAAGATGCCAACCGTGCAAAATCTCAGTTTCTCTCCAGTATGAGTCATGAGCTTCGCACGCCTATGAATGCCATCATGGGTTTTAGCCAGCTGCTACAGATGGATAAATCATCAGTGCTTTCTCCTGAACAGCTTGACAGCACAATGGAGATACATCGGGCTGGTTGCCACTTGTTAGAATTGATCAATGAGGTATTGGATCTCTCCAAGATTGAAGCGGGACGTATTGATTTAAGTATTGAGCCTGTTGATATCACATTGGCGCTTATGGAAAGTATTAGTTTGATTGTACCCTTGGCTAAAAAACGAGGCATAAAAATTAATTTCAGGTTTAATGGAAAAACTATGCCGCTGGATAGGTTGGCAGAAATAAAACTTATAGCGATGGTTGACAATACTCGTATTAAGCAGGTGCTTTTGAATCTATTGAGTAATGGCGTTAAATACAACAATGAAGGGGGAAGTTTAATAATTTCTCTTGATGCGGTGGATGATAATGCGCTACGTATTGCCATTACAGACACTGGTAATGGGCTTACAACTGAACAACAAGAGCAGCTTTTCACAGCATTCAATCGATTGGGAGCAGAACAGACAGAGATTGAAGGTACGGGTGTTGGGCTAGTTATTACCAAAAAAATTGTAGAGTTAATGGGTGGAGTAATTGGTGTGGAGAGTAAGGCCGGCCATGGTAGTACCTTCTGGATTGAGCTAAACAATAGTACGCCAGCTAAAAGGCCTAAACCGGGTAAGTCTAATAATGTTGAAGCTACCACACATTCCGCCCAAGGTTGTGATGGCCAATATAGCGTCCTCTATGTGGAGGATAATCCTGCTAATCTCCGTATGGTTACTCAACTGCTGAAGCGTCGCCCCAATATACGGATGTGGAGTGCTCATGAGCCACTGCTTGGTTTGGAGTTGGCATTGGAGCATTGTCCCGACTTGATTCTATTGGATATCAACCTTCCAGGCTTAGATGGTTATGAGGTGCTTGATCGCTTGCGGCAGCAGCCAAAAACCAGTCAGACTCCTGTGCTTGCAGTCAGTGCAAATGCAATGCCATCAGATATTGAAAAGGGGTTGAAGGCTGGTTTTGAAGCTTATCTGACAAAACCAATTGATGTAAATAATCTATTACAGGTTGTAGATGATACTTTATTAAAGCTGTAAATAATTACACATGAAGGTGAAGTGTTGTCTGTGATCTGAAGTTGCCGTAACTGCCATCTTGGAAAAGGTTACATATTAGTATGCACTATTGGAACACCCTTTCTATTAAATATAAATTGGTATTGATCATTCTGCTGAGTGGTGTGCTAAGTGCAACGACTGCTGTTGCTGCATTTTTATACTTTTTTGATGAAGCTCATCATGAGGGAGTGATAATTGTTGTTCTGCTTGCCTTGTTTGGTATACCGGTATCGTATCTATTTGCATTGTTATTGCAGAAATTGGTATCAACCCCAATGGAGCGACTTACTCAATCAGTACATGAGATAACTGAGAACAGTGATTACTCCATAAGAGTAGAAAAAAGCACTGATGATGAGACCGGTCTTTTGGTTTTGTCATTTAATAAAATGCTTGACACCATTGAAGCAAAAAACCGTGCGCTATCTCAAGTAAATGATCAGCTAGAAGAGGCGGTGGTCGAACAAACCCATGAGTTAAATAGAGCCAGTCGGGCGCTTAAGGCGCAATCTGCTGGGCAGCGTGTTTTAATTCATGCGCAAGATGAATTGACACTCTACCAAGGCATTTGCCAAGCACTGGTAAATGACCTCGGGTATAGCTTGGTTTGGATTGGTTTGGTCGAGAATGATGAATGCAAAACTGTTCGTCCAGTGGCTTCAGCTGGCGATGAAGTAGCATATCTAGATAATGTGACGGTCACTTGGGGGGATGATGATTTAGGGTGTGGCCCGGTTGGGATGGCAATTAAAACAGGTGAGACCAAGAGTGTTTTTGACACGCTTGAGGATAAAGACTTTTTCCCCTGGAAACCTTCTGCAATGAAGCATGGTATGGGCTCTATTATCGCTGTGCCTCTTGTATCTGGGGATACTATATTTGGTGTTATTGCTGTTTATGCCAGAGTGCGTAAAAGTTTTGGCCCCGAAGAGATCCAAATCATTGAGGTGCTGGCAGAAGAGCTTGGGTATGGTGTTTCCAGTATACGCAGTGCTGAAGCTAGGAAAAAAATAGAAGAAGAGCTGTTGAAGGCAAAAGAACATGCAGAGAGTGCCAATCGGGCCAAATCTGAATTTTTATCCCGTATGAGTCATGAGTTGCGTACGCCAATGAATGCGATTCTTGGTTTTAGTCAGTTGATGATGACAGATGAAGATGACGTTTTGACTCAGCAGCAGAAGGACAATGTTCAGGAAATTCTAACAGCAGGCAATCATCTATTAGAGCTTATTAATGAGGTGCTCGACCTTGCAAGAATTGAGGCAGGTAAACTTGAAATATGTATAGAGGAGGTGCACCTCAATCAGATTGTAGATGTCTGTATAAATCTGATGCATTCCCAGGTGCTACAGCGGAATATAAAAATCATCAATAATATTGATGATGCAATGGATTATAGATTAAGTGCAGACCCAATGCGGTTGAAGCAGATAATGCTTAATCTGCTGTCAAATGCTGTTAAATATAATTGTGAGGAAGGTGTTGTTACGCTGGATTGCCATGAGCAGAATAATAACAGCTTGCGCATTAGTGTGGCAGATACTGGAATAGGTCTGACAGAAGGTGAATTAGAAAAGCTCTTTACACCCTTTGAGCGTTTTGGCGGATACCAAAATATAGAGGGTTCGGGTATTGGATTGGTCATTACCAAACATTTAACTAAAATGATGGGAGGGGAGATTGGTGTAAACAGCTGTCCAGGTGAGGGTAGTGTGTTCTGGGTAGAGTTGCCTCTCGCTGGTGATTCATAGGGAATAAAATGGCGCAGAATTAGCCTGATGCAGGCTCTGTTAATGGATAAGTGATATGCAAGTTATTAATTACAATAACCTCGTGCCCTGTTGAAAATTGGATTTCAGCTTGGTTGCCAAGATTAATTTAATGGAAGCACTTCCCCCCTTTATTCAGGCGAGCCTTGTCTACCTGTTAACTTTATTGCAATTAATTGCCTTTGATGTCTATCTCTTTGGGGGTATTACCGCCTTTGCGCTTGTTAATTTACTCTCCAATACCATTAAGTGCACTGGCACGAATGGGCAAGTGATTCTAAGCTGTAAGGGTAGAGAAAATTGATATGCCTAATATGAAAGGTCTTACTATGCTGAATGAGCCGCGCAAGGTGGAGGTATTGCAACAGACGATGGCTATTTTGACTGTGATTTCTAATCAGGATGAGCGTGTAGAATTGGGGGAGGGTGCTGCCTTAGTTATTCTCTCAAAACCTTTTGGCCCTTTGATGCTGGCATATCAGATAAAGCAGCGCTATAAAAATGGTAAGTGTATCCATGAATGAATTTGATATTGATACAAAAGCAGCCACGATTCTGGTAGTCGATGATGAGGCCGTTAATATAAAGCTGCTGGAAAGGACACTGAGAACTGCGGGTTATACAGAGGTAATTGCTGCCCAGGATCCACGTCAGGTTTTGGCGCTGCAACAGGCGCATCAGTGTGATTTGATTTTGTTGGATATTAATATGCCGCATATGGACGGCTATGCTGTTATGGCGCAGCTCAAGGCCGAAATAAGTGGGCCGCTACCCCCTATTTTGGTGCTCACAGCTCAGCATATGCAGGAACACAGGCAGCATGCGCTGGATAGTGGTGCGCGTGATTATGTCACTAAACCCTTTGATAGTAATGAGCTTCTTTCCAGGGTGCGTAATTTGCTTGAAGTGCAGCTGGCACATAAATATATGCACCACCATAATGAGATTTTGGAGCAAAAGGTAGAAGAGCGCACAAGAGAGATACAGGAGACCAATGAACAGCTTCATCAAAGTCGTCTGATGATTGTGCGTAAGCTGGGCAGGGCTTCAGAGTACCGGGATGAAGAGACCGGCCTTCATATTATTCGTATGAGCAAGATGTCTGTCTTGCTTGGTCAGGCAATGGGTATGGATCAGCATCAGTTGGATCTACTGCTTAACGCTGCGCCCATGCATGATGTGGGCAAGATTGGTATTCCAGATAATATTCTACTGAAGCCAGGCAAATTTGAGCCGGAAGAGTGGGAAATTATGAAAACCCATGCCCAGATTGGAGCTGATATTCTGGGGGAGGATGAGTCTGAGCTTTTGATTATGGCGCGTGATATAGCACTAACCCATCATGAGAAATGGAATGGTAATGGTTACCCTAATCAATTGAAAGATAAGGAGATTCCACTTGTCGGTCGAGTCTGCGCCCTGGCTGATGTCTTTGATGCACTGACCTCAAAGCGCCCATACAAAAAAGCCTGGACAACTGATGAGGCGGTTGCCCTGATCAAAGAAGAGAGTGGCCAACATTTTGATCCTGAGTTGGTGGCGCATTTTTTTGCACTGTTGCCAGAATTTATAGCTATCAAAGAAAAATATGCAGAACCAGAGGGTGAGCAATAAATGACAACGCTGAATAAAATTCTCTATGTAGAAGATGAGCCTGATATTCAGGCTGTGGCCCAGATTGCATTGGAGGGTGTGGGAGGCTTTACATTACAGATCTGTAGCTCTGGCCAGGAGGCCTTAGATGCATTTGAATCCTTCGCTCCTGATATGCTGCTACTGGATGTCATGATGCCGGGGATGGACGGCCCTTCCACTCTGAAAGCGATACGGGAACATCCTAAAGGCAGAGAAATACCTGCAGTATTCATGACAGCCAAGGTGCAGCCTGCAGAGGTTGCTGAATATAAAGCACTGGGTGCTATGGATGTTATCCCTAAACCCTTTGACCCCATGATGCTGGCAGAGCAGGTCAAGGCTATCTGGCAGCAACATCACGCAGAATAATAAAACCATGAAATATCAGCGGATGATGCTATTTTCTCTTTTAATGGGTCTATTGATATGCAGCAGTTCATCTGCTGCTGAATATCGCATTGGTGTACGCGCTAAAAGTGGTATTGAGTATGCGCATTCTCAATGGCAGGCAACGGTTGATCTGCTGAATGAGAGAATTCCAGAACATCGCTTTACGCTGGTGCCAATTGTTAAACTGAATAAAATTACAGCAGCGGCGGGTCGAGATGAAATTAAGTTTGTGCTTACCAATCCATCCTCCTATGCAGAAGTTGAGATGCTGCATGGTGCCAAAGCCCTGGCGACGCTTAACAATAAGCGGACAGATGGTAAAGGGCAGAATCGCTTTGGCACAGTAATTTTTACCCACGCAAAGCATATCGGTATTACTAAGCTTACTGATTTAAAGGGCAAAACCATCATGGCTGTTTCTGAACCAGCTTTTGGTGGTTGGCGTGTGGCTTGGTTGGAACTGTTGCAGCACGGTGTGGATCCTTATCGTGATCTGAAGCAATTACTGTTTGCTAAAGATCGCATCCAGCAAACGGTAGTCTATGCTGTGCGTGATGGTCAAGCAGATGCTGGGGTAGTGCGTACTGATCAGCTGGAACGGATGGCAGAAGCAGGTAAGATTGATATGCGCTATTTCCGTATTCTGAATAATCAGGATGTTAAGTGGTTTCCCTTCTTTCTCAGTACCCCTCTCTATCCGGAGTGGCCCTTTGCAGCACTTCCTGTCGTGCCTAATGATGTGGCGGAGCAGGTTAGAGATGTGTTGCTTGGGATCAAAGCGGATAGTGTTGCTGCACAAAATGGAAAATATGTGGGCTGGCTGTCACCGTTGGATTACAAGCCGGTTCATGATCTGATGCAACGTTTGAAGGTCGGGCCCCATGCGCCACGATATAACGGCCTTAAATAGTGATTCTGCTATATTCAGATGATGACTTTTATGGAGTGTTGAGTTGAGGCTATCCATTGCCCATAAACTTATTATCCTATCTGTTCTATTGGTGGCAGTAACTGCTGGTGTGGTTAGCCAGGCATTCTATAGTCGTACCTCCCGATATCTGGCAGAGCATGCGCTGAATGATCTTTCACGTGAGGTTGAAGTGCAGGGCGAAGTGTTTCATGAGCATATTGATGACCAGATCAATAAGGTGCTTATCACAGCCAGCACGCCACCTATTCAGGGTATAACCCGAGCCCTACAAGATGAAAAACATTATGACGTAATAGAAGACTCCAGTTTGCAACAATGGATTCAGCGCCTGGAAAAAATCTTTCACGCTACCATAGTAGCAGAGCAAGATAACCTCCAACTGCGCCTTATAGATGCCAAAGGACAAGAGGTGCTAAATGTTATTCGGCGAAATGGCCAGATATTAACGATTCCCCCCGCTGAGTTACAAAATAAACTGAACCGCCCCTATGTAAGAAGCACCTTAAAGTTGCCCCAGGGAGAGGTATATATCTCTGAGCTTAATCTCAATCAGGAGTATGGCCGGATTATTGAACCCTGGCAGGAGGTGTTGCGAGTGGCAACGCCGCTGTATGCTGATGAAGGTGGTGCGTTAATTGGCATGTTGGTCTTGAATGTGGAAGTTGGTCATGCGTTACGTGAAATACAGGAAGCAGTTCATGCTACTGGCCGTGAAATTTATATTACCAATGACTATGGTGGCTACCTGCTGCATCCGGATAAAAGTAAAACCTATGGTTTCGATCTGGGCAAATATTATCGTGCTCAAGAGGATGTTCCCCAGCTGGCCCCATTCTTTTTGCCGGGTAATACTCAGAGCATACTGCTACTAAAACCTGAGCAGACAGGGTCTGAAAATGTCGTGGTTTATACCAAGGTATCTTTTGATCCATTGCGACCGGAGCGTTTTGTTGCTGTGGGTGTTAGTCAGTCCTATTCTGAAATCATTGCTGAACAATCCGGTATTTTAGAGGAGACCCAAATATTAAGCCTATGGTTGCTTATACCTGCTATTGCTATAGCTGTGTTGCTATCAATCCGATTGGCAAAACCCATTCAGTCTATAACAACAGTGGTGCGTGATTTTTCATCTGAGCAGGCTGTGCCGGTAGTGTTACCTGTAGATAGGTATGATGAGATAGGAACCCTGGCCAGAGCTTTCGGTGAAATGGCTGGCCAAGTACAGGAGGCGCAGATAGCACTGCGCAAAGTAAATACAGAACTGGAGGCGCGGGTAGTAGAGCGAACCCAGGCGTTACAGGAGAGTGAGACCCACCAGCGAGCCATTGTGGATAATATTGTTGATGGTCTGATTACGATTGATGAAAAAGGCATTGTTCAATCTGTTAACCCGGCAGTAGAGATAATCTTTGGTTATGAGCCTGATGAGGTTATCGGTAGCAATATCAATATGCTTATGCCTGAGCCTTACTGCAATGAACATGATGGTTATTTAAAGAACTATCTACAGACGGGTGAGAAAAAGGTTATTGGTATTGGACGTGAAGTAGAGGGCGCGCGTAAGGATGGCTCTACATTCCCTTTGGAGCTTGCGGTTAGTGAAGTTAATGTCAATGATAAAAAGATATTCAGTGGCCTGGTGCGTGACATAACAGAGCGCAAACGAGTGGAAAAACTGAAGAATGAGTTTATCTCCACAGTAAGCCATGAACTGCGTACCCCCCTTACCTCTATCCGGGGTTCACTGGGCCTGATTTCTGGGGGAGCAGTGGGGGATTTTCCGGATAAGGCCAAAGAGATGCTAAAGATTGCCAGCAGCAATACCGAACGTTTGTTGCTGCTGATCAATGATATTCTGGATATTCAGAAGATTGAATCAGGTCAAATGGTATTCAAATTCCAACCCCTGGATCTGATGCCCTTTCTGGATCAGGCGTTGGAAGACCATGCTACCTATGCTGAACAGCATGGTGTGCACTTTGTGATGAAGAAAAGATTGGATGATGTTCGGGTCTATGCAGATAAGGATCGTCTAATGCAGGTAATGGCCAACCTGCTCTCTAATGCGGCCAAATTCTCACCGAAAAAGGAGGTGGTAGAGATCAGTGTGGCTCACCTGGGTGAGAGTCAACTGCGTATCTCTGTTGCCGATTATGGTCCTGGTATACCTGAATCATTCCAGCCGAAGTTGTTTGAACGCTTTACCCAATCAGATTCATCTGATACCCGGCAAAAAGGTGGAACAGGGCTAGGGCTGAGCATATCTAAAGCTATAGTTGAAAAGCATGGTGGAGCTATTGGCTTTACTACTCATGAAGGCGCAGGAACTACTTTTTATATAGATCTCCCATTGCAGGTCATGCATAAGATGTATGGTGAGTTATCTCAAATTGAGCCAGAGAAGAAGCAGCGGAGCGTCTTGATTATAGAGGATGATCCAGATGTGGCTGCCCTGCTTAAATGTATGCTGGCAGAAGAGGGCTTTAATGGGGATATTGCCCACGATACAGATGAAGCCAGAAAACTGTTACAGCTGAATCCTGGCCACTACAAAGCTATAACGGTGGATCTGCTCCTGCCGGGGCAGGATGGTATTAGTTTTATTGATGAACTACGAAAAGATAAAGTGACTCGCAGTGTGCCTGTGATTGTGATTTCAGTTATGGCAAATGAGGCCAAACGGAATCTGAGTGGTGGGGCGATTAGTGTGGCAGATTGGTTACAGAAGCCTATTGATCAGGCCCGTCTGCTGGATGCGATTAAGCAGGCAGCGACCTCTAGTCATATCCCACGAGTGCTGCATGTTGAAGATGAAGCTGATGTGCATCGTGTTGTTAGCATGATGTTGCAGGGGCTGTGTGAACTGACCTGGACAACTACGCTGACAGCTTCGCGTGAAGCATTAGCTGAAGATGAGTTTGATCTGGTTTTGTTGGATATTGGCTTGCCTGATGGTTCAGGGTTGGATCTGCTGGATACTATTGAACATTATGTTAAACCGCCTCGAGTTGTTATCTTTTCAGCCCAGGAAGTGAGTCAGGAGTATGCAGATAAGGTCTCTGCTGTGTTGGTGAAATCGCGTACCGATAATCTTGCGCTAGCCAAGATCATTACAAACGCTATTGAATCATAGGCTGCAACTGATCAATGCCGGACAAGGATGATAGCAAAGTAAAGCCAGATGGATTGACTGTGCAAAAAAAACTTTCTACGGAACTCCGCAGTCAACAGCGCTACCCCTGTGTAGGCATCACGCTGCTCTATTCCCCTGTGCAAAAATCCTCTATTGCCAATTTGGCAGAGCACCTGTTTAAAGCTGCGGTGCATGATATGAGCCTTTCAGGCTTGGCTTTTGAGGTAGACAGAGAGATGAGGGATGGGGGTAAATTGGTTGTGCTGATGCAGCGACCAGAGTGCCCCACCCCGGCCCGGTTGATGTCTGAGGTGCGCTGGTGCAGGAAGCTTTCATCAGGGTGTTATCGTATTGGTATTGTGATTGATGGCACAGAACCGATTATTCCTGATGCGCCTGGAAAACATATATCTGACCCTATTGGCAGATCAATAGTGCCACAAGCGGTATCCACTTTATGTCCTGCCTGTGGAAAATCAGCTGATTTTTCTTATATTGGCGAGCAGCCAGTGTTGGCAGGGTTTGGGGTCATGCCGCTCTATAATTGTTCAGAATGTGGCACGACCCGTAGCCTGCCCGGTATTGTCTTTGGTCAGGTCATATCTTCTGAATCAGATTAAAGTGCTTGCAGTGTATTGGTCTCTATTTTGGCATGCAGGGCTCTATGCTGAGTTGCTCACTCCCTCTATTTACGTGTTGTAGCTATAAATCATAGGAAAAATCCTACAAAGACCAGTGACTTTGTTACCTGTTTAAATGGCTGTGGTGTGCCACTATTTTATACAGCCAAGAGATTAGTCAACCGTCTTAATTGTAAGGATGCTGTAGCGCAGGGATTGCATAGGAGCTATTGGGAATGTAGAGCAATGGACTTTTGAGCATATGGATGGCTCAATGTAGATCACCCTCAAAACCTCCAGTTACAAGGATTGTGATTGGGGGGTTTGTTTTGCCTTAAATATTATGGTTGCAGTGTTTGCAGCTTGATTTTCAGGGGCAATCTCACCTATTGTGATTTCCATGTCACAATTAATTCTGTTTAATAAACCCTATGGTGTTCTGACTCAATTCACGGATCATGAACAGCGCCCTACTTTAGCAACCTATATTCCTATCAAAGATGTTTACCCGGCAGGTCGGCTGGATCGTGATAGTGAAGGGCTATTATTGCTAACGGATGATGGAAAATTGCAGCATAGGCTTTCCAACCCCCGTTTTAAAACCTGGAAGAGTTATTGGGTTCAGGTTGAGCGAATCCCAGAAGAGTCAGATCTGGATCTGCTCCGCCGAGGCTTAACATTAAAAGACGGTATTACACTGCCAGCGGAAGCAAAGCTGATTGATCCACCTGATCTGTGGTTGCGTGACCCTCCTGTACGTTTTCGGGCAAAAATTCCCACCCAATGGTTGGAAATTAAGATACGTGAAGGCCGTAACCGCCAGGTTCGCAGGATGACAGCTGCTATTGGTTACCCTACCCTCCGGTTGGTTCGTACCCAAATTGGGCAATGGCAATTGGGTGAATTGCAGCCAGGTGAGTGGTTGAAAGTAGAGGTATAAAACTAATGCTTGACACCGTGTGGTGTATTCACAGAGAATCGCGAGTTTTTTTGCAATGAGCCACCCAGTCAGTGAGGGGGATATTGCCCCCACATGGATTAAAAGAAACCCGTATGAACATGAAAGAGATTCGTGCCATTGCCAAAGCACAGGGTGTGAAGCCATTAAAACGCACCAAGGCTGACCTCATCAAATCTATCCAGTTAAATGAAGGGAATTTTGACTGCTTTGCTTCAGCTCAACAACAGGCGTGTAATCAAACATGCTGCCTTTGGCGTGATGACTGCTTTGGGCAGGCAACCAAGGCTGCCTAATCAGCCGGTTGGGGTTGTGATGCCCTATTGGATTCATTTCCAATGAATATCATGCTTGCTCCGATGGAAGGTGTGGTTGATAGCCGTATGCGTGAAATCCTCACTGCAATTGGTGGATATCACAGCTGTGTATCAGAGTTTGTTCGTGTTACAGACCAACTGCTTCCGGCAAAGGTCTTTTGCCGTATATCTCCAGAGTTAAAAGATGACGGAACCACTCAGGCAGGTACGCCCGTGGTTGTTCAATTATTGGGCAGTAATCCAGAGGTAATGGCTGCTAATGCCTGTAAGGCAGTTGAGTTGGGCGCACCAGGTATTGATATTAATTTTGGCTGCCCATCACGATTGGTCAATCGTAAAGCGGGTGGGGCTGCACTGTTAAAAAATCCAGCATACCTGCATGACATTGTGAAGGCTGTTCGCCATGCTGTTGCACCTCAGATTCCTGTTTCTGCTAAGTTGCGATTGGGTTATGACAATACTGATCTTGCAGTAGACAATGCGCTTGCTGTGCAAGAGGCAGGTGTAGATTTTATTACCGTGCATGCACGCACTCGAGCAGATGGATACAAAGCCCCTGCGCGTTGGGAATGGCTGGCGCGCATCAATGAAAGTACAGATATTGCTGTCGTGGCAAATGGTGACATCAATAGTGTTGAAGACTATCTGCGATGCCGCCAGATAAGTGGTTGTGATGATGTCATGATTGGTCGGGGTGCTATTGCAAGGCCTGATTTGGCAAAGCAAATTAAATGTCATCAGCAAGGTGCTGCTTATGAGCCAATGGCGTGGGATGCAGTTCGTCCCTTATTGCTACAGATGGGCATATCAATGGAAGCTGATGTTAAAGATAAGCATATTGGGATGCGCATTAAGCAATGGCTTGTCTATTTAAAACGTGACTACACTGAAGCGCAACATTGTTTTAGTCGTATACGAAAAACCTCCGGCTTTGCAGAGATGAAAGCCATCTTATAGAAGTTAATGTGTTGGATGTGAATTAAACCTAACAGCGGCCATGCTAAATTGGCCGCTGTTAGATTTAATCTTTAATGATTATCCTGCCGGTTTTTAACTATGTTATGCAACCTCACTCTCGGGTTTAATAAGCTTTGTCAGTGTTCTAATCAGCTGTGGTGGGGAGAAAGGTTTAACTATCCACCCTGTTGCGCCTATGCTTTTTGCTTTTTGCTTGCTTACATCATCTGATTGTGTGGTTAGTGTAAGGATTGGTATGAATTTAAACGCCTTGAGTTTGCGTAGATTTTCAATCAATTGGTAGCCATCCATTTTTGGCATATTGATATCGGTAAGAACAAGATCAAATGTTCCTTTTTTTGCCAGGTTTAATGCTTCAAGGCCATCACTAGCGGTTTGAACATTGTACCCAGCGCTTACCAGCGTTGTGTGGACAGCAAATCGCATAGATTCTGAGTCATCCACGATTAGAATATTGCGTATCTTTCCCATTTGATTATCTCCAAAAGTACAGCCAGCTATTGGTGGTAAAATGGGTTTTGACTAAGTTGATCCATATTTATAGATCATGAACAAGGGCAGGTGATGAAGCATATGCAGTGTGGCACATGCTTAAACAAATGCACTCCACTTGAAACAAGCAGTGCATCTATTCACGTTGCTCCGGTAACCCCGCTGCCGTAGAAATCTCTTCCCTTAGGCCGGTGGCTTTGCGCCCCCAATCTTTAAACTGGGGTAGCCTTTGTCAAAACAAACATCACTTATAGTATGGGGTAGATTGTCAACTGTGTCACAGAAATAAGCTTTGCTTAAGGTGAAAGTGTGAACTGTGTCCCATGTTTTGGGATTTAAGCATTTTCTTAGGATTTAGCTTCTGTCGCGTTAGCTGATTTTTTTATGATAAATGATATTTTTATAACTGATAAATGCATTGAATGTCTGTTGCAAAATAGATGTTTATTTGTTGTTGGCGGACTTGCTCATATGGGATGTTGGTCGTTACTGATGCTCTTTGCCACAATGCGCTATGCTTATACACTAGTACGCGCCCAGGTTTGAGTGGTGGGTATTCTTCCGGTATTTAATGCAGCAGTGACTCCGTATTAGGGAGGGTGATGATGGGTGTTTTAGATAGTTTGTTAGGGCCACAGTCAAAATATGTTGAGCAATTGCCCTATACCTATGAGGCAAGAATGCCCATTATTGAAGGGGATGATGAGTATAACTCCTACATGTCAGATACCATCTGTGGCCTTGTTAAGTATCTACATGAAAGTGATGTTGCTTCACTGGAAGTGGAGATCTATGAAATTTATACAGACAAGGAAAAACTGATTCCTAAAGAACTATATCTATCGAGTGATGGGGCATGGCTACAGCGAGACGATATATGCCAGTCCTTTAAAGATTATTACGAAGGGCATATCTATGAGGATGGATGTACTTTTCAGGATCGTAACTGCAAGGGAACAGGGCCTTAACCTGGATGCCCCGCATTATACAGTTGACCGACTTTGCCTATCCTCTTTTGGTTCTAATCCAGTGGTTTTAATAGTGTAGTTAACTCATCAGCAGTGATGCTTGAGCTTTTTTCACCTCCCTTTCCAGAATAGATTGATTCGGCTAGTTTTTTCTTGCTTTTTTGCATGCCGAGTATTTTATCTTCAACAGTATCTTCAGTTATCAGTTTGTAGACAAAAACAGCTTTGTTTTGACCTATGCGGTGAGCGCGATCTGTGGCTTGATCCTCGGCTGCAGGGTTCCACCAGGGATCGTAGTGAATAACGGTGTCTGCTGCTGTCAGATTAAGACCAACACCACCTGCTTTTAAGCTGATTAAAAACAGAGGTATGTTGCCATCCTGAAATTGGTCGATGACCTCATCCCGTTTGCGGGTCTGCCCGGTTAGTTTGGCGTAGCGTATATGATACTTTTTTAGTTCGGCCTCAATCAGCCCCAGCATCTTGGTGAATTGAGAGAAGATTAGGATCTTGCGCCCCTCCTCTATCATCTCCGGCAGCATGGTCATGAGCAGATCAAGCTTGGCGCTTTGAGTGGCTTTTTTAGCCTGAGGCAGGCTGAGCAGCCGGGGATCGCAACAGACCTGGCGCAGTTTGAGCAGTGCGTCCAGTATCATAATGTGGCTACGGGCCAGTCCCTTTTTGTTGATCTCCTGCTGGAGCTTCTTATCCATGGCAAGGCGAATGCTTTCGTAAAGATCACGCTGGCTGGCTTCCAGTATTACAGAGCGGATAATCTCGGTCTTTTCAGGTAGTTCAGCGGCTACGGCATCTTTGGTGCGACGTAGCAGAAAGGGTTTTAGCCTGCGTTGCAGTTGCTCCCGGCGCACATCGTCATTGCCTCGCTCAATAGGGTAACGAAACAGCCGGTTGAATCGCTCAAGATTGCCCAAGAAACCCGGCATTAGAAAGTGAAACATTGACCATAATTCGCCCAGATGATTTTCCATCGGGGTGCCGGTCAGGCAGAGTCGGTGTGAGGCCTGCAGTGCATAAACCACTTGTGCGGTTTGAGACTTGGGGTTTTTGATTGCCTGGGCTTCATCCAGAATGATGTAGTGAAATTGTTGCTCCAGTAGCTGCTCTTTGTCTCTCCGCAGAAGTGGGTAGGTGGTAAGGATGAGGTCGTGCTGACTGATCTTGTCAAAGTGGGCGTGGCGATCCAGGCCGTGCAGCACCAGTACGCTGAGTTCAGGGGTGAATCGATTGGCTTCACGTCGCCAGTTTCCCATCAGACTGGTGGGGGCGATGATGAGACAGGGTTGCTGCATGCGTCCCTGTTGCTTCTCGATCAGCAGGTGAGCCAGTGTCTGTACCGTTTTGCCCAGCCCCATGTCGTCGGCAAGGATGCCGTTAAATTCAAATTCGCGCAGAAACTGTATCCAGGCCAGCCCCTGTTGTTGATAGTCGCGCAGTTCGGCATTGAAGCCATTGGGAGTGGCAATGGGCTTGATGCCTTGAAAATTAGAGAGCTGTTGGTGCAGTTGCTGAAGCTGTTCAGCACCGTGCCAGTGGAGTGTTGGGTCATTTAACAACTCGCCAATCTGCATGCTTTGCAGGCGGGAGAGTTCCAGTTGTCCATCTTTATTGAGTGGCTCTTTGTCGTATAACTCAATGAGTGTGTCAAAGACGGGTAGTAGCCGTGCTGTTGGCAGCTTGAGCCAATGGTGCTCATCTGCTGGAGCCATGATGTAGGGTTCAGTCTGGAGCTGCTCACGTAGTACGTCAGCATCCCCTGCTTGAGAGAGAATATCTATCAATAGTGGCAGCAGGTTGATTTTTTTGCCATAGAGATCAATGCCCAGCGAGAGGGTAAACCAGTCGGCACTGTCTGATTCCAGCTCGGCCTGCCACTCATTGGCTTCATAAAAGCGTAGATGGAAGCTGTCATTGATGGTTGCCTTCCAGCCTGTTTCTCTCAGCTGGGGGAGGTCATGAATCATGAATTCATGCCATTTGGTGGCTGCATCACTGGCGCTGGAGGCTGACCAAAGCCAGATGAGATTGTCGCTGCCTGGTGGGTGATGCAGTGGCTGTAGTCCCTTTGCAGCAAGGATCTCTGTAGCCTCTAATTCTAATGCTGTATTACGTGTGATCTGATAGACGGTATTGCCTTCAACAACCTGGGTGGTGGCGTTGAGGTTGGCCTGTTCGAGTGAGATATTGCCGTATTCAAAACTAAGTTGCGCACAGTGAAAACGCCGTCCGCCCTCTTCACTCTCCAGGCTTTGTAGATGGAGGTGAATGGTGGGGTTTTCGTCATCGATATTGACCTGTTCAATATCGATCTCAATGGGGGTGGGTAGATTCTGTTCGGGAAAATCCAGAATAAGCTTTCGGCTTATTTGCTCCAGTTGTGGCTCAGGAATGATTGGGGCTTCCAGTAACAGAGATGCCTGTTTTGGCAGTAGCCCAGGGTGTGTTATCAGGCCGCATTGCAACTGCTCGGTATCAAAGTACCATAGCTGTTCCAGCTGGATAATGAGTGCTGGTGGATTGAGCTGCCAGCTGAGTTTTCGGCCCTCTTTAACAGCTTGCCAGGAAAAGCTGATCTCTCTTGGGGTGTTAAGCCTGAGGGGTTGGCCTTCAGGGTTCAACCAGTAACAGCGGTCTGTAGAGAGCATCTTGCGCAGCGCCAGTTCGCCAAAGTCACGTTCCAGTACGTAACTCTCTTCTCTTTTATAACCAAACCCCATAAAGGCAGGATCAGAGCCACTGGTTAATAGACGGGCGATGTCTCTGTCGGCTTCAAAAACAAAGGCGCTAGCATTGAATTCATAGCGTGCGCTGTGCATGGAGTAGGGACTGGATTTTCCATAGCCACCCTTTTTTAATATGCGCACCTTAACGGGCATAACCCGGAGCCTATGGCAATGGTCATCCTGAGGAATGGCCTGCAATAGATAGAGCAGCCGGTAGGGGGATTGCCTGTATCGCTCATCACCTGATGGTGAGGAGGCGAGTGTGGTGGCTTTTAGCTGATCCAGCCAGGTGTCGGTGAGGTCTTGTGGCGGAGGGGCTTTTGATTCTGTCCGTTTAAGTGCTTGCAGCAGGGCTGCTGCGACATGCTTGCAGTTGTATCCTACTGGGCAGCTACAGTCGCCATCAATAATGATGTTGCTACTTTCATATTGAAAGAAGGTGATTTTTTGGTTGTAGACGTTGTGGCCGCTGCCATCAACAATGCCAAGCAGTGTTGAGCCTTCTCCTGTTTTTTCCCATTCCAGATCGACAACTTTGTCTGCTTTCCAGTAATTAAGCCCGCGCTGAAAAGCTTTGGGGCCGCATGCCTTAAGAATATCCTGACGATCAAACATGGGCTAGGATTTGGCTTTGGAAGCAGCTCGGTGCTTGGCAGCAATGAAAGCACTGTGGGGCACATAGATTAACTCGGCAATCTTGCGAACCAAGTGATCTTCGTATTTGTTGATGCGCCCATCTGCATAGGCCACTTGCCACAGATGCTCAACAATATCGATTTTCTCTTCAGCGGAATAGTGCGTATTAATCAGTGAAGTAAAAGAGTGATAGTCGATAGCCTGAGTGGCCTCTTGCTTAGCCAGTTGAATGAGTTGCTCTGTTTCATCACTGGAGAGAGTGAATCTTTGGCCGATAAGCTTTGTGAGCAGGCTCTTTTCCTGTTCACTGATCTCATCGTCCATTCGCATCATCTCAAATAACAGAGCTGCGGTGGCAAGCTG
>Ga0316190_10000561_pt1 | contig 25912 bp, 19 predicted proteins | sample Eddworburrow2_MG_FD_204929 | JGI IMG/M metagenome (GOLD analysis project Ga0316190, IMG submission 204929) | Coastal sediment microbial communities from Maine, United States - Eddy worm burrow 2 | ecosystem: Environmental > Aquatic > Marine > Coastal > Sediment | place: USA: Maine | collected... | reverse complement strand
GTGCGTAGCTCATCCTTGTTCAGTGCATCCTGATTGTATTCTTCATTGCTGTTAAATAGACGAAGTACCTGGTTGGCAATCAGGTTAATGACCCAGACCAGGGGATAGAGTAGCCACAACAGCACGATCAGGATATAGGAAGCCGGGTACGCAATACTTTCCGGGTGGCGCATCGCCAGAGTTTTCGGTGCAACTTCGGCAAATATCAGTACCACGAGAGTGAGTATAAAAGTGAAGAGAGCAATGGCCGGTTCACCATAGAGACGCAAGGCGGCAATGGTGCTGATTGAGGCAGCGGAAAGATTAACCAGGTTGTTGCCCAGCAGAATGACTCCAAGCAGCCGGTCCGGGCGCTCGAGTAGACGGCTTGCCAGTTTTGCACTGCGGTGTCCGTTTTCAGCCAGGTTCTTCAGACGGTAACGATTTAACGCCATCATTGCTGTTTCGGATGATGAAAAAAAGGCGGAGCAGGCGATGAGCAGGGCAAGGATAACAAACAGTGCCCAGACAGGTAGTTCACTCAATGAAGTGATATCTCATTTGTGTATGGGTGAGCTATTCTACAGGTAGAACCTGAATCTGTCATTGGGTTTACTTATTAGTTTCAGGTTTCAGGTTTCAGGTTTCAGGTTTCAGGTTTCAGGCTTTAAGTTTTAAGTGTTAAGTGTTAAGTGTTAAGTGTTAAGCAAATCCTAAACCACATTTCTTAATAGCCTGAACCAGGGGCTTTGGATTTTGAACTTGGATCTTGGATCTTGAATCTTCAAACTTAAAACTTAACACTTGAAACTGAACTTACAACAAAACCCGCTCAATACCATCTTTACGTATCTTTTCAGCAGACTCATTCATCCAGTTCTCACCAAGCAGGCTGGCGGCCAGTTCAACGACGATGTAATCGGTGCCGAGCCCGGTGCTTTTCTCATAGCGTGCCATGCCCTGCTGGCAGGAAGGGCAGGAAGTTAGTATCTTCAGGTCATCTGCTTTGCCCGTTTCACCAGTCAGGGTTTCTATATTTCTGAATAGTTCTTCCTGCTTTCTGTATCTCACCTGGGTTGCGATATCCGGCCTGCTAATGGCGAAGGTGCCTGATTCTCCACAGCATCGGTCAGATAATAATACATCGGCTCCCAGCAGCTTGCTGGCCACGTCCACCGGGTCATGATGCTTCATCGGGCTATGACAGGGCTCATGATAAAGGTATTTCTTACCGCTGCTTTCGAGAGAAAGCCCTTTTTCCATCAGGAACTCATGAATATCCATGGTTCTGCAGCCGGGAAAGATCTGCTGCAGCTGGTATTTCAGTAACTGGTCGAGACAGGTTCCGCAGGAGACGATGATGGTGCGGATGTCGAGGTAACTGAGGGTATTGGCAATCCTGTGCATTAATACCTGGTTGTCTGTTGACATCTGGGTGCCACGTTTACTGTCGCCACCGGCCGTTTGCGGGTATCCACAGCATAAATAGCCAGGAGGCAGCACCGTGCGTACACCCTGCTGATGCAGCATGGCCAGTGTCGCCATACCAATCTGGCTGAACAGGCGTTCAGAGCCGCAACCAGGAAAGTAGAACACTGTTTCGCTGTTTTCGGTTACTTTTTCTGCATCCTGTATGATTGGAATACTATTGGCCTGCTCAATATCCAGCAGCGCACGCAGTGTCGGGCCAGGTGTATCAGAGGGCAGCGGTTTTCGAACAAAATTGACTACCTGGCTGCGAATCTCAGGTTGCCCGAGCGTCAGACCGGGACGCCTGGTCTCGGGTATCAGTCTAAAGTGGCGGGCAAGCCGGTTGATCCATCTCTGGCTTCGGTAACCTGCTTTGATCAAGCCAAGACGCAGCCATCGTATGGTACGAGGATTCGTAACATTCAGGAACGACATCGCCAGCCAGTTGCCGGCATTAAATCGCTTTTTACCTTTTTCCAGCAGAATATTTTTTATCAGCGAAGACACTTCACCAAAATCAATATCAACCGGACAGGGTGACAGGCAGCGGTGGCAGATGGTGCAGTGGTCAGCAATATCATTCAACTCATCAAAGTGCCGTGTTGAGATGCCGCGCCGAGTTTGTTCTTCATAAAGAAACGCTTCTACCAGCAGGCCGGAGGCCAGTATCTTGTTGCGTGGTGAGTAGAGCAGGTTCGCAGCAGGGATATGGGTGGTACAGACTGGCTTACACTTGCCGCAGCGCAGACAATCTTTGACTTCGTTATTCAATTCACCAAGCGCACTGGCTTCGAGAATCAGGGCTTCCTGTTCGAGTAATCTAAGCGAAGGTGTATAGGCATTGCCCAGTCCGCTGCCATCGAGTAACTTGCCTCGGTTGAAATGCTGATTCGGATCGACCTGCTGTTTATAGTGTTTAAATGCATCAATAGTTGACTGATCAAGATACTGCATCTTTGTCAGGCCGATGCCATGTTCGCCAGAAATAACACCGCCAAGATCTTTAGCCAGTTGCATTACTTCATCGACAATAAGGTCTGCCTGGTGAAGCATTTCATAATCGTTTGAATGTACCGGGATATTGGTATGTACATTGCCGTCACCAGCGTGCATGTGAGTGGCAACAAATAACCGGCTGGAACGTATCCTGGTATGGATCTTATCCAGTTTATCGCGAATTGCTTTCATCGCCTTACCGCTGAAAATCTCTTTTAACGGCAGTTCAACCTCGTCGCGATAGGAGATCCGCAAACGTCGTGATTGCAGCAGGGCAAAGGCAGTGCTTTGCCGGTCGATATCCTCAGCCAGGGCAGCGGCTAATCTCGGATATTGAACAGCGGGTTTGTCCGGATCCGCAATGATTGATGTCCAGCAGTCGCGAACAACTGCCAGGTGGTCTCTGGCTGCAGCAAGTTTGGCTTCAATAATTGCATGGCTTTCATCACTATCGCCAAAGTCAGTACTGTCGATGTCCTTTATCGCCGTTGATGAAAGGTATTCTTCAACGGCGTGGATGATTGCCAGTTTGTTCCTGGTTGATTGAATGATATTGATTCGCTCAATTCCCTCGGTGTAGTCAGCCAGCCGGGGTAATGGGATGACCACGTCTTCGTTAATCTTGAAGGCGTTAGTATGGGCGGCAATTGCGGCGGTGCGTGCGCGGTCACTCCAGAAGCTGTGCCTGGCTTCGGCACTTGTTGCAATAAAACCTTCAGCGTCTTGCATTCTGGCCAGATTGACGATTTCCTTACTAACCTGAACCAGTTGCTCTTCATCATCACTGCTAATGTCTATCAGCAGAATCATCCTCGGCAGTTCTGCTCTGGCAGCCTTGGTGGTGTATCCAACGGCTCTGACATAACGTTCGTCAAGATGTTCAAGACCAGACAACAGAAGGCCCTTGTTCCGCTCAGCCAGGTCAATGATGTCGACGATAGTCGAGACAGATTGATGTAAGTCGCTACCGAAGAATTCAAGGCAGACAGTGCGTATGTTTTCCGGCATCCGGTGGAGGATAAATTTTGCCGAGGTAATCAGACCATCACAGCCTTCTTTCTGGATACCAGGCAGGCCGCCAAGGAATTTGTTAGTGACGTCTTTACCAAGCCCATTGCTGCGTAATTCACTACCGGGGATCTCAAGAATTCTCCTTTCACCATCCGGGGTCAGACCATCGTTCTGATAACGCTGAATCTGAAAACGCGCCAATTCCTGCAGATGAATTTTGCCGAGGTTATGGTCCAGGCGATCCACCTGCAGCCATTTGGCATCAGGCGTGACCATACGCCATGAGACGAGGTTATCCAGCGTCGTTCCCCACATGACGGCCTTTTTACCACCGGCATTCATAGCGATGTTGCCACCGATGCATGAGGCATCCTGCGAGGTAGGATCAACAGCGAAAACCAGTTTATCCTGGTAGGCCTTGTCTGCTACACGGCGTGTCACGACACCGGCCTGAACACTGATTACCGGTACATTTCTGTCGACTCCAGGCAGTGAGCACTGTTTAATTTCACCGAGCTCAAGCAGCCTTTCGGTGTTAATGATGGCGGTGTTCGTGTGCAAAGGCACGGCGCTGCCGGTGTAGCCAGTGCCGCCACCGCGAGGAATAATGGTCAGGCCAAGGTCAATACATGCTTCGACGATATCCCTGACTTCTGCTTCCGTATCCGGGGTGATGACAACAAACGGATATTCGACCCGCCAGTCTGATGCGTCAGTCACGTGGGAAACGCGCATCAATCCATCAAAATGGATATTGTCTTTTGCAGTGATGCGTTCCAGGCGGCGCCGGGCCTTCTGGCGTAATTGACGGCAATCCGATAAACCCGTCTCAAACTCAATAATGGCTTTGCGTCCGGCATCAGCAATCTGCAGTGCCTGCTGGTTGCCTGCAGCACGGCTGACTATTTGGTCCAGCCGTTCATGCAAAGTGCTTATCAGGGATTTCCAGCGTTTCTGGTCTGCAATCAGGTCATCCTGAATGTAGGGATTCCGGCTGATAACCCACATGTCTCCGAGTACATCAAAAAGCATACGCGCAGATCGTCCTGTGCGCCGCTGCTCGCGCAGAGAATTGAGGATGGTCCACATTTCTTCGCCGAGAAACCGTGTGACGATTTCATGGTCTGAGAAAGAGGTGTAGTTATAGGGTATTTCGCGGATGCGTGTATTCATCTGGATGGAATAATTGGTACCAGCTGTGAGCTGGATTACCTGCTAAGCATGAATTCCAGAACAAACTTGGTGCCAAAATATCCCAGCACCAGCAGACTAAGGCCGCCTATTGTCCAGTGAACCGCATTACGGCCACGCCAGCCCCACCGCCAGTGGCCAAAGAGAAGCATCCCAAAGACTAGCCAGGCAACGCTTGACAGTACAATATGGTGATTAATCACCAGCTTTTTGCCAAAGATCTCTTCGGTAAAAAATACTCCGCTGACAAGTGTCAGTGACAACAGAATGAAGCCACCCAGTAACATGCTGAACAGCAGGGATTCCATCGTCTCGAGCGGTGGAAGGTGTAAATTTATCTGTCTGGCCTGGTGTCTGTGCAGAGCCTTTTCCTGGCTATTGACTAACAGAGCCTGAATGCCTGCCAGGGCTAGCAGGCTATAGGCAAGTATGGCAGTGGCAATATGCAGATGCAGTAGTGGTGTACCACTGGCAATAACCGTGTTGCTGGGCAGAAAAATAACGATGATCAGTGTGACCACGTTCAGTGGCAGGATGATGGCGCCGATAGTAGTTGCCGGTCGGACAAGGCTTATTATCAGGTACAATATCGTAATTACCCACATCACCAGAGACATGGCGTAGCCAAAGGAAAGGTTTAGACCCGTGTCGCCCAAGATTTGCAGCCTCAGCAAAATCCCATGAAAGAATAACGATGATATCAGCGCCAGCAGCAGCATACGGTTCTGCGGACTGGCAAGTGTTGTTGTCGGCCTGACAAGGCTTCGAATAACCAGTGCGCTGGAGAGGGAGTACAGTATTACGACAATTGCCGTTAACACGGTGAAGGTCATTATTTGTCCATTTTCAAGTTAAGTGCACATCAGCTGGTGTGCATGTTAAATTGTGATTCATGAGTTCCAGCTGTGATGCTAATTCTGCATAAGCGCTAGCTATTATCAAAATTGGCAACGAGCAGTTGATGAATTCTGAATTCGAAAATCATGCTATTGAAATGCCTAGCTGTTCCTTTCACTTTGCCAATATGACGAATATACCCTAATGGAGTGTTGTGAAGAAGACTGCAAGGTAAAACTATAGTGGGCTGAACTAGTGACCCGAGCAAGGCTATCAGAGTAAAATCTGATTTTCAGGGCTTAACAGAATTACAATTTAGTACATCCAGGTAGAGTAAAAATATGTTTGAGAATCTCGGTGAACGCCTGCAGGGCACGTTCAAGAAGTTACGCGGCCAGGGCAAGCTGACAGAAGACAATATTCAGGAGGCGATGCGTGAGGTGAGGATGGCCTTGCTGGAAGCGGATGTGGCCTTGCCTGTGGTCAAGACGTTTATCGCTCGCGTGCAGGAAAAAGCCATCGGTCAGGAGGTTGTCGGCAGCCTGACACCGGGCCAGGCGGTGATCAAAATCGTCAACGATGAACTGGTTCACCTGATGGGTGAATCGAATGATCAGTTGAACCTGGCTGCAAGACCTCCAGTTGTCATCCTGGTTGCAGGTCTGCAGGGTGCAGGTAAAACAACAACTGTAGCCAAGCTTTCCCTGTTTCTTAAACAGCGTGAAAAGAAAAAGGTCATGGTCGCGAGTGCTGACGTTTATCGTCCAGCCGCAATAGAACAGCTGAAAACCCTTTCACAGCAGGTTGATGCTGTCTTTTTCCCATCCAGCAGTGAGTCAAAACCGGTTGATATAGCCGTAAATGCCATTGATGCAGCCAAAAAGAGCGGCTGTGATGTCGTCATCATCGATACCGCGGGGCGCCTGCATATTGATGATGAGATGATGGCTGAGATCAAGGCTGTGCATGCTGCTATTGACCCGGTAGAAACCCTCTTCGTTGCGGATAGTATGACTGGTCAGGATGCGGTGAATACGTCAAAGGCGTTCAATGAAGCGTTGCCTCTGACTGGTGTTATTTTGACGAAAACAGATGGTGATGCACGGGGCGGTGCGGCATTGTCAATCCGGGAAGTGACCGGCAAGCCAATTAAATTTCTTGGTATTGGTGAGAAAATGGATGCCCTCGAGGCCTTCCATCCTGACCGCCTGGCATCTCGCATACTTGGTATGGGTGATGTTCTAAGCCTGGTCGAAGAAGCCCATCAAAAGATTGATCATCAAAAAGCCACCCAGCTGGCGAACAAACTGAAAAAAGGCAAAGGCTTTGATCTCGAAGATTTTCGTGATCAGCTGCTGCAAATCGAGAAAATGGGCGGAATGGCCAGCATGCTCGATAAAATGCCCGGCATGAGTAATTTACCGAGCAATGTAAAAGAGCAGGTCGAAGGCAATCCACAGAAGCACCTGGTTGCAATAATTAATTCCATGACACCGAATGAAAGGGCGCATCCAGCGATTATTCGTGCTGCGCGCAAGAAACGTATCGCAGCGGGATCCGGCACTTCGGTGCAGGAAATTAACCGCATGCTGAAACAATTTACCCAGATGCAGAAAATGATGAAGCGTATGGGCAAGGGAAAAAATGCCATGCGAGGCCTGATGCAGGGGCTAGGCGGGGCAATGCCGGGAATGCCTTTTAAAGGATAAAAGATTAACAATGAGCAGGTTTTACGGATGTGGTGTTACGAGAAACCTGATCTAAAACCCATAAATCTGAAGTACCGAAGGCCCTGTTCAACTGTTACAGAGGTAAATACATATCATTAATCCTATTTTTATCGCTAAAATCGTGTTTGGAGGCTTCCAAAGCCCTATAAATCACTGTAAAATCGCTCAATTAACGTTTTTATACAGGTTTTCTGTCCGGATTGCCTGACAGATAATTATTCGACAATAGTTCGAGGAATATTATGGTAGTTATTCGCATGACCCGTGGCGGTGCCAAGAAGAGGCCTTTTTACGCAATAGTTGTGGCAGATCAGCGTCGCGCACCACGTGGACGTTATATTGAACGTCTGGGATTTTACAACCCACGCGCTAAAGAAAACGAAGAGACACTGCGTCTTGATCGTGAGCGTGTAGATCACTGGATCAGTAAAGGTGCCAAAATGTCTGATACGGTTGCAGGTCTATATAAGAAACAGGCTGCCTGAGGTTATCTGGCAATACACCCCGTTAGATGAACGTAACCCTGGGTAAAATAGTCGGGGTTTTTGGGGTTAAGGGCTGGGTTAAAGTATTTTCAGAGACTCGCCCACGCGAACAAATTTTTAAATACAGCCCATGGTTGCTTGTACTTAACGGGGATGAATTTGAAGTTGAAGTATTAGAAGGACGGCAGCAAGGTAAAGGTTTGATTGCCAGCCTGAAAGGCTATACGGACTGTGAAGATGCCAGGAAACTAATTGGATCCGAGATATTAGTTTCTCAGGAAAGCCTGCCGAAAACAGGGAAAAATGAATATTACTGGTCGCAGTTGACCGGTCTCAACGTTATAAACCTCCAGGGTATTGAACTAGGCAAAGTTGTAAACCTGTTCGAAACTGGTGCAAATGATGTCCTGGTTGTAAAAGGCGAGAAAGAACGATTAATCCCGTTCACTGAGTTTGCTGTTATTGATGTTGATATTGACAGCAGCAATATTGTCGTCGACTGGGATGAAGATTTTTGAGCAAAATGGACATCGATATCATTACCCTTTTCCCGGGGATGTTCGATGCTTTGACAGACTACGGGGTGACTTCCCGGGCTGTTAAGAATGGGTTGCTGAGCGTTAATTGCTGGAACCCGCGGAATTATACAGAAGACCGCCATCGCACTGTTGATGACAGACCTTATGGAGGCGGTCCGGGCATGGTCATGAAGACCGGTCCGTTGGAAAAAACGCTGGACGCTATTTGCAGCCAGCAGGCAGTTGATCGGAAAGTGATCTACCTGAGTCCCCAGGGACAGACGTTTGATCACAAGATGGCACAGGAATTTGCGACATTTCCCGGTCTTATATTGCTGTCAGGCCGTTATGAAGGCATCGATGACCGCTTTCTGATTGATCGTGTGGATCGCGAGGTTTCGATTGGTGACTTTGTCCTGACAGGCGGTGAATTACCGGCAATGGTTGTGATAGATGCCATTGCCAGGCAGATACCCGGCGTTTTGGGTAATAAATGTTCTGCTGAGGCAGATTCATTTGCAGAGGGTTTACTGGACTGCCCGCATTTTACGCGGCCAGAGACATACAAAGGGCAGGATGTGCCTGAAGTATTGTTGTCCGGTGACCACGCCGGCATCAGGCGCTGGAGAATGAAGCAGTCGCTCGGAAGAACATGGTTAAGACGACCTGAATTACTTGAAAAGGCCGATCTTGATGACGAACAGTTAGAGTTACTTAGTGAATTTAAGCAAGAAATGAAAGCAGGAGATAAAGCATGAGCAATCTGATTCAGGCAATTGAAGCCGAACAGCTAAGAACAGATATACCTGAGTTTGGACCGGGTGATACTGTCGTCGTCAAGGTAAAGGTCAGGGAAGGAGACCGTGAGCGTCTTCAGGCCTTCGAGGGTTTTGTGATCGCAAAGAAAAATCGTGGAATCAACTCTTCATTCACTGTCAGGAAGATTTCATACGGTGAAGGCGTTGAACGTGTTTTTCAGACGCATAGCCAGCAGATTGATTCGGTAGTTGTGGTTCGCCGGGGCGATGTACGCCGTGCCAAGCTTTATTATATGCGTGGCCTGACTGGTAAAGCAGCCAGAATCAAGGAAAAAATCTAATCAGAATTTGCCTCAAACGGCATATTGTCGTTTGCTGGTTCAGTGAAGATGAAGAAAGCGGACAGGTGTGTCATAACCTGTCCGCTTTTTTTTGTGTTATGTTCTTCTGTAGAAACCTGCAGAGGAGTTGAGCATGTTGCATGATGAAAAAAGTTATACAGCGGTGTTGTCGTCACCGGTTGGTTACCTGGGTGTGCAGATGGAGGGAAATAAGCTATCTGGCCTAGAGTTTCTCGGCAGACGGACGAATTCAAGGCGAAGTAATACTGGTAAAAGCTCTGATCACATAAGTCTTGAGGTCCGCCAGGCCCTGGATAGCTATTTCACCGACCCGTTTAGAATAAAGCCACCACGAACGATCCTCAACGGGACAGGCTTTCAAAAAAGAGTATGGCGAATACTTGCATCAATCAAACCGGGGCAGACCCGAACCTACGGTGACATCGCCAGGCAGCTCAACAGCTCCCCGCGCGCGGTAGGTAATGCCTGCCGTAGTAATCCTGTCCCCATTTTTATTCCCTGTCACCGTGTCGTTGCTGCTTCAGGTCGGGGTGGTTTCATGGGGCATACTTCGGGCGAACCGCTGGAAATCAAGCAATGGTTACTGACACATGAGAAAAAGTCCGCTGCAGGAAAGTAACAGCAGTGATGAGCGTAGAGGGAGCAACACCTCTATCGACGACTTTATTGACGCATTATGGCTGGAAGATGGTTTAAGTGATAACACCCTGTTAGCCTATCGGCGTGACCTTGAGGGATTCTCGCGCTGGTTAGAAAAATACAAACATCTAACAGTTGGTGAGATAAACCAGGCCGAAAGAGAAAACATTCAGCTATACCTCGCTTACCGGGTGCAAAATGGCGCAAGCCCAAGAAGTGCTGCACGGCTGCTATCAACGCTGCGGCGTTATTACAGAAATCAGATAAGAGATGGCAAGAGAAAAGAAGACCCCACCAGGGATATCGATGCCCCGCGTACTGGACGGCCATTGCCGGATACACTCTCCGAGCAGCAGGTAATGGATTTGCTAGATGCTCCGGACATAACAACAGCTCGAGGTTTGAGGGACAGGACGATGCTGGAAGTTCTCTATTCAACCGGCCTCAGAGTTTCCGAACTGGTAGGCTTGACGATGCAGCAGATCAACCTGCAGGCGGGTGTACTACGCGTAATAGGTAAGGGCTCGAAAGAGAGAATACTGCCTCTAGGTGAAGTTGCAGAGGACTGGATGAGAGATTATGTGGAAAATGGCCGTGCTGAGCTAGTTTCACAGTACGGCAGTGATGTCGTTTTTTCAGGTAGATCCGGCAAACCTCTGACTCGGCAGGCGTTCTGGTATGCAATAAAAAAATACGCGATGAGTGCTGGAATCAATACGCATTTATCACCGCATACATTAAGGCATGCCTTTGCTACGCATCTTCTTAATCACGGCGCAGATCTTCGTGTGGTGCAGATGCTGCTCGGACATTCTGACTTATCCACAACACAGATTTACACACATGTTGCCCGTGAAAGGCTGAACAAGCTGCATCAGCAGCATCACCCGAGAGGGTAAAGAATATGGTCAGCTTAGACGAATCAGGCTTCTCGTATCACCTACAACATAATAATATTATAGTATATTTAATGTAGTTGTCTGGGGACTCGAACCCCTGTTAGCGGCGTGATAGGTCACGCCTGTGACACTGGCCCGATTTACACATCAACTCAAAATAGCACAGGCACCCCATACACGGCATGATAAATGATGATAGCTACCCGTGTAGCCAGGTGGCCAACAAGGGATATTCCGGGAAATTATCCATGATGACAAATCAAGGTGGTAACCACCCTGCCATACTCGTAGCAATATTTGTCTTTATCCTCATACTGGTGATCACCCGCGACCCGATGTTATTGATTCAACCGAGGTTCTGGGCCGAAGACGGTGCACACTTCTATGAGTTTGCCTTCAGTCACGACTGGCTAGACACGTTGCTGTTCCATCCCAACTATCGCCTGCTGCTTTCCAACCTGTCTGCGCTGGCTGCCACGGGCATCGTGGACATGGAGCTGGCCCCGTTACCTTTTACCTTGAAGTCACTACTAATTATGTCGGCAGCGGTAGCCATTGTGATTTGGGGCAACTCGGAATTATGGAACACACCTTTAAAAAAGCTGCTTGTATCACTGATTATCGTTTTTGCACCCGTCTCCGATGAAACCTGGCTCAATGCCAACGGCACGCAGTATTACTCTGCTTTGATCACAGCCTTGCTGTTATGTGAATCAATGCCTCAGTCTGGCTGGATAAGAAAACTTCTGTATCGCGTATTGCTGTTGACGGGCAGTCTGAACGGTCTGCTGTCTTGTGTATTAACGCCGCTATACTGGATCAAGGCATTTCGCAGCAGGGACAGAGAAGTCTTTATCCAGGCCATCATCCTCAGCATCGGCTGCCTGATTCAACTACTGTCGATGTCGATAGAAACTGATAGTGCAGAACGGCACAGACTCACGAGCCTTGCCACCTTTGGCTGGATTACTGCGATCAAGACTTATGGCCATGTCTTCAGCCGCGAGTTCGGGCAATTGCTTTATGACATCATCATCACTGATGGTCAGGTTCCGTACATGGTAAGCAGGCTGTATTTTTTGCTGGGATACATGTGGCTGGCCATCTGGCTCGGCATCCTCGCAGCACTTGCTTACAGACTGAGGCAGAGCGTCGCCCTGTACCTGCTGGCCAGCTATGTGCTGCTGTTTGTTTTTGTCTCAATCTTCGCCATTGCCGGACGTGACAATATCTTCCTGCTATACCCGTTACTGGGCAATCGATATTTTTTCATACCCAGTGCACTGCTGCTGATTGTCATCATGACATCAATACAAGTGCCGGGGCGAAATGTGAGAAGTAGCGCATGGACCATTACTGCAAGCATCGTACTTACCCTTGGCCTGCTAAATAGCATACACAAGTACTATACAGCGCTGGATGATTTCTCCGCCTACCCGGAATGGAAGATAGAGGTCGGCAAATGGCAATCTAATCCACAGCATCGTCTGAGCATCTGGCCGCCGCCGTGGGCTATAGATCTGGATCAGCCCAGGTAGTCCTGCACGAGTAAGCACTTCTAGCAGGTTGCTGATCACTCTGATTGATTCTCTACAGATACCCTGCGTACATGATGTTGCCCGCAATAGTGAGTGCCCGATCAGTGCGGCTGAAAACCGGGTGAGCATATTGATCAAGCAGGGATGGCAAGAGAAAAGATGATCCCACCAGGGATATCGACGCACCGCGCACTGGACGACCCTTGCCGGATACACTCTCCGAGCAGCAGGTGTTGGATCTGCTTGATGCTCCGGATATAACTAAAGCACGTGGTTTAAGGGACAGGACGATGCTGGAAGTTCTGTATTCGACTGGTTTGAGAGTTTCCGAACTGGTCGGCCTGACGATGCAGCAAATAAATCTTCAGGCGGGTGTGTTGCGTGTGATAGGTAAGGGCTCGAAGGAGAGGATACTACCACTAGGTGAAGTTGCAGAAGACTGGATGAGCGACTATCTGGCGAACGGACGACCGGAGCTGGTTTCGCAGTACAGCAGTGATATCGTTTTCTCTGGTAGATCGGGCAAACCCCTGACTCGGCAGGCGTTCTGGTATGCAATAAAAAAATACGCGATGAGTGCTGGAATCAATACGCATTTATCACCGCATACATTAAGGCATGCCTTCGCTACGCATCTTCTTAATCACGGCGCAGATCTTCGTGTGGTGCAGATGCTGCTTGGGCATTCTGACTTATCGACGACACAGATATATACGCATGTTGCACGTGAAAGGCTTAACAAGTTGCATCAGCAGCATCACCCGAGAGGGTAAAAAGAATGCAGTTAGGGATTTCCTGTAAGATGTAAGGAATGAACATGCTGAACGCAGGATACGATCAAATATTGAGTCTCTGTAACTGTAATGTATAAAAAAAGGTTTTCTTCCTCTCATTAGCCATTTTTTTACACTGTGCCAGTTCACTGATGCCTGCTAGAAATACGTCTCTGCGTTGGCCAGGGCGAGCGTTACCACATTAAGGGAAAACATCAAAACGTTCGAATGAAACAGGTAGGGCTGGAATCATATCCTTCCTTATTGTCTGCTGTCTTTTTAAAGCAATTTCACTAGGAGTATCTGTTGACTTAAGTTTAATTACCGGGGAGTAGGTTACACGCAGCATCTAAATTAGAATTTCCCGGATTGTGAAATTCTGCCCGTATTCAATTCGTCGGTTTTTTTGTCTAATTTCTGTAAACCACCTGATAAATTCCAGATCCTGAGGTAATCTTGATCATCAAAAGATCTGTAGTGGTGAGTTTGACATTATTCGATGTAATGTACTTTTGTATTGATGTTATTTGATTTGCATAATTTGATGTATCGATAGGCTGGTTGGGATGTCTCTGTATGATGGGTACTTGAAGAGCTCGCTTTAAACTGGTGGCAGGTGGATGGTGTAGCAAGTAACCGCAGACTGTCTATCTGATGATCAAACTCCTGGTGAATGTGGCCAAATAATAAAAGAGCATTCCCAGGGTGTTTATTTATGACTTGTAAAAATTCAGTTTGATTTAGTAGTGCAATTTCATCCAGCCAGCTGCAGTTTATTGGTACTGGAGGATGATGAATCGCGATAATATTAAATTGCTTTTCACTGTATTTTAGATGGTTATCCAACTGCTGAAGGCAACGATGGCTGAGCATGCCATGGTGCTCTCCTTCCACCCAGCTATTTAACAAAACAAGAGAAAACTGACCTAGTTCAACTATATTAATTGACTCACCAGGACAGTTGGGAACGGTCTGCTGCAGTAAAATTGGTGTGTCATGATTGCCGGGAACGCAATAAATTGGCAAATCATATTGCTGTATTACAGAATTGAACAGTGCGTAGCTTTCCTCGTTACCCGTTTGAGAAATATCACCAGTAAATAATAGAAAATCAATATCCGGATAACTCCTATCGATGTGGGACAGCACTGCTTCTAAACTTTCTTTTGTATTAAGACTGCGAAAAGTCTCTTCCGCATGATCAAGTAAATGGGTGTCCGTAATATGAACAAACTTTAAAGTATCTGTATGATTGTCATGTAGATTCTTGGGCATATGCGGGTGTGATCGGTTTAACGTTGATTTGCCATTAATTATCAGTAATCTTCAGAAAATATGGATAATATACAAATGGAATGTTTTAACAAGATAAAACACTGCCTTATAGGGTTATTTCTGCTCGTTTGCTTTTCTTTTTCCTCTACTGTTAGTGCATTAGATAAAGCACAGCTATCGTCCGCAACAGCAGATGGCATGCACTTTCGCGTGTCCTATAAAAGCAAGGTTGAACCTCTGCCGCTAAATCATATCCATAGCTGGATACTGCATGTAGAAACCCTGGATGGTAAGCCTGTAGGGAATGCCGAAATTTCTGTACATGGCGGTATGCCTGCACATAAACACGGGCTTCCTACTGAACCAGTCGTTACTAGAATAGGCGAAGGAGATTATCTCGTGGAGGGGCTCAAATTCAGTATGACTGGTAAATGGCAAGTATGGTTCAATATTCGTAACAATGAGATCATTGACAAAATTAAGTTCGAAATCGAATTTTAATGTCTATATTTTTTCTGCTGTAGTAAGGCCCTGAACATCAGAACAATATGCAGCGGGATATAAAGCAACATTTTATGAAGGAATTAACAATTAGAAAATTGTCTTTTGCGTTTCTAGCATGTTGTATAGTTGTTAACGCCCGGGCTACACAGAATCAAGATTGGAGTGAAGCTGAGCTGGCATTATTACGCCTCAGTTGGCTTGGCAGCTTGCCAGAGTTATCGCCTGATCCTACTAACAAATATGCAGATAATCCTGCTGCAGCTGAATTTGGACAGCAGCTTTTTTTTGACAAGAGATTAAGTGCCAATGGAAAGGTGGCGTGCGCGACCTGTCATGTGCCTGATAAACTATTTACAGATGGTCTGGCGAAATCCAGGGGAGTTGGCGAGACACCAAGGAGTGCACCGTCCATAATAGGTGTTGCTCACAGTCCCTGGTTTTTCTGGGATGGGCACAGTGACAGCCTATGGTCGCAGGCCCTGGGACCCCTTGAGTCAGGCGTTGAACACGGTGGCAACAGGTCACAGTATGCTCGCATAATTTATTCAGATCAGACTTACAGGAAGACGTATGAAAGCCTGTTTGGAGAGTTACCTGATTTATCAGACATAGGGCGTTTTCCATTAAATTCTGGCCCGGCTGCTGATCAGGCTTCTGTTGAAAGATGGCAGGAAATGTCGGAAGCAGATCGTAAGGCCATCACACGAATATATGTAAATATGGGCAAAGCAATCGCTGCATATGAGCGATTGTTAATGCCGGCTCCATCACGTTTTGATCGTTATGTAGAGGCGTTGCTGAACGGTGAACCAACAGGGAATAATTCACTTTCGGCTGATGAACTAGCTGGATTGAAGTTATTTTTTGGCAAAGCTATGTGTATAACATGCCACCAGGGGCCGCTATTTACCAACAACGGTTTTCATAATGTCGGTGTACCCGATCCTGCAACAATAAAACCCAAATATCTGCCTCCAATACTTCATGCATTAAGAGACAAGCCCCCGGTTGATGAGGGTAGATATAAGGGGATACGGCAGGCCTTGAAAAGTGAGTTTAACTGTTTAAATGAATACAGTGATGCGAAAGAGGATGATTGTGCGGAATTGAAATTTGCAAATACAAAACACACTGCAACGTTGGGTGCTTTCAAGGTTCCTTCTCTGCGTAACGTTGCAGAAACTGCACCGTATATGCATAGTGGGCAATTCAGTACGCTTGCAGAAGTAATGCTGCATTACAATGCAGCGCCGAAAGCACATATCGGCCACAATGAACTGTTGCCTCTTAATCTGCAACAAACAGAGCTGGAACAGATAGAAGCCTTCCTGCATAGTTTAAGCAGTCCGCCAGGTGTTGCAGCAGACTTATTAAAAAAGCCCTGATGTCTGTTACCGGTCCCTGGCTAAAAAACTGCCAGTGGTCGGCGCAGAGTGTTTGAAAACTCAAAATTAGCCATCAGTGGGTCATCATTACCCGCATATTACTTCTTACAGCTGTTAAGCCTGCATTACCTTAATTAAGAACTGAGTACCGATGATATTTCATATTCACTTCAGATAATAAGCCAGCACATGCATGCGAATGACGGCTTTCACCCGATTAAGTGACTTCATCTGGGAATGTGTTGTACCGATTGATATTTTTATCGTTCCAAATAGATGATCAGAGAAATTTTACACACACGCTGTGATGCAATCAGGCATTTTAATAGACACCTACGGATGGCTGTTTTGTGGATTGCTCTGAGGTCGTGAATATCCAAGGGAGCAGAATAGTTGATCGCATAGTTGAACGCAGTCATTAATTCCGTCAGAGGGAATAATATCACTCTCGAATATGTCAGATAAAATCTAAATAAATAAAGATAAGGAGCAGGTAATCGCCCTTATCTCTCCTTTAACCTTTCCCCTTATTTCCACCTGTTGCTAGAATCTATTGATGAAGAAAAATGACGTCATGGATCAGTCGCTACAGGATACAACCACCTTCGACATTACCTGTCGCCGCTGTCCGCGGCTGGCAACTTTTCTTGATGGTGTTCGAGTTAAATATCCCGATTACCATGGTTTGCCGGTAGCACCATTCGGTGACGAAAAGGCGCAATTGCTGATTGTCGGGCTGGCCCCGGGAATGCATGGTGCGAATGCCAGCGGTCGGCCATTTACCGGTGATCATGCCGGCATAATCCTTTATGACACATTGTATCGTTATGGTTTCGCCAGTGCAGCAGAGTCGCTTTCTGCTGATGACGGCCTGCAGCTGATCAACTGCCGAATCACTAATGCGGTTAAATGCCTGCCGCCGGCGAACAAGCCGATTGGCTCGGAAGTAAATGAGTGCAATAGCTACCTTGCAGAGGAGTTATCAGTCCTGCCAGCAAAAAGTGTGGTTCTTGCTCTCGGTGGCCTGTCGCATAAGGCCTGTGTAAAGGCCATGGGTGGGCGACAGAAAGAGTATCCCTTTGGCCACCTGCAGGAAAAGAGCCTCGGCGCTGTAACCTTGCTCGATTCCTACCACTGTAGCCGCTACAACACGCAAACGCGTAGATTAACGCCTGATATGTTTGATGCAGTATTTGAAAGGGTCCAGAAGCTGTTAGGATAAGAAATTAAATTGTCATTGCGAGCGCAGCGCGGCAATCTCCTTAAGCTATGACCAATCGCAAGCAGGATGCTTCATCGCGCTACCCGCAATGAAAAAAATGACAGCACACATTAAATCCAGACATGACTGATACAGACAGCCAATTTAATCACAAGGCCTTCCTCAAGACCCTGACCGCCTCGCCGGGTGTTTACCAGATGTATGATGCCAACGGCAAACTGCTGTATGTTGGCAAGGCGCGCAATCTTAAAAAACGTCTGTCGAGCTATTTCCGAAAAACCGGCCTGAGCCTGCGGATTCAGTCAATGATAAGGCAGGTAAACAGTATTGAAGTCAGCCTCACCCACACCGAGACTGAAGCGCTGTTGCTGGAAAGTAACCTGATCAAGAGTTTGAAGCCGCGCTTCAACATCCTGATGCGTGATGATAAATCCTATCCTTACATCCGCTTGACGCTCAATCAGGACTATCCCGGGCTGGCCCTGCACAGAGGCTCTAGAAAAGATAAGGCGCAGTATTTCGGACCCTTTCCGAGTGCCGGTGCTGTGAGGGAATTGCTGGCATTACTGCAGAAAACCATCCCAGTGAGGCAGTGCGAGGACGGTTTTTTCCGCAACCGTTCACGTCCCTGCCTGCAATACCAGATCAAGCGATGTACTGGACCCTGCGTAGGGCTGATCTCGAAGGAAGATTATGCGAGGGATATTGAACAGGCGGTGTTGTTTATCAATGGCCAGAAAGATAGCCTGGCAGAAACCCTGACCCGGGCCATGGGACAGGCTGCAGCGAAACTCGAATTTGAACTTGCAGCAGAATTACGTGACCGTATTTCGCGTGTTCGTCAGATTCAGACAAAACAGTATGTCAGTGGCAAGCATGGTGACTTTGATATTATTGTCCAGGCACAGGAAGCAGGTGTATCAGCAATAGGTGTAATGTTTATCCGGGCAGGGCGATCTTTGGGCACAAAAGTTCTGTTCCCACGCTTTGGTCTTGAACAGGAAGAGGGAGAAATGCTGTCGGCATTCATCGCCCAGTTCTATATGAACAAACCGCCTGCAAGACTTGTCCTGCTACCTGTCAAACTGGAGGACAATGAAGTCCTCTCTGCGGCACTGACTGAACGTGCAGGCTATCGAGTTCAGATTGCCACTGTTCAGCGCGGCGATAAGCGACGCTGGCTTGACAGTGTCAGGATCAACGCTATTGATGCACTGCGTCGTCGGCTGGCAACTGAGAGCAATTACCGAGAGCGACTGAATAACCTGGTCGATGCGTTAAATCTGCCTGAAATTCCTCAGCGTATCGAGTGCATAGATATCAGCCATACCCGGGGAGAGGCCACTGTCGCCTCACTGGTTGTGTTTGGTGACCAGGGGCCCCTTAGTAGTCAATACCGCCGCTATAATATCGATGGTATTACTCCGGGTGATGATTACGCGGCCATACATCAGGCCCTTAGCCGCCGTTTTCGCCGGATGCAGGATGAGGGTGAAAAATACCCTGATGTATTATTGATTGATGGTGGTAAAGGACAACTGGCATCTGCCTGTGATGCACTTGGTGAACTGGGTGTTAATGGTGTTGTCACAGTAGGGGTAGCCAAGGGCAGGGAGCGTAAAGCCGGTTGGGAACGGCTGTTTATACCGGGTGTCGCGGTTCCCGTCACGTTGCCGCCAGATTCGCCTGCGTTGCACCTGGTACAGGTAATTCGCGATGAAGCTCACCGGTTTGCGATTACCGGACACCGACGCAGGCGCGCAAAAGCGCGTGTGACCTCATCCCTCGAGGAAATACCTGGTATTGGTGATAAGAAACGCCAGGCGCTGTTGAAGCATTTTGGTGGTCTGCAGGGGGTTGAGAAGGCCGGGGTTGAAGACCTCGCCAGGGTAACAGGGATTAATCGTAAGCTGGCGGAACGTATACATGCATGCTTACATTAACCCTTTGGTGATTAACTGTTGTTGAGACTATTTTTTCTTTGTATAGCCGCTATAGAAGCACAAGCCGTCTATGCTATACCTAAAGATAAAATCCTGGTAATGACGATAGAAATGCGGTTATCAGGTCAGCCTGCAAAGTGTTAGACTTTGGCTATACTTAACTGTAAAGAGTTTCCTGCTGCTGCCGTGCCATTAAATATCCCTAACCTTCTTACTCTATTACGAATACTGCTAATTCCGTTCTTTTTTGTCGTCTATATTATCGATGCCGGTTGGAGTAATCAGCTTGCTACCTTTATATTTGTCGTTGCCGCGATCACCGACTGGCTTGATGGGTACCTCGCACGGCTGTTAAATCAGTACACCACCTTTGGTGCATTCCTTGATCCAGTTGCGGACAAACTAATTGTTGCGACCGCTCTGGTAATGCTGGCAACTGACGAAAAAGTGCTCAGCCTGGTTTATTCTGTGCCACTTTTTGCAGCTTCCGTGGCGATAATTATAGGTCGTGAAATTGTAATCTCAGCGCTGCGCGAATGGATGGCTGAACTGGGGAAGAGGGCAAGTGTGGCCGTCTCATATATTGGTAAGGTGAAGACCGCGATGCAGCTGACCGCGATCAGTTTATTGATTTACCAGGAGCCTTTACTGGGTATACCAATATTCGAGCTGGGCGAGATATTATTGTTTATCGCAGCTGCGCTTACTCTGTATTCCATGGTTGTTTATCTAAAAGCGGCCTGGCCAGTTTTAACAGAACAGGAATAACCGCTTGACAGTAGAAGCTGTGTGCATACAATAGTCGACCCACGCGGGAATAGCTCAGCTGGTAGAGCACGACCTTGCCAAGGTCGGGGTCGCGAGTTCGAATCTCGTTTCCCGCTCCAAACACTCAAAGGGGAAGCATAAGCTTCCCTTTTTTGCCCAGGCAATACCCCCCAATGGCTGGGTGGCAGAGTGGCTATGCACCGGCCTGCAAAGCCGTGTACCTCGGTTCGATTCCGGGCCCAGCCTCCATTTTTATCATAATTATCATATAGTTCAGTATATCAGATGAAATCTGGCTATTCTTCATCATGTTATACTTTGTATACTGTTCGTAAGGAGCCTGTCGGCTTTTAATAATTATTACAGACTGTTGAAGTATTCCTGTCTCGTCTGTTGCAAGCAGGACCTTCGTGTCATTGGTTCTGCACAGGAAGCTATTTTGACGAGGGCTATGTGACGGCAATATATTCGATTCCCGGCTTTAGTGAACCATTTAGCTCATTAAGCCATCTGCTGGCCGCCGGGACATTTTCCCTTATTGGCTTATTGCTCGTGCTACGCAGTCGCGGTTCTCATGGTCGTCTCTACAGTATCGGAATTTTTGTTTTCACCGTGGTTTTCCTGTTATCTATGAGCGGTATTTTTCACTTGCTTGAGCCTGATGGTGATGCCCGCGGTGTCTTACGTCGTCTCGACCATGCAGCAATTTTTACCTTGATTGCAGGTACATTCACCCCGATACATGTTCTACTCTTTTCCGGTTGGCGCAGATGGAGTGTGCTGGCAGTAATCTGGATGTGTGCCTTTGCCGGTATAATTGTAAAAACGCTTTATTTCGACGAAGTGCCAGAATGGGTTGGCCTTATTCTGTATCTTTCTATGGGCTGGATTGGTGCCTTGTCAGCAATTCTAATTTACCATTTGCACGGAGGTCGATATCTTGTTCCCCTGGTTGCCGGCGCAATTGCATATACTGTAGGTGCGGTCCTGGATTTCCTGAGAATCCCGACAATTATCGAGGGGGTGATTGGCCCACATGAATTATTTCATGTCTTTGTGATTTTCGGGATAAGTTTTCACTGGCTGCTGATTGCTCGAATTGCTGAGGACCACAGAGCAGGGAAGCTGAAAACTCAGGGGGAGTAGTAAAATAAGTCTTTTAATATTTATTGTTTACCAATATCAATAAAATCAAAACGATATAATCAGGAACAGGATTCAGTAAAGAAAAAATCTTTGGATAGAACTGAAATTGCAGATTTTTTCTCAAACCTGTCGATGTGAATTAGAAAGAAAATATTCTGATAGGCTAGTACAGTCAGTTCATGACTATTAATTACAATAAAATATAAAATGGAAACATTATTATCATCAATCGATTACAGCGATCCAATCTGGATTGCTATTGCCCTGGCCTTTGGCTTCTTAAGTCAGGTTGTGGGGCTGCCACCGCTTGTTGGTTTTCTTGTTGCCGGTTTTACACTGAATTATTTTGGTGCAGAAGAAGGCGAGGTACTGACTGTAATGGCAGACCTCGGTGTCACTCTACTACTATTCACGATTGGACTTAAATTACGTGTTAAAGATCTGCTGCGTACAGAAGTCTGGGGTGTCACAAGCCTACACATTATCGCGGTAAGTATTCTTTTTGCGATATATCTCGCGTTACTGAAAAAATTAGGTTTGCCATTGTTTAATGAACTTGATCTGGCAAACGTTTTGATAATCGGCTTTGCCCTTTCATTTTCAAGCACAGTCTTTGTTGTAAAGGTACTCGAAAACCGTGGAGATATGCTTTCTCACTATGGCCGCCTGGCTATCGGCGTGCTTATTATCCAGGATATTGCTGCGGTCATTTTTCTCGGGGTTTCAGAAGCGAAGGTTCCATCAATGTGGGCAGCATTGCTGATCACGCTAATAATCATAGGGCGTCCGTTACTAAACAAGTTGTTAGACAAGATTGGACACGGCGAGCTGCTGGTGCTGTATGGTCTGGTGTTAGCACTGGGTGGAGCAGCCCTTTTCGAAGCAGTAGATATGAAAGGTGACCTGGGTGCTGTCGTCTTTGGTGTGTTGCTGGCCAATAACCCGAAAGCAGAGGAAATGGCCAGGATCTTGTTCAGCTTGAAAGAACTCTTCCTGGTGGGTTTCTTTCTCAGTATCGGCATGGCCGGCCTGCCTGACTTATCTATCATGTTAGCAGTAGTGTTGCTACTCCTTGGACTGGTACTTAAAAGCGGCCTGTTCTTCCTGTTATTTTCACGCTTCAGAGTACGTTCGCGAACGGCAGCGACATCATCCTTAATACTGGGGAACTTCAGTGAGTTTGGTCTTATTGTCGCGTTGGCAGCTGTCTCTGAGGAATGGCTCTCTCATGACTGGCTTGTGACCATTGCCGTTCTGGTCGCCTGTTCCTTCGCGATTTCATCAGTAATCAACAAAAATGCCGATGATATTTACACGCGCTTAAGAAGTAGTTTAAAACGTTTTCAACGTGATCAACGGCTACCGGGTGATGAAGATATTGTTTTATCAGGCACCAGGATTCTTGTTTGTGGAATGGGAAGGGTAGGCAGCGGTGCTTTCAGCTACTTATTGGATCATGGTGAAGAGGGACTCCTTGGGCTCGATTTCGACGATCAGGCCGTTGCGAAACAAAATGCAAAAGGCAGGAAGACATATCACGCCAATTGCAGTAGTCCCGATTTCTGGTCGAGACTGGACAGCGAAAATGCGAGCTTTGAATGGGTGCTTCTGTGTATGCCTAATATTCAGGCCAAGGTAGCTACGGCAAAGATGGCAAGGAAATGGGGCTACAACCACCTGATCTGTGCAACATCCAAGTTTCCTGATGAAGAAGCCATCTTAAAAAAAGCAGGTGTTGATGCTGTTTTCAATATTTATGCAGAGGCTGGTGTAGGGCTTGCGCAGAATGTTCAGCAGATATGCAATGTTACCGGTAAATCCTGAGATTCAGGATAAGCATAGTCAGCAGGTAGTATCTTATGCAGGAATCTTCTAATTTAAAACAGATTCTTCATCCTGCGTGCGACTGTACTTAGACGTTATCTGGATGCTCTTCGCGCTTTTTAGCCGGTCTTTTTACCGCCTTTTTTCCAGCATCTCTTGCTGAACTTCTTCTTTTCGGCGCTGATGAGGGAGGTCCGCTTTTCGTAGCTCGTTTCTTCGATGCAGGTTTTCGCTTTGGTTTATCTGATCCTGATTGTTTTAACTCTGAAATATTAATCTTTTTGCCACAAACCCTGGCATTTTTCAGTATCCGGAACGTTTCGGCTGGCATGCCGGCGGGTAAGTCTACAGTTGAAAAGTTATCGAAAATATCAATGGCGCCGATATAGCAGCTTTCTATCTCTGCTTCGTTGGCGATAGCTCCAACAAGGTTGCCGGGTTTAACATCGTCGTCATGCCCAACTTCAACCCGGTAGCGGCACATTTCCACATCAGGGAAATCCTTTAATGGCTTAGGCCTGGTAGACAGGGGTCTTGCAGGTCTGTCTTCTGTAAGGCCTTTTCTTGGTTCTCGGTCTGCTGATTTCCTGTCACTGCGATGTCTTTCAGGTCTTCTTTCGGATCCTCTGTCAGATCCTCTATCAGATCTTCTCTCGGTCCGCTGTTTCTGCTCTGATACTAATAATGGAACATTACCCTGAGCGATTTGTGCCAGTGCTGCAGCGATATCCAGCGGGTCTGTACCGGTCTCGTTATGGTATTCAGTAATCAGTTTCTGGAAAATTTTTAGATCCTGACTGGACAGGCTATCACTGATTTTCTGTTTAAATGCATTGATGCGTAATTCATTGACTGCATCCGCCGTAGGGAATTTCATCGGCTCGATAGCCTGTCGGCAAACCCTTTCTATGCTTTTCAGCATACGTTTCTCGCGCGGCGCGACAAACAGGATGGCTTCACCGCTTCTTCCTGCACGCCCGGTACGACCAATTCGATGGACATAGGATTCCGGGTCATAGGGAATATCATAATTGATGACATGGCTGATTCGATCGACATCGAGCCCGCGTGCGGCAACATCGGTCGCAATTAAAATATCAATTTTGCCATTTTTCAGCTGCTGAATCGTTTGCTCACGTGATTTTTGTGCGATATCGCCATTGATCGCAGAGGCGGCAAAACCTCGCGCTGATAACTTATCTGCCAGTTCTACTGTTGCTGTCTTGGTGCGGACAAATATCAGCATGCCCTCGAAGGGCTCAACTTCCAGTATGCGTGTAAGCGCGTCGAGTTTTTGATGCCCGGGTACCTCCCAGTAACGTTGCCGTATCGTCGTTGCAGATGTCGTCTTGGTCTTCACCTTAACGAGTTTGGGATTGCGTAGAAACTTTGCAGCAACTCTTCGAATGACATCGGGCATGGTTGCTGAAAACAACGCTATCTGGCGTTGTTCGGGAATTTTTGTCATCACCCATTCAACATCATCTATAAAGCCCATGCGCAACATTTCGTCAGCTTCATCAAGTACAAGTGATTTCAATCCATCAAGCTTCAGGGTGCCGCGCTTAATATGATCCATTACCCGGCCAGGTGTGCCTACCACGACATGTACACCACGTTGCAGCGGTCTCAGCTGCAGGTTATACGCCTGTCCACCGTAAATCGGCAGGACATGAAATCCTTTCATGAAATGTGCATAGGACTGAATGGCTTCGGCAACCTGAATTGCCAGTTCCCTGGTAGGGGCCAATACCAGCATTTGCGGAACAGTCTTTTTTACGTCAATCAAGTCGAGTAATGGTAAAGCGAAAGCTGCCGTTTTACCTGTGCCTGTCTGTGCCTGCCCAATGATATCGTGGCCAGCCAGTAGAAAAGGAATACATTCTTTCTGAATTGGCGATGGGGTTTCATAGCCGATATGATTGAGGGCCTTGATCAGCGGGCTGGAGAGCCCAAGGCTATTGAAATCGGATGTTTGTTCAGATTCAGACATGTGAGACCTATTATGGTGTGCTTTTCTCGATGGAGGGGCAAAAGACGAGATTATACAATATATTAGCGAGTTATTATATAGCAACTGTATATACAGCTTATACCTTTGCTTTAATCATTTAGATCGAATGGAAAGTGAAGCTTATTAACGAGAATAAATTGAATTTTAGATTATCATTAATCCCTGCGTTAGTACTCGCGTGTGTGCTCAGCAGCAGCCAGTCACTAGCTGCCGAGATACGAGTTGCTGCAGCGAGTAATTTTGCTCGGGCGATGATCAGTCTTGCCAGTGATTTCGAGGAAAATTCTGGGCATAAAGTAAAGCTGGTATTTGGTTCAACTGGAAAACATTATGCCCAAATCCATAATGGTGCACCTTTCGATGTCTTTTTTGCAGCCGATATCAAACGGCCCAGGCTGCTTGAGCAACAGGGTATAGCAATAGCCGGGAGCCGCTTCACCTATGCGAAAGGCAAACTTATTCTATGGAGCCCCATGCCGAATTATGTAGATTCAGAGGGTGAAGTGCTGAGGCATGGAAGTTTCGAGCATCTGGCCATAGCGAACCCCAATCTTGCTCCCTATGGCAGGGCAGCACGGGAAGTTCTGAAATCTCGTGGTCTATGGGATGTAATGAAACAGAAATCTGTACGCGGTGAGAATATTG
>Ga0316190_10000560_pt1 | contig 25936 bp, 21 predicted proteins | sample Eddworburrow2_MG_FD_204929 | JGI IMG/M metagenome (GOLD analysis project Ga0316190, IMG submission 204929) | Coastal sediment microbial communities from Maine, United States - Eddy worm burrow 2 | ecosystem: Environmental > Aquatic > Marine > Coastal > Sediment | place: USA: Maine | collected... | reverse complement strand
AACCCATCCATGCGCCCAATGCTGCCAGCAGCTTGAAATCACCGTAGCCCATACCTTCTTTGCCGGTAACAAGCTTAAATAGCCAGTACACGCTCCACAATGCAAGGTAGCCAATTACCGCACCCAGTACCGCGTTGTGCAAGCTGGTATAAACACCATTCAGATTGAACAATAGGCCTGTCCACAGCAGAGGCAAAGTGATATCGTCGGGTAACAGCTGGGTATCAAAATCTATCGTTGTGAGGGTTAGTAATGCCCAAATGAGTAGTATTGCACCGACAGCTTCCCAGCCAAATCCGAAATGCCAGGCTGCGTAGGCACATAAGCTGCCGCTGATAGCTTCGATGATGGGGTAGCGTGGGGAAATAGCTGTACTACAACCTCTGCACTTACCGCGCAGTAGCAAATAACTTACGATGGGGATGTTTTCCCATGCGCTGATAGCATGGCCACAGTGTGGACATGCAGAACGCGGTACGATGAGGTTATAGGGAGGCTTGCTGTCAGGTACAGCTTGTGTAAGTGAGTCCTCATTGTTCAATTCGTCGCATTGTTGCTGCCAGCCTAATTCCATCATCTTGGGTAATCGATGGATAACCACATTGAGGAAACTACCTACCATCAGACCCAATATTGCAAACATGGAGATGAACGCAAATGGTGATGATTGGAGTAAATGGGATAATTCGGTCATGTGGCGCGTACTTAGGAAGTGAGGTATTTAATGATTGTTGAGGGTGTGAACCATAAATGGTAATGAAGGCGGTTTAGTAGATTCACTCGTCACGGCAGTGAGTTTGTGCTTGAGGAGAAAATGAAAGTAAAGACGACACTTGACAAGTTGCATTAAACCACTGCGCCCATCTTGAATATCGGTAGATACATCGCTACTACCATGCCTCCGATCAATGTGCCGAGCACTACCATGATAACAGGCTCCATCAGGCTGGAAATTGCAGCTACAGCATCATCTACCTCTGCCTCGAAAAAATCGGCAACTTTGCTAAGCATAGCATCCAGAGAGCCAGCTTCTTCACCTATCGCAACCATTTGTAACACCATGCTGGGAAATACGTTCGTGTTCTGCATTGAAGCGGTCAGACTGTTACCAGTACTTACCTCACGCTGTATCGCTTTAGTGGCATCGAAATACACTGCATTTCCCGCTGCGCCGGCAACCGAATCAAGTGATTCAACCAAGGGAACGCCAGCAGCAAACATTGTGGAAAGTGTACGAGTCCAACGGGCAACGGTGGCTTTGCGAATCAGTGCGCCAAAAATTGGTAGTTTTAACATCAATATATCCATGATCCTTTGCAACTTTTTACTGCGTTTCCAGAAATAGAAGAAAACATAAAAACCACCACCGATGCCACCAAAAATTGCCCACCAATATTCAACAAAGAAATCGGATATACCCATGAGTATCAAGGTCGGAGCAGGCAAGTCGGCTCCAAAATTTGAGAATAGTTCTTTGAATGCGGGGATTACAAAAATCATTATGATAGCGGTTATGACAAATGCTATCACGATGATGGATATCGGGTAGAACAGCGCAGATTTGATCTTACTCTTGAGGGCCTGGGTTTTTTCCATATAGGTAGCAAGGCGTTCCAAGAGGGCATCCAGGATACCTGCAGCTTCGCCTGCGCCAATCAGGTTGCAATACAGGGCATTGAAATATAATGGATGCTTCTGGAATGCCTGCTGTAAGCTGCTGCCGGTTTCCACTTCGGTTTTAATATCCTGTAGCAAACGAGTAACAGATGGATTGCTATGCCCTTTGCTGACGATGTCAAAAGACTGCAGTAGTGGTACCCCAGACTTCATCATCACGGCAAGCTGGCGTGTAAATATCGTAATATCCTTGGCAGTGATCCTTTTACCCGTGCTACGTTGTCGCTTTACTTTTATTACATTGATACCTTGGCGGCGCAGATGTGCAGACACACTAGCCTCGCCAGGTGCGCGCATCTCCCCCTTAATTATCTTGCCAGACTTATCTTTGCCTTCCCATGCATAAATGAATTCTTTAGCTTTTTGAGCCTGTGTTGCAGCAGCCATAGTGTCTCCATTGGGTTGCTAAATAAACGTTGCGGGCATGATGCCGAGCTTTATGCTTCTTGTAAAGCTGAGATGACAGGAGGTATTGGTACCAACTCACAATTTGGCGTGTAAAAACCCTCTAATCAAAGATAGTGCTGTTATGATTTTGGGTGCGCCGGGAAAATGCGTACGACCTTTACGATGCGATCTTGAGTTTGAATGATCTCAATCGGGTAGTCGGCAATCTTCAGGCTGGTTCCTGTTTCAGGAATGTCCTCGAGATGTTCAAGAATCAGGCCGTTTAGTGTTTTTGCACCATCCAAAGGCAGGTGAAATCCTAACTTTCGATTCAGTTCTCGTAAACTGGTGCTACCCTCCAGCAAAAAACTACCGTCTTCATGCCGTAAAAACTTACCGGATTGTGAAGGAGATTGGGTTGTAAATTCACCTACTATTTCCTCCAGGATATTTTCCAGCGTCACCAAACCAAGAAGCTCCCCATATTCGTCCACCACCAAGCCCAGCCGTCGATGACGTTCTTGAAACTGTTGTAGCTGATTGAGTAGTGGCGTCTCGGAAGGAATGAAATAGGGTTCTTTGAGTATAGTGCGCAACTGGGCAACATCCAGTGTCGATTCATGAAACAGGGATGGTACACGTTTGATATGCAGAATGCCGATGACGTTGCTGGGAGTGTCAGCATATATAGGCAACAGGGTATGATGGCAAGTCATGATCTGCTGGCGTAGGTCTTTTTCTTCCGTGTTTATATTCAGTGCTTCAATCTGATTACGAGGAACCATCACGTCATTTACGGTAATGCGCTCAAGGTCAACTAGATTCAACAGCATTTTCTGATGTTTTCGAGGCAGGAAATGCTCTGCATCCAGCACCAAACCACGTAACTCTTCCATCGTCATTTTCTGATTGCTCTGGTCAGTTTCAATTTTGATGCGCATCAGCCATAACAGACCTTTTACCATGCCACCTGCGACAGCAACTACAGGGTGGAATAAAGTGATGAGTGGGGTGAGTACATAACTTGCGGGTAGAGCGACCCGTTCAGGGTAACTGGCAGCAATAATTTTGGGCATGATCTCGCTGAAGACTACTAGTGCAAAAGTGAGTGTCAGTGTTCCAGCCAGAATAGCCCAGTCATTCTGACCGAACAGGCGTAGGACGATGATGTTGGTGACTGCTGCTGCTGCGACATTGAGCAGGGTGTTACCCAGCAGGATAGAGCCAAGTAGCTTGTCTACTTTGCTTAGTAGGTGGTTGACAAGTTTTGCGCTTCGGTTTCCTTTGCGTATCAGGCTGTTCAGTCGAAAGCGGTTGATTGCCATCATGCTGGTTTCTGAGCCGGAGAAGAATGCGCTGCATAACAAAAGCAGAACCAGTATGCCAAAAAGTATACTTAGAGGGATGTCGTCCAAAATTAAGATTCAGTCTTATTCACGAGAGGGATAGTGTTCGAGAGGCATATGGGTGTCAAGTAGCCCATCGTTTTTTTAGTAGCATTAGCAGGACGCCGCCTATTATCATAGGTAAGCTTAACCATTGTCCCATACTCATGCCCAAAGATAGCAGTCCGAGAAAATTGTCAGGCTCGCGGGTAAATTCAACCAGAAAGCGGAAGCTGCCATAGCCGATCAGGAATAGGCCGGATATCATGCCAGTCGGATGTGGTTTGCGTGCATATAGCCAGAGTAGTGCGAACAGCAGCAGACCTTCCAGTGCAAATTCATATAGTTGTGACGGATGCCGTGGCAGATTATCTACCCTAGGGAAAATCATTGCCCACGGCATATCAGACGGACGCCCCCACAATTCTCCGTTGATAAAATTACCGATTCGCCCAAATGCGAGGCCCGGGGGAACTAACGGGGCAATGAAGTCGGTAACGAATAGCCATGACAGTTTATATTTATAAGCAAAGAAAATCATCGCAATTATTACGCCAAGAAAGCCGCCGTGGAAGGACATGCCGCCTTGCCATACCGCCAAAATTTCCAATGGGTGCGCGAAATAATACGAGGCCTTGTAAAAGAATATATAACCTAATCGTCCGCCCAGAATTACTCCAAGCACGCCGTAGAATAGTATGTCATCAAGCATTTTCGGAGACCATGCGGTCCAAGAGTGATTGGCGATACACCAGCGTCCCAGCCAGAGGAAAGTCATGAATCCAGCCAGATACATCAGGCCATACCAATGAATGCCATAAGAACCGACGTGTATAGCGATAGGATCGAATTGCGGGTGAACGAGCATGTGCTAATCGGGTAAAATCAATACTTGGATTATACGGGTATCCTGCCAAATCGCTTAAATTCGCACGGAAAATCATAAAAAACATAAGGGGGTGAGAATGACCACAGTTCAGCAACTGAATGAACAATTTAGTATTGGAGAGCAGCTTTTTTTTCGTGAGGATCCCAGCGGACTGATCGTTGCAGAGATTAACAATGCGGAAGCAACGGCAACATTATGTTTGCAGGGTGCACACTTGATGAGCTGGAGACCAAAAAATCAGGCTGTGCCTGTGGTGTGGTTATCACGCGATGCCAAGATGGCAGTAGGAAAATCGATACGTGGTGGTGCGCCGGTGTGCTGGCCATGGTTCGGCGCGCATGCGAGTGAAGCAAGTTTCCCCGGCCATGGTTTCGCACGCACAGTGCCATGGCAGGTGGTTGAGTCCGGTAGTGAACCTGATGGAGCAACGCGCTTGAAGTTGCGAATAATGGAAAGCGAAAAGACTCAGGCGCAGTGGCCTCATGCTTCGTCGCTGGAGTTAACGTTGACTGTCGGACAAGCTTTACGTATGGAATTAATTACTGAAAATACTGGCGTGACTGATTTTGAAATAGGCGAAGCACTGCATACCTACTTGCATATAAGCGATATAGGTGAGGTGAGTGTGTCAGGGTTGGACGGTTGTGAATATTGGGACAAGGTTGGTGGTTCTGTACGCAGGAAGCAAGAGGGGGCGATTACATTCTCAGGAGAAACTGACCGCGTCTACATCAACACAGCTGCAGAATGTGTAATCAAAGACGATAAATTGCAGCGCTGTATTCATATTGCCAAGACCGGAAGTCTTTCTACTGTGGTTTGGACACCATGGTTTGAAAAAGCTGACAAAATGGGCGACATGGGGCAGCCTGCTGGCTGGAGAGAGATGGTTTGCGTGGAATCAGCGAATGCGATTGATAACACAGTGAAAGTCCCAGCTGGATCAAAGCATGCGCTTATAGTTGAGTATCGGGCCGAGGCCATATAACCATTGAGTTGACTGTTCGCCCTGAAAAAGTTGGTTGGCAAAGTAGGCGTAGTTGTTTAGAATCGCCGTCGAAGGCGGAAACCTTCTGTAAATAGTTCAGGGTTTTTTTTTATAAATTGGAGAAAAAAGTAATGAAATCAATTATTGTTAGCATGATTACAGCAGCAGGTTTGATGATCGCAGGTAGTGCACTGGCAGCGGATATGCCGCCACTGGCAAAGAAAATGAATTGCACCGCATGCCATGCGATAGACAAGAAAATTGTTGGTCCGTCTTGGCAGGATGTTGCTAACAAGTACAAAGGTGATGCCGGTGCTAAAGAAGCGCTGATGGTTAAAGTGTCCAAGGGTGGTTCAGGTAATTGGGGCAAGATGCCTATGCCTGCTAACGATGCTGCTGGCAAGAAGCAAGCAGAGATCGGGGAGTTGGTTGACTTTATTATTGGTCTGGCTAAGTAAGTCTGGATTAATCGAAGTATTAGGATTTATCCTATAAAAAAGCCGACTTAGGTCGGCTTTTTTTTGCTGGGACTGCCAAATAAATGGGTAGTTAGCTGAATGCGAACGCATGTTCGCTTGAAATGCAGAGAGTGAATATGGAAATTGCTGACACTGCCTGTGAATAGTGATCGTTGCAGATCGGGCAACAAATTTATGACTAATTGGTAACTGTAAGTTACGTTGTCAACTATAGTGTAGAGTGTCGCGTTAGTAGAAAGCGGGCAGGTAAACTGGCCGACAAAGTGAACGGGATCGTTGAAACATCAATAGTGAAGATAATTTTCACACCGTTTTGAGGTAAGAAACATAAATTTGGAGAAAAAAGTAATGAAATCAATTATTGTTAGCATGATTACAGCAGCAGGTTTGATGATCGCAGGTAGTGCACTGGCAGCTGATATGCCGCCACTGGCAAAGAAAATGAATTGCACCGCATGCCATGCGATAGACAAGAAAATTGTTGGTCCGTCTTGGCAAGACATTGCTGACAAATACAAGGGTGATGCAGGCGCAGCAGAAGCTCTGCAAGTGAAAGTGTCCAAAGGCGGAGCTGGTAATTGGGGCAAGATGCCTATGCCTGCTAACGACGCTGCTGGCAAGAAGCAAGCGGAAATCAAGGAGCTTGTTGCCTTCATCCTGGGTCTGGCTAAGTAAGCCTGATTCAATCGAAGTGCCAGGAGTAATCCTGTAAAAAGCCGACTCAGGTCGGCTTTTTGTTGTCTGAAAGTATAGAAAACCTGCTCGATTACTTGAGTCTGTAGCCAGTTCGGGGTTTAATCCATTAGCATACGCGCAACGAAACTGGGAGAATTCATGAAACACCTCAATTCGATATGGTGGATGCTGTTGGTATTGCCGAAGCAAGCATTCGCAGCAGATGCAGTCCTTGATGGATTCATCAGTTCCATTAACGGCTTTTTAGCGCAAATTATATTTTTCGATGTGTTCCCGGGTGAGCAAGTGATGCCTTTCATTGTGGCGTGGTTGATCGTTGCAGCAGTATTCCTGACCCTACGTTTCAATTTCGTAAACCTGCGCATGATGCGACATGCATATAGAGTTATTCGGGGAAAATATCGCACCGCTGACGATCAGGGTGAGGTGACATCCTTTCAGGCGCTTTCCACAGCGCTATCTGCCACTGTCGGGTTGGGGAATATTGCAGGCGTGGCAATCGCCATTTCCATTGGTGGGCCAGGTGCGACATTTTGGATGATCATGGCAGGCTTTCTTGGTATGAGTACCAAATTTACTGAGGCGAGCCTTGCACAGATGTATCGTGAAATTCGTTCAGACGGTCGGTTAATGGGCGGTGCGATGGAATATCTTTCCCAGGGTCTGGCAGAGAAGGGTGTGCCGCGTCTAGGCAAGGTGCTCGCTATCATGTTCGCTATCTTTACCATTTTTGGTTCATTTGGCGCAGGGAGTGCCTTTCAGATCAGTCAGTCGATGGGTGCGCTACAGGCACAAATTCCGTTCTTTCGTGACGTGCCAATCGCCTATGGCTTGATCATGGCAGTTGCGATAGGTCTGGTTATTATTGGTGGTATACGTCGTATTGCACATGTCGCCGAGGCGGTGGTGCCGACCATGGTGATCGTTTACGTGAGCGCTTGCCTGTGGATCATCGTTGGGAATGCTTCGTTGGTTCCCGGGGCACTGGGCCAGATAGTTACCGAGGCATTTTCTCCGATTGCGGTTGCAGGCGGGTTTGTCGGAGCGCTGGTGCAGGGATTCAAGCGGGCAGCATTTTCTAGTGAAGCCGGACTGGGTTCCGCAGCTATTGCCCACTCAGCTGCTTCGGTGAAATATCCGGTGCGTCAAGGACTGGTGGCGCTGTATGAACCGTTTATTGATACCGTGGTGATTTGCACCATGACAGCGCTGGTCATCGTTATCACCGGTGTGTATAACGCACCAGAATATGAAGCTCTGCGGGATGCCAGTCAAGGTGCAGCATTGACCTCCGCAGCCTTTGCCACGGTCTCTGACTGGTTTCCGATGATACTCACATTCTCGGTGGTATTGTTTGCCTACAGTACAGCGATTTCCTGGTCGTATTATGGAGAGCGTTGTTGGGTATATGTGTTTGGCGAACGTTACTCTATATTGTACAAAGTGATTTTTATCGGTTTCGTTATCATTGCATCCATTGCTAGTGCCGCCAGTTTGCTGGATCTAACCGACCTGCTTGTGCTTGCGATGGCATTTCCCAACCTGATCGGCCTATATATGCTGAGCGGGAAAGTTAAGATAGCACTTTCTGAATATAGGTTGAAACTGGCAAGTGGTGAGTTGGATATTGAAGCAGGAATCAAACATTGATACAGGATGAATGCCAAGTCCTCTGCACATTATTAAGCTGAAAAAACCTTAATGCTCCTCAAGCTTTTCTGTGAGGAATTGACTCTTATTGCTGCTGATGATTGCAATAAGCGCACCAGCATATGTGAAGGTTGAAAGCATGATCACACCTATCACCACCGCTTTGAACATCTCCAGATGTTCAAATGAAGCTGGAATCATAGATAGCATGACAATGGATAATCCACCCTTGATGCCCGCAAAGGTCAATACACCCCACCAGCGGAAATTGACATTGGCCATCTTGTCAGTCTTGTTGGTGATCCATGCAAACAATCCCATCATTACACCACGAATCACCGTCGTCGCCAGGAACATTACAAGGATTTCAACCTTGTATTTCCACAGCAGGTTCATGTCGATCATTTCCGCCATGGCCACGAAGAGGATCGTGTTGGCTACGATGGCCAATAGCTGAACATCTTCTTTGCTGCGCAGGTGGCGTTCACGCTCTTCGATGGTAGCCTTGATTCGGTTTAATACTTTTCCAACGACCCCCGAAGAAATGTTGCGGTTTTGTACTTCAAGCTGTAGTTCTGCTTCGTCACGATCAAGCTGAATGCTTTCTTCAGCAATGGCCTTGGTCATCACATGATTGACAGTGATTGTGGCAAATATGCAGGAGAGAATTCCCGATAAATGCATGTGGGAGTGCGCACCAAGAAAATTAAGTAATACGTAAAAGTGCTCAGATAATTCGAATGCGCCGTAGCCAGTGATGATGAGCACCATTATCTCAGCAATGCGGTTTTGAGTTGTTTTCATGACTGTCAGCCCTATGAAGCCAACCAGCACACCGACTGCAAGTGAACCAAAAACTACCGCACTGCTGATTTCAGCAACATAGGTGGCAGTTATCGTTTCGCCACCCAAGGCGTATAGTCCGACAAAAACAAATATGATCAATGCGGTGGCATCATTTAACAGGCTTTCACCTTCGGCAAGGATTTTCAGTCGGTGTGGGAGCTCGAATTTTGAGAAGATGCTTACAACCGAAACTGGGTCGGTCGCGAGTACCATAGCAAAGAGTACGATGACAGCTGCGTTGTTCAGGGCGTAGTCAGCAAAAAGCCAGTTAGAGATAGATAAGGCCATCATGACCGACAGTACGACAGCGACTACAGACAGATAGAGCAGGCTCAGACCATGCTCTTTAAGGTCTGACAACTTTATTTCCAATGAATCGGAAATAAGCAGGATGGGCAACAAAAAAACTACCAATAAGGAGAAATGTTCCGCATCACCGGTTATGACCGGAATTTGCTGGAAACCGTAATGCCCAAGAAACGAAAGTGCAATCAAGCCCAAGGGTGAAGGAATCCTGAGTTTTTCCTCAAGTTGCAGCGCCAGAAATAGTATCCCGGCGATCATCAACAGCGTTGCTATCATGTGGTGGTATCCCAAAGTAATTCGAAATGCTGTTTTCCATTATCACAGATTTGCGATTGATTACGCCAACCTGATGACGAGAAAAGTCAGCAATAGTATTGCAAGTGTCCATCCCGGCCAATCAATTATTCAGCAGCCACGATGGTTAAAGGATGTGTAGAATGAATCATCTGCCCCTTGCTTGGAATAAGAATATGGATGTCGTATTACAGTTTTATAGTGCGCTGAAGGAATATTCCTTAATACCATGGTTTACGATTGCAGAAACTGAAATCAACCTGTTCAGGGTGGTCGGTTTGATAATTATCCTGATTCTGGTCTGGTTTGTCGGTACGATAACCGAGCGTGCAATTTCCAGAGTCGGTCAAGCACAAGGTAAGGGTACTTCACCGGGATGGTATGCGTTGAGCCGTATTAGTCGTTATGCGGTTTGGATAATTGGCTTCATTCTGGGTATGGTTTATATCGGCTTTAACATGTCGAGTTTCGCCATTGTAGGCGGCGCGATTGGTGTGGGTGTTGGCTTTGGCTTACAGAACATTATCAGTAATTTTGTATCCGGGATCATTATCCTGATTGAAAAAATCATCAAGGTTGATGACTTTGTCGATCTTCAGTCAGGCGTAATGGGTAGGGTAGCCGAGATCAATCTGCGTTATACGCGCATCACCACATCGGATCTGATTGATGTCATTGTGCCCAACTCGGAATTTATCTCCGGAAGAGTGGTGAACTGGACACTGGGTGAACGCGCCAGGCGTTTGCATGTGCCATTTGGTGTTGCCTATGGAGTTGACAAGCAACTGGTCAGAGAAGCCGCGATTGCGGCAGCACTCAGTGTTGAAGGAACCGAAGACACGGCGGGACGCAGCCCAGACGCATGGCTGGTGAAGTTTGGAGATAGCAGTCTGGATTTTGAACTGGTAGTGTGGGTTGGAGCGAGTTCCATCACCTCACCCGGAAGAACACATGCCCAATATCTCTGGGCGATCGAGGAAGAGCTCGGGAAGCGTAATATTGAAATTCCTTTCCCGCAGAGAGATCTGCATATCAGATCTGGGACGCTGGCTGTTTCAATGAACCAGCCTAGCTGATTCAAAATTCAGCCAAGCTGCGATAGTGCAAATGGCTGTTACTCGGCCCAGGCGGTCAGTCATTGAAGCAACTTTGAGTTTCCGATGTGTAACAATCGGAGACATTTGAGCCTGTCAGTACTATCATGGATATGCGGACAGGAGAATCCAGTCGATTTATGAAAACTCATCGAGTTATCAATAATTTGAGTGACCTAATATCTTTGACATTAACGTCTGGTGGGTTCGTCATAATTCCGGTTAGATCAATTATCCCAAAATAAAATAGGACCCCATGCTAAAAAGACACAGAATACAGTTTCCAAAACCCGAATCTTCCAATCTTAATCAGGACGAATCCTATTTTTATCTTGAGGGATCGGGTGGGCAACGTAAAATCAGGTTTCATGACTACGATGCTATTTACCAGATACCAGGCCTGTATGAACAGATATTTTATGATCGCTTAAAGTGCACATCCCCTGTCAAAGTAGCAACCATTCTTGAGTCTGCCGTAAGGCAATCTGGAGATAATTTTACAGAGTTACGAGTGCTGGATCTGGGGGCGGGTAACGGCATGATGGGCGAAGAGCTAAAAAATCACGGTATATCTCGCCTGATAGGCGTGGACATTATACCGGAAGCATATGAGGCTACTATTCGTGATAGACCCGGTTTGTATGATGAGTATTATGTCGAAGACTTTACTAACCTGAATAAAGACAGGGAAGAGGATATCGCATCATGGCAGTGTGACTGCATGGTAACTGTCGCTGCCCTAGGATTTGGAGATATTCCAATTAAAGCATTTATTAAGGCATATAACATCATCAAGCCACAGGGATGGGTGGCATTCAATATTAAAGAATCCTTTTTTGATATTAGTGATGAATCCGGATTCTCAAAAATGATTCGGGAATTAACTTTCTCAAAGTATCTTGATGTTCATCACATAGAGCTATATAGGCACAGGCTGTCCATTGATGGAGAACCGCTTTATTACTTTGCTATTGTAGGCCGAAAAAAAGCAGATGTTCCAGATGAGTTCTTGATATCGAAAGGTATTATGGCCTGATAAAATCCTCAGCCGACCATTAACTCATCGGCTGAGCCTTAACGCTCAAAAGGCATCTATGGCGGCTTTAGATAACATAGCAGAAGCTTTAAGGAGTCAATCCTTGTTTTCGCATTGGCCTAGAAGCTGTCAAATATTGTGATTCGGTTGGCCATCCACTAAAGAATACATTGGAAGTATAGGAAATCCAGCAAAGCAGTCATTGATGATTGGTTTGTCAATATTATTTGTCGGATACCGATGTGTTCGCTACTCTTTCCATTGGGCAGTCAGCCTGCGGTCTAATCTGCTTTCAATCAGCTTCATCATAAAAGTGCAATCTTCTCGATGGATCGAGATGCCGCGGTCACGGGTGACATAGCCAACGATGGCGTCACCCGCTACAGGATTGCAGCATTTGGCGATCCGGGTCATCAGATTGTTCACGCCGCCGATCGTGATGTCTGCTTTTAATGCGTGGTGAGTTATGGGTTTGTATACGTTGGGTTTGGCCATCTCAATCACTTTGGTGGGCAGTTCCTCCTGGATTGCAACGGCGATGCGCCGTTGAGTGATTTCATTGCGTCCAATTGCCGCAAGTAAATCCTCCGGCTTGTTGAAGTGCAATCGCTGTGCAAGTTTTTCCTGGTTGATGGAGCTTATGCCATGACGGTGCAGTTCGCGATCCAGTTGTGTGCGACCCTGCGAGACACTTTCATCATAATTTAGTAGCTTGAACCAGGCACGTACCTTGGCACGGGCGCGGGAGCTATGGAGATATCCCAGTGAGGGATTAACCCAATCGCGACTGGGCGAACCGATCTTGGTGGTGAGTATTTCAATACGTTGCCCGTTTTTTAACTTGAAGTTGAGCGGAACAATTTTGCCATCCACTTTTGCGCCACGTGTACGGTGCCCCAGTTCGGTGTGCAACGTATAGGCAAAGTCCACGGGTGTCGCGCCGTTTGGCAGGTCGATCACTTTTCCTTGCGGTGTGAATACATACACTCGATCTTGTAGTAATTCATTTCTGAATTGTGCTTGTATGTTGCCGCTGTCTGCCAGTTCTGATTTCCATGCCAATATTTGTCGCAACCAGGAAATCTTTTCGTCAAAGCCGATATCGGATTTTTTGTTTTCTTTGTAACGCCAGTGTGCGGCGACACCGAGTTCCGAGTCGTGGTGCATGTCGTGTGTGCGAATCTGTACTTCGAGCGCGAGCCCACGTGGCCCTGTGACTGCGGTGTGCAAGGAGCGGTAGCCATTTCCTTTTGGATGGGCGATATAGTCATCAAATTCGCTGGCAATCGGTGGCCATAGTTCATGAACTATTGAGAGAGCTGCGTAACAATCTTCGATGTTGTCAGTCAGGATGCGCACGGCACGAACGTCATAGAGTTCGCCGAACGCGATTTGCTTGCGTTTCATTTTGTTAATGATGCTATAGATGTGCTTGGGGCGGCCGCTCATTTGGCTAGGGATATTTTCGCCGGACAACGCCTGCTCAAGCTGTTTAACCACGTCGGTGATGTACTGTTCTCTGTCAATACGTCGCTCATCGAGTAGTTTCGCTACCTTGCGGTAGAGTTCCGGTTCCAGATAACGCACTGATAGATCCTCCAGTTCCCACTTGATCTGCCACACGCCCAAGCGGTTTGCCAGCGGGGCGAAGATACTGTGCGTTTCCTGTGCGATCAATATTTGTATATCGGGGCTTGCGCTAGCCAAGTTGCGCAGGGTTTGGGTACGCTCTGCGAGTTTGATAAATACGACACGAATGTCATCTACCATTGCCAACAGCATCTTGCGCATGCTTTCAATTTGTTGTGCAGTTTCAGCTGCGTCCTGAGTGATGCGCACCTCTCTGAATTGCCTGATCTGCTCCAAACGCGAAATACCTTCGACCAATACTTTTACATTGTGACCGAATCGCTCTTCGATAACTGTCTGCCAGTCATCAAGGTAATCCGGGATCGCATGGAGTACAGTCGCAGCAATGGTCTCGTGATCCATGCCCATGTTAGCCAATATCCCTGCAGCACCCAAAGCGTGTTGCAACAGCGGTGTGCCGGTCAGTTCGGCCTTCCCTGCGTAATGAGGTTCTGCGAGTTCGCATGAGGTGCGTATCAACTGAACTTCTGCAGCATTGAAGGTGTGCGTCAGATCATCCAGCCAGACAAGCGTGTTTTCAAATGATGACGTTTTTTGCTGGGTTGAGACCATAGTTCAATATTTCATCCGGAGAGTTTGCTTCAGTGCAGCACTTTCCACAGCATCTTGGTTGCCAATAAGATTAATAGTACTGCAAACAGCTTACGCAACAAGCCGACTTTCAAGTGATGAGTGGCCTTTGCGCCCAGCGGGGCAGTGATGACACTTGCGAGTGCTACCCAAAACAGTGCGGGTAGATACACGAATCCCAGTGTGTTCTGGGGAATAGCGGATACATTAGTACCGGTGAATATATATCCGAGGGTGCCGCCGACCGCAACCGGAAAGCCGACTGCGGCTGAAGTGCCGATTGCATTCCTGAGTGGGGTATTGCACCAGACCAAAAAGGGCACCACGATCGTGCCGCCGCCAATCGAGACCATGCTGCTCAACCATCCTGTGATGGTGCCAGTGAGTGTCATACCACCAAATCCGGGGAGCTGACGTGAGGGATGCGGGCGGACATCAAGCAGGATCTGAGCGGCGGTGAAATATACGAAGAGGGCAAAAAATATCCCCAGATATTGTTGCGAGATGCTGGTTGCCGAAAACGCGCCAATCGCTGCGCCTAGCAGGATGCCCGGCGTGATGTTGCGGACGAATTGCCAGTTCACCGCGCGGTGTTGGTGGTGTTTTCGCGTACTCGATAGTGAGGTGAACAAAATGGTCGCCATCGACGTGCCAAGTGCCAAGTGAAGCAGATGACTGCCGGGGAAATGCTGTGCATCAAACAGTAGGAGCAGAATCGGTACCAGCACCAAACCACCCCCTACGCCGAACAATCCTGCAAGAAATCCTGTGGCTGTACCGAGTATCAGATAAGCCGCATACCACTCCATCAACTGTGTGCCAGATTTTTAGTGATGAAATCCCACTCGCCGGGGTCAACTGGTGTGATGGATAAGCGGTTGCCGCGCTGCAAGGTTCGCATACGAGCCAACTGTGGATGCTTGCGCAGTTCATCAATACTAATCAAAGCAATCTTATTCACAAGCTGCACATCCACGTTAAACCAGCGCGGCTGTTCCTGTGTGGCCTTGGGGTCGAAGTATTTGCTGTTGTGTTTGAATTGAGTTGCATCGGGATAAGCGGTGCTGCTGACCTTGGCGATACCGGCGATGCCAGGTACCTTGCAGTTGGAATGGTAAAACAGCACGCCATCGCCGACCTTCATTTGATCACGCATAAAATTGCGCGCTTGATAATTGCGGACGCCATACCAATCCACGGTCTGTTCGGGAAGTTTGGCGAGATCGTCGATGCTGCAATCTGAGGGTTCGGATTTCATTAACCAGTAGCGCATGGATTAATCCCGGAAATAGAAAGTGCGACCTGATGTAATCCAAGGTCGCACTAGAATAGAGTCCCCCGCCTGTGCCGTTGACTCAGCATCTTGAACCGGGGTTCAAGAGGGCCGTATCCCAGTCACATCAGGTACATCCACCATAGGGGACGCGCACAACAGTAACATCAGGGGTTGCAGCCTAAGCCTAAGCTTATTGGTTCAAAGAATTATGAGCCTGACAAACACCGCAGGGGACAAACCAAAAACTTAAATACCAGCTAATCATAGCTGACCGGTAAAATCAAACTTACAGTTAGATGAGTTAATTAAAACAGCGTTTCTTGTTCAGCTAACGCCTCATCAATTGCGGTCTGCATGCTGTCCATTCTACGCGTAAAGTCTGCGAGGTCAACTCCACGCCCTACTTTCATTCCAAGTAATTCGTGAGTGATATTAAGTGCCGCCATTAAAGCGATACGCTCGACACTTGATATCTTACCGGTCTCGTGGATTTCGCGCATTTTCTTATCCAGATAAGCTACCGCATCAAGTAATTCCGCGCGCTCATCTTCAGGGCAAGCGATACGCAATTCCCTGTCGAGTATCTTGACGTCCAGTGTGTTGGTGGCCTTGCTCATGTTTAGTCTTCAGGTATTGTAATCAGCAACCCTTCCAAGCGGCTCTTGGCGGTTGTAAGTTTGTCGCTAAATTGGCGGTTATTACTGAGAGCATGCGCTAACTCTTGACGTAACTGATGATTGTCCGTGCGCAGCTTGCTGCTGACTTTGATCAGTTGCGTGAGTTTACCCTCAAGTGCGGCTAATTCGTTCTCCATGTGTTGACTATAGATTGAAAAGTGCTGATAAGTCAAACGGTAAGGGTGTCTTGTGCATGCGATTTGTAGGGTGACTGTGTTTTTGGAGTGATGTGGTGCTGAAATTGATGATAAAGTATACGTAGCTTTAAGGTGCGCTTCTGGATACAGACGTGTTAAACGGGAAGCAGGTGCGGGAATATTATTCCCAAGGCCTGTGCTGCCCCCGCAACGGTAAGCGAGTGCGGATTTGCCAATATGTCACTGTGAGTAATCATGGGAAGGCGGCAAGTCAAGACTCGTGAGCCCGGATACCGGCCTTGAGCAGAGTCTGGAAATGCTGCGGGAGGCGCATGGACGGTAGTGAGGTCTATGTTTTCATAGTTAGCCAGCACTTCCTTCCTGTAGTCCGTTGAATTTCCTGTATTTAAATATTCCAACGGGGAACCTTGGAATTTAATCTGGAAATGAAAATGAAGAAAAAAATAACAATGTTCGCATTATTCAATGCGCTCATGATTCCATTAACAACCTACGCTGATACTCCGATGGAGTTGACGATTGTGACTCCCACGCGATTCAGCAGTATTTATGAAACCGCTTCGGTGAATGTGACTGTCATTACCGCAGAAGATATCCGGAAAAATTCCGCAAAAACCATACCGGCCTTACTGGCACAGCATGCCGGCGTTCAGGTTCGCAGCAGTGACGGCACATCAGATATGTCCATAGATATGCGCGGATTTGGCATATCCGGTAGTCAGAATACATTGGTGTTGCTGGATGGGCAGAAATTGAATGACATTGAATTGACTTCAATACGCTGGTCGTCCATACCGCTGGATTCGATTGAGCGTATTGAAATAGTCAAAGGAGGCGGTGCAGTGCTCTATGGTGCGGGAGCATCTGGGGGTACGATCAATATCATCACCAAAAAATCCGGAAAGCATTCCAAAGGGATAGCTAGCTTTGATCTGGGTAGCTATAACACCAGAGAGTTGCAACTCTCTCTTGGAACCAAAGAAGAGCGCACAGGCATACATATTTCGGCCAGTACGCTGAAATCGGATAACTATCGAATCAATAACAACATTACACAAAGCAGTCTGGAGGCAGATGTTCGTACTGAAGTAGGAAACGGGGATGTCGTCTTGAAGTTTGGTGGGGATAACCAGAATCTTCGTTACCCTGGAGCACGCAGGGTTGACCCATCAGCAGGGCAGGATCAACTTGCCAGTGACAGGCGTGGTACCGATACCCCGTTTGATTATGGTAAGAGACAAGGTGGACATATCAGTCTGGGAACCAGTCAGCAACTTGATGCTGGCGATTTTGCCGCTGAAATTGGATACCGCAAGAAAAATGCACAAGCCTATTACGATTTTGGAGGCTCACCATTGTATCTGGATACAAAACTCAATTTGCTTTCATTCGCTCCACGTATGAAAGTGCAACATCAGCTTTGGGCGTTTGACAACGAGTTAGTTGTTGGAGCAGATTTCGCAGATTGGGATTACGATTCAATTCGCTCAGACAGTCCGGCTACAACAGGTACACCGAATGCAAATATTCTTGCCAAACAATTGAACCGAGCTTTGTATGCACAGAATATTTTCATGCTTAATGAAAAGTCCAGACTGTTACTGGGTGCGCGTACCCAGCGAACTGATTACAGTGCAAGGGATACTGAAAATGCCGCAAGCTATGCATCCGGTAACCAGACACGTCGCGTGAATGTGTATGAATTGGGCTTACGCTATGACTTTAATCCGACACTGTCGCTATTTGGCCATATTGGAAGAAGTTTCCGGATGGCGACCGTTGATGAGATTTTCGATCAATATGGTGTTTGCGATCCGATTACCTGGATCTGCAATTCGAAAATATCCATGCTGGCACCACAAACCTCACAGGATAAAGAGGTGGGGTTAGAATACAGGAGCGGAGTAAGCAGAATGCGGACAACGCTGTACTACATGGATTTGGAAAACGAGATCCACTACAACGCTATTGCTTTTGCGAATATGAATCTTTCGCCTACTCGTCGTTACGGGTTGGAAATGGAAGGTGGTCGTGCTTTAGGAGATACATTTGAGATCACTGCAGCATATAGTTATACCGTGGCAAAATTCCGTGAAGGAGTTTATTCTGGAGTGGATGTGTCAGGTAATAACATCCCGCTGGTTCCCCGGCAGCGAGCGGCACTTGGACTCTCTTGGAATCTATCGGGAAAAACTGCTCTCAGCAGCGAAGTGCTTTATGTGGGAGAACAGTATTACGACAATGATCAAACCAACACATTCGCAAGCAGGATGCCCGCTTACAATACCGTAGATATTAAGCTGAGTCATCAGGCAGTACATTGGACATGGGTGGCGGCAGTAAATAATTTATTTAACGAAAAATATTTTACTTATGCTGTGTCTAGTACTTCCAGTCCAGGCACCTACAACGCTTATCCTATGCAAGAGAGAAGTTTTTCGCTGAGGGCAAAATATCGCTTTTGACAGTGAATGAGGAAAGCAGTTTATTGAACAGGTAACATGCACACGATGTGCAAATCGGGATAATCCCCTTCTTTGCATTTTATTCGGCTTCGTGTACTGTTATCTTTGATTTTAAGAGTGCATTAATACTAGGGAATGAAATGAATAATACGAAATACAAAAACACTATAGTTTTTTCAGGTCTGGCCTTGTTGATGGCTGCTACTCGATTCAGTCATTTTGGTTCTGCTGTGAATTTTCCGGATGCATCACTTGCAATCTTCTTTTTGGGTGGGTTGTATCTTTCATGGGGTGCGAAATCATCTCTAGCTGCATTTGGCGCACTGATTGTTGAGGCTGGAATGATCGATTTTTATGCGACATCCGTCCTAGGCGTCAGTGACTGGTGCATGACACCCGCATACTGGTTCCTCGTGCCAACATACGGTGGTTTGTGGATGGCAGGACGTTGGTTTTCTTTACGGCAAACAATGCAAGGACTGGGTCTGCTTAGCTTATCTTTGATAGCGTGGGGTGCTTGTAGTATGGCCTTTGTATTTTCCAATACCACATTCTATTTATTCTCAGAACATTTCCTCGACATGAGCGTGGTTGAATATGCGTCAAGTGTCGTTCAATATTACGGTTCGTATGTTTCAGCAGCGCTGCTTTATATCGCATGCGCAGTTGCGCTGCATATGGTTTTCGATATGCTACTCAAGCAGCATATTCAGTCGCGATCAGAAGTGGCCTGAGAGGTGATATTGACGAAATGTTGCGCATGGTAGATGGGTTGCAATTTACCGAGGAGCACAGTGTAATTTATCCTGCTCGATGGAACAAAGGCAGGCCAGGCAAGGGCGCCTCATCTGAAGCCGTTGCCAATTATTTTGGCGAATCATGCAAATGAACTTTAATTACTGAAATATCTGGTTCCTAAATAAAGCCACCTTTTGGTGGCTTTTTGATTGCCCCGATCTATTGCAAGACTGATAAAATTCGCACCACAAAATTGGAGGGATGCCCATTATGTTGGTCTGGTTCGTCATTCTGTATTTGCTATTTTCAGTGAGTATCGGCCTGTATGCTTCCAAACGCGTACACAATTCCCGAGATTTCGTCGTGGCTGGCCGAAATCTGCCGATGCCTGTCGTTACAGCCACGGTGTTTGCGACATGGTTTGGTGCTGAAACAGTGTTGGGAACATCGGCCACGTTCGTCCAGGAAGGAATGGGAGGGGTAGTTGCCGATCCTTTCGGAGCCAGCATGTGTTTGATACTGGCAGGGCTATTCTTCGCACCGCTTTTGTACCGAATGAATCTGCTGACCATCGGTGATTATTACCGGGCACGCTATAACCGCACCGTGGAATTCCTTATGACGGTGTTTATCATGGTCTCTTACCTTGGTTGGGTTGCAGCCCAAGTGGTGGCGCTGGGGCTGGTATTAAATGTAGTCTCTGGTGGTGCAATCAGTCAGGATGCAGGCATGATCCTGGGTATTTCCATCGTGCTTGCCTACACCATGTTCGGTGGGATGTGGTCGGTTGCGTTGCTTGATTTTGTCCAGATGGCAGTGATTATGTCGGCCCTGATACTGATCGCGATACTGATAAGCGGTGATGCAGGTGGTGTGAGTAACGTTGTCAGCCAAGCGGAAGCCGCAGGCAAGTTGGATTTTCTACCTCAAGGTGGAATGGAGGTATGGACACCTTTTATCGGAGCAGCATTGACGATGATGCTGGGATCAATTCCCCAGCAGGATGTTTTTCAACGCATGACTTCTGCCAAGACTGAAAAGATTGCGGTGCGTGGCACGGTGTTGGGTGGAGTGCTGTATTTCGCTTTTGCTTTCATACCGATGTTTTTGGCGTATGCCGCGACACTGATTGATCCTGCGTTCTTCAATGAATTGGTAGAAAGCGACTCGCAGATGGTATTGCCTAGTCTGATTCTGAATCACACTCCAATGATCGCGCAGATACTGTTCTTTGGCGCATTACTGTCGGCGATCATGAGTACGGCTTCAGCCACCTTGCTGGCGCCATCGGCAATGTTTACCGAGAATATCCTCAAACACTTAGTTCTAAAGGACATGAGCGATCAGCAGATGTTGCGTACGATGCGTATCATCCTGCTGGTTTTTGGCGGCATTGTGTTGTGGTTCGCACTGAATTCGGAGTCGAGTATTTTCCATATGGTGGAAGATGCCTATTCGGTTACGCTAGTTGGGGCTTTTGTCCCATTGGTTTTCGGTCTGTACTGGAAGCGCGCTAATAACCAGGGCGCGTTGCTGTCCATCTTGCTTGGGGTGGGAACGTGGCTTTCGATGGTGTACTTCGAACCTGATACCTACTGGCCGTCGCAATTGGTCGGCTTGTTGTTAAGTGTCGCAGGGATGCTGGTCGGCTCAATGTTGCCCGATATGATGAAGAATCAGCGTTACACTCCTACATAATATTAAACAGCCAGTCATATTTCTGTCACAAATTCTTCATACGCTGTCAATCCACACGCTGAAACTAAGGTCGCGAAAGTGAAAACAAGGATATTAATAGTAGAAGACGAGCCAGCTATTCAGGAGTTGCTGGCATTTAATGTAATGCAGGCTGGTTTTGATGCACTACGTGCGGAGGATTCAGAGAGCGCATGGCAGCATATAGATCATGATTTGCCGCATTTGATTTTGTTGGACTGGATGTTACCCAGCAGTAGCGGCATTTTGCTGGCAAAACAATTTCGGTCTGATGCACGCACTAAAGATATCCCCATTATCATGCTTACTGCAAAAGCAGAGGAACGAGACAAGATACAAGGTTTGGAGTCTGGCGCGGATGACTACGTTACCAAGCCCTTTTCGCCACGAGAGTTGATGGCAAGAATTCGTGCTGCGTTACGCCGACACAGTCCTGCTTTTTATGAGGAAAAATTGGCGGTAGGTGGTTTGGAGTTGTCGCCAGATACGCATCGTGTCTCCGCCAAAGGCCAGATTGTGGAGCTAGGGCCGATAGAGTTTCGTTTACTACATTTTTTCATGTCTCATTCAGAACGCGTCTATAGTCGTGCACAGTTGATTGATCAGGTGTGGGGTGCCCATGCCTACGTTGAAGAGCGTACTGTAGATGTACATATCCGACGTTTGCGAGTTGCATTAGACCCGGTTGGAATGAATGGATTGGTCCAAACTGTGCGAGGAAGTGGCTATCGTTTTTCATTAACTGATAGCCAAGGAGTATGATGCTCGTCAGTTTGGGCTGACTATCCTGTTGGTCAGCTTGTCATAATGGTTTTGAATGCGGGTTAATCAAGGAGTATGGATTGCAGGATTTCTGGTTTAGATTGAGCTTTCCAATTATATTCAGTGCGTTGTTCGCATTGATTTTGTGGGTATGGTTCTCAGCCACTTTTGCCTTGTGGTTCATGCTTGTGGTCGTGTTTGCTTTGTTTGCGCGCCATGCATGGCAACTTCACAAATTGGGCGAATGGCTCGGTGATGCGCGTCTGGAGACTATACCGGAAGGGCCGGGTATTTGGGATGATGTGTTTTCGCAGCTGTATCAGATGGTTAAGAAGCACAATCAAACCAAGCAAAAGCTGGCCACTCAATTATTACAAATGGAGCAGGCTACAGCTGCACTGCCTGAAGGCGTAGCTATTCTTAATGATGCGAATCGCATCGAATGGTTTAATCCAATCGCCCAGCAACACTTCGATCTGGATATTGAGCACGATATCATGCAGGACATCACTTATCTTGTGCGACAACCAGAGTTCATTAGATATTTGCATAAATCAGATTTCAGTAAACCATTGATGATGCGTCCAGCTCGGCATGATGAGATGGTGGTATCAATCAAACTTATTCCATATGGGGGAAACAAGCGATTATTAATTAGTCGAGATATCACGCAATTCGAGCGGATAGAGAGTATGAGGCGAGATTTTGTCGCTAATGTGTCACATGAATTGCGGACACCGCTGACAGTAGTGAACGGTTTTGTCGAAAATTTACAGGATATGCCAGATCTTGGTCATGATGATGCAAGACGTGCTTTGGGATTAATGTCCGAACAGACCAAGCGTATGGAAAATCTGGTTGCTGATTTGCTCACTTTATCTCGTTTGGAGAGTAATCAAAATCCTGTGCATAATGAGATGGTCGATATCAATGAGTTGCTTGATGAAGTCTGTCAAGAAGGAAATTTGCTTAGTAATAAAAAACATGATTTACGTTCAGAAGTAGAAGGCAACGCGATGATGCCAGGCAATCGAGAAGAGTTGCGTAGTGCGTTTGATAACTTACTTGGTAACGCAATCCGTTACACACCAGAAGGTGGATTGATCTGTTTACGCTGGTATGCCCGTGGTGGGCAACAAGTCTTTTCGGTGAAGGACAGTGGTATTGGTATCCCGGCACAACATATTTCACGTCTAACTGAACGATTCTATCGGGTCGATAGCAGTCGTTCTCGTGAAACCGGCGGAACAGGCTTGGGTCTCGCCATCGTCAAACATATTGCAATGCGCCATCAGGCAACCCTTGAGATATTCAGTGAAGAAGGCAAGGGCAGTACTTTTTCATTGGTGTTCCCAGACAGGAAGTTGTTGGTATAGTTGAAAATCAACCAAGTTTTAATAGTTGAAAAAATTTAACTATGGGTAGTCTCGCAAGGGAATTAGCTGACAGGTCTTCGCGCTTATGCCAATGTATAACTAACCCGATCAAAGTCGATTCCATTTTCCACACAAAAATCCATTCGTATAGGTTGAATCTCCCTATTTGAATGATTGATTTCTATGATGCGTCCCGGCTTGAAATGCCCGTGCGGGAGTATCAAGCTGGGAGGGCTTTTTATTGCAGGCACTGCTTGCAATAAAAATGCCGGGAAATTATTGCTGGCATCGATATTGTCCGGTTCAGTAAATCGAATTGCTACCAACGCACCTGGCAGGTAGCGTACGCCAATTTTCAATTTGCCGGCACGTTCTACATTTACCCATGTAGTTGTACCTAATATCCATGTTGTGGCACCAAGTATGGTGGTACTTTCATCGACTGGTTGCAATGCGACCAGCTGGTTATAACCCAATCGTCCTTCACTAATACTCTCTCTGGTAAGGCGTGCTCCGAGAATACTTTCATTCTCCAGATACCATGTCTCCTGTGGAAATTCTTGACGCGCTTGGGAGGAAACGTGTGTGTAAATACTTTCCAGGTTATAACAAAGCAGGGTTTTATTGCTGGCCGGTTGCCTTTCACCAAATCTGGTGTTGAGATCTTCGCACCAGCATTGATGCAAAAATGTGAGGAAGTCGACACAGTCGTCGACCTTGAAATTTTTGCCAATCTTTAGATGCTTCGTTGTTTGTCCTTGCTGTAACAGAATGGATGTTACGCGCAGCATCTTACTCAACGGAATCATTGCTATATATCGAGTAGTTGCATTGTGCGCATGGTGCTGAATAGGGCGTAACCCATTTTCGCTGGCCAAGTCTATCGCAAGTGGTTGTGCGTCTCCCTTGCTGCGGGCGAAATCGCGCTCTATAGTCACAGTGCTGCTCCATTCAGATAGCCATTCATCAAGGAGCTGAAGTTGCTGCCTATTTAATTCGGCAGGACGAGCATAACTGGCTAGCAGTGTTTTAACATAGATGCTCTGGCAAGTACTTATTGGCTGGAAGGTATTTAATGGGTCGGACACCTTGGTCAGTTGCAGGTTATTTGTTTCTGCAAATGCATATAACTCGTGTAGTTGATGCCAATACACGGGGTCAAATTCATAGCTACTGCGTAAGTGTTCAAATATAGTCAACCCGCTGTATAGTAAGCAGCGTTGGCATAATAAAGCGCCATGCATGGAGAGTTGTTTTTCGCCCGACACGTAGATCCGCAGGCAGCGCAGATAGCATGATGCAAGCGCCTGCCAGAGCTGTACGATAGCAGTGAAGATTTCCATCTCGTTATCATTCAGCGGCAAGGGCTTGCTGATCAGTTTCTTTGCGTAGCCGTCTTGAACATAAGAAATGGTTTCGCGCAACAATTCTAGCGTTTCCAGTCTATCTTCGCCCCGCATCGGATAGCGATTGAACTCATTAAGCTGGATGAGTAGCTGGCTATGTGCCGGTTGTAGATTTGTCAGCTGCAGCTGCGCTATCCATTTTTTGCAGCTAGCAGGGTTATTGAAGGCCGGATTGGCTAAATCATCAGTTGGATCCAGCGGTAGGGTTAGCATGATAGGAAATGCAAGGTTAGGTGATAAATGTTGGAAGCAGTTTGGGGCATCATTTTTGACCTTGTGCTCAATTTCTAAATTCTACAACAACACTCGCTCTATGCCGCCAGCATTTGCTTTGGCAACATAATCAGGTAGCCAGTTGTCACCCAGCAAATGCTTGGCCAATTCCACCACGATGTAATCGGTGGTGGTGTTCGCGTCGTCATTGTAACGGCTCAATCCCTGCTGACATGCGGGGCAGGAGGTCAGCACTTTGATTTCGCCACTGAACCCGTCTGAGCGCAGAGCATCAGCACCTTTGGTCATTTCGTCCTCTTTACGGAAGCGCACTTGGGTGGCGATCTGCGGCGTAGCCACACCAAAGGTACCCGACTCGCCGCAACAGCGTTCGTTGAGCGGGACATCCGTTCCCATCAGGGTTTTGACCACATCTAAAGATTTGTACGTTTTCATCGGAGTGTGGCAAGGCTCGTGATACATGTAACGCGTACCTGATACACCCTCTAGCTTTACGCCCTTTTCTAGTAGGTATTCATGGATGTCGAGTAAGCGGCAGCCGGGGAAAATTTTATCGAATTGGTATTTTTGCAATTGATCCATACAGGTGCCGCATGAAACGATCACTGTCTTGATGTCGAGATAGTTCAGCGTATTTGCCACACGGTGGAACAATACGCGATTATCGGTGGTGATTTGGCTAGCCTTGTCTTTCAGACCTGACGCGTTTTGCGGATAGCCGCAACACAAATAGCCGGGAGGTAATACGGTAGTGGTTCCCGCCTCATATAGCATCGCCTGGGTAGCGAGACCCACTTGGCCAAATAACCGTTCAGAGCCGCAACCAGGGAAGTAAAACACGGCTTCGGAATCCTCGCTGGCAATGCGGGGATTGCGAATGATGGGAACGATGTTGCCATCCTCAATGTTCAGAAGTGCGCGGGAAGTCTTTTTGGGAAGATTGCCCGGCATCGGTTTGTTGATGAAATGGATTACCTGTGCTTTAAGTGGCGGCTTGCCAACTGTGACAGGCGGACGCTTGAGTTGTGCGTCAAGTAGACCGAGGCGCTTCGCAATTTTATGTGCTGCGCGCTGCAATTTGTAACTCCATTCGATACTGATCTTGCGCATCAACTTGATGGTGAACGGATCATTACTGTTGAGAAACGCCATCGAGATAGCGCTGACCGGGTTGAATTTTT
>Ga0316190_10000558_pt1 | contig 25971 bp, 19 predicted proteins | sample Eddworburrow2_MG_FD_204929 | JGI IMG/M metagenome (GOLD analysis project Ga0316190, IMG submission 204929) | Coastal sediment microbial communities from Maine, United States - Eddy worm burrow 2 | ecosystem: Environmental > Aquatic > Marine > Coastal > Sediment | place: USA: Maine | collected... | reverse complement strand
ACGATGATCTCGCCCACCTTGCACGGCGCGTCGACGCCCTCTTCGCCGCACTCGGGCAGGCCCGCCAGCCGCTCCTGGTGCGAGGCCAGCGTGATACCGGGCTCGGTGTCCCTGGGCTCCGGGGCGCGCCAGTTTTCCTTGTCCCGGTTCGCCTCCTCGATGGCGTCGAGACTGGCGAACACCTGTTGCTGACGCGCCGTGGCAACGCAGCTGGCTTTGGCCGAATCGATGATCACCGTTTCCGACGCCTGCTTGAGCGACACGAGCTGCTGCATTGCAATCTGGCAGTCCGCCCGTGTGAGAAATTCCAGTTCCAGGGTCTGCTCCTGGCAGACCGACTTGCCGGCCGGCGCGACACATTCGCTCAGGGTCAGTACGAAGACCTGTATCCATGCGGTATCCATGGCTTCCTCCGCTTGCTCGTTATTGTAGTTTTGACTCCGAGGGTAGCAGAAAATTTCGTCGCCCATGCGCTATGCTGGAAACCTGATTAGCTTCGCCGGGTTACAGCGCGCGAGTTCGACGAATGCCGCAAAAATCAGCCGATTCCGACACGCAGCGCTGGACGACGAGCAAAAAGAAATCCTCGTGCAGGCTCTATGGTAGGTGAATCCCCGTAGTGCCTGCCGCAACGCCAGGGCCGATACTGGGTATTCACACCGCTCGCGTGATGCGGCATGTACAGGGTGTTCGAAGACAGGCGTGCAGCCGGCCGGTCTCTCGTACCGGAGCTGCAGCGGTGTGATCTCGACAACCCGATAATTCTCGGCCTGCCCCGCGGCGGCGTTCCCCTGGCTTACGAAATCGCGGTCGCGCTGCGCGCCCCGCTGGATACGATCGTCGTCCGCAAGCTCGGCGTACCATCCCAGCCCGAACTCGCCTTCGGCGCTATCGCCTCGGGCGGTGTGCGGGTCATTAACAGCGACGTCGTCGAAACCGTTTTTGGACTAGACGACGAAACGATCGAGCAAATCGCCGGCAGGGAGATGCAGGAACTGCGGCGGCGCGAGCAGGCCTACCGGCTGGACCGCCCCTACCCCGAACTCGCCGGCAAGGACGTCGTGCTCGTGGATGACGGCCTCGCAACCGGCGCAACGATGCGTGCGGCGGCAGAAGCGGTAAAGACGAAATCGCCGTCATCGGTCATCGTCGCGGTGCCCGTCGGCTCGACGTCCGCCGTTGCCAAAGTGGCGGCCCTCGTCGACCGCGTCATCTGTCTCGAAACGCCGGCGTCGTTTTACGCGGTCGGCCAGTTCTACGCCGATTTCAGGCAGACCTCCGACGAAGAAGTCCGGCAACTCCTGCATGAGGCCTGGGCCAATGAATAGCAGGGTGCGGCCGTCGGTTCCGTTGCGCGGGTTTCACCTGTTCACCCTGTTCGGCTTCGAAGTAAAGCTGGACCTGAGCTGGTTGTTACTCGCGTTACTCATCAGCTGGTCGCTGGGCGCGGGATGGTTCCCCGCGCAGTACCCGGAACTCTCCACCTACGCGTATGCCTGGATGGGCATAGCCGTCGCGGTCGGCGTCTTTTTCTCGATCGTATTCCACGAGTTTTCCCATTCGATCGTCGCACGGTATTACGGCATGCCGATTCGCGGCATCACGCTTTTCATCTTCGGCGGCGTCGCCGAGATGGAAAGCGAGCCGCCCGACCCGAAAGCCGAATTCCTGATGGCCATCGCGGGCCCGATCTCGAGTTTCCTGCTGGCCGCCCTGCTCTGGGCCGCCGCGTCGATCGCGGACGGGGCCGCCTGGCCTCAGCCGGTCGCCGGCGTACTGTCGACGCTGGCCGTCATCAACTTCACGGTCGCGGTCTTCAACCTCGCGCCCGCGTTCCCGCTGGACGGCGGCCGGGTGCTGCGAGCGGCACTCTGGCACTGGCGGCGCGACCTGAAGGAAGCGACGTTCGTCTCCAGCCGGATCGGCCGGGGGTTCGGAACCGCGCTGATGGTCCTGGGTGTGATTGCCTTCGTGGGAGGCAACCTGATCGGCGGCATGTGGTGGTTCCTGATCGGCATCTTCGTCCGCGGCGCTGCGAGCAGTTCGTACCAGCAGCTCGTGCTGAAAGACATGGTGGAGGGACAGCCGGTGCGCCGCTTCATGCGCAGCGAACCGGTCACCGTCGCGCCCTCGCTCAGCATCGCGGAATGGGTGGAGGATTACGTCTACAGGCACCACTACAAGATGTACCCGGTCGTGGACAGGTCACGCCTACTCGGCTGCATCACTGTCGACAGCCTGCAAGGGCTGCAGCACGACGCCTGGCCGACCACGAAAGTCGCGGACCTGATGGAGGACCGCTCGGAATCGAACACCGTCGAGGCCGGCATGGACACGATGGCATTACTGACAAACATACTGAAGCCCGCGGGCAGATCGCGATTCATGGTCGTCGACGACGACCGCCTGGTCGGCATCATTGCGTTGAAGGACCTGCTGGAAATCATATCGCTGAAACTGCAGATCGAATCCCCCGGCCGCAGAAGCTAGGCAATCTCGTGCAAGGGCACCGCTGGGAACATTTCGAACACGATGCGGACATCGGGCTTCGCGCCACGGGATCGTCGTGCGCAGCCCGTCGTCTGCATCAAGGGCTGATCACACCCCCTGCGGGGGCGTCTCGTGCGCCTTCACCTTGCCGCGCCGAATCCTCGCGTAGTCCTGGATTTGCCGGCGTGCGGCATCGAACGCGTCCCGTATGGCCACGTAAACGTCCTCGTGAGCCTGTTGATCGTCCGGAGCGCGGCTCACCACGATCTCCTTGCCGGGCACGCGCACGTCGACGACGACGTGGTAGAGCTTGCCCTTGTACTGGTGCTTGTGCGGTGACTCGATGGCCACGCGACAACTGATGATGTCGCCATTGAAATTCTGCAGTTTGTCCACGTACTTGCGAACGGCCGCTTCAATGGCCGGAGAGGGTTCCAGGTTGCGGAATTGCACTTGCAGCGGTACTTCCATGCTTGCCTCCTTCATCGTTCCGGCTAACTGAGGTCCCGGATTCTTTGACAATGGGTGCGCCGGTTGCGCTCCGGTATCGGGACATTTACCTAGCGTCGAATCGTCAGTCACACTCGCGCTCCACGCCGCAACAATGTGCTTCGTCACGCGTGCGGATCACCTGCCCGCGCATCGACCCGGCCCGAAACACCGTGCATCCCTTGATGCCCGCCGCGTGCGACCTCCGGAAAATCTCGTCGACGGTGTCCGCTGTCGCCCCGGGCGAGAGCGTGATGGTCTTGGAGATCGCGTTGTCGATAAACGGCTGCAGGCTCGCCTGCATCGCGAGATGCGCTTCGCCGCTGAGGGCATCCGCCGTCACGAAGCTGTCCGGCGGCGCCGATGGGGCCCCGCCCCGTTCACCCCATTGCCGGAATGCAAAGTCGCTCACGACGACGTCGCGCGACTGCTGCCTCTCGTCACGGATGGAACGCTCGGCTTCGAGTGCAAAAATGGGCTCCACACCGCTGGATATGTTTCCTGCGAGCAGGCTGATCGTGCCCGCCGGCGCGATCGAGAGCACGTGGCTGTTGCGGATACCGTGCCGTATCAGCGCCTCGCGGATGTCCGCCGGCAGACGCCTGATAAACGGGCCCTCGCAGTACTGGTCGGCATCGAAAGCGGGAAACGGGCCTTTTTCCGCCGCGACTTCGATGGAAGCGCGATACGCGGAGTCCCGAATGCTGCGCATGACCTCGGCAGCTACCCGGCGCGCGTCTTCGCTGTCGTAGCGCAGGCCGAGCATTGCCAGTGCGTCACCGAGCCCCGTGATACCGAGACCGATGCGCCGGGTTCGACGCGCCTGCAGCGCCTGTTTCTCGAGCGGAAAGCGTGACACGTCGATGACGTTGTCCAGGAATCGCACGGCGACGGCGGACAGGCGCCCGAGATGCTCGTGATCGATGGCCGCGGCAGCGGAAAACGGTGCGAACACGGCCGCCGCGAGATTGATCGAACCCAGGTCGCATGCGCCGAAGGCGGGCAGCGGCACCTCGCCGCAGGGATTCGTGGCGCTGATCGATTCGCAATACCAGAGATTGTTCTCGCGGTTGATCGTGTCGACGAACAGCAGCCCGGGCTCCGCCGTTTCCAGGGCCGAATCGACGATACGCCGCCACAGTTTCCGCGCCGGGATGCGCGCCCGGGTGATCGCATTGCCACCGGGCGGGTATACCAGCGGCCAGTCCCGGTCGTCGTCGACCGCGCCCAGGAAGTCGTCCGTGATCAGCACCGACAGGTTGAAATTGTGCAGCACCCCGGAGTCCCTTTTCGCGTCGATGAACACCCCGATATCGGGATGATCGCAGCGCAGCGTCGCCATCATCGCCCCGCGGCGGCGGCCGGTCGCGAGCAGCGTCTCGCACATCGAGTCCCATACGTGCATGAAGGACACCGGGCCCGACGCGGTTGCGCCGGTCCTGGCAGCGAGCGAGCCTCGCGGGCGCAGCGGCGAAAAGTCGAGCCCGATGCCGCCGCCGTGCTGCATCGTAATCGCGGTTTCCTTCAGGGATTCCAGTATGCCCTCGAGGGAATCGACGAGCTCGCCGGCAACGAAGCAGTTAAACAGCGTGACGTCCCTGCCGAGGCCTGCGCCCGCGAGGATGCGGCCCCCGGGGAGGAATCGAAATCCCTCCAGAGCGGCCGCGAAGCGCCGCTCCCACTTCGCAGGATTACGCTCGAGCGACGCCATCGCTCGGGCAACACGCGTCCATGTGTCGGCAATGCTGGTCTCCGGCACCCCGTCCCTGTCGGTGCCCCGGTAACGCGAGGACCAGATCAGTCGGGAGATATCTGCCGTTGTCATGTATTCAGCGCGTGCCTGATCGCCTCGGTGATCGCGCCATCGCCGGCCGGCATGGAATAACCGATGCGCATGTGGGGCTTTCGTATCTCGATGAGTCGTGTCAGGTCGATCGGCGTCGCGACCAGCACGAGATCGCAGTCGACCGAATTGACGGTCTCCTCGAGGTCCCTGACCTGTGCGTCTCCGTAACCCATTGCCGGCAGCAGTGCGCCCGTGTCGGGGTATGCGCGGAAGGTCGCGGCAATCTCGCCGACGGCCCAGGGGCGCGGATCAACGAGTTCCAAAGCGCCGTTCTCGCGGGCGGCCAGCACGCCGGCGCCGAACGCCATGCCGCCGTGTGTCGTCGTGGGCCCGTCCTCGATGACCAGCACGCGTTTGCCGCGAATCAGGTCCGGGTCAGGGACATCCAATACGGAATCCCGGCGAATCACGCGCGCATCCGGATTGACCCGGCCGGCGTTCGCTTCGACGATTGCTATGTTTTCCGGCTCGGCGGAGCCCACCTTGTTGATGACGATCAGGTCGGCGCGGGTAAAGTTCTCCACGCCCGGGAAATACTCGAGTTCGTGACCGGGCCGATGCGGGTCGGCGATCACGATCCACAGGTCCGGCCTGTAGAACGGCGTGTCGTTGTTGCCACCGTCCCAGACGATGACGTCCGCCTCCTCCTGGGCCTGTTCGAGAATCGCCGCGTAGTCGATGCCTGCGTACACGATGACGCCGTTGCTGATGTGCGGCTCGTATTCCTCGCGCTCTTCGATCGTGCAGTCGTGGCGGTCCAGGTCCTCGTAAGCCGCAAACCGCTGCACGGCCTGCGCCGCGAGGTCGCCGTAAGGCATCGGGTGGCGCACCACGACCGTTTTTCTGCCGAGTTCCGCGAGTATTTGCGTGATGCGGCGTGATGTCTGGCTCTTGCCGCAACCCGTCCTGACGGCCGTCACCGCAATGACGGGTTTCGACGCAGGCAACATCGTCGCATCGACGTCGAATGTCGAGAACGCCACGCCGCGTGCCTCGACGCGTTTGCGCCGCTCGTCGACGTACGCAAGGCTGACGTCGGAATAGGCGAACACCACTTCGTCGACATTGCAGGCAGCGAGCAAGGCGTCCAGTTCGGTCTCGGCGTGGATCGGGATCCCGGCGGGATAAAGGGATCCGGCGAGCTCCGCGGGATACCGGCGATCCTGGATGTGGGGGATCTGGGCGGCGGTGAACGCCAGGACGTCGAATTCCGGCTTGTCCCGAAAGCAGCAGTTGAAGACATGGAAATCGCGTCCCGCAGCCCCCATGATCAAGAGGTTCCGGCGCATCGATATCTCTGTTCAGTCTCGGAACCCCGAGTATCCTACTTGGGCGCCACCAGGAGCATGGTGGCTGATACCTATTAGGTCTCGGCCGCGCCTATCTTGTGCCCGAGCGCATCGACGGCATCCCAGTCGGTGAATTCCACGACCGCATTCGGATCCGTCGGCCCTTTTGTCATCCACATGATGAACCGAATCATGGTCTTGTCGACGAAGCCGTACTTCGGATAGTCGATCTTGCCGCCGAATACGCCGATAAGGGCCGGCTGCCAGCTGATCGACTGGAGGAATTTCCTGACGTAAGGGTTGGTGTCGGGATCGCGTTTTTCCGGTTTCCGGGCGACGGCGTTGACCGAGAAGAACGCGCTGGACTTCGAGCGCAGCGTTTCGAGGTTCTGCTCGATGAATTCGGCCACTTCAGGCCGGTGCTTGCCGTAGCGAATACTGGCACCGATGACAATGCGATCGTAGGGGCCGGGATCGATGTCGCCGCCCGGCTTCAGTTCCCTGATCGTTACCTCGTGCCCGTGCTGCTCGATTACCTCGCGAAGCCGTTCGCAGATCTTCAGGGTGTGACCGTCCGTCGTCGAATAGACCATTATCACTCTGGCCATAGCTCTGGCATCCTCCTCGCTTGCTGTGCCTGGTAGGTGAATTCCGACATTTTCTGCCCGTCCCGGGCATCGTATCGTCACGCGTGCCGGCCGAGCGAATGGAATCAAGCCGCTATCGTACCTGCTTCCTGCTGCCGCCGCCGCATTGCGTTAATATTACGAAAAATAGAACAAGAGAGGATCCGGCAGATGGCCTATAAATCCACTGATATCCGTAACGTATGCTTGGTAGGACCGAGTAACGCGGGCAAAACGCAGCTTACAGAGGCGCTGCTTCACGCGGGCGGCAAGATTACGGAGCAGGGCCTGGTCGAGAAAGGCAATACCGTCTCCGACTACACGCGGCGCGAACGCGAGCTCGGCCACTCCCAGTACGTATCGCTATGCCATCTCGACCACGGCGGGATCCACGTCAATCTCATCGACACGCCGGGATACCGTGACTTCTACGGCCGTGCCGTTTCCGTGCTGCCCGCGGTCGAAACGGCTGCCGTTGTAATCAGCGCCGACGGCGGCGTCGAATTGATCGCCCAGCGCATGATGAATGCTGCGAAAAAACAGCGGCTGTGCCGGATGATCATCGTCAACAAGATCGACGCGGAGGGCGCGGACCTGGCAAAGCTGCTGGCCGATATCCGGGACGCCTTCGGACCCGAGTGCCTGCCGCTGAACCTGCCCTCGGCTGACAGTTCGGGCGTGGTGGACTGCTTCTTCCAGCCCGAAGGCGCCGAAACCGCGTTCAGTGATGTGGCCACGGCACACACCCAGATCGTCGACCAGGTCGTCGAGATAGACGACGAGCTCATGGAACTCTATCTCGAGCAGGGCGAAGAACTCGCGCCCGAGCAACTGCACGACCCGTTCGAAAAGGCGCTGCGCTCCGGTCACCTGATACCGGTCTGCTTCACCTCGGCGAAGACGGGTTCCGGCGTGCGCCAGCTGCTGAACATCTTCGAGCGGCTGATGCCGAACCCAATGGAAAGCAATCCGCCGCGCTTCCTCAAGGGTGAGGGAGAAGGCGCTGAGGAAATCGTCCTCAAACCCGACCCGAAAGCGCATGCGATCGGTCACGTCTTCATGATCAATATTGATCCGTTCAAGGGCCGCATGGGGACCTTCCGTATCCACCAGGGCAAGATCCGGCCCGGCAACCAGCTGTACGTAGGCGACGCGCGCAAGCCGATCAAGGTGAACCAGCTGTTGAAGATAAACGGCGAGACGCACAGCAAGGCCGAAGTCGGCGTGCCCGGCGACATCTGCGCCATCCCGCGCGTCGACGACGTGCACTTCGACGCCGTACTCCACGATTCCCATGACGAGGATCATTTTCATCTCAAGTCCATCGACCTGCCGAACCCGATGTACGGCCTGGCCATCAAGCCCGCGAACGACGCCGACGCCCAGCGCACCTCCGACGCCCTGCATGCAATGGTCGCGGAAGATCCGTCGCTGGTTCTCGAGCACAATGCGGCCCTGAACGAAATCGTGTTGCGCGGCATGGGCGAACTTCACCTGCGCACCGTGCTCGAGGAAATCCTCGACCGGTACAACCTCGAAGTGCAGACGGCGCTCCCGTCGATCGCCTATCGAGAGACGATCACCGCCCCGGCCGAAGGCCATCACCGGCACAAGAAGCAGACCGGCGGCGCCGGCCAGTTCGGCGAAGTGTATCTGCGGGTCGCGCCGCTGCCGGCGGGGAGCGGCTTCGAGTTCACGAGCGAGGTCGTCGGCGGCGCAATCCCGTCACAGTACATCCCCGCCGTCGAAACCGGCGTCAAACAGGCGATGGATTCGGGCACTTCATACGGCTACCCGATGCAGGACATCAAGGTCACCGTTTATGATGGCAAGCACCATTCGGTCGATTCCAAGGAAATCGCGTTCGTGCAGGCCGGCAAAAAGGCGTTTCTCGATGCCGTCGAGAAGGCCCGCCCCATCGTGATGGAACCCGTCGTCGACGTGACGTTCACGATTCCCGCGGATTGTGCGGGCGGCGTCACCGGCGATCTGTCATCGATGCGCGGCATGATCAAGGGAACCGAGATCCTGCCCGACAGCCGCATGGTGGTGCACGGCCAGGCGCCGCTCAAGGAAATCCAGGGTTATCATTCGCGCCTGAAATCGCTGACGGGCGGCGACGGCAGCTTCACGATGGACTTCAGTCACTACGCGGAAGTACCGCGCGAGGCGCTCGACCAGGTGGCGTCCCAGAACTGACCGTGCAGGTATTACGGTTGCTTCAGTAGCGGCCGTGCTGCTTGAAGATGTAGTTGCTGAGTTCGATGAACTCGTGGTTCATCTGGTGCACGATGCGGTGCGCGGACCGCGTCACGGCGCGCATCACCTTGTAGACGAGATGCGGATGCTGCTCGACGATTTCCTCGAAGTCCTTGCGCCGCAGGGAAAGGACCCGGCAGTCGGTCAATGCGCGCAGCGCGACCGTATGCACCGCGCCATCCACGAAGCTCATTTCGCCTGCGAGCGCGCCCGGCCGCAGTATGGCAAGGCTCGCCGTCTCGCCGGCACCGGTATGTTTGACCACTTCGAGCTTGCCCGAAAGCAGCACGTGCAGCGTGTCGTCCGTCGCGCCCTCTTCGATCAGGTACTCGCCGTCGGCAACGTCGAGATAGCTCATCAGGTCGGCGAGAACGCCCGCCTCCTCGTTCGACAATTCGGATCCCAGGGATGACCCGATCACAAGGTCCGTTGTCTTCTCCATTTTGTTGTCCTCGGCCGCCTGGTGACGTTTCCTGTAGCTGGCTTGGATGCTAACTCGCATCGGCTGGAGCGGCTATAGGGGATTTCACCGCGTGTAGCGCCCCATCGCAAGCCAGTATGCATTGCGCCGCCCGTTCGGCCCACTCGGAGTAGATCGGCGGCCCGGGATGAAATCCATCGGACGCCATCATGCCGGCATCTGCCGCGAAGCGGAGGTTGACCAGTCGTATATCAGCTTCCGCGGCGACGGCTGCGCCGAGGAGATCGTTGAATTCCGTCGCGCGGCTGCCGAGGTGCCAGCGCAGCGGTTGTGGCAGCGCCGGAAAACTGTGCACGGGCGGCAATCCCGAGATGAGCAGCAGTCGCGCGCCGAACTTCTCCCGGAGCACCTGGCGAAGCCGCTTCTGTCGCGCAAGCCAGGTCGTGCTGGACGTGAGTGCCAGCACGTCGTTGACGCCGAGCGAGGTCAGGACGACGTCGTACTGGCGCGGCTCCATTTCCTCGAGGCACCCGAGGATGTCGGCGGTGGTAAAGCCGGTCTTCGCAAGCAGCTCGAACTCGACGCGGTAGCGGCCAGCGAGCCGTGACACGACCTGGCCGAGCAAGGCGTCCTCCTGCCGCAACACGCCCACTCCGGCGGCAGCCGAGTCGCCGGTAATCAGCAGTTTCAGCGGCGCCCCCTCTCCCGCGAAGCCCCGCCTGTCGCCCGCTGCCTCCGGCAACGTCGGAACGCGCAGGTTCGTCCATATGCCCTGCGGCACGATGACGGGAGCAAGGGTGATTGTCCGCAGCAGGTAGACCATACGCGGTCGGGATCATGCGCTACCCGATGCACCGCGTAAAGCCTTTAAGCGGTCAGTGCGACGGCCGGTGCGGGTTGGGCGTCAGGCTGGACTCGAAGGTCTCGATCAGGCGCTGGGAATCACGAATCCAGCTGCAGGCTTCACAGGTACACGTGGTCGCATCGTGCCGCAACTCGTTGTGCAGCGACTCGACCAGCCGGACGCTGTAGCGCAGGGATGCATTCAGGGTGTGTGCCGGCTTGCTACGCAGATCGTCGAAGTCGTTCAGGCAGCTGACCCAGTGGCATTCGCGACCCATCGCACAGTGATGACAGCGGGCACTGGTCGCCTCGAAAAGACTGTCGTGCTCGCAGTCCTGTACGTCGATTATCTTCAGGATCAGCAGTCTCGGATAGGTGAGTGCCTCGATGAGTTCTCTCCGCATGGTCGCCTCCTGCCGTCGTACCCGAGGGGCAATACTGCCTCTCTGCAAAATTTAACGGCGACTCGCAACAACGTCTATCAGGAGTTTCACCTAGAAGCGCTTGGATACCGCGTATAGCCGTACGCGCCACGATACGTCAGTCTCCGTAAGGTACAGGGGGTACCCGGCAACGTGTAAGCAAGAGGAAATGCGCCGCCAGGCACATTTGTAAGTGGTTGATTAACCTGCAATACAGACTGTTCTAAGGGGGGGTGGCACAGCACACTGCCAGGGAACAGTATTGATCGAAGCCCAGGTTCTTTCGGACTGCCACGTCCATACCCCCGATCGAATCACGCGCACACAAAGGTACAGCTCTGAAACAGGAGCTACGGCGAGGAGTAAGGTATGTCAGATTCACACGTCGAAGGCGATACCAGGTACTTGTTCAAACGAGATAAGACCTGGTGGGTCAAGGTCGCCGTGCCACGAACACTGCGGGACGAACTCGGTTACGACCTGCGCCGCTCGCTGCAGACCCACGATCTCGACGCCGCGCGCAAGACGCGCTGGGCGGTGATCGAGGAATTCCGTAACGAGATCGAAAAGGTCAAGGCCCGCAAGGACGGGGACGACGAGACGACGGAGACGTCCGGGGGCAGCAACGGCCAGGCCTCGACCGGCCCGGTTTCGGTGGACCAGCACATCGTCGAGATCGTCAGCGATTCCGGCGAGGGTGCGCAGAAATGCGGCCAGATCATGGGCCTCGTCAGCGGCAAGATGGGCAACGGCGTGTGGACCGTCGAGATTATCCCGGCCGAGATCCAGCCGCCGGCACGTTCGCAGCAGGGAGCCAGCGGCATCCGCGTGCGCATGGGGTCGAAGTACATGACCAACATGGGCAACGAGGCGGACATGGTGGTGGCCTTCAACGAGCAGGTCCTCTACTCCCGCATCCAGAACGGCGCTTACAGGCAGGGCACCGTCGTCTTGCTCGAGAACATGTGGGCCGAGGACCCGGAGCCGACGGTGCGCGAGCAGTACGCCGAAGCCGTCGCCGACTTCAAGGACCGTGGCCTGATCGTGCACGAGCTGCCGATCCAGCAGGAATGCCTCAAGCTCGTGCCCGACCCGCGCAAGGGCAAGAACATGTTCGTGCTCGGCATGCTTTGCCGCATTTACAAGCGCGACACGGACAAGGCCAAGGAAGAAATCGCCAAGATCTTCCGCAAGAAGAGCGACAAGGTCATCAAGATCAACCACGACCTGTTCGACGCCGGCTATGCCTTCGCGCGCGACAACGTCGATTTCGAGTTCGAGATCGTATCGGCCGAGGAAGACAGGCTGAACGCCGCGCTCGTCATGAACGGCAATACGGCCGCGGGACTCGGCGTCATGGCGGCGGGCATGGAGCTCGTTTCGATGTATCCGATTACGCCGGCCACCTCGGCATCGCACTACCTCGCGGACGACTTCCACCTGACCGGCGGCTTCGTCCACCAGGCGGAGGATGAAATCGCTGCCATCGGCTTCGCGATCGGCGCTTCCTACGCCGGCAAGACCGCGTGCACGATTACCTCGGGCCCCGGCATCGCGTTGAAAACAGAGATGATCGGCCTCGCCGTGATGGCCGAGATTCCGCTGGTCATCATCGACGTGCAGCGCGGCGGTCCATCGACGGGCCTGCCGACCAAGGTGGAACAGGGTGACCTGCTCGCGTGCCTGTTCGGCGCAACGGGCGATTCGCCCAAAGTGGTGCTCGCGGCCTCGACAATCTCGGAGTGTTTCCACTTCGTGATCCTGGCGCGCAAGCTGGCCGAGTCGTTCCGTGTCCCGGTGTTGATTCTGACCGACGCCAACCTGGCGACGGGCGTACAGGCGATCGAGCGGCCCGAAGTGACCGACGAATGGTTCGCCCCGCCGATCGACCAGTCGCCGTGGGACAAGAGCGTGCCACCGTACGACTGGGACGAGAAGACGGGCATGTCCGAGCGACCGATCCCCGGTATGCGTGGCGGCGAGTACATTCTCACGGGCCTCGCGCACAACCGTAACAGCAAGATTGCCTACGACACCCAGTCCAACCAGGAAGGCATGGACATGCGCAGCCGCAAGCTGGCTGCACTGGCCGCGACCCTGAAGCCACCCGAAGTATATGGCGATCCGGAAGGCGATCTGCTGATCGTCGGCTGGGGTTCGACCATCGGCGCCATCGAGGAAGCCGTCGACCTCGCCCGCTCCGAAGGCAAGAAAGTGTCTTCGCTGCACCTCCGCTTTCTGTCGCCGCTGGAACCGGGCCTGAAAGAGATCTTCGCAGGCTTCAGGAAGGTCAAGACCATCGAGCTCAATTACAGCGACGAGCCCGATGCACCACTGTCCGGCGCCGAGTACCGGCGCTACGCACAGCTCGCGTACATACTGCGGGCGCACACGCTCATGGATGTTGACTGCTGGTCCAAGGTCCCGGGCCACCCGTTGTCACCCGCCGCCATCGGCCGGGTCATCGATGGAACCCTCGCACAGATTGAAGGAGCAGAATGATGTTCGGCTTGAAAGGTGACTGGTCTCTCGACGTCAAAGAACGCTATTTCACGCTGGAGGATTACTGCGGCGCCGAACCCCGCTGGTGCACGGGCTGCGGTGACCACGGAATACTGGCCGCGGTGCACCGCGTGTGCCGCGACGCGCAGCTCAAACCCGAAAAGACCGTTGCGGTATCGGGCATCGGCTGCTCCAGCCGGCTTCCTCACTACATGAAGACCTACGGCTTCCACGGCCTGCACGGGCGTGCGCTGCCGGTCGCCTGCGGCGTCAAGTCGCGGCGCCCGGACCTCGACGTCTGGGTCGCCACCGGCGACGGCGACTGCTTCTCGATTGGCGCAGCGCACTGGATCCATGCAATGCGCTACAACATGGACCTGACGCTGCTGGTTTTCGACAACGGCATCTACGGGCTGACGAAGAAACAGACGTCACCGACGACGCCGATGGATATCCCCACCAACACCCATCCATCAGGCGCCCTGCTGCCACCACTGAATCCCCTGACGGTCACACTCGGGATCACCAACATTTCCTTCGTCGCACAGATCGTCGACTGGAATGCACAGCTTCGCCACGAAGTAATCAGAAAAGCCCACGAACACAAGGGCACGAGCTTCGTGAGGATCATCCAGCGCTGTCCCGTCTATGTCGAGTCGATCGGCAAGGCCTTGCAGGACGAGCCGGCGAGGATGCAGCTGCTGACGCACGAGAAAGGCGTACAGGTCGACGATGCGGTCAAACGCCAGTTCCCGAACCATGCGGAACACGACCCGTCGGACATCCACGCAGCCCGCGAGCTGGCCGAGAACGAGAGCGTACTGCCGCTCGGCATTCTTTATCACAATCCCGATGCACCGCGTTACGACCTGATGTCGGCGGTGGGCCTCGATATGACGGCAGAGGAGAGACTCGCCGGTCTCAACGAGGCGCTGGATCATTTCGCCATCTGACCCGGAGCGACAATGGATTCCGTAGCCGAAACCAAACAGGCCGACGTCGAAGACGGTGCCGCCGTGATCAACCTGCTGCGCCGCTTTCATTACGGTGAACCGTCGGCAGCCGCGTCGACATCGGCGCCGGCCGGAGCGATTCTGCCCGCGCTGTTGAATCCGTATCGCGATTCGTCGGCGATCCGCTATCAGTATCCGCTCTGCCTGGAGCCGCGCGACGAAGGTGACGAGTCGGTACTGGCGAGGCCGCTCGGCGAGCACCTGTCGGCATCGATCGAGGCTTTTGCGCCGAGCGCGGAGCAATCCAAGATACTGAAGGACAACCTGCCCTGGCTGGAACGCTACCTGCGGCAGAAGCTGACGGGGCCCGATCCGGTCGACGCGCCGTCGTTGTTCGCCGAGGCGGCAGACGCGCTGCAGAAGCACCTGGACCTCAAGGAGAGCAACCGGGAGACGCTCGCTGCCGACCTGGCAAGACTCGGGGCCGCGGTTGCCGAAGGCAGCCAGTACCTCGCCTACGGTCCCGACGTACCGCTGCACTTGCTGGTGCACGCGATCCGCCACCGTCTCGCGCCGTGCCGCGACGAACTGCGCCGCGACGTCGACAGGCGCGCCGCCGCGCTGGAATCGCTGCTGCGCGTCGAAAAGTCCAAGTCGACTGCAGGCAACGAACCCGGCAGCGTGAGCAGCAGCGCCGGTCCGGCCGCGCGCCACCTGGACAGCGACGCCCTGTCCGGCATGCTCGGGAAGCGTTCGCACGGCTCGCAGGAAATGACGCCGGAACGGCGATCGAGGATCGAGGGCGCGCTCGACGTGCTCAGGTCCTGGGACGACAACGCCGTGCTGGTTCGTATCGCAGGCCGCGTCAGCAATTCGTGGTTCGCCGAACAAACCGACGTGGAAGTCGTGGAAAGCTACGAAGCGTGCGCCACCGCGAGCGAGATGTTCCTCGAGGACGCCGAACGCTTCGGCCGACTGTTCGCTGCCATGCGGATCGCCGACCTGGAAATTGACGACCAATACGATCCGCCCGTACACGATTCCTGGTTCGCCAGTTTCGACTGGCAGGTATTCTCCGACCGGGAAATGCAGCTCGTCTCGCGCGCCGTCGCGCTGGAGTCGGCGGATTATCTCGCGACTGACGGGTTGCCGACCTTCTCGCATCTGCTCGGTTCGCGGCTGCCGGTGCACGTGCTCACCTGGGTGCGTGCCTACGATAACCCCGCGGTAAAACCGGGCGAAGGCCCATTCGACGCCTATCGATTCGAACTCGCGAACTTCGGCATCGGCCACCGGCAGGTCGTCGTCGCGCAGACGTCAGCGGCGCGCCACGAGAACCTGCTGTCCGGATTCCTGTGCGCAATCGCCAGCAACCGCACCAGCCTGCACCTCATCAACAGGGGCACGCAGACGAAATCCAGCGAGCCGATCCTCGAGCCCTGGTTCGTTGCCAGCGCGGCGCTCGAGGGCCGCGCGCATCCCTTCCTGCTCATCGATCCGGATGCCGGCGATCATGCCGCCAAACGCGTCAGGTTCGACGGCAATCCGCAGCCCGACGAAGACTGGCCCATCGAGACGCTGGAATACCGCAGCGCGGACGGCGACGAGACGACCATGGACCTGGCATTTACGTTTGCCGACTACGCATTACTGATGCCGGCGCTGCACGAGCATTTCCGCATGGTGCCGGCAGGCTTCGAGTCGGACGAACTCGTCACGGTGTCCGACTACCTGCAAGTGGACGACGAACGCCTCGACCGCCTGGTGCCGTTCGTCTGGGGCATCGGCGAAGACGGGGTGCTCGTCAGGCTCGTGGTATCGCGCGCGCTCGTGTTCGCCTGCCGGGATCGTCTCAATCACTGGCACAGCCTGCAGGAACTCGCCGGCATCCAGAACTATTACGTCGAAGAAGCGATCGAAAGGATCATCGAAGAGCAGCGCGCCGCCCTGGAGGCCGAGCGCGAACAGCTGCAAAAGGAACACGCCGAGGAACTGGAAGCGGTCCGCTCGGAGGCGGCGGGGCAAGCCATGGGGCAGCTGGTCGACGTGCTCATGGGCGCCGATCTCTCCGGCGTGGTCGCCGGCGGCGGCCAGCTCGCGACGATGCCGGCAGCCCGTCCGGCAGAGACCGAGGCGGAGCCGGAAGCCGGGGAAACGGCGGCGGAAGCCGAACCGGAGGAAGTCGAGGAGCCCGAGGAAGACCTCAGCTTCGACGAGCCCTGGCTCGACACGCCGGCGTGCACGACCTGCGACGACTGCATGGGCATCAACAAGATGATGTTCGCCTACAACGACGACAAGCAGGCGTACCTGAAGGATCCGACAGCCGGCACTTATGAAGACCTCGTCAAGGCCGCGGAGATCTGCCCGGCCAAGTGCATTCATCCGGGCAAACCGCTGAATAAGAACGAACCGAACCTCGAAGAGCTCATGGCCCGCGCGGCACCGTACAACTGATGAACAGCATCCTCGTAGCACCGGCAATCATGGTTGGCATCGGCCTGTTTTTCGGCACGATCCTGGCCATCGCGCAGCGCTTTCTCAAAGTCGACGAGGATCCCCGAATCGAGGGAACCAACGAACTCCTGCCGGGCACCAACTGCGGCGCCTGCGGGCAGCCCGGCTGCCTGCCGTTCGCGGAGAAACTCGTGGCCGGGGAGGTGAAGCCGAGCCAGTGCACGGTGAGTTCCGCCGAAGCCATCGAGGAGATCGCTGACTTTCTGCAGGTGGACGCCGGCAGTCAGGAAAAACTGGTCGCGAGGCTGCGCTGCGCGGGCGGCCGCTCCCAGGCGAACCAGATCGCCGAGTACCAGGGCTTCGAGGGCTGCCGCGCCGCGGCGCTGGTCTCCGGCGGCGGCAAGGGCTGCGCCTGGGGCTGCCTGGGTCTGGCGGACTGCGAGCGCGCCTGCACCTTCGACGCCATTCACATGAACGCCAACGGCTTGCCGCAGGTCGATACCGAAAAATGCACCGCCTGCCCGGACTGCACGGCGGCGTGCCCGCGCGACCTGTTCGAAGTGCTGCCGATGAGCCAGAAGCTCTATGTGCAGTGCAATATCCCGCTCGAGGGCGAAGCCGCGACGCAACTCTGCAACGTGGCCTGCAACGCCTGCGGCCGCTGTGCCGCCGATGCCGCTCCGGGCCTGATCACGATGAAAGATACGCTCCCCGTCATCGACTATTCGTCCGGCGGCGAGCCGAAGCCTGACGCTGTGTTTCGCTGCCCGACCAATGCGATCGTCTGGCTCGAGCGCGAACAGTTCCAGGACCAGGAATCCAGGAAAGTGGGGAACGGCTGATGGCTGCGCTACGCAACACGGCGATCCGCTGGTATCGCAAGGTTTTCGGCGCACCGGCCGGGTCCGACATCCGCGAACAGGGCCTCGATACCGTGCTCGACGGCAACACGGCCGTCGCGCTGTCGGAGGCCGGCATCGCCACGCATGCCGTGCTCGGCGGTGGCGAACCCGTCTGTGCCGCGGACGACGTGTGGCTCGGTGAGGTTGCGCACGGCACCAACCTGTTCGGCCAGGCGCTGGCCGCGCAGACCGCCGAAGGGCCGCGCGGCATCCTCGCGGCCGCAACGGGCCTCGCGCTGTCTGGGCGCCGCACAACCGCGTTCGTCTCCGGTACCGACATTGCGGCGTCCCAGGACCTGCTGATTTCGGCGGCCGGAAAATACGTGCCGCTCGTGCTGCATGTCGCCGCCCGCGCGGCGGCGGCACATGGCTCGGCGCCCGGCACCGGGCACGAGACCGTGCACCTCGGCGCCGACGCGGGTTTCTGCGTGTTTCTCGCCGCCAACGTGCAACAAGCCGTCGACTTCACCTATATCGGTCGGCGCGTCGCGGAAGAGACGCTCGTGCCGGCGATGATCGTCATGGACGGCGAGCAAACCGCGCTTGCGGCCCAGGACGTACGGCTGCTATCGCCGGCCCAGGTCAACGGCCTGCTCGGCGCACCCGATGACTGGATCGAATCGCCGACCGAAGCGCAACGACTGCTGTTCGGCGACTCGCGGCGGCGGGTACCCGCCTGGCACGACCTCGATGAGCCCGTGCTGAGCGGTGCACTGTTCGACACGCAAAGTTTTGCCCTGGGGGCGGCGGCCCGCGGACCGTTTTTCGACAGTTTCGTCAGCACGTCGCTCGACGCCGCATTTCGTGAATTCGAAGCCAAGACCGGCCGCCGCAACGAGACCGTGTCCGGCTATCGCGTCAAGGACGCAACGACCGTCCTGATCGCACAGGGCTCCGCCATCGAAACGGCGCAATGTGCAGCCGACTACATCCGCAAGCATCACAAGGTAAAGGTTGGCGTACTCGGCATCCATGTCCTGCGGCCCTTCCCGGGCGAGGCGATCGTGGCAGCCCTGCAGGGGCGCCGGCGCGCGTTCGTGCTCGAACGCGTGAATGCGTCGCTCGCGGGCGACCCGCCATTGACGCGCGAAGTGCGGGCCAGCCTCGAGCGTTCGCGCTCGGGCCCGGACCAGGGTTGCCAGGCGGTGGTATACGGCGTCGGCGGACTCCCGCTCTGCGTCGCCGATCTCGCCGATCTGTGCACGAAACCGGACCTGCCCGCAGCGGTACCGCTGTTTCTCGGCATCTCGTTCGACGACCGGTCGGGCGGCCAGCCCAAGCGGGAGGTGCTGCTGGACGCCCTGCGCCGAGCTTATCCGGACGTTGCAGCCCGGGGCGTGCGCGCATCGAGCGAGCTCGTGACGGACGTGGCACCGCGATCGATGGTGATTGCGGTCCGGCGAAACGACGGCAGGCTCGGCCGGACACTGCTCGAAACCGCGGCCGCGATGCTGCACAAGCTCGAAGAGGGGCGCATACGCAGCCGGCCGGCCGTCGCCTGGGACAGCTGGGGCGACGTCCACACGGACTGGCTGGTGGTTGGCGACGACGAGCTCCGCGACCCCGGCGACGGCCTCGTTGCCGACGTCACCCTGGACACGATCCTCGGGCAGATTCATATCAACGGCAAGGAGCGGGCCTGCGCACCCGATCCGGAGGCCGGGACGGATCGAGCGGAGTGGCTGCTCGGCGCATTGTTCGCTGCATTGCTCGATGCGCAGCTGATCGATCACAAATCACGACGTGTTGTCACGGCGCGCCGCGCAATGCTCGACGATGTCGCGCAGGAACGTCGCGACGCAATGATGCAGGCCTTCGAGGGGGGGCTCGGGCAAACGAGCGAAACGACCGACGCCCTGCCGGCGTCCGCTGCAGACAGTGCCGGCTGGGACGGCGAAGCGCCGGCCGCGGTCCGCCATCTCGGGCGCGGCGACGACGTGTTCGCAAGCCTGCCCAGGTTCTGGGACCAGACAGGCATACTGTATCGAGACGGCGAAGCACACCGCCTGACCGCCGACCCTTTCCTCGCGACAGGCACCATGCCGCCGCTGAGCGCCACCTTCAACACGACGAGCGGCAAGCGGCAACGCATGCCGGTCTTCGACCCGGCGTCCTGCACGGGTTGTGCCCGGTGCTGGACGAACTGTCCGGACAGCGCAATCGGTGTCGTCGCCTCCACGCCGGCCGCGCTCATCGACGCCGGCATCCGCCTCGGTGGCGCCGACGCCGTACGCCCCGTCGCGTCGAAACTCGCTGGACGGATCATTTCCGCCAACAAGAAAGCGGACGAGGTTGCACCGACCTTCGGCGCCCTCCTCGAAGACGCTTACACCTGGCTGAAAGACAAGATGCCGCTCGACGAGGACCGCAAAAAAGCCATCGACGAGGGTGTGGCAGCGATTGTTCGCGAACTGGGTACACTCCCGGTCGCCGTCACGAAGCCGTTCTTCCATGACGCGGAAGCGCTGAAGAAGGACGGCGCGGAATTGCTGTCGATCGTCATCAATCCGGACGCCTGCAAGTCCTGCGGAATCTGCATCCGCAGTTGCGAGGACGAAGCGCTGACGCCGGTCGAGCAGGACCCGGAAATGCTGGCGGCGGCGCGGGACCGCTGGACCGTGTTCTCGGCGACGCCGGACACGGCGTCCGAGACGATCGAGCGCGTTACCGACAACGCCGAGATCGGCAAGATGTCGTCGATACTGCTGTCTCGCTACTGCCAGTTCGCCATGTCGGGCGGCGACCCGGCCGAAGCAGGCTCGGGGGAAAAGATCGCCGTCAGGCTCGCACTCGCCGCGACCGAATTCCACCAGCAGCCGCTGGTGCAGAATTTCGCGAAAACACTGGCCGACACGGGCGACGCCCTGAAAGAACTGATCGAGGAGACCCTGTCGCATACGCTGGCCGTCGATGACCTCGATGCCGTGAGCGAACAGCTCAGAACCACCAGCAGCCCGCGGGTCGACCTGCGCGAACTCGCGGACAGCGTCCGCGACTCGGGCGGCGACCACTCCATTGACACCGATTACCTGTTGCGCCTGATCGACCTGTCGAGGCGTATCACGACGGCGCACGACAATCTCGTCTCGGGCGCGCACGGGCTCGGCCGCGCGCGCTACGGACTGGCGGTCGCCGGCGGAAGTGCGGCGGCCTGGGCCGGTGCGTTTCCGCACAATCCGTTCCAGGCGCCGGTCGTCATCGATATGACGGGGGACGCGGCGCAGCTCGCGGCTGGCCTCGTCGAAGGGCATTTGCACGAAACCACGGACATCGTCCGGCTGCTGCGACTCGCGCGTATCGAGATCGACCATCCCGACGGCATCGACTGGAAACGTGCGGCCCTGTCGGCTCTTCGCTGGCAGGACCTCGCACCTGACGAACTCGAGTTGTGCCCCCCTCTCGTACTGATCGGCAGCGACGAGATGCTCGCCGGACAGGGCCTCGGCCAGCTTATCTGGCTCCTGAACTCCGGTCTGCCGGTCAAGATCCTGGTGCTCAGCGACCTCGGCTTCGGGCTGGGCCAGGCGAAATCCAACGATCCGCGCGCAGGCCTCGGCTTGCTCGCGCTGGCGCAGCGCAAAGCCTTTGTTGCACAGACGTCGATCGCCGATGCTGCACATCTCGGCGAGAGTATGCTGCGGGCGCTCGCCAGCGACGGACCGGCGCTGCTGCAGGTTTACGCGCCGAGCCCCATGCGTCACGGGTTCGAAACGCGGCTGACCCTCGAGCTTGCGAGACTGGCGGTCGACAGCCGCACGCTGCCGCTGTTCAGTTACGACCCGCACGGCGAAGGCGTGTTCGGGTCACGTATTTCGCTCGACGGTAACCCCGGGCCCGAATCGCTCCTTGCGCCGCAAGAGGAGGACGGCCAGGTGCGTACGAGCGCCGAGTGGGCGTTGGCGCAAAGCCGGTTCGAAAACCAGTTTGCCCCGCTGCGCGCGGATGCGACCGGCCCCACGCCGTTGCATGAATGGCTGCAGCTGGACGACACCGCCCGCGACAAGAAGACACCGTATATCTCCGTCGCGAACGGCGAAGAGGAGCGGCGCCTCTCGGTCAGCCAGTCCCTGGCGGACGTGGCGGCCGGCTGCCTCGCCAACTGGCAGACGCTGCAGGAGCTCGCCGGCGTCGTCACACCGTTCACGGCGCGCGTCGAAGCCGACATTCGCGCCACCATCGCCGCCGAACACCAGGCGGAGCTCGACGCGCAGAAGCAGGCCGCAGACGCCGAAATCAAGGCGATCCGGGAGCAGACCCAGGCCGAGATTGCCGCGCAGATACGCAGCCGCCTGCTGGCACTCGCATCGCAGAAGCGGAGCTGACGGCAATGAGAGTCTTCCGCCGTCTACGCCGAAATTTCGAGCACGGGGTTCACCCCGCTCACCACAAGGAGCAGACCGAGAAACTGCCCATCCAGCGAGTCCCGTTCGGCCGGCACTTCATCATGCCGCTCGGGCAGCATATCGGCGTGCCGTCGCGCGCAGTGGTGGCGGCGGGCGACCCGGTCGAACGCGGCCAGCTCATCGCGGAACCCGGGGGCTTCGTGTCGACGGCATTGCACAGCCCGGTCAAGGGCGTGATCAGCAAGGTCGGCGACTTTCGCGGCGTCGACGGCCGTTTCGCGCCCGCGATCGCGATCGAAGCCGATCCGTTTGCGACACAGGAAGTCGATCCCGACGCCGCGCCCGACTGGCGCTCCCTGTCGCTGGAGGCATTTATCGAGGCCGTGCAGATGGCCGGCATCGTCGGCATGGGCGGCGCCGCTTTTCCGTCTCACGTCAAACTTTCCGTGCCCGAGGGTGTGAAGATTCGGCACCTGCTGATCAACGGCGCCGAATGCGAGCCGTACCTGACCACCGACCACCGACTCATGGTCGAGCGTCCCGAGGCATTGCTCGAGGGCGCCGAAATACTGCGGCAGAAACTGGGTGCCGAGGAGACGGTCATCGGTATCGAGGCGAACAAGCCGGAAGCCATCGAAACCATATCCCGGCATGTCTCGCCCGACCACCCGGTGCGCATCGTCACGCTCAAGGTGAAGTATCCGCAGGGCGCCGAGAAGATGATGATCAAGAGTGTCTTCGGCACGGAAGTGCCGGCCGGGCGCCTGCCGCGCGATGTCGAGGTCAACGTCAACAACGTCGGCACCGTCGTCGCCATCGCCGACTATTTCCTGCGCGGCATGCCCCTGATCGAACGGGTCGTAACCGTCGCGGGCCCGGGCGTCACCTACCCTGCAAACCTGATCGTGCCGCTCGGCACGTCCGTTCGCGACGTGGTCCGGTTTTGCGGCGGCCTGAAGCCGGGCAGCCGCGAGATCATCATGGGCGGGCCGATGATGGGCAGGCCCATTGCGAGCCTGGACGTTCCCGTGCTCAAGGGCTGTTCCGGCGTGCTCGTGTTCACCGAGGAGCAAACCGCACGCCGCAAGGAGTATCCCTGCATTCGCTGCGGACGCTGCCTCGAGGCATGCCCGTATTTCCTGAACCCGTCGCGTCTGGCGCGCCTGTCGAAAGCGCGCATGTTTGACGAGATGAAAGCCTATAACGTCTTCGATTGCGTGGAGTGCGGCTGCTGCACGTTCGCGTGCCCGTCGAACATCCCGATCGTGCAACTGATTCGCACCGCCAAGGACGATCTCAGGCATCGCAAGGAGCCGGACGAATGAAACGGCGCGATCCCGACCTGTTGCTGTTTCACGCGCCGCTGTTGCGCCAGGGAATGACGACGCCGAAGGCGATGCGCGACGTCATCATCGCGCTGTTGCCGGCAACCGGCGCCGCGCTGTGGTTCTTCGGCCTGAGCGCCATCCTCGTGATCGGCTCGAGCATCGCGGGTGCGGTACTGGCGGAATGGCTGTTCGCCGACCGCGCCGCCCGTAGCGAGTCGCTGCGCGATGCGACCGGCATCCTTACCGGACTGCTGCTCGGACTGACGCTGCCGCCCGGCCTGCCGATGTGGATGGCGTTTCTCGGCGGTTTCGTCGCCATCGCGCTGGGCAAAGTCATCTGGGGCGGCCTCGGCCATAACCTGTTCAATCCCGCGCTGCTCGGGCGTGCGTTCCTGCTGGCCACGTTCCCCATCGCGATGACCACCTGGGTCTCGGCCCACCCGGAGGGTGGGTTCTTCAGCGTTTACGCCGGCAATCTCGCGCTGCCGTTCATGCAGGTCTCCGTCGATGGCATATCGTCGGCGACGCCGCTCGGCCTGTTGAAGTTCGAGCAGGAAGTCACGCCGCTGACGAACCTGATGTTCGGCAAGATTGGCGGATCACTCGGCGAGACCAACGGAGTCCTGCTGCTGCTCGGCGGCGTTTACCTCTGGTTGCGGCGCGACCTCGACTGGCGCATTCCGGTCGGCATTCTCGGCACGGTCATGCTGTTCTCGCTGTGCCTCGGCTTCTTCGATGCCGAGCGGTTTCCCACGCCGCTCTTCTCGGTGTTCTCGGGCGGCCTGCTGCTCGGCGCGATCTACATGGCGACCGACCCGGTGACGTCGCCCGTTACCCCACGCGGCGCATGGATCTTTGCCATCGGCACGGGTGTGCTGGTGATGTTGATCCGGGTTTTCGGGGGCCTACCGGAGGGCGTGATGTACGCCATCCTGCTCATGAACGCCGCGACGCCGCTCATCGACCGATACACGCAACCGCGGGTATTCGGTCACCGGGTCGAGAAGAAACCATGAGCACGGAAGCGGTCGGTCAGCCTCCTGCGCCGAGCTCGCTGCGGCTCGTCATGACGCTCGCGATCGCCGGGCTGGTATCGGGCGTTGCGATCATCGGCATTTACGAGTCGACACTGCCGACGATTACGGCCAACAAGGCACGTGAACTTCGGGAAGCGGTGTTCAAGGTGCTGCCCGACGACGTGAGCAGGATGCAGCCGCTGGTCTATCGCGACGGCACGTTCATGACGGTGGCGGAGCCGGAGAAGGACGAGCCGGTAGTCTACGGCGGCTACGATGATCAGGGTGACTTCGTCGGCTACGCAATGCCGGGGGCAGGTCCCGGGTTCCAGGACACGATCGGCCTCCTGTACGGCTACCTGCCAGGTGAAAAAAAGGTCGTCGGCATGGAGATACTCGAGAGCAGGGAGACGCCGGGCCTGGGTGACAAGATCTACAAGGATGCCGATTTCGTCGCCGAGTTCAGTGATCTGTCGGTCGAGCCGGAAATCGTCTCCATGAAAAAAGGCACGACTACCCAGCCCAATCACGTTGACGCGATCACGGGCGCGACAATCTCCTCGAAGGCGGTGGTCAGGATCATCAACGAAACCCATGAATCATGGGCCGAACAACTGCCGGCGCCGGGCACGGAACCGCCGTTTGCCGGCGAACCAGGAGACGGCGGAACGGCGCAATGAAGAAGAACGAATCCTATGAAGAATTCGTGAAGGGCGTCTGGCGGGACAATCCCGTCTTCGTCCAGGTACTCGGCATGTGCCCGATGCTCGCCGTCACGAATTCGGCAATCAACGCCGTGGCGATGGGCGGCGCGACGCTGTTCGTCCTGGTGGGCTCCAGCTTCCTCGTGTCGTTGTTCCGCCACGTAATTCCGAAGCAGGTGCGAATTTCCTGCTTCATCATCATCATCGCGACCTTCGTCACTATCGCCGATTACACGCTGCTCGCGCTGGTGCCGAAGGTGCACAAGGAACTCGGCGCCTTCATTCCGCTGATCGTCGCCAATTGCCTGATCCTCGGCCGCCAGGAAGCATTTGCATCACGGTATCCGACCCGCCTCGCCGTCTTCGATGCGCTGGGCATGGCCGCCGGTTTTCTGCTGGCGCTGATATCTCTCGGCGCTATTCGCGAAATTCTCGGTGACGGGAAGCTGTTCGGATTCAGTCTGTTCAGCCAGAACTTCGAGCCCTGGATCGTCATGATCCTGCCGCCGGGCGGGTTCCTCACGCTCGGCGTGATCCTGCTGTTCTTCAACTGGTTCAAGTACAAGAAAGACGAATTCCTGGCAGACGTCGCCGAAGCCGAAAGGAGTGGCAGCTGATGGACAACCTGCTCTGGATCTTTATCAGCGCACTGCTGGTCAACAATTTCGTCCTGGCGTATTTCCTCGGACTGTGCCCGTTTCTGGGCGTGTCCAATTCCCTGGAAACCTCGGCGCGCCTTGGGCTGGCAACGACCTTCGTCATGCTGGTGACCGCCGTCTGTGCCTGGGTTTTGAATACCTACGTGCTGATACACGCCCCCTACCTCCGCCTGATCTGTTTCATCGTCGTTATCGCCAGCACAGTGCAGTTCATAGAAATGCTGATCAAGAAACTCAGTCCCGCACTGTTCCGCGCCATGGGTATCTTCCTGCCGCTGATCACGACGAACTGCGCAATCCTGGGGCTCGCGATATTCGCGACCAATCGCGGCTACGGTTTCGTGGAGGGGATCGTCTATGCGCTCGGGGCCGGTATAGGCTTTACACTGGCACTGGTACTGCTGGCCGGCCTGCGCGAGGAA
>Ga0316190_10000556_pt1 | contig 26011 bp, 41 predicted proteins | sample Eddworburrow2_MG_FD_204929 | JGI IMG/M metagenome (GOLD analysis project Ga0316190, IMG submission 204929) | Coastal sediment microbial communities from Maine, United States - Eddy worm burrow 2 | ecosystem: Environmental > Aquatic > Marine > Coastal > Sediment | place: USA: Maine | collected... | reverse complement strand
CGGGCGACAACATCAAGATGACGGTGTCGCTGATTGCGCCGATTGCGATGGAAGACGGGTTGCGTTTTGCGATTCGTGAAGGTGGCCGCACTGTCGGTGCCGGTGTCGTCTCCAAGATCATCGAATAAATTAAATGGGGTCAGCCCCCAGTTTTATTCATTCGCAAGCAAACATTTATTAATTAACGGTATAAAACTGAAATGAGCAACCAGAGAATCCGGATTCGTCTCAAGGCCTTCGATCATCGCCTGATTGACAAGTCGGCGGCGGAAATTGTTGAGACAGCCAAGCGTACAGGTGCGCAGGTACGGGGCCCGATCCCGCTGCCTACCCGTAAAGAGCGCTTTACAATACTGATTTCACCGCATGTCAACAAGGATGCGCGCGACCAGTATGAAATCCGGACGCACAAGCGTCTCATGGATATCGTCGATCCGACTGACAAGACGGTTGACGCGCTCATGAAACTGGATCTCGCCGCAGGCGTCGATGTACAGATCAAACTGAATTGATTGGATTAGCACAATGACTATCGGAATAGTAGGACGCAAAGAAGGCATGACGCGCATCTTTAACGATGAGGGCGGTGCTGAACCTGTGACAGTGCTTTCGGTTGAGCCGAACCGGGTCACGCAACTGAAGACTGTTGCCGGTGACGGTTATCGTGCGGTTCAGGTCACGACCGGCTCACGCCGTGCCTCACGTGTGACAAAGCCGCTGGCCGGACACTATGCGAAGGCCGGTACCGAGGCGGGTCGCAAGCTTTGGGAATTCCGTCTTGACGATGGTGAGGGCGAGGACATTGAAGTCGGCAGTGAAATCAAGGTCGAGATGTTCGAGGCGGGCCAGAGTGTAGATGTGACCGGAACCACGATTGGCAAGGGTTATGCCGGTGTTATCAAGCGCTACAACTTCTCTATGCAGGACGCCACGCACGGTAACTCGATTTCGCATCGTGCACCGGGTTCGATTGGCCAGTGTCAGACGCCCGGGCGTGTGTTCAAGGGCAAGAAGATGGCCGGTCATATGGGTAATGTCCGACGGACGACGCAGAACCTGAAAGTTGTCCGCGTTGATGCAGAGCGCAACCTGCTGCTGATCAAGGGCGCGATTCCGGGTTCTAAGGGTGGCGATGTCATTATTCGCCCGGCGGTAAAGGGGTAATATGATGGAACTGCAACTGCAGGGTTCTGGTTCAGTCAAGGTATCTGAAGGTACCTTTGGCCAGGAATACAAAGAGTCTCTGGTGCACCAGGTCGTGACGGCCTGTCTGTCCGGCGCGCGCGCCGGTACGGCACAACAGAAAACCCGTTCACAGGTCCGCGGTGGTGGTATCAAACCGTGGCGCCAGAAGGGCACCGGGCGTGCCCGTGCCGGTACCATACGCAGCCCGATCTGGCGTGGTGGTGGCAAGGCATTTGCGGCTACACCCCGTGATTATGCACAGAAAATCAATCGCAAGATGTACCGTGCAGCGATGCGTTCAATTCTGTCTGAACTGGTACGCCAGGAACGACTGCTTGCCATAGACAGCTTCGTTGTCGATGCACCGAAAACAAAACAGCTGGCCGGCAAGCTCAGCGAGCTGGGGTTGAACAGTGTGCTAATCGTTACGGATGACGCGGATGACAACCTGTACCTGGCAGCACGCAACCTGCCGAATGTGGCTGTCTGCGAAGTAGCCAGTGCCGATCCCGTCAGCTTGATGGGGTTCGACAAGGTGCTGATGACGAAGGCCGCGATTGAGAAAATTGAGGAGCGTCTGGCATGAACCAGGAACGCATAATGAAGATCCTGATTGCACCGATTGTCTCTGAAAAGAGTACCCGACTGGCTGATGTAAACCGTCAGTTTGTCTTCAAGGTGGTGCCGGATGCCAGCAAGCCGGAAGTACGCAAGGCGGTTGAATTGATGTTTGACGTCAAGGTCGATGCTGTAAAGACGGCCAACGTGCGCGGCAAGACCAAGCGCTTCGGACAATCGATGGGCAAACGCTCTGACTGGAAAAAAGCCTATGTGACCCTGGCAGAAGGGCACGATATTAATTTTATGGGAGCGGACTAGGCCGCGTTTGATTCGCGGACTTCGCTGAAAGGACTGGAACATGCCACTCGTTAAAGCAAAACCAACATCGCCGGGTCGCCGCTTTGTCGTCCAGGTCACCACGCCTGGCCTGCACAAGGGCAAACCCCATGCTGCACTGCTTGCCAGCAAATCCCGGACCGGCGGGCGCAATAATGGCGGCCGCATCACTACCCGGCATCGTGGCGGTGGTCACAAGCAGCGTTATCGCATCGTTGACTTCAAGCGCAACAAGCTCGATGTGCCGGCGAAGGTAGAGCGTATTGAATACGACCCGAACCGTTCTGCGCATCTCGCGCTGTTGCTGTACACGGATGGCGAACGTCGCTATATCCTGGCACCGAAAGGTGTCGCGGCGGGAGACGAAATTCGCAACGGCAGTTCGGCCCCGATCAAGGCAGGTAATGCCATGCCCATGCGGAATATTCCGGTGGGCACGCTGGTCCACAACATTGAAATGAAACCGGGCAAGGGCGGACAGATTGCCCGTAGTGCCGGCAGCAGTGTGCAACTGGTTGCCCGTACCGGTGACCACGCTACTTTGCGACTGCGCTCCGGTGAAATGCGCAAGGTACCGGCTGATTGTATGGCGACGATTGGTGAAGTCGGCAACTCTGAACACAGCCTGCGCTCTTTGGGCAAGGCAGGTGCCAGTCGCTGGCGCGGCAAGCGTCCAACAGTGCGCGGTGTTGCCATGAACCCGGTTGATCATCCGCACGGTGGTGGTGAAGGACGTACCGCTGGTGGTCGTCACCCGGTCAGTCCCTGGGGTACTCCGGCGAAGGGTTATCGCACCCGCAGTAACAAGCGTACCGATGACATGATTGTCAGACGCCGTAACAAGAAATAATCGAGAGGATTACAGACAGTGGCACGTTCTATTAGAAAAGGTCCGTTTATTGATACCCACCTGCAGAATAAGGTGGACAAGGCTGTGGCCGAGAACAGCAAGCGCCCGATCAAGACCTGGTCGCGACGTTCGATGGTGATTCCCGAAATGGTTGGTCTGACGATTGCGATACATAACGGCCGCCAGCATGTACCGGTCCTGATTAACGAGAATATGGTTGGTCACAAGCTGGGTGAGTTTGCACTGACACGTACGTTTCGTGGTCATATGGCAGACAGAAAAGCAAAGTAAGAGGACAGATTGATGGAAGTCAGCGCTACATTGAAACAGGCACACATATCGGCGCAGAAGGCCCGCCTGGTTGCAGACCAGGTTCGTGGACTGCCGGTAGAGAAGGCATTGAACCTGCTGATCTTCAGCCCGAAGAAAGCGGCTGCCATGGTTCGCAAGGTGCTGGAGTCTGCCATTGCGAATGCAGAGCACAATGAAGGTGCGGATATTGATGAATTGAAGGTGTCGGCCATTTTTGTAAATGAAGCCACCACCATGAAACGGTTTCGTGCCCGCGCCAAGGGCCGTGGTACACGGATTCTGAAACGAAACAGTCATATCACCGTAACGGTGGGTGACGTTTAAGCTAACCAGCGAGAAGCGAGTAGAGCGGAATGGGTCAAAAAGTACATCCAACGGGCATCAGGCTCGGTATTGTCAAGGACTGGACATCCACATGGTATGCCGGAACGGATAACTACGCCGATTACCTAAATATGGATCTGGAAATTCGTGAATTTATCAGGAAGCGGCTTTCTCAGGCCTCGGTCAGCCGCATCCAGATATCACGTCCGGCACATAATGCCGTGATCACGGTCCACACGGCACGTCCCGGTATTGTCATTGGCAAGAAAGGTGAGGATATCGATCGTCTGCGCAAGGAAGTTTCTGCGCGCATGGGGATACCGGTCAACATTAACATCGAAGAGATCCGCAAACCGGAGCTGGATGCCACGCTGGTTGCAGAAAGTGTTGCCCAGCAGCTGGAACGCCGTATTATGTTCCGCCGTGCCATGAAGCGTGCCGTAAGTAACAGCATGCGTATCGGTGCACAGGGTATCAAGATCAAGGTCGGTGGTCGTCTGAACGGTGCGGAGATCGCACGCAGTGAGTGGTATCGAGAGGGCCGTGTGCCGCTGCACACCCTGCGCGCCGATATCGATTACGGTACCGCCGAGGCGAACACAACCTATGGAATCATTGGTGTAAAGGTGTGGATATTCAAGGGTGAAATTATTGGTGCAGTCGAGGAAGCGGAAGTCGAAAAACCCCGGAAAGCGGCTTCCCGATAGCGGAGAATATTCATGTTACAGCCAAAAAGAACGAAATTTCGCAAGCAGCAGAAAGGTCGAAACCGGGGCCTGGCGCACCGTGGCAGCAAGGTCAGCTTCGGCGAGTACGGACTGAAGTCCACCGCGCGTGGCCGCATGACTGCGCGCCAGATCGAGGCGGCCCGGCGTACCATAACGCGCCATGTCAAACGTGGTGGCAAGCTCTGGATACGTGTGTACCCGGATGTACCCATCACCAAGAAACCTATCGAGGTTCGACAAGGCAAGGGCAAGGGTAATGTCGAGTACTGGATCGCGCAGATTCAGCCCGGCCGGATGCTCTACGAGATCGAGGGTGTGTCGGAAGATATTGCGCGTGCAGCCTTCAGACTGGCCGCAGCAAAACTGCCTTTTAAAACAACCTTTGTGTCACGGACGGTGATGTAATGAATGCCGCAGAACTAAGAACCAAATCAGTCAGCGAACTCAAGATGGAGTTGCATAATCTGCTGCGCGAGCGTTTTAACCTCAGCATGCAGCTCGGTACTGGCCAGTTGTCCCGTCCGGACCAGGTCAAAAAGGTGCGCAAGGACATTGCAAGGGTAAATACGGTATTGAATGAAAAAGGCAGATCGGGTGATGCATCATGAGCGAGACCACAGCAACAGCACGTACCGTTACCGGCAAGGTGACAAGCAACAAGATGGACAAGTCGGCCACGGTAATGATTGAGCGGGTGGTCAAGCATCCTGTGTACGGAAAATATATCCGTCGTTCTACAAAACTGCACATTCACGATGCAGAGAACACTTGCCAGGAAGGCGATATGGTCGTCATCGAACCGTGCCGACCAGTCTCCAAGACAAAGTCATGGCGATTGGTGGAAGTTGTCGCTCGTAATGACTAGGCAGTGCCCAACGAACGAATATTGACTGATACTTTAAATTAACAAGGCGAACGGTACAAAAGCATGATTCAGATGCAATCTAAACTCGATGTTGCGGACAACAGTGGCGCACGCCGCATACAGTGCATCAAGGTGCTGGGTGGGTCACACCGGCGTTATGCGGGTATCGGCGACGTTATCAAGGTCAGCATCAAAGAGGCCATTCCTCGTGGCAAGGTCAAGAAGGGTGAGGTCTATAACGCTGTTATTGTAAGGACTCGCAAGGGAGTTCGTCGTTCCGATGGTTCGCTGATTCGTTTTGACGGCAATGCAGCAGTATTGCTGAATGCACAGTTACAACCGATCGGTACGCGTATTTTTGGACCGGTAACCCGTGAACTGCGCAGTGAACGCTTCATGAAGATTATTTCGCTTGCACCGGAAGTTTTGTAGGACAAAAGCATGAACAGAATCAAGAAAGGTGATGACGTCATCGTAATCGCAGGCAAGGACAAGGGCAAACAGGGCAGCGTGCTGCACGTTATGCCGAGTGGCCGCCTGATTGTGTCTGACGTCAATATGGCCAAGCGGCATACCAAGCCGAACCCGAACAAGGGGGTGCCTGGTGGTATCGTCGAGAAAGAAATGTCGATCGATCCGTCCAATATTATGCTGTTTAACCCGCAAACCCAAAAGGGCGACCGGATTGGTTTCAGGGTACTCGAGGACGGTCGCAAGGTGCGTTATTTCAAGTCCACCGATGAAGTGGTGGACATTTAGGTGATGGTGTAGAGATATGGTCAGGCTGAAAGATTTTTACTCGGAAACTGTGACCAAACAGCTCATGGAGCAGTTTGGCTACAAAAACGTGATGGAGATTCCGCGTATCACCAAGATCACGCTCAATATGGGTGTGGGCGAGGCGATTGCCGATCGCAAGGTCATGGAACATGCTGTCGGCGACATGACCAAAATAGCGGGTCAGAAGCCGATTGTTATCAAGGCGCGTAAGTCAGTCGCCGGTTTCAAGCTGCGCGAAGGCTGGCCGGTCGGATGCAAGGTGACGCTGCGTCGCGAAATGATGTACGAGTTTCTTGACCGTCTTATCAATGTGGCCATACCGCGTATTCGTGACTTTCGTGGCATGAACCCCAAGTCATTTGACGGCCGCGGCAACTACAACATGGGCGTGAAAGAACAGATTATTTTTCCCGAGATTGATTACGACAAGATCGATACCCTGCGTGGTATGGACATTACATTTACAACAACTGCCAATACGGACGAAGAAGGGCGCGCCTTGCTGGCTGCATTCAACTTCCCGTTCAGGCGCTGAGGTAGAAGCATGGCAAAGAATTCCATGATTGCCCGCGAGAGCAAACGTGCACGTACTGTGAAACGCTTTGCTGCAAAGCGTGCCGCACTGAAGGCGACTATCAAGAGCACTGAAAGCTCCTACGATGAACGCTACCAGGCACAACTGAAACTGCAGGAGCTGCCGCGCGATGCAAGCCCGGTACGAGGCCGCAATCGCTGCCGTGTTACCGGTCGCCCGCACGGCTATTACAGAAAATTCGGACTGTCCAGGAACAAGCTGCGTGAAGCTGCCATGCGCGGTGATGTGCCCGGACTGGTCAAGGCAAGCTGGTAACCTATTATGATGACCGATCCCATTGCTGATCTGCTGACCCGTATTCGTAACGGTCAGTCTGCCAACAAGCTGGAGGTGTCCATGCCTTCATCGAAGTTGAAGTGTGCCATCGCTAATGTGTTGAAAGGCGAAGGCTATATAAACGATTTCAGTACCGCTGACGAAGACGGCAAGGCGGTGCTGACGATTTCCCTGAAGTACCACGAAGGCATGCCGGTGATTGAAACGATCAAGCGCTCCAGTCGTCCGGGACTACGCCTTTACAAGGGCAAGGATAATATTCCAAGTATCCAGAACGGACTGGGTGTTGCCATCGTCTCGACTTCCAAGGGTGTGATGAGTGATCGTCAGGCCCGTGCTGCCGGAGAAGGCGGCGAAATCCTGTGTGTCGTAAGTTAAGCGGATAGAGTCATGTCTAGAATTGCAAAAAAACCGGTGGCTGTTCCCGCTTCAGTGGAAGTCACCGAGAATGGTCAGCAGATTACCGTCAAGGGCCCTAACGGGACGCTGCAACATGGTATTCACGAGCTCGTGGAAATGAAACGGGAAGAAGGTGAGCTGAACTTCATTCCCCGAGATGAATCCAAGGCTGCCAATGCGCTGGCCGGAACCACGCGAGCACTGGTCAGTAATCTGGTGACCGGCGTCACTGCGGGCTTTGAAAGGAAGCTGGAGCTGGTGGGTGTTGGTTATCGTGCACAGGCCAAGGGCAAGGTACTTAATCTGACCCTGGGCTTTTCCCACCCGGTGGACTATGAGTTGCCTGAAGGTATCACGGTTGAAACGCCGAGCCAGACAGAAATCGTTCTAAAGGGCAACGACAAGCAAAGAGTGGGTCAGGTGGCGGCAGAGATTCGCGCCTTTCGTCCGCCTGAACCCTACAAGGGCAAGGGTGTTCGTTATGCGGATGAAGTTGTGGTTCGCAAAGAAGCCAAGAAGAAATAGGCAATTATTATGGACAAGAAACAATCACGTTTACGCCGCAGCCGCCGTACCCGGGCTCATATCAAGACTCTGGGTACCACACGCCTGTGTATACACAAGACACCGCGCCATATGTATGCACAGATTATTTCGCCGCAAGGCGATACCGTGGTCGCCAGTGCATCAACGCTGGACAGCGATGTGCGTAAAGACGTCAAGTCGACCGGTGGGGCCGCCGCCGCATCCGTTGTTGGGAAAGTGGTTGCCGAGCGCGCCAGGGCAGCAGGAATTACCCGGGTAGCGTTTGATCGTTCCGGTTTTAAATATCATGGTCGCGTGAAAGCGCTGGCTGATGCCGCGCGCGAGAACGGCCTGGAATTTTGATAAAGATTTTCTGATAAAGGTTCACTTATGGCAAGAGTAGATGCACAGGCACAGGGTGATGGACTGCTTGAAAAGCTGGTCACAGTTAACCGTGTAGCGAAGGTTGTAAAGGGTGGTCGCCAGTTCGGCTTTACCGCACTGACTGTTGTTGGTGATGGTGAGGGTCGCGTGGGTTATGGCTATGGCAAGGCACGAGAAGTGCCGGTTGCTATCCAGAAGGCCATGGAGGCGGCGCGCAAGAATATGATCAACGTCAACCTCAAGGATGGCACGCTGCAATATGCATTGACCGGCCGACACGGTGCCGCCAAGGTATACATGCAACCCGCCTCTGAAGGTACCGGCATTATTGCAGGGGGCGCCATGCGCGCCGTCTTTGAAGTTGTTGGTGTGCATAATGTACTGGCAAAGTGCATCGGTTCGAACAATCCGATGAACGTGTTACGTGCCACCGTACGCGGACTTGAGGAAATGCGTTCACCTGAAGAAGTCGCCAGCAAGCGTGGCATGACTATCGCGGAGATTACGGAGTAAGACATGGCCAGCGCCAAGAAAATCAGGGTTTCACAGACGAAAAGTTCCCATGGTCGCCTGCAGAGCCACAAGGATACCCTGCGTGGTCTGGGTCTGCGTCGCATCCGGCATACCGTGGAACTGGATGACACGCCGGAAATTCGCGGCATGATCAACAAGGTCGCCTACATGGTAGAGGTTGAGGACTAGAAAATGCGCCTGAATACATTAAAGCCGGCTGACGGCAGCAAAAAAGATCGCAAGCGAGTGGGTCGTGGTATCGGCTCCGGGCTGGGCAAGACCAGTGGTCGTGGTCACAAGGGCCAGAAATCGCGTTCCGGTGGTTTCCACAAGATTGGTTTCGAGGGCGGGCAGATGCCGCTGCAACGGCGCTTGCCAAAAGTGGGTTTCACTTCGCGCAAGTCACGTTTTGTCGACGAACTGCGACTGCACGAGCTGGCACTGGTGGATGCCGATGTGATTGATCTGGATGCATTGAAAACGGCCAACCTGATCTCGCGGGAAACCGCCAGCGTCAAGGTGTTTGCCTCCGGCTCCATAGACAAGGCAGTCACCCTGAAGGGTATTCGGGTGACCAAAGGTGCACGTGCTGCAATTGAAGCAGCCGGTGGCAAGATCGAGGAATAAATGGCAATAGGTAATTCTATTTCGGGTGCTGCCTCGGGTATCGGGCAGATGAAAGAGCTGCGCCAGCGGCTCTTTTTCGTCATTGGCGCTATTGTCGTTTTCCGGGTCGGCTCGTTCATTCCGTTGCCGGGGATTGATCCGGTGGTGCTGGCTGCCCTGGTTGACCAGCAGCGGGGCACGATACTGGAAATGTTTAACATGTTTTCCGGTGGTGCGCTGGAACGACTGTCGCTGTTCGCGCTCGGTATCATGCCGTACATCTCGGCCTCGATCATCATGAATCTGCTGACCGTGACGGTACCGTCACTGGAGGCACTCAAGAAGGAAGGCGGGGAAGCCGGGCGGCACAAGATTACGCAGTACACACGTTATGGCACAGTGGGCCTGGCCACGATGCAGGCCTTCGGTATCTCGACCGCGCTGCAAAGCCAGTCAATCGCCGGCAGTCAACTGGTGATCAATCCTGGACCCGGTTTTGTGCTCACGGCAATCGTAACACTGGTGACCGGTACCGTATTCCTGATGTGGCTCGGCGAGCAGGTGACGGAACGGGGTGTCGGTAACGGTATCTCGATCATTATCTTTTCCGGTATCGTCTCCGGCCTGCCATCTGCCATTGGCGGAACACTGGAGCTGGCACGCACCGGTGAGATGAATGCACTGACCATTTTGGTGCTGTTTGCACTGGCGCTGGCAGTGACCGGCTTTGTGGTGTTCGTTGAACGTGGCCAGCGTCGCATCACGGTGAATTATGCAAAGCGACAGCAGGGTCGCAAGGTGTATGCCGCGCAGAGTACGCACCTGCCGCTGAAGCTGAACATGGCGGGTGTGATACCGCCGATCTTTGCGTCCAGTATTATCCTGTTTCCGGCGACCATGGGCAGCTGGGTCGGTCAGGGCGAGGGCATGGGCTGGCTGAAGGATATATCCGCCATGCTGTCACCGGGGCAGCCGATGTACGTGATTTTCTATGCGCTGGCGATTGTATTCTTCTGTTTTTTCTATACGGCACTGGTGTTCAATGCCAAGGAAACAGCAGACAACCTGAAAAAGTCCGGTGCCTTTATACCGGGTATTCGTCCGGGCGAGCAGACCGCGAAGTATATAGATGGTGTTATGACGCGGCTGACAACAGCCGGCGCGGTCTACATTACCATGGTCTGCCTGATGCCGGAGTTTCTGATTCTTTACTGGAATGTACCGTTTTATTTTGGTGGTACATCGTTGTTGATTATTGTCGTGGTGACCATGGATTTCATGGCACAGGTTCAAACGCACCTGGTTTCACACCAGTACAGCGGCCTGATGAAGAAGGCGAACCTGAAAGGTCACGGCGGGACTGGCATGCTGCGCTAGCAGCAGCTTATTTAGAGGTGTAGGGACATGAAAGTACGTGCTTCAGTCAAGCGTATCTGTCGTAACTGCAAGGTTGTCCGACGCAATGGTGTCGTGCGCGTCATCTGCAAAGATGGCCGTCACAAGCAGCGTCAGGGCTGATTAGTTACTGATTGTATGCAAGGTATTGAAAAACAAGCATATTTTACTCTATTCTGCCGGGCGCTGAATGTCGGGCAAATGGTTGTTTGTGTTTGATTTATTGGCGGCCAAAGGCTATCCTACCCTGCTTTTCGCGTCACACTTATATAATAGCGTTGGAGATGATTTAGATGGCCCGTATTGCAGGAATTAACATAGCACCGCACAAACATGCGGAGATTGCCCTGACGGGAATCTATGGTATCGGCCGCGTTACTGCGCGCAAGATTTGCGCCGACAGTGGTATTAAACCGGATACTAAAATCAAGGATCTGACAGAGGCCGAGGTCGAGTCTATCCGTGGCGAGGTTGGCAAGTATACGATTGAAGGCGATCTGCGTCGCACCATTTCCATGAACATCAAGCGACTGATGGATCTGGGCAGCTATCGCGGTATCCGCCATCGTCGTGGTCTGCCACTGCGCGGACAGCAAACACAAACCAACGCACGTACCCGCAAGGGACCGCGCCGTCCAATTCGTAAATAAACTACGCAAGTAACCACATTAACCAGTTAAGCAGATAACCCCGGAACTAAGGTATGGCACAGGCACCCACACGCAAGAAAGTGAAGAAAGACGTCGCTGACGGTATCGCTCACATTCACGCATCATTTAACAATACCATCATCATGATTACTGACCGGCAGGGTAATGCCCTGGCCTGGGCGACTGCGGGTGGTTCAGGTTTCAGGGGGTCACGCAAGAGCACACCGTTTGCCGCGCAGGTTGCTGCTGAAAAGGCCGGTGAGAAGGTCAAGGAATACGGCATGAAAAACCTCGAGGTTGAGGTCAAGGGTCCTGGGCCTGGCCGCGAATCAGCCGTACGCGCACTGAATAATGCCGGTTTTCAGATTACCAATATCACTGACGTGACACCGATACCGCACAACGGCTGTCGACCACCTAAAAAACGTCGCGTTTAGGAAGGGAAAGATCATGGCTAAATACACTGGATCCAAATGCCGTCAGTGCCGCCGCGAGGGTGGCAAGCTGTTTCTGAAAGGCGAAAAATGCTTTACCTCGAAGTGCCCGGTAGAGAACCGTCCGTTCCCGCCAGGTCAGCACGGCCAGCGACGTACACGTCTGTCGGATTATGCTACTCAGTTACGTGAAAAGCAGAAGGTGCGCCGTATCTATGGTGTGCTGGAGAAGCAGTTTCGCAATTACTACAAGAAGGCAGCCGGTACCAAGGGGTCGACCGGTGAAAACCTTCTGCAGCTGCTCGAGGGACGTCTCGACAATGTGGTGTACCGCATGGGTTTCGCATCTTCGCGCAGTGAGTCTCGTCAGTTGTTGCGCCACAATGGCATCAGTGTCAATGGTTCGCGGGTGAATATACCGTCCTACCAGGTACAGCCGAGTGACGTGGTCAGTATCAACGAAAAAAACCGTTCCCAGTTGCGTGTCAAGTCTGCGATCGATCTGGCGCAGCAGCGTGGTATTTCCGACTGGATTGATGTCGATACCAAGAAAATGGAGGGCGTGTACAAGTCACGGCCGGAGCGTGGTGAGTTGCCTGCCGACATTAATGAGCACCTGATCGTCGAATTGTATTCCAAGTAATATCTGAGGGACTGTTTCATGCTGGGTAAAGTCAACGAATTCCTGAAACCGCGCATCGTGGATGTACAGGTTGTCAGTGATAAGCACGCCAAGGTCACACTGGAGCCACTGGAACGCGGTTTTGGTCATACCCTCGGTAATGCCTTGCGCCGTATCCTGCTGTCATCCATGCCAGGCAGCGCCATTATTAACGCTGAAATTGAAGGCGTGTTGCATGAGTATTCCACTATTGAAGGTGTGCAGGAAGATGTTATCGATATCCTGCTGAACCTGAAAAAAGTTGCGCTGCGCATGCACGAGCGTGATGAAGCGACATTGACACTCAGCAAGAAGGGTACAGGTCCTGTCACCGCTGGTGATATCAAGCTGGACCATGATGTTGAAGTCGTCAACCCTGATCACGTGATTGCCAACCTGACCGCAGGCGAGTTGTCCATGACGTTGAAAATCGCAAAAGGCCGCGGTTACCAGCCAGCAACACGTCGTGAGACGGACGAGAATGAGGGCAGGACGATTGGCAGTCTGCAGCTGGATGCCTCGTTCAGCCCGGTCAGCCGGATCTCCTATAATGTGGACCGTGCCCGCGTCGAACAGCGGACCGACCTGGACAAGCTGATTATTGATATTGAAACCAACGGCACGCTTGATCCTGAAGAAGCCATTCGCCATGCTGCGACCATCCTGCAGGATCAGTTGTCTGCCTTTGTTGACCTGCAGGCCACCACTGAAGAGGATATCACTGCCAAGGATCCGGAAATTGATCCGATCCTGCTGCGTCCGGTTGATGACCTGGAGTTGACAGTTCGTTCTGCCAATTGCCTGAAGGCAGAGAGTATCTATTTTATCGGTGACCTGATTCAGCGAACAGAAGTGGAATTACTCAAAACCCCGAACCTGGGCAAGAAGTCCCTGACAGAGATCAAGGATGTACTGGCCACCAAGGGTTTGTCTCTGGGTATGCGCCTTGAGAACTGGCCACCTGCCAGCCTGGCTGCGAAAGAGCCGGAACCAGTGGCCTTAACAAGTAACGGGATATAACGATGCGTCATCGTAAGACAGGGCGGCAACTAAACCGCAATAGTTCACACCGCAAGGCCATGTTCCAGAACATGACTGTGTCCTTGCTGCGCCATGAGATTATCAAGACGACCTTGCCAAAAGCCAAGGAGCTGCGTCGTATGGCCGAACCGTTTATCACCATGGCCAAGACGGATTCGGTGCACAAGCGCCGGGTGGCATTCAGTCGTTTACGTGATCGTGACATGGTGAGCAAGTTGTTTAATGAGCTGGGTCCGCGTTACAAGGAACGCCCGGGTGGTTACCTGCGCATTCTCAAAGCGGGCTATCGTAGCGGTGACAAGGCGCCCATGGCCTATATCGAAATGGTCGATCGTCCCCAACATGATGCCGGTGAAGAGCTCGTCTTATAGTTTGGCTCTGTAGTTACAAGCAGGCAACATCATAGAAACCGGGCCCTGCCCGGTTTTTTTATGGCAGTTCACCGCTGCCCTATTATCTCTCCTCCTCAGGAGGGGGTAAAATAGGATTATTACCTGATTCTAAAAAGAGGTACTGATGAACGGTGCAGTGGCAGCCGGGCATCCAGCCACAGCAGAGGCAGCGGCATGGGCGCTCGAGGAAGGCGGGAATGCATTTGATGCAGCCATGGCCGGACTTTGTGCTGCCTGTGTGGCCGAACCTGTTCTGACCTCACTGGGTGGTGGTGGCTTTCTGCTTGCGCACCAGGGTGGCGGCAGGAACACGCTGTACGACTTTTTCGTGCAGACGCCGTTGCGCAAGTGTTCCGTGTCCAAACTGGATTTTTACCCCATACTCGCGGATTTCGGTACGGCACAGCAGGAGTTTCATATCGGTATGGGCAGTGTTGCCACGCCCGGTACTATAAAGGGCCTGTTCCGGATTCACAGCGAGCTGGGCTCTCTGCCCATACGAGAGATTGTAAAACCGGCGGTGGATTACGCCCGCAACGGTATCGTGCTTAACCGGCTGCAGGCCTATATCTTCAGTATTGTTGCGCCCATCTATCTATCCACCCGTGGTGCCCGGCGACTCTATTCAAGTAGCCAGGTCGACAACAGTCTGATGGTTGAAGGCGAGAACTTCCGTCAACCCGAGTTGGCGGATGCACTGGAGTTGCTGTCAGCAGAGGGGGAGCGACTGTTTTACCAGGGAGAGATGGGTGCTGAGCTGATTGCAGCCTGTGAGTCCGGCGGCGGGTATCTGAATAAAGCAGATCTGGATGACTACAGGGTGGTGAAACGTGAACCTCTGGGTTATCGATACCTGAATGCACGGATACTGAGCAACCCGCTACCCTCCAGCGGCGGCAGCCTGATCTGTTTTGCCCACGCATTACTGGAGTCAAAAGACCAGGGTGAATTCGGTTCCGTGCAGCACCTGAAGCTTTTGTCCGCGGTGATGGAACAGACCAACCTTGCGCGGATGGAAAGCGGGCAGACTGCAAGCGGCGATGCCGGGGATGTCCTCCATCCGGAAACGATCTCCCGCTTCAGGTCCGCCCTTTCCGGGCACCCTGTTAACAGCCGCGGCACCACCCACATCAGTGTCGTGGACGGGCAGGGCAACGCCGCATCGCTGACCCTTTCCAATGGCGAGGGCTCGGGTTATGTGCTGCCCGGTACGGGGATTATGCTAAATAACATGTTGGGGGAGGAGGATCTCAATCCGGACGGTTTTCACCGCTGGGATACCGGTGTGCGCGTTTCATCCATGATGGCGCCGACCCTCGTCATTGATCAGCAGCGCGTCATTGCAATTGGGTCCGGTGGCTCGAACCGGTTACGTACAGCCATCCTGCAGACACTGAACAACATGTACTGCTTCGGGATGGACGTGCGAGAGGCGGTATATAGCCCGCGACTTCATGTTGAGAAAGATCTGCTCAGTATTGAGCCCGGATTTCCAGAGTCAGCAGTGGATGAACTCTGTGCCAGTTATCCCTACCATCACCGGTGGTCGGAGAAAAACCTGTTCTTTGGCGGTACCCAGACGGTCATCCACGATGGCCTTGGATTCACTGGTGCAGGTGACCCGCGCAGGGATGGTGTGTTCCTTTCTGTATAGCCGGCAGGGGTGAAGCCCCCAGCGGGGCTTCACTATAGATGATTAATCAGTTGTGGCTGAATGAGGCCACGTTGACCGGGCAGGTACAGATAAATCGTCCCTGATACTTTTTCTTGAATGTGCATGACCTTTCGTCCTTGCACCTGAGAAGTTGCACATCCCTGTCTACGAACGGTTCCACATTACACACGGCTTTCCCTGATAAGCATGCGTAATTCATATCGCACTGTGTGTGATAGACGATCTCAGGTTCAACATTTATGCTTCGTATTAAAGCCATTGTTTTCACCTTTTCCGTGTTAGACGCCTCTTGAACATACAGTAAATGCGGAACCCCATCTATAACCATTCTGGTCAATTTAAATGATTCCAATTCTCAATAAACAGCCGCTATGCGGCGATTTGCTGATTTTTTACTTATTGCCCCGTGTGTTAACGGCAATTATTAATGCGGCCATCGTTTTCTTAAAGTGGTGAATGTCAGGGGACGGCAGCTATCGAACCCTATTAAGGCCATTGCGATTTCTGACTCAATTTACTATCGAATAAGTATATTCCCTTATTTACCAATATTTGATAATATGCTACCAATTGCTGTTTTTAGGTCATATGTCTGCGGCTGATAAGTTCGAAGTAACAGCTAAAATTATAACGTTCTGGCTATTCTGTACCGCATGCTGCGGGGATTGATTGGGATATCAGGCGTAAGAAAGCAACATAACTACCCTCTCCGTAGGTGGCCATATGGCCACCATTTACATGGCGGCTTTCGAGCCGCCATTTTTTTAGCACACGGCCTGTTATGGGTGTAGTCGGAGCTTCCTGGCTTAAGTCTCTGAATTATCAGTTAAACGGGGACTGTCGAGCCCTGAATCAATATTCGCGGCTTCTTTCTTAATAAAACCTTAAGATTTCACTGTTACCATAATTAACGATAACAGCCTTCGTTAATTTCTATGGCTGTGTCTTAAGCGGAGGCTTTCAAGCCCCCGAGCGGCGACCTCTCCCCCCACTGGTCGTCGTTTTTTTTGTGTCCTGATCTTCCGTTTATTGACCGATAGCACGCGTTTATCCTGAAAACTGTAGTTCTCTCGAGAGAAGGACAGGAACCAGCAGCCCAAACAAGACATTCACGGTTGCTGTTTATGGCTGACTCAGAGTCTTTCAGATTCAGGTGGGTGACTGCGTTTTTTCTCAAGGTCAGATTCTGTGCTACGACTTTTGGCCAATAGGCAATCCGGATGTATTAACCCAATAATAAATAACAGTCGTAAATGAGTTTATGGAGAAAAACTGATGGAAAGCTATATTGTTCGAGTGTACCGAAAGAGTTCAGATGATGAACAAAAAGTAGCGGGCCTTATTGAGAAGGTCGGAGCATCCCAGCAAAAGGCGTTTCAGGATATGGTAAGCCTTCAGTCTGTGTTGGAGGACTTCATCAGAACAGTAAATATTAACACTCCAGAATCGACCCGGATGGATATCTCCGCTAATGAAGAAATTGCTGTGAATGCTGATGCATCATTAGGCTGACGCAAGAAAGCAGCCTAAAACCATAAATAATGTTTCTACCTGGAGACCTCGCATTGCGGGGTCTTTTTGTATTTGCTGTGAGTTCTGTTTGGCCGGGATATGACCTGATTATTGTGACCGTTTCGTGATATTCGTGCGAGTACTGCGTGACATTCGCCTGTAATACTGAGCTGCCCTGTAACAATACCGGAGAGTGAATAATGAACACACTGAAAGCCATTGCTATGGTGACCTTGCTTGGTACAGCTGTTGTCATTAGCAGCAGCGCATCTGCGAATGAACGGACAAAAGGGCGTGGCACCGGCCCCATTGTTTTGTGACCTCGCAAGACCTGTATTACGATTCGATCGTCGTCGCCGATCCCTTGCCGATGAAGGGTCGGTTCCAGCAGTTGATACCGGGAATGAGTGGTAGCCTTGAAACGTTTAACGGGCCGGGCGAGGTCGGCCACCTGGGTGGCCGCTGGTGGATCGATCTTGACGATGATGGGACGATGGATGCAGGAGATAAATTCTTCCTCTGCCCACTGCTTGGTCCGGGTCGGGATCACCTGTAATTTATTCGTCATTCCGGGTGTTTCTATGTGCTGACATACCCCCCCCGGTTAGTTATGCAGGAGGCTGTCCGGGGGGGGGTATGTATACGGCCGGCAGGCTGAAATTAAATTCCGAGCCATTGTTGATGGTACTGCTGACCGTGAGTTTCCCACCGTGTAATTCAATACGGTAGGGCATAAGCAAACTGACTCGCGGAGGCTAAACTATAATAGTGTGAAGCTGTCACAAAAGTATCACAAAGGAACTGCATTGAATGAAAGCATCCGATCTGATGGTCAAGTGCCTGGAGAACGAGGGGATCGAATATATCTTCGGTGTGCCAGGGGAGGAAAATGCAGATTTCATGATGTCGCTGGAGAAATCGGAGCAGATCCGTTTTATCCTCACGCGGCATGAACAGGGCGCCGCCTTCATGGCTGAGATTTACGGTCGGCTGACCGGTAATCCGGCCGGCTGCCTGGGTACCCTGGGTCCGGGTGCGACCAATCTGATTACCGGTGTGGCCGATGCCAATATGGATCGTGCGCCGATGCTGGTGTTGACCGGGCAGGGGGCTTCCACGCGCCTGCACAAGGAATCGCATCAGATCATGGATGTGGTGTCGATGTTTGAGCCGGTGACCAAGTGGGCAATGGGCGTGTTGCATGAAGACACCATCCCGGAGATCGTGCGCAAGGCGGTACGCATTGCGCGTACCGAGAAGCCGGGTGCCTGCCTGATTGAACTGCCGGAAGACGTTGCCAAAAATGACACCGCTGCCGTGCCGCTGCAGCCGAAACTGTTCCGCCGGCCGGTCGCGGATAACTTTATCCTCGACAAGGCCTTCGAGAAGCTCCGTAATGCCAAACGTCCGATTATTATCGCCGGCAATGGCTGCATACGCCGGCGCGCCAGCAAAGAGTTGCGCCGCTTCTGTGAGAAAACCGGTATCGGTGTGATCAGCACCTTCATGGCCAAGGGCTGCGTCGATATGGACGCCGACTACTGCCTGTTTACCGTGGGTCTGGCCGCGAAGGATGTCGGGAGCTGCGGGCTGGATGCGGCGGACCTGATCATTACGCTGGGTTATGACATGGTGGAGTACCCCCCGCGCCTGTGGAACCCCGGTGGCGACAAGGACATTATACATGCCGACTTTCTGCCGGCCGAAATCGACGCAAACTACCACCCGGACACCGAACTCATTGGTGATCTGGCGTATACCCTTGAAAAACTGGTCAAGCGTGTGGATGCTGCAGGCGGGCTGGCCTTTAATACCAGTCAGCAGGCGGCTGTGCGCCGTGACATGATTGCTGAAATTACGGCATTCAAGGATGATGTCACCAAGGGCACGATTCGCCCGCAGAAGGTCCTCTGGGATGTGCGCCAGGCCATGGGGCCAAGTGACATCCTGTTATCGGACGTGGGGGCACACAAGATGTGGATCGCCCGCTATTATCAGTGCCATGAACCCAATACCTGCCTGATACCGAATGGCTTCTGTTCCATGGGTTTTGCCTTGCCAGGCGTGATTGCGGCCAATCTGGTGCATTCGGATCGCAGGGTGCTGGCGATTTGCGGTGATGCCGGCTTCCTGATGAACGTGCAGGAGATGGAAACCGCGCGGCGCCTGGATTCTGATATCACGGTGATGGTGTGGGAAGATAATGCCTATGGACTGATTGCCTGGAAACAACAAGGCGAGTTCGGCCGCCATACCGACCTGTCCTTCGGCAACCCGGACTGGATGAAACTGGCAGAGGCCTTCGGCTGGAACGGATATCACGTGCAAGACAGCGCCGATCTGGCTGCCGTGCTCAGGCAGGCGCTGGATGAAAAAGGGCCCAGCCTGGTCGTGGTGCCGATCGATTATCGCGAGAACATGTTGCTGACCGAACGATTGGGCAATATTGTTTGCCCTATCTAGGAGCCTGTCGGACTTAGGAAGATTCTACTGCAGCGGCGGGAGAACAGCCCAAATATCCCGGATTTTTCGTTGCGTAGGCCTACTATGCGCCTCAAAATCGTGACCATTTGTTCTTGCTCTCCCCCTCTCCTCGCTACGAACCCCTAAGTCCGACAGGCTCCTGGTGCTCTTTACTGGTTGAGTGCACGATTTTTTTAATAGCCATGGAATCCACAGAAGAACACAAAAAAATAAATACTTTACATGAAGCTTTTCCGTGTTCTTCTGTGGATTCCGTGGCCATAATGTTTTTTATCAGGATTAACCAATGCCATCACACATCGAGCTGCAGATTCCCGGCGCAGTCAAATCCGGCAAGCCGCTGGAAGTATGCGCACCCTACGACAACACCTTGCTTGCCACCGTTGATACGGCCGATTCTGCCGCCGTTGAGCAGGCCCTGACAACGGCGTACGCCCTGTTTCGTGATCGCGGTCAGTGGTTGTCGAAGGCGCAACGCATCGATATTTTGCAAAAGACGGCACAACTCATGAGCCAGCAGCGTGATGCGCTGGCACTGGCGGCAGCAGCGGAGGGCGGTAAACCCCTCATCGACTCGCAGGTAGAGATCGATCGTGCCATTGACGGTATCCATAACTGTATCGAGTGTCTGCGCACCGCCGCCGGTCATGAAATTCCCATGGATACCAATGCCGCTTCCGCGGGTCGCCTGGCCATGACACAGCATGAACCGATCGGCGTGGTGGTGGCCGTGAGTGCCTTCAATCACCCGATCAACCTGATCGTGCACCAGGTGGGCCCGGCCATTGCTGCGGGTTGCCCGGTGATAATAAAACCGGCAGAAGACACACCGTTATCCTGCTTCCGCCTGGTCGATCTGTTGCGCGAGGCTGGCCTGCCGGAAGGATGGTGTCAGCCACTGGTGGTGTCCGAGCTGGTGGTGGCGACACAACTGGTCACCGATGCACGGGTTGGTTTCTTCAGTTTTATAGGCAGTGCAAAAGTGGGCTGGATGCTGCGCTCCAAACTGGCGCCGGGTGCCCGCTGTGCGCTGGAACACGGTGGCGCGGCGCCGGTGATCATGGCTGACGATGCCGACCTGGACACGGCCGTGCCGTTGTTGTCCAAGGGCGGCTTCTATCATGCGGGGCAGGTGTGTGTATCAGTGCAACGGGTATTTTGCCAGCGCTCACAGGCACAACAATTGGCCGAGCGGCTGGCCGCGGCCGCCAGCGCCCTGTCTGTCGGCGACCCGACTGCGGCGGGAACCGTGGTCGGACCCTTGATAAGGCCGCGTGAGGTGACGCGCGTTCACGAGTGGGTGACCGAGGCGGTGCAGGCTGGTGCCGGTCTGCTCTGCGGTGGCGAGGTGCTGTCGGAGAGTTGTTATGCACCCACGGTGTTGCTGGACCCACCGCAGGAGGCGAAGGTCTCGCAACTGGAAATCTTCGGACCGGTGGTGTGTATCTACAGCTACGATGACATTGATGCAGCCATTGCCCGCGCCAATGCCCTGGATGTTGCCTTCCAGGCCGCTGTCTTTACCCGCACGCTGGACACGGCGCTGCAGTGTTACCGGCAACTGGATGCCTCCGCCGTGATGGTCAATGATCACACCGCGTTCCGTGTCGACTGGATGCCGTTTGCCGGTCTGCGTCACTCCGGGCTGGGTGTCGGCGGTATCCCTTATACCTTTCATGATATGCAGATCGAGAAAATGCTGGTGGTGAAATCCGGCGCGCTGTAATTATTGCGCGACCGCTGTCGGGTTGTGCGGATTGTGCTCGGGTTGGTCACTCACCCAGTGCAACGTCTTATAGTCAAATCCTTCGGCGAGGGTCGGTTTGATAATCTCGAAATAGGGAGAGACATCAAAGTCCCGGGGTGTGAACAGGCTGTGGTGCCGGATATGCAGACGCTCGCGGGTGTAATGGCTGCCCGCCATTGTTTCAGGCTTGATGACCGGCAAAATGGGATAGGCCACCAACTGGAATGCCTGTGCGATCAGCGTTGAGCAGATCGCCCGGGTACTGGGTATTGCACGTAACGGCGTGAGCAAGGCCTATCCCATAGCAATCCTGAACTGGCATGAAATTGTTCACGACAACTTTGCGGGTGAACCCGTGGTTGTCAGTTTTCGCCCCCTGTGCGGAACGGGTATGGCCTACCGGGCAACGGTAGAAGACCAGGTGCTGGCATTCGGTGTGTCTGGCTTGTTATATAACAGCGACATGCTCTTGTACGACCGTCAGACTGGGTCATTGTGGTCACAGATCCGGTGACAGGCGGTCAGTGGCCCCATGAAGGGTATGAAGCTGCAGGCCATTGCCGCCGAGCACACGCAATGGGCCGACTGGAAACAGCGCCACCCCAAGACACAGGTGTTGTCGATCGAAACCGGCTATCAACGCGATTACAGCCGTAATCCCTATACGGGCTATGGCGTGAGTCGCAAGCTGTATTTCCCGGTCGCGCAGCAGGATCAGCGCTACCATCCGAAGGAACCGGGGCTTGGTGTCGAACTGGCGGGTCAGTTCAAGGCTTATGCGTTCGCAGAACTGAAAAAGTCAGCGACGGCAGTGCATGACACGCTGGCCGGGCAGCCCATCGTGGTGAAATATGATCAGGCCCACTATGCGGCCACTGCCGTGGATGCGCAGGGCAAGTTGTTACCCGCCATCACGGCCTGCTGGTTTGCCTGGTATGCCTTTCATCCGTATACCGGGGTCTACGTTGCAGAGTGACAGGCCGCGACCGTGATTGATTCAGCCCACTTGCGACAGACCGCGCGGCTACTCTGCATGCGTGATATCACACGCAGTTCCCTGAGTATTGCGTTGCTTGTCGGGACGGTATTGAACCTGACCAATCAGAGCGGCACCTGGCTGCATGGCGACGACCTGCAGGCGGGACACCTGATGCTCAACTATGTCGTGCCTTACTGTGTAGCCTCCTACGGTGCTGTATGCACTCGCCTGCAGGATATGGAGGCGGTGATCGGCAGAGTAGGCAGTACCGACAGACCGAAGGTGTAGCTACAGGCGCTTACCGGCCAGAGTGGGCTCTTTATCGGTGCGGGTTTCCAGTTTCAGATAACTGACAATGCGCACCGTGCCGCTGGCATGCAGTTCCTCGTGAATCCGCGCAACGACCGCGAGAATGACCTCCAGTTCCCCTTCGATATTGGTGCCGGAGGCATGCGTTTCCAGAATGAAATCATGTCCCTGTAACAGCTCAACGACGTGTTTGACCTGCTGGCGAACGGAAACGCCTTCGCCTATCGGAACGACCTGTAACTCTGCGGTTGCTTTCATAATGGAACTCACCTGATTGAACTCATTGGGCGGGAATGCGGTCTTAAAAGTATCGCTATTATAAGGGAACCCAGTGCTCTATCCATGTGATAATTGCAAGTTCAGTTAGCTTGTCAATGTTCACGGCAAGGCGCGCCTCGCGGGCAATGGCTATTCCCTTGTCAAGAGGCGGAACGCAGTCCGTGAATATTGACAAGCTAACCCGAAGGATGTTCCTGTGGTATTTCGCAGCTGCGTTCCAGTGCTCAATAAGGGGATGGCCATTGCCCTCGCAATGCGCCTTGCTGCGTAATACCACAGGGACGCTGAATACGTAATTTTCACATGGATAGAACACTAATGTCATTTCAGCACAAGGCGCTTAAATTCAGAGAAGCTGACTGCGACAGGTCGCAGGGCGAAGGCACCGCAAGGCGCGTTCCGGGTTCACTGATGCTGGCGCTGACACTGCTCCATGCGACGACGGCCACTGCCGACAAACTCAGCCTGAATAGCGGCACCCGCCAGGTCACCATGCTGGAGCTGTATACCTCGCAGGGTTGCAGCAGTTGTCCACCGGCGGAACGCTGGATGAATGAATACATCGATGAGGAAGACCTGTGGACAAACATTGTCCCGGTCGCCTTTCATGTCGACTACTGGGACTACATCGGTTGGAAAGATGCCTACGCCACACCGGAAAACGGTGAGCGTCAGCGTGATTACGCACGCAACGGCAAGACACGCACCGTGTACACACCCGGCCTGTTCACCAATGGCCGCGAATGGCGCGGCTGGACGCTGCGCATGCACCCCAGAGCCAGCAGCAAGGAACCGGGCAACCTGTCCGCCACCATCGAGGGGGATCGTGTGACTGCCATCTTTGACTCAGCAAAAGGTACCCCACACGATTTACATATCGCCGTGCTCGGTTTTGATATCAAAATCCAAGTGAAGCGCGGCGAGAACCGCAACAGCACTCTGGCGCAAGAGTTCGTGGTGCTGGCGCACGACACACGCACATCCAGCAACGGTCGCTGGGAAGTGCCTTTACCAAAGGCACAGGCCGAAGCCGGCCGCTATGGTGTCGCCGTCTGGGTTAGTGAACCGGGTAAACCAACGCCGTTGCAGGCCACAGGCGGATGGTTGCCGGCCGGGACAGATGGGTAACTGTCTATGCGGAGTAAGCTCGGAGGCTGGAGTCGGTATCTGATGGCAAATCCGCGTATATCCGATATGCTGAGATCTGTCCTGACGTCTAATTTTACTGATAAGAAAGCGATTTTTGTTTTCGCTGGAGAAAAGGAGGAAGAACTGTTCGCACTTAAGGAAATGATTGAGGAGGGAGAAATTAAATCAATTGTTGATAAAATCTATTCGTTTGAGCAAGCTGCCGAAGCTCATCGAAGAGTAGAGACCGAACAAAGATTGGGAACTGTCGTAATCTCTGCGGAACACAAGAACAAAACCTAGCCAATCAATGGGATCAATCGAGTCTGACCCCATTGATCCTATTGATCCTATTGATCCTGAATAAAGGTGATGGCGAGGTTTGTATCTAATCCCTCCGTCTCTTTTTACTTTTTACCCTCCCAACGCTATCAGAGCGCAAGCATGAGCAATGCTGTCCCCAGAAAGGCTGCCGCCGTTCGCACATGGTTCCAGGCCGTCCACCTGGCAAGGTAGCTGGCCCATTGGCCGGCTGCATCGTTGCTTGCTGGATCGACGCTTTCCAGATCATCGTTCATGGGTACGTTGAAGACCATGGTTACCAGGACGGTGCCGATGAGATAAAGCAAGCTGCCGGCAAGCAGGTAGACTGCACCGGGTTGCTGCCATCTCCATAGCGCGTTACCCGCCAGCAGGATACAAATGGCAGCCGTTCCTAGGAATACCCCCAGAAACCATGGATTGATCACTGTACGGTTGATCGATTGCATGGCTTCAATGCCCTGCGCGGGCTGCAGGCGGGCAAGGGCGCGCATAACGAAGGTCGAGAAGGCGAAAAAGACGCCAGCCATTAACCCGCAGCCCAGTACTCCGCAAAGGGTCAAGACGAAGAGCAAATTATTCATGGTTACCTCCTATTACTGCCAGGCACCGGCGGCGTTGGCGTCTCGCACGTAGTCGGTGAAATCCCGTGGTGCCCGACCCAATGCACGCTGAACTCCATCGGTGAGGTGGGCATTGCGGCCGTCCAGGACTTCGTTGAATAGATAGCTTAACAAGGCCACGAAGTCAGCGGGTACGTCTTGCTCAGTCAACGCAGATGCGAACGCCTCCTGGGTGATGGGTGCGTACGCAATCTCCCGGTCCGTCGCCTGGGCAATTTCCCTGACGGCCTCCGTAAAGGTCAGCAGACGCGGCCCCGTCAGTTCGTAGAGTTGACCCGCATGCCCCGACTCGGTCAGCGCTGCGACCGCGACGTCGGCAATGTCCCCGGCGTCGATGAAGGGCTCCCGCACGTCACCGGCCGGCAGGGCAACCTCGCCACCGAGTACCAGATCCCGCATGAAGGCCTCGCTGAAGTTCTGGCTGAACCAGCTCGCCCGCAGGATCGTCCATTCGACACCGGCGTCCTGTACGATGCGCTCGCAGTGTTGCGCTTCTTCTTCGCCCCGGCCGGACAACAGTACCAGCCGGTGGACCCCGCTCTGCACGGCCTGGTCAACAAACGCGCGGATTGTATTCGCTGCACCGGGAACGGCCAGGTCCGGGTAGTACGTGATGTAGACCGAGGCCACATCCTGCAGCACCGGCGCCCAGGAGGTCTGGTCTTGCCATTCGAACGGCAGCTCGGCGGAGCGGGAACCGATCCGTACCGGCACGCCGCGTGCCCTGAGCCGCTCTACTACCCGGCGGCCGGTCTTGCCGGTGCCACCCAGCACCAATGTCATGTTTTGCGTGTTTTTGATTGTGTTACTCATGTCGTCCTCCCGGCTGTGGGGTTTGTATGGTTTTGTGTTTGTTTGCACTATGTCCAATATAGGTGAATGTATGAGGGGTATCTATGTCTTAAAATCTCTATTAATTGATTATTCGTCCAGTATGTTTAGCTTGAAGGTAATATGGCGGAATGAGTATATTAGGGTGCATGGATAACCCGACACAGGGCGATATGCCCATGAACAACCCATGGGTCTCCGTGGACCCGCTAGGGGAAGCGCTGCACTTCCTGCGTATGAGTGGCGTCTTCTGCACGCGTTCCGAATTCACGGAGCCGTGGGGGCTCGCGTTGCCGGCGATGCCGGATTGC
>Ga0316190_10000555_pt1 | contig 26040 bp, 25 predicted proteins | sample Eddworburrow2_MG_FD_204929 | JGI IMG/M metagenome (GOLD analysis project Ga0316190, IMG submission 204929) | Coastal sediment microbial communities from Maine, United States - Eddy worm burrow 2 | ecosystem: Environmental > Aquatic > Marine > Coastal > Sediment | place: USA: Maine | collected... | reverse complement strand
ATAGAGCAAGTATTTCTTTTTCTTTCTTTTGTTCACGCAATTCTCTGATAGTTATCTCTTTTGAAATTCCGTGGATAGAATCTTCTAATATTTCATGGATGTTATTGATGAGTAAGGTGGTGTTTATGCCAATTGAAAATTGCCCCTCGATGAGGTTGGCAATGCTGCTAGATAATTTGGCGAAGTACTTATCTGTTAATAGGTCGCTCCCATAATCAGCTACAAAAAAAACAGGTATTTCTCTGTTTTCTTGTATTACAGCTTCCAAATCATCAATTGTTGGATCATGAAGTGTTCGTTCTGGATCAACAAAGGCAAAATCAACTACAACGGCTTTTGGGCCATAATCGAGTATTCTTTCAAGGATATCGGCATGTAGCTCATATGAGGCGGGCCAGCCTTTTCTTATATCTAAGTCTTGTTCTAACAGTAGAACAACTGAGATATCTGGTTTTTTTACTGATTTAGAAAGTCCGTTTTTTATAGACTCTTCTTCACATAAAGAGAAGAGTGTTTTTCCGTAGCATGGGGCCATCCATTGATAAAATACAGTTTGTGAAAAATGTTTAGTTGTTTCACCTAAGCCAAAAATATTGATCTGTGATAGCAAAAAAAATAAAAAAGTAAGCGCAATCCAGCGTGCAAAAAATTTCCAGTCAAGATTCCAGTGTCCGCGTACCTTGTAGTGCCAAAGAATTTGTCTTTCGCTGAAACTTTTTCCGTGTGGTAGTTGTTGTATATCTGTTCGGCTCATTTTCTGCCTGTGTTTTACACAAATTATCTATTTATTCTTTAATGTTTACCCCCAGTTTGCTTCTCTAAAACAAGGGGGTGAAAAATGATAATGCGCAACAAATATACTGCGCATTATGAGCTTCTCGAGGTGGTTCTAACTGATCTTGAGGTCTGTGGGGAGTAGTTTCCATGCTATATAGTCCATTGGTTTTTTATGTGCTGTATTGTTTTTTACTAGAATATGTCAAAAGCACGTGAAGAGGTCAAGCTTTAAGCTTATCTTTAAGGTTTGCTAATTTCAGGTTTTTGCTGGTGCTGAGTGAATTTGTTGTTCAAAATGAGCAACTAGATTGGACAAAGTGAGTGTTACATATGCATCAGCTCGATGGTTGCTATTTTGTTACACTTAAGTAAATGCTGTACCTATGCTAAGTGAGGTTACTGCAATGAAATATATAATTCTTGTTTCTTTTGTGTTATTCAGCGTTATAGGTTGTGTGGGTAATCCAAACAGCTCATTGGCTAAACAGTGTAATACAGGCCTAAATACGGCTTATGAAGAGCTTGACTATGCAAACACCCATGGGTTTCTGGAACTTTCGAATATACCAAGGCAGCAAGCTTGTTAGGGACAGCAAAAGTCCAATTGGAGTTTGGTAAATACCCTAACTGTATCAATAAGGTGAACCGCGCGCGCGTATATTAAAAAGTCACAACAGTAGGCTAAATATCGTCAGTTATCTGATACCAGAATTTTCCCACATATTCATGTATGGCATAACTGCTGTGTAACATGGCATAGGAGCCGGGCAGCCAATCCTGAATTTTCCTCTCTTCATCATTATCAGCTTTTTGTCGGAATGCCGTGGGTGCAGGGAGTGCATTAACCCCCGCTTTTGTCATTACATACATAGCACGTGGCATGTGGCAGGCGTGAGTTACCAGTATGACTTGGTTGATCCCCAGTCGATCCAATACTATTTTGGTTAGCTTGGCATTTTCACGGGTGTTGCGGCTGGCATCTTCAATGGCTGCGACCTTTACATTGAACTCTTCTGTGAGTGTCTTCCTGGCCAGCCAGGCCTCTGATGCTCCTTCAGTGATGGGTGCGCCTCCGCTGGGAATGACAGGCAGCCCAGTGTGGTGTGATAGCCAGGCGGCATAACGTAATCTTTCCAGATTTAGAGAGCTAATAGTATCGCCACCATATTCAGGTGCATCTATGTAACGACCACCACCTAAGACGACAATAGCTTGGGCACCTGATTGTTTGGCCTTCTCTATAGAGAGTGCTGGGTATGATGTTTCCAGCCCTGACATCAGCTGATCAGAAATGATGGGTGTGCTGAGCAGATAGATGCCTAATAGGCTTGTGAAGATGAATACTTTGCCCAAACGGCTGCGAAATAATATAAGTCCGAGCAGTCCAAGCAGAATGAGGCTGCCCGGAGGCAGCAGCAGGCTTTCGATGATACGGGTGAGTTCAATGCTCATGTCAGTAGGGGTGATGCCTGTTGATCTGCATGGTAAGAGGAACGAACCAGTGGGCCACTGGCTACATTGGTAAACCCCATCTTCTCGCCCAGTTGGCGCAAAGTTTCAAATTCTTCTGGGGAAACATAGCGCTCAACGGGTAGATGAGCGAGGCTGGGCCGGAGATATTGGCCCAGAGTCAGCATGTCACACTGCTGCTGGCGTAGGTCGTGCATTACTGCTTCGACCTCATCCAGAGTTTCGCCTATCCCCAGCATGAGGCCAGATTTTGTGGGGATGTTGGGTTGCAATGTTTTATAACGGCAAAGCAATTCGAGTGATGTTTTGTAGTCTGCACCTGGCCGAACAGTGGGGTAGAGCCTGGGCACTGTCTCAAGATTATGATTGAAAATATCGGGTGGCGCTTGATTGAGTGCGGTCAGTGCCTCTTCCTGTCGGCCACGAAAGTCAGGCACCAGGATTTCGATTTGCAGCTTACGATCAAGCTGTCGCAGCGCCTGGATGCAGTGGGCAAAGTGTTGACCACCGCCATCGCGCAGGTCATCTCGGTTGACTGATGTGATGACTACATATCTCAGCTCCATCAGCTCAACGGCTTCGGCCAGCTGCTGGGGTTCGCTCTCATCCAGCCTGTTTGGTTTGCCGTGGGCGACATCACAAAAGGGGCAGCGCCGGGTGCAGATATCACCCATCACAATAAAGGTGGCGGTGCCGTGATTGAAACATTCACCCAGGTTGGGGCAGGCGGCCTCTTCACATACTGAACTGAGCTTGTGCTCACGCAGTATGCGTTTGATACGTGTGACCCCTGGGCCGCTGGGGGATTTAATGCGAATCCAGCTGGGTTTGCGCAGTGGCTGGGTGGTGAGGTTGACCGTCACGCTGTTGCGCGCCAGCTTGTCTTGGTTGCGTTGGTGGCTCTCTGGGCTGGTGCGTGAGGGGGCTTTGTAGGTTTTGTCGTTGCTCATGAGGCCAAAGTGTAATCCAGTTGAGTGGCCAGGTGGTGAGAAAGATCAGTCTCTACTTGTTTCAGATCTGTTGGTCCGCCCAGTTCTGCCAGCTGGGTTGCTTCCAAACCAGGATAGCCACATGGGTTGATGCGGCTAAATGGCTCTAAATCCATATCCACATTCAGACTAAGTCCGTGAAATGTACAGCCACGACGTACACGCAGTCCTATGGCGGCTATCTTTTTTCCATCTACGTAGACACCTGGTGCACCTGGCTGGGTGTTGGCGTTAATTGAGTAACTATCTAACAAGCTAATAAGGGCTTGTTCAATGTGGCTTACCAGTGACTTGATGCCTAACTTTTTTGTGTGCAGATCCAAAAGCAGATAGGCCATCAGTTGCCCCGGGCCATGATAGGTGACCTGCCCACCTCGGTCGACCTGTATTACTGGAATATCCCCCAGTGCAAGGAGATGCTCAGGTTTTGCTGCCTGACCCAGGGTAAATATAGAGGGGTGTTCCAGCAGCCAGAGCTGATCCTGACTGTCGGCGGTGCGCTGGTTGGTGTAGCGCTGCATCTTGCGCCAGATTGGCTCATAGCCACACAGGCCAAGGCGTTGAATATGCAGCAGTGGATTGATCACAGACTCATCAATATATGTTCGTGGTCGGTTAGATCCTGATAGATGGCATCAAGCTGTTTTTTGCTGGTGGCCTGAATGGTGACGGTGATGGAGGTGTATTTACCATTTTTACTGGGGCGGGATGAGACGCAGCCCTCTGTCATGTTTGGGGCATGACGGCGGACAACCTCTACCACAGCAGCATCGAAGTCCGGTGATGTAAACCCCATGGCTTTGACAGAAAATTCACAGGGGAACTCAAGCAGTGTGGTCTCTTCTGAATTTTGACTCATCTCAACTCTTCTTTATAGGCTTGAAAGCGCTCATACATTTGTTGCCATATTTTACCCGGCTTGCCGTTATTGATCGGGCGGTCGTCCAGATGGGTGACGGGCATGATTTCACGGGTGGAGCTGGTGAGCCAGATCTCTTCTGCACTATCCAGTCGATCAGCCCTGATGGGAGCCTCGCAGTAGGGGATCTCTGCTTCTGCGGCCAGCTCCAATACCAGATCGCGTGTCACTCCTGGGAGCAAATGCTCGCCTTTGGGAGGCGTGATGATTTGACCATCATCAACAATAAATAGATTGCTGGCTGCGCCTTCTATAGCCTGATTATCGCGAATAAGTATGGCCTCCATGGCACCACGCTCTTTTGCTTCCTGCCGCAGCAGTACATTAGGCAGCAGTGTGGTGGCTTTTATATTGCAGTAGCGCCAGCGGATGTCATCCAGGGTGATGGCAGAAGCGCCCTGTTCATACCACTGTGGATCAATGGCCGGAAAGGGTGCAGTGGTGGCAAATATAGTGGGAGTTATCCCCTCTGGAATGGTGTGATCCCGTTGCGCTGCAACCCCGCGGCTGACCTGTAGATAGACACTTTGATCTTCCCCTGGATATTGGAGAACCAGTGTCGCCAGGATGCTCTCCCATTCATCTTGTGATAATGGGTTCTCCATATGGATGGCATGCAGGCTGTTCTCAAGCCGGTGCAGATGGTGCTGTAGCCGGAACAGGCGGCCGCCATAGGCGGGGATCACTTCGTAGATGCTGTCGCCAAATAGGAATCCGCGATCCATAACTGAGATCCGGGCTTCGGCAAGTGGAACAAACTCACCATTCAGATAAACTTTTGTATCGTTCATTATTCAAACCACAGCAGGGCGCTGTCCTTTGCATTTTGCCAGAGACTACCTGAGTTGACCTGTTCCAGCGAGATTAAAGGTACTTTGGCCATGAGCTTGTCGTGCAGGTTGATAGAGAGGGTGCCAACGGCCTGACCTTTTTCCACAGGTGCTGTAATCTGGGTTTCGATGTCCATTTTAGCCTCCAGTTTTTTGTATTGACGCCGGGGGATAGTGACAAACAGGTCGTTTTCCAGTCCCACAGTTAGCTGCTTTTTGGCACCTTTCCAGAGACGAACCGTTTGTAAGATATCTCCCGCTCCGTAGAGCCGGTGGGTTTCAAAAAAGCGGAAGCCATAATTGAGCAGTGTCTGGGTCTCTTTGGCTCGGGCCTGTTCGCTCTGGGTGCCCATAACAATAGCGATCAGACGCATATCTTTACGTTTTGCGGAGGCGACCAGGCAGTAGCCCGCAGCCTCAGTGTGGCCTGTCTTCATGCCATCTACAGACTCATCCCGCCATAGCAGTTTATTGCGGTTATGCTGCTTAATATTGTTAAAGAGCATCGATTTTTGTGCATACCATTTATAAAACTCAGGAAACTCCCTGATGGCGGCAGCTGCAACCTTGGCGATGTCATGTGGCGTGGTGTAGTGGTCTGGATCGGGCAGGCCGGTGCTATTGACGAAATGGGTGCTATTCATCCCTAACCGGGTAGCGTGTGTGTTCATCAATGCAGCAAAGGTCTCTTCATTGCCAGCGACATGCTCTGCCAGGGCGATACTGGCATCGTTGCCTGATTGGATGATCATCCCTTTGAGCAGCAGCTCCAGCGGCACCTTTTTGTTGACCTCGACAAACATGCGGGAACCTGGTGCACGCCATGCCTTTTTGCTGATCAGTACCTCATCGTCCAGTTTGACGTTGCCTTCTTTGATCTCCCTGAAAATGGCATAGGCGGTCATGATCTTGGTTATGCTGGCAGGCTCCAGTCGTTGGTCTGCATTGCTTTCAGCTAGTATGGTATTGCTTTCGAAATCAATCAGTAGGTGCCCTGTGCCTGCAATCTTGGGCGCGGCAGGAATGGGGGCTTCAGCATGAGCAAAGGTGAGAGGAATAAGGAGGAGCAAAAGCTGGGTAAATATCCGAAATCGGGCAGAAGACACAGGTGGTATATTCCTTTGGTTCAGTGGTGATTAGTTTTAGATAGAGATAATCAAGAATCTTGAATGCTTGGCCAGCATTTTAACCTTAATCGATGATGACGTGCAGGTCAGAGATGCCCAGTTGAGCCAGTTTTTCGGTCAGGCTGTCGGCTTGTTCCACATTGAGCAGTGGCCCTACCTGAACTCGAAATATGTCACTGCCGTTGCTATAGGACTGTTTAACCCTTATTGAACGATCCAGTGAATTTGCCAGTCGGCTGGCCAGACGGTCTGCATTGTAACGGTTTGAGAAAGCACCGATCTGGATATAAAGCCCAGGTGTTTTTCCAGCAGCTCTTATTTGCCTTGGCGGAGGTGGAGCTGATTGGCGGCCGTTAAGTGCAACAACCTCAACCATGCCAGTACCCTTTTTGAGAATATCCAGTTTACTGGCGGCAGTGTAGGAAAGATCAATAACGCGGTTGTTGTGGAAAGGTCCTCGGTCATTGATCTTCACCACGACACTTCGGCCATTTTCCAGGTTTGTGACCCGTGCGTAGGTTGGCAATGGTAATGTTTTGTGGGCGGCGGTCATGCCATACATATCATATGTTTCGCCACTGCTGGTGCGGCGACCATGAAACTTGTTGCCATACCAGGAGGCGATGCCACGCTCTATATGGCCCTGGCTGCTTGACTGCACATAATAGCGCTTGCCTCTGACAACATATGACTTTGGGTTGCCATAGCGACTGCGTGGTTCATCTTTGGGGGTGGCATTGGGGATATGGCTTACATCGACGCTTCCACGTGGTGGACCGCTATCGGAGTAGGGGGCAACGCCGCAACCGGAGAGAGAAGCGGCCAGCAGCAGTGACAATATCAGCTGGGTTTTAATTGATCCGGCCATCGGTGTGGTCTCGCATACCTCATTTGATGTTATGCCCTCATAAATATCATTGCGAGATATCTATAACATGTTCTCAGCATAGCATACGTGGTTTATAAGCCAATAAATGGCACACATATGCCTCCATCAGCGCCTCAAGATTGGACAGGGGATAGGGAGAATAAGTTGCCAGAAGATACTATTGTTTTTGTGATGCTTGTTGCAGGGCAAGAATTTCCTGGCTTAATTGATAGACGGCCATGGCGTAGAGGTTGCTGCGATTATAACGAGTGATGACGTAGAAGTTGTGAAGTCCTACCCAGTATTCATCGCCCTTGTTTGTGCTGAACTGCATCAGGCTGGCTGGGAGATCATCTGCCAATTCATCTGTAATCTGGATGCCGAGCTGTTTCAATTCAGCTATCTTGTTTTCAGGTGGTTTGGGCCTGGTGTTTTCAAGTGTTACCAGTGAGCTGTGATCGGCAGTTACCCCGGTGGCTATTGCAGTGACAGGAGCGCCTGCCTTCCAGTTATGGCGGGCAAAGTAGTTGGCTACACTGCCCACGACATCAGCATCGCTATTCCAAAGATCACGGCGGTTATCTCCATCAAAGTCCACGGCATAGTGGCGGTAGCTGGAAGGGATAAATTGTGGTTGCCCCATGGCTCCGGCGTACGAGCCTTTAACATCCAGCGGGTCGAGTTTCTCTTTAATCGCCAGTACCAGAAAATCCTCCAGTTGAGTGCGGCCAAATTTCTCGCGCTCAGGATAGTGAAAGGCCTGGGTATAGAGTGAGTCGAGTACCCTGATTTTTCCGGGACGTTTGCCGTAGTTGGTCTCTACGCCAACGATGGCAGCAAGTATTTCCTGGTCGATACCGAATTTTTTTTCAGCCTGTTCGAAAAGTGCAGCGTGTCTGTTCCAGAACTTAAGGCCATTCTCCACTCGCTTCTTGGAGAGAAAGTTTTTGCGATAACGGTGCCAGGGCCAATTGGCCTCTGCTGAACGCTGAAATTTGCTGCGGATCAGCTCTTCAAGATTATCTGCTTGAAGCAAGATTTGATTTATCTCATCAGGATTGAGGTTGTGGCGTGAGGCCACTTCAGATGCAAATGCCTGCACTTCTGGTGCAAGTACCAATGGCTCTGCGGATAGTGCAGGTGGAACAAAAAATATTCCCAGTAGCCCAGTGATAAATAGGGTGTGGCAGCGATAAAAAAGAGTCATCGAGTATAACCTTGGTTAATATCTGGATTAGGTGGGTAGTAGTTTACGGTGTGTATGAATGGACATGAGGATACCGAACCCCGCCATAATGGTCACCAGTGATGTTCCGCCATAGCTTACCAGGGGTAGTGGAACGCCAACTACGGGCAGCAGCCCTGTTACCATGCCTGTATTCACAAATAGATAGACAAAGACGACCAGTGTGAGTGCTCCACCCAGTAGTCGGCCATAGGTATCATGTGCTTTGGTGGCAATATAGAGGCCACGCAGAATAATGAAGAGATAGATGGCCAGCAGTACCAGGATACCGACCAGACCGAACTCTTCTGCCAGTACAGCAAAGATAAAATCGGTGGAGCTTTCAGGTAGAAAATCCAGATGTGACTGAGTGCCATTAAGCCAGCCTTTGCCGTATATGCCCCCAGAACCAATGGCGATTTTTGATTGAATAATATGGTATCCCGATCCCAGGGGATCAGTTTCCGGATTGAGAAAGGTGAGTACCCGTTGGCGCTGATAATCATGCATGAGATACCAAAGAGCAGGGGCCAAGGCAGCCAGAAGTGTAATAAAGCTGCCGATTAGCCGCCAACTCACTCCAGCAAGAAAAAGCACGAAGATACCGGCGCTGGCGACCAGTAGTGAGGTGCCAAGGTCAGGCTGCTTGGCTATCATCAATACCGGCACAATGATGAGCAGGGTAGCAAGCAGGAGTCGCTGCCAGTTAGGGGGGAGGCGAGCTTCGGATAGAAACCAGGCCACCATCATCGGCACAGCCAGTTTCATCAATTCTGAAGGTTGGAAACGGAAGAACCCCAGGTCCAGCCAGCGTTGGGCACCTTTGCCAACATGCCCAAAAATCAGTACAGCAATTAACATAAGGAGGCCAATGCCAAACAGCCATGGGCTCCAGTATCTAAGTTGCTGAGGGGGAATCTGGGCAATGATAACCATGACAACGAAGGCCAGCCCGAGCCGGATCAGTTGGCGCTCTACCTGCGCCATGCTTTGGTCGCTGGCGCTGTAGAGCACGATCAACCCAAAGCAGCACAGTAGAATCAATCCACTGAGCAGCGGCAGGTCAAGGTGTAACCAGGCCAGTGCGCCCTGTGGTTTTGCAGGCGTTGATTGAGTGAATTCTCTTGAGGGGGCTGAGCTGGGTATCATTTTGAATCTTGGGGTTTGGTTGTTTTACCACTCAGCAGATAGTGATCCATGATGGTACGGGCAATAGGGGCTGCAACAGAACCACCATGCCCACCGTGTTCAACAATGACGGCTACGGCAATCTGTGGATTTTCGACCGGTGCAAATGCTACAAAAAGCGCATGGTCGCGCATCTTATCGCTCACCGTCTCTTCATCATACTCTTCATCCTGTTTTACTGTGAATACCTGTGCGGTGCCAGTTTTTGCTGCAATCCGATACTCTTTAGTACGGATACGCCGGGCAGTACCTCGCATGCCATCCACTACCTGTGTCATGGCGTAGATCATATCCTCCCAGTTTTTTTGTTTAACAATGGGGATCTGTGTTGGCTCAGGTTGTTCTGGCATATCTATTTCAGATTGGGTGATGTTGGTGATTTGCTTCACTATCCGGGGGATTCTATGCACGCCCATGCTTGCCAGTGTTGCAGTGGCATTAGCCAGCTGGATGGGGGTGGTTAGAAAGTAACCTTGACCGATACCCATAATAAGGGTTTCACCTGGGTACCAGGCTATATTGCGTGATTCTCTTTTCCATTCTCGTGAAGGTAGCAGACCATGAAGTTCACCCGTAATGTCAATCATGGTTTTTTCTCCAAAACCAAATTGACCTAGGAAACTACTCATCTTATCGATGCCCAGCTCATGGGCAAGATTGTAGTAGTAGACATCACATGATTCGACAATTGATTTTTCCATGTCAGTGCGACCATGACCGTGCTTTTTCCAGTCACGGTATTTGTGTTCATGATTGGGTAGTTGATAAAAGCCGGGGCAGAACTTTTTTTCCCCAAAGGTGATGGTTTCCGTCTCTAATCCTGCTAACCCAACAAATGGTTTGGCTGTGGAGCCAGGGGGGTATTGGCCACGTAAAGCCCGGTCAAAGAGTGGGTTGTCATCTGATTGCTGAAGTGCGTTGTAGGCAGCTGAGCTAATACCTTCGACAAACAGATTGGGATCATAACCAGGCTTGCTAACCAGGGCCAGAATGCCCCCGGTGTTTGGGTCGATGGCTACAGCAGCACCATTTTTCTCACCAAAAGCTTTAGCGGCTGCAGCTTGAAGATGGGCATCTATATAGAGATGAATATCTTTTCCCGGCTCTGGTGCCTGGTTTTCTAATACCCGGATGATGCGCCCTAATGCATTGACCTCGACCTGCTGCATGCCAACCTTGCCGTGCAATGTATCTTCATAGGTTTTCTCCAGTCCGGTCTTGCCAATATGGCTGGTACCAGCATAGTTGGAGGTGTCAATTTCCCCTAACTCTTTCTGATTGATACGGGCAACATAACCCACGACATGCGCGGTGGACTCCCCCTGGGGGTAGTCTCTTAGTAATCTGGCCTGGATATCTACGCCAGGAAAATGGTGTCGGTTTACTGCAAAACGAGCAACTTCCTTCTCATCGAGATGTATCTTGATTGGGATGCTGTCAAAACGGCGTTTCTGTTTGCGCAGACGATGGAAACGGCTGAGATCGTCCTCACTGATGGTGATGATTTGTGCCAAATCAGTCAAAGTTTGATCGATATCTTTAACCTGCTCAGGTGTGATTTCAAGGCTATGGGTGGGCAGGTTTTGCGCCAGAATTACACCGTTTCGATCAAAGATCAGGCCGCGAGTGGGTGGTAGTGGCACCAGTTTGACGCGGTTCTCGTGTGACAGTGTAGTAAAGTGATCATGGTTTGTGATTTGCAAATGGGTCAAGCGCAGGACAAGGGTGCCCAGCAGTATCACCACAATAATGGCTGATACGATTGCCCGGTGCGTTAGCGTTCGGCTCTCTCTGGCGTGGTCTTTTATGCTGGATTCAGGCATTGAGCTGACTGTTAGAAGGCAAGTATAGAGCTGCTGGTTATGGTGTTTTGTAGATACTGAAAATGGTTAATTTACTTTAAAACGCTGTCGAAGATCCCGCAGAATGATAAAGATCCAGGGCCATAACAGCATACCAATCAAAGGCGGTGCCCAATAGCTTAAAGTGGGGGTGGGTCTGTGTATTGCTCCCATCACAATGAGTGACAATGTCTCCTCCAGTACGAGCAGTAAAAAGATGCCGAGAGCCTGTTGCCAGAGAGGAAATAGTCGCATGCGTCGATGTAGTTTGACGGCGATAAAAGCGGTAATAGCCAGCTCCATGGCATGCTGCCCCAGCAGGGTATTGGTCATGACATCGATTGTGAGCCCCAAAAACCAGCCGATACCCACGCCTACGCGCTGTGGTGTGGCCAAACACCAGTAGATGAGCACCAGCGAGTGCCAGGCTGGTCGAAATGGCCTGGCCCACTCTGGCAGGGGCAAGATAGTTAAGACCAAAGCGAGGATAAAGCTGGCAATGATAATCAGACCGCCACGATGAGGTGTTATTGTCATGGTGCGCTGTTTTCAACAGGAGGAACCGTCGGCTCCTGCATGGGTGCAGCCAGTGCACGTACCAGCAGCACTTCATGGGCGCGTTCCAGGTTAGCGCTTGGTTTTGCAAGAATACGGGCGAAAGGCTGACCGGGGCTGTTGATGACCTGGGTGACCTTTGCCACTGGATATCCCGGTGGAAAGTGGCCGCCCAGACCGGAGGTAACCAGCAGATCACCTATCTGAATATCGGCATTGTTTGGCAGGTGTGGCAGCTCTAATTCATTGATCCGACCTGTACCCATGGCAATGGTGCGAAGACCGTTCCGATTGACCTCTACCGGCAGGGCATGACTTGGGTCAGTGATCATGAGCACGGTAGCAGAGAAGGGATCGACGTGAACGACCTGCCCCAGCACGGCATCAGCATCTAATACTGCCTGACCTTCAAATACACCAGAGTTACTGCCGCGGCTGATAACAACCTGTTGTTTATAGGGGTCAAGGTCGATGGCAATCAGTTCGGCGATCAGAACCTGGTCTCCAATCTTGAGTGATGAGTCCAGGAGATCACGCAGACGCATGTTTTCAGCTTCCAATGCCTCCAGTTTTTGCTGTTGCCCTCTGAGCTTGAGGTTCTGCTCGCGCAGTGCTTGGCTTTCATCCAGCAGATGTTGGTGCGAACTAAAGTTGGTTGATAGCCATTCGCCGCTGGTGGCAGGCAGGCTGGCGATTTGATGTAGGGGGGCCACGATGACTGAGAGGGCAGAACGCACTGTCTTTAGATGGTTTTCACGGTGATCTAAAACCATCATGAGGAGCGAGACAAGCACGGCTGCCACCATCCGGGCGGTGATTGAAGGACCCTGTGTGAATAGTGTTTTAATCTGGGGTCACTCTCGTGCTATTAGGCTATTGAGCTATGGCTGCCTGTAGGATTAGGCAGCCATGTTTTTTATTAATGATTTAGTGCGTTACTCAACCAGCAGCATTTCGCCGCCCCTTTCGTCGATGAGTTCCAGTGCCCGGCCACCACCTCGCGCTACGCAGGTGAGTGGGTCATCTGCGACCAGGACTGGAAGGCCTGTTTCCTCTTCCAATAGACGGTCAAGATCTTTCAGCAGTGCGCCGCCGCCTGTCAGGACAATGCCACGTTCTGCCACGTCTGCACCCAGTTCAGGGGGGGTCTGTTCCAGTGCGGTCTTGACTGCACCAACGATACCGGAGAGTGGCTCTTGAAGCGATTCCAGGATTTCGTTGCTGTTCAGCACAAAGCTGCGTGGGATACCTTCTGCCAGATTGCGGCCTTTAACCTCAATCTCCATCACCTCGGTGCCAGGGAATGCTGTGCCGATCTCTTTTTTGATGCGCTCTGCGGTGGCCTCACCAATCAGTGTGCCGTAGTTGCGACGGACATAGTTGATAATAGCTTCATCAAAGCGGTCACCTCCCACGCGGACAGAGTTGGAGTAGACGATACCGTTTAGAGAGATGATGGCGACCTCAGAGGTTCCGCCACCAATATCCAGCACCATGGAACCACGCGCCTCATCGATGGGTAGGCCTGCCCCAATGGCTGCAGCCATTGGTTCATCAATCAAGTAAACTTCGCGTGCACCTGCACCACCTGCAGATTCTTTAATGGCACGCCTTTCAACCTGTGTTGAGCCACAGGGTACGCAGACCAGCACACGTGGGCTGGGCCGAATGATTCGGTTTTCATGTACCTTATGAATGAAATGCTGCAACATCTTTTCGGTGACGGTGAAGTCAGCGATTACGCCTTCTTTCAGGGGACGAATGGCCGTAATGTTCTGGGGTGTACGCCCCAACATCTGTTTGGCTTCAACGCCGACTGCAACAACAAACTTACTACCACCGCGACTCCGGTCATGGCGGATGGCTACGACTGAAGGCTCATCAAGGACGATGCCTTTGTCGCGAGCATAAATGAGGGTGTTTGCTGTGCCAAGATCAATGGAGAGGTCATTGGAGAAGATGCCGCGAATGCTTCGAAAGAACATAGTTTTAAGGTTCGGTTCCAGGGTTTAGTTGAAGGCAGGATAAGGGGAGGTCAGCGCCCTGAAAAAGCTTTTTCTGCCAGAAAGCGCATAATCTATCAATGGTATGAGTTTGGAGCAAGGAATAGAAGCAAAAATGTGAATGTGTTAATTTAGCCCGATTCCAATCCACCCCGAATTCACCGAGGAAACCATGTCGCTTGATCATGCTGATGTGAAAAAAATTGCTCACCTTGCTCGCTTAGATGTAAGTGATGGACAGATGGTTAGTATAGCCAAAGATCTTTCAAATATCTTAGATCTGGTAGAACAGCTAAATTCTGTAGATACAGAAGGTGTTGTACCTATGGCGCATCCACTGCATATGGCTCAACGGTTGCGTAGTGATGAGGTAACAGAAACGGATCATCGTGAAGTGTTCCAATCTATCGCTCCTCAGACTGAAGACGGGCTCTATTTGGTGCCTAAGGTCATTGAATGAACCTGCTCTTCCGTATTGAATTAACCCTGTTTAATTTTATCTGACTAAATAAGACCTATGCACAATAAAAGCATGACAGAACTGGCTGCGGGTTTGCGTGCCGGTGATTACTCAAGTGTTGAGCTGACCCAGCATTTTCTTGATCGTATTCAGCGCCTGGATAGCAAGTTAAATAGCTTTATTACCGTCTGTAGTGATGAAGCGTTGAGCGCAGCCAAGACTGCAGATCAACAACTACAGGCTGGAGAAGCCGGGCCGCTCACAGGCATACCTATTGCCCACAAGGATATCTTCTGCACTGAAGGGATTAAAACCACCTGTGGTTCTAAAATGCTGGAGAGCTTTATCTCACCTTACGATGCCACAGTGGTTGCGCGCCTGAAAGCGGCAGGCATTGTTAATCTGGGTAAAACCAATATGGATGAGTTTGCTATGGGCTCATCTAATGAGACCAGTTACTACGGCGTAGTACATAACCCCTGGGACAGTGAAACAGTGCCCGGTGGTTCATCCGGTGGTTCAGCGGCCTGCGTTGCGGCACGCCTGGCCCCTGCGGCAACGGGCACGGATACTGGTGGCTCCATCCGCCAACCTGCGGCGCTGTGTGGCATCACTGGATTAAAGCCTACTTACGGACGCGTCTCTCGCTACGGCATGATTGCCTTTGCCTCCAGCCTGGATCAGGCTGGCCCCATGACGACTAGTGCAGAGGATGCCGCCATCATGTTGCAAGCAATGGCCGGATTTGATGCGCATGACTCCACCAGCGCTGACCAGCCTGTGCCAGATTACAGTGCCGGGCTGGAAGATGATTTGAGTGGGCTAAAGATTGGCCTGCCAAAGGAGTATTTTGGTGAAGGGCTGGATGCTGCGGTCGCCAAATCAGTGGAAGAGGCTATTGCTGAATATAAAAAGCTCGGAGCCGAGGTCGTTGAGATTAGCCTGCCCAATACCCATCTGGCGGTGCCTACCTATTATGTAGTGGCTCCGGCAGAGTGCTCGTCCAATCTCTCGCGTTTTGATGGTGTCCGTTATGGCCACCGCTGCGAAGACCCCAAGGATCTGGAAGATCTGTACAAACGCTCCCGTGCGGAAGGCTTTGGTGATGAGGTGCAGCGGCGTATTCTGATTGGTACCTATGCACTTTCTGCGGGCTATTACGATGCCTACTACCTGAAAGCGCAGCGGGTTCGCCATCTGATCTCCGAGGATTTTACACGGGCCTTCGAACAGGTGGATGTGATTATGGGACCAACTGCGCCAGATACAGGCTTCCGCATTGGAGAGAAGGCAAATGATCCCGTCAGCATGTACTTGTCTGATATCTACACCATCGCAGTCAATCTAGCGGGACTGCCGGGGATGTCCATCCCTGTTGCTCCAGCAGCGGGCAAGCCCACTGGCCTACAGATCATCGGCAACTACTTTGCTGAGGCCCAGTTGCTGAATGTGGCGCATCGACTACAGATGGCTACGGATTACCATCAAGCAGCTCCATCCAATATCGAGCAGTGAATCCAGAGGTTTTGACGAATATGCAATGGGAAACAGTCATCGGCCTTGAGATTCATGCTCAATTGGCCACTAAATCAAAGATCTTCTCCGGTGCGTCTATCGCATACGGTGCAGAACCCAATACACAGGCCTGCAATGTGGATCTGGGTATGCCAGGTGTCCTGCCTGTACTGAATAAAGAGGCCGTCCGTATGGCGGTAAAGTTCGGCCTGGCGATCAATGCCGAGGTTGCACACCGTTCGGTTTTTGCACGTAAGAATTACTTCTATCCTGATCTGCCTAAAGGTTATCAAATTAGTCAGATGGAGCTGCCGATTGTGGGCGTGGGTAACATCACTATTAATCTGGACGACGGTGAAAGTAAAGTGATTGGCGTCACCCGTGCTCATCTGGAAGAGGATGCTGGAAAATCGCTGCATGAGGATTTCCACGGCATGACCGGGATTGATCTCAACCGCGCTGGCACGCCGCTGTTGGAGATTGTCTCCGAGCCGGATATGCGCTCTGCCGCAGAGGCCGTGGCCTATGCGAAGAAGATCCACGCCCTAGTACGCTATATCGAGATTTGCGATGGCAATATGGCTGAAGGCTCCTTTCGCTGCGATGCCAATGTCTCAGTGCGCCCCAAGGGGCAAGAGAAGCTGGGCACTCGTGCGGAGCTAAAAAACCTCAACTCTTTTCGTTTTCTGGAGAAGGCGATCAACCTGGAGGTGGAGCGCCAGATCGATATCATCGAGTCCGGTGGAACAGTGGTGCAGGAGACTCGCCTGTACGATGCTGACCGCAATGAGACTCGCTCTATGCGCAGCAAAGAAGAGGCCAATGACTATCGCTACTTTCCAGACCCTGATCTGCTGCCGGTTGAGCTTGACGAGGTCTTCATCAACAAGATCAAACAGACACTGCCAGAACTACCGGATGAAAAGCGTCAGCGCTTTGAGGCTGATTATTCATTGAGCCAGCAGGATGCGGTGACCTTGACTACCAGTCGTGAACTGGCCGACTACTATGAGGCTGTAGTCACAGCTGCGCAAGGGGATCCAAAGATTGCGGCCAACTGGGTCAATGGAGAGTTTGCGGCGGCCTTGAATAGGGATGGTATTGAGATTGCCAGCAGCCCGGTAACTGCAGAGATGCTGGCTGGTCTGCTGAAACGCATTGTCGATCAAACTATCTCCGGCAAGATTGCCAAACAGGTGTTTGAAGCTATGTGGCAGGGTGAAGGCAATGCTGATGCTGTCATTGAAGCCAAAGGGCTGAAGCAGATCACCGATAGTGGTGCAATTGAGCAGATTGTGGATGAGATTGTTGCTAACAATCCGAAACAGGCTGAACAGTTCCGATCGGGTAAAGATAAGCTGTTTGGTTTCTTTGTCGGTCAGGTGATGAAAGAGACCAAAGGCAAAGCCAATCCGCAGCAGGTTAATGAGTTGCTGAAGAAACGGCTGGCGCAGGATTGTTAATCCGCATTTCTTACCAGGATTTGGGTTTTTGGGACAAGCTGGTGAAGCAGGTTGGATGATCGGCCGCCGAGCTATAGCCTTAGCTATAGTTCAAGGCTGATCATTCAAGATGCAATGCCAGATTGTTCCAAAAACCAAATAGGACGGAATACGATTTAATTACCGTTAGTTTATAGAGCCAAGTATGTTGAATTCCAAAAAGATCTTAATTAATCAGGTCCGCCTGGTGAGGAATGCGGGTTAATGTTTACCAATGATCGCACCAAGATGCGCAAGGTATTTACTGAGTCCTGGCGTAAACATCAGAGCAAACTGCCCATGGAGCCATTGGAGCAGGTGATCGCAAATATTCTAGAGCAGCACCCTGAATATCATAATCTGATGAATGACCCTGATGCTGCACTGGACAAAGACTTTACCCCTGAAGGAGGACAGAGCAACCCTTTTCTGCATATGAGTATGCATATTGCTATTCAGGAGCAGCTGAGCACCAACCGCCCGGCAGGTATTGCTGGGCTGTATCAGCAGATCACGCAACAGATTGGTGATCCACATGAGGCAGAGCATCAGATTATGGAGTGCCTGGGTCAAATGTTGTGGGAGGCACAGCGAGAGAATCGCATGCCAGACGAAACGGCATATCTGGCCGCCATTAAAGCGCTTGTGCACTAGGCGTTGAAGAAGAATAACCCTACTACTATCTGTAGTTTAGGCTGAATTATTATTTTAACCCCCTATAGAACTACCCCTCATTTTTTGTGCCACTCATTGTAAGTTCACTTTTATTTGGCTTCATTATGTGAACCAGTTCCCATGTTATAGAGAACGGGTTCATTTTTGGCAAAAATAGGTTAAGTAATCTGCTATTTTTCCGTTATAAATATTAATAACTTTAGGTCATTTGTCATTTATTCAGGAAAGAAACGATGAAAAAAATAATTTTAGGCACTGCTCTTTTGGTTAGTACTGTTTTGGTTGGTTGTTCTGCAATAGATGAAAAAGGTGATTACAAAAATAGTTTTGTTGGTCAGACAAAGGCAGATTTAATTAAAGCAATAGGGGAACCTAAATACTCTATTGATAGCACATTTGATGATCAATATGCATCAAGAACCATTGTCTATGCTACGACCGACCCATCATTGGGTTGCGTTGAGAGTTACAAGATTGAAACTCGGACTCAAACTGTTCTTGAGTATAAATGTCGTTGAATTAGGGGCTGTCTGGCAAAGTGATGCTAGGCAGTGGGGTAAGAGGATAGGTGCGGGCTGTGAGTTGAAAGCAGGGGGGGAACCTTGTCATACTTACAGCTTGTACCTTAAATCTTCCAGCCTGGAACCCATACCATGTCCGTACTATTAGAATTCAGCATGTTTCCCACTGATACAGGTGAGAGCAAGAGCGCCTATGTCAGCCAAGTCATCAAAATGATCCGTGATAGTGGTGTCAATTACCAGCTGTCCCCAATGGGCACTGTTATTGAAACAGCTACAATGCAGGAAGCTTTGGATCTTATTGGAAAAGCCTACGCAGTATTGGAATCTCAGGGCTGCAATCGAGTCTACTCCTCCCTTAAATTTGATATCCGTAAAGGCAAAGAGAATCGCCTTGCAGGCAAGATTGAATCTGTCAGAGACAAAATCGGTGATATTAATACCTAACTGACCATTCGGCAGCCTGATTGTGGCTGATATGAAACTAAAAGCTCCGTTCTCTATCAACTAATAGGGATCGGGGCTTTTTTCTTGTTTCTCTTTATTGTTTTCATGCAGATTGCATATGGGAACTGACCAGATTTTTGTGCCAAAATGGCAATTATGTAAGATATCACCTATGGAATCACAGCTATGATAAAGAAAGCTTATATTGCCGGGAAATGGGTAGAGACTGAAGATCAGCTTGAGGTTGTCAATCCTTATGATGGGTCGGTGTTTGCCAAGGTTGCACTCTGTGGCGCGAATGAAATTGAACAAGCGTTAGCCGCTGCTTATGCCTGTCGTAATGAGATGGCGGCACTGGAGCCTTATCAGCGTGCGGAGGCGCTAAATTTTATCCGCGATACGATGCTGCAGCGGGCGGAAGAGTTTGCCCAGGCGCTTTCGCAAGAGAATGGAAAAACAATTGCTGAATCACGCGTGGAGGTTGTCCGTGCTGCTGCCACCTTTGATATTGCAGCAGGCGAATCTACCCGCATCTATGGTGAGGCGTACGATCTTGGCATCAACAAAATGGGAGCAGGGCGTCGCTGTATTGTGCGCCACTACCCTGTTGGTGTTGTGTCGGCCATTGCCCCTTTCAACTTTCCGCTCAATTTAGCGATCCATAAAATTGCACCAGCTCTCGCTGTGGGCTGCCCCATCGTTTTGAAACCGGCTTCAAAGACACCTGTAACCAGCCTGATGCTGGCTGAAATTATTGAACAATCTGGGCTGCCAAAAGGCGCTTTTTCTGTGGTGCCGAGTGGTCGGGTGGCTGGGCAAATGTTGGTGGAGGATGAGCGCATTAATCTACTGACCTTCACTGGCTCCCCTGAGGTTGGTTGGAAGATGAAACGGGATGCCGGCAAGAAAAAGGTAGTGCTGGAGCTGGGTGGCAATGCGGGCTTGATCATAGATAAAGATCTGTCTGAAAAGGATTGGGATTGGCTTATCAGTCGAGCGGTTGTTGGTGCTTTTTATCAGAGTGGCCAGGTCTGTATATCGGTTCAGCGCATCTTTGCTCATCGTGATATCTATGATGAGTTCAAAAAACGCTTCACCCGTGCAACACAGGCATTAAAAGCAGGCGACCCGCTGGATGAGTCAACAACGCTGGGTCCTATTGTGGATACCAATAACCGGGACCGACTCAAGGGCTGGATTGATGAGGCTGTTGCGGGTGGAGCAAAGCTACTGACCGGCAATGTCATTGCAAAATGTGGTCAAGGTAACTCGCTGCAAGCAACTATACTGGAAGATGTTGACCCTAACTTAACCATCTGTCGAGAAGAGGCTTTTGGCCCGGTTGTTACATTGAGTGCTGTAGATTCTATGGACGAGGCGTTTGAGCGGGTTAATGACTCAGATTTTGGCTTGCAGTGCGGTATTTTTACCAATGATTTTGATACCGTGATACGTGCCTTTGATGCTTTGGAAGTGGGCGGTGTTATTCATAATGATGTTCCATCCTTTAGAGTGGATTCGATGCCATATGGCGGTGTAAAGGATTCAGGCCTGGGGCGTGAAGGCATTCGTTATGCTATGCATGACATGCTAGAGGAGCGGGTGTTGGTTTATAAAGCATAGCTCTTGAAGTAGGGCTATTATTAGTTTGTGGTTCCCAGTCATTTACATAAAAGGAGAGATGAAATGTCTACAGCTTGGATAATAGCGGCTGATGCCGCACATGCACGTATTTTTTCAGCTGAACAACCAAACAGTGAGCTGGAGGAGATTGAAGCCCTGACATGCCCTGAAGCAAGATTGCGTGAGGGTGATATGGTTTCTGATAGCCCAGGCAGAGAGCGCAACGCTTCTGGATCGGGCAGTCATGATGTGGGGCACACTTCTGATGCTAAGCAGGAGGCAACCATACGCTTTGCTGAGCAGGTCTCTGAGGTTATTGAAACCGGGCGTGAAGCGGGTCGATTTAATAAGTTGTATATCATTGCTGCACCGGCTTTTCTAGGTGTTATGAGAAAGCACTACAGCAGTGCGACATCTCAATTAATTACCGCTGAAGTTGATAAAAATCTCACCACTCACAGTGCAGTTGAGATACGCCAACACCTACCAGCACACCTTTAGTGTGTTGTATTGAGAAGTGTTGTATAAAAGTACAGAGCAGTCTGACGAGGAGTAGAGTTTTTTGATAAAGCCTCTGGAATCAACGCAGCTCTATCACAGTTGTGATCTTGGCCAACTCCTGTTTGAGACAACAGCAGATTTGGATCCGCTTGCGGAAACAATCGGTCAGCAACGTGTGCTTGAGTCTATTCAGTTTGGTGTGGGCATGCACCATGAAGGCTACAACCTTTATGTTATGGGGTCAGCTGGATTGGGTCGACATACGGTTGTGCGTCGGGAGCTTGAGGCCCAGGCGAAAGATGCGGCTGTCCCCTGTGACTGGTGCTATATCACCAACTTTCAAAATCATCATGCTCCCTGTGCATTGCAGCTGCCAGCCGGTGTTGGACGAAAATTGCAGCGTGACATGGAGCAGTTGGTAGATGATCTCTTTAATGCCGTTCAGGCTGCTTTTCACAGTGATGAATATCGTCGGCGAGCGCAGGAGATAAACGACGAGTTTAAAGCTCTCGAAGATGCAATGACTGAGGAGCTGAGTAAAAAAGCAAAACTGCGTGACATTGCTCTGCTGCATACCTCAACAGGCTACACCCTGGCTCCCCGTAAAGATGGGGCTATTCTCAATGCAGATGAGTTTAAAGCCCTGCCGGAAGAGGAGCAGGACAAGATTGAAGCAGAGATTGCCGTAATAAAAAATGAGCTGAAAAATTCTATGGGCCAGTTGCCGATCTGGCAGCAGAAGATGCGTAAACGCTTTAAAGAGCTGGACGAGGAGGTGGCATCGGTCACAGTCTCACAGCTGATTGCGGAGTTGGAGCAGGCTTATCAGGATGTTCCTGGTGTTCCTGCCTATCTTGCGGCAGTTAAACAGGATGCGATTGAAAATATGGATCAGTTTCGGGAGCAGGATCCTGAGGAAAGGAGAGAGCGTCCAAGCTGGGGTGCAGAGTTTTCCCGTTATCACATCAATATTCTGGTGGATAATGCTGAGACTCAGGGTGCACCTATCGTCTATGAAGATAGCCCGACCTATCAAAATCTTATTGGCCGGGTTGAACATATGGCCCGTTTTGGCACCTTGCTGACTGACTTTACGATGATTAAATCGGGTGCGCTGCACCGGGCAAATGGCGGCTATCTTGTTTTAGATGCAGAGCAGGTGCTCACTAACTCTTTTGCCTGGGATGGACTCAAGCGTGCCTTGAGTGCGCGGGAGATCAGGATAGAATCAATAGAGCGAAAGCTCAGTCTGGTCAGCACGATCTCGCTTGAGCCCCAACCGATCCCCATCGATCTGAAGGTTGTCATTATTGGCAGCCGCCTGCTCTATTACATGCTCAAAGCCTATGATCCGGAATTTAGTTTGCTATTTAAAGTGGCGGCTGATTTTGCAGAAGATATGCCGCGGGAAAAACAGAATGATCAACTCTATGGACGTTTGATTGGCACGCTACAGCAACGTGAAGAATTGCGAGGCATTACCCCTGAAGGTGTGGCCTGCATGATTGAAGAGAGTGCCCGCCGTGCGGAAAATGGAGAGAAGCTCTCACTGCATATGGGTGGTCTGACGGATCTGATGAAAGAGGCAGATTACTGGGCTAACAAAGAAGGCCATGAGCATATCGGCAGGGAAGATGTGCAGGCAGCGATTAAAGCTCAGATACGACGGGTGGATCAGCTACGTGAACAGCTGCATGAAGAGATACTCTCTGGCACCCTGCTAATCTCTACCGAAGGGGTGCAGTTGGCCCAGGTCAATGCACTGAGTGTCATCCAGATGGGCGATCACATCTTTGGTGTTCCAGCGCGTGTCAGCGCCACAGCGCGCATGGGTGCGGGACAGGTCATCGATATTGAGCGGGAGGTAGAGCAGGCAGGCACGCTGCACTCCAAAGGAGTGTTGATTCTCTCCTCCTATCTGGCTAGTCGGTATGCCAAACACCAACCCCTCTCTGTTTCTGCCAGCCTCGTATTTGAACAGACCTACGGTGCAATTGAAGGTGATAGTGCCTCAGCAGCTGAGTTGTGTGCATTGCTCTCTGCGTTGGGTGATCTTCCCATTAAACAGTCCTTGGCGATTACCGGCTCAATAAATCAGCATGGTGAGATGCAAGCCATTGGTGGTGTGTGTGAAAAGATCGAAGGCTTTTTTGATATCTGCAATAAAAGAGGGCTGACAGGCAAAGAGGGGGTCATTATACCGATTGCGAATGTTAAGGATCTGATGTTGCGTCGCCGAGTTATTGAAGCGGTAAAGCAAAAGAAATTTAACATCTACGCCGTGAGCCATGTAGAGCAGGCCATGGAATTGCTAACCAGTAAAACTGCGGGAACGCCTAATGCAGAAGGGCTTTACCCGCTGGACTCGATCAATGGCCATATCCAACTCCGGCTTGCAGAGTGGACGGCGCTACGCCTGCAATATTCAGGGCAGCAGGGAGAGGAGGGAGCTGAGTAATGTTGGCTGCAATCAGGCTTTTATTTACTGCTCACTAAGTTGTCGTGTAATTAATTCAAGGATTTAAAAATGGATACACTGGAAGCAATAAAATCACGCCGTTCGGTTAAATACTACGATCCGCAACATAAAATCAGTGATGAAGAGATAAATCATTTACTCTCGTTAGCTGTGCTTTCACCGACCGCTTTTAACATACAAAACTGGCGTTTTGTTGTTGTGCGTGATTCTGAGCTAAGGAAGCAAATACGTGCTGCGGCATGGGATCAAGCACAAGTTACCGATGCATCATTATTAATCGTACTGTGTGCAGACCTAAAATCTTGGGAGAAACAGCCAGAACGGTATTGGAAGGATGCACCAGAAGAGGTACAAGATTTTATTGTCCCAATGATTGATCACTATTACCGGGGAAGAGACCAGGTACAACGTGATGAAGCCATGCGATCCTGTGGGATTGTTGCCCAGACTTTAATGCTGGCTGCAAAATCGATGGGCTATGGTTCTGTGCCAATGGATGGGTTTGATTTTGATAAAGTCTCAGAGCTTATACAGCTCCCCGAGGATCATGTCATAAGTATGTTTGTGGCTATCGGTAAAGGCATTGAAGAGCCATGGCCAAGAGGGGGGCAACTGCCTTTGGATGAGGTGGTTATCGACAACTCTTTCAAAGAGCGCTAGCACCATATTTCAATAGCTTATCCATGGCTATATATTTGGTGGAGTAAATTGAAAGCCAGGTGTTATGACGCTCTTCTCCCTATTGCTGCATTATCAAGATAGGTTGAGTGCTAAAAGTATTGCAGCTTTGATCAAGACCGTATTTTATGCCCTTTACACTGAATATAACTTTTTAGTATGTCAATATAATTATATGTTATATAAAGCTATTCTTACATAGAACTGCTGGTAATAGAGACTGGAAATTTATTCAAGAATGGTTGCTGCTAGCCGCAAATAGAGATATCAATTTGAATTTGGGTTAATTCATACAATAAATCTCAAGTTATTAATAGGGAGAAAGCAGTCATGAAAAAGCGGCAGGCATTTCAAGTTCTATCAACGATATTTTTACTTATGCTGATAGTGCAGGTTGCGGAAGCAAAGCCAAAGTACATTGGGGTGGAGAAATGTGCGAGCTGCCATAAGTCAAACTATCTTGCTTGGAAGACAAGCAATCACGCCAAAGCATTTAAATCATTAAAACCGGGTAAGAAAAAAAAGGCCAAGCTGCTTGCAGGTCTTGATCCTGAGAAGGATTACACAGCAGATAAAAAATGCGTGAAATGCCATGTGACGGGTTACCGCGAAAAGGGGGGGTTCAAGGATGTTGAGTCTACCCCAACATTTGCTGCTGTGACCTGTGAGGCATGTCATGGTCCTGGCAGTAAATATGCTGTATTGCATGATGAAAAAATGTATGGCTTCGAAAAGAAAGAGGCTGCTGCTCTTGGGCAGCTTTATGGTGCTGATGATGAGGCGGTATGCTTGCAGTGTCATGCTCATAAAGATTCGCCATTCCATGAAAAGTTAGATGCTAAATACAAGTTTGACTGGAAAGAAAAACTGAAGGTGCGCAAGGCATATCACCCAAAACCAAAGAAAAAGAGTAGTTTTTCATTCATGTGAGGCGGCCTGCGAGCCTTGTTTTGCACTGAATAGTGATGGTTCTCATAGGAAATAATAAAGCGTGAGCCTAATTAACCAGTCAATAAAATATCTGAGGGATATGAAACTCAGCACAAAGTTTATAGGAGCAATATCTATCATTTTGCTGCTAATGACAGTGATGGACATTGCCTTCAATGCAGAAAAAAGTAGAAAAATCTCGCAAGATGCGGTGAAAGAGTGGACCTTTTTATTTGCCGAAAATGTAAGGGTCTCTTTGAATACGCTGATGCGTAAGGGGCAAATGGATATACGTTTTGCACTTTTCGACACCATGCACAAAGAGTTGAGTGGACTAAAGGATGTACGCGTAATCAGAAGCCAATTAACCAATGATATATTCATGGAGGTTAATAAAAGTAAGGTGATACCTCCGCTTGAAGAAGCAAGAAATAGATATGCCAATGAAATATCTGAGTTGAAAGTACAGTTAGAAGCAAGCATTGATGAGGATGAAAAAGAAGAGCTTCAAGAACAAATAGATGACCTGGCAGATAGTGTTGCTGAAATTGAGGATCAAATTAATGAAGCCTCTGCGATTATTTCAACAGACCCACGAGAACAACCAAAAGATGAACTAGATAATAAGGTGTTGGAAACGGGTAAAGCGATTTATTATTTTAATGGTGATCATGCAAGAGTATTAATACCTTATACAGCTAAGAAAGAAGGGTGTTCTGAGCAAGATGGCTGTCACCTATATGCAAAGCCTGGAGATGTATTGGGCGCGATTAGTCTGGAATTTTCCCTAGAATCAATTAACCAGCAAATCAGTGATAACAATGTAGAAATGGCTGGTTTATGGTTTTTACGCTTCATTGTTTTTTTACTTGTCATTATCTTTCTGCTGTCGTTCATCATTACGAAGAATCTTTATAAAATGCTCGGTGTATTTGGCA